>Ga0335085_10001082_pt1 | contig 63475 bp, 54 predicted proteins | sample Lox_Sample_45_FD_206712 | JGI IMG/M metagenome (GOLD analysis project Ga0335085, IMG submission 206712) | Soil microbial communities from Loxahatchee National Wildlife Refuge, Florida, United States - Lox_Sample_4.5 | ecosystem: Environmental > Terrestrial > Soil > Wetlands | place: USA...
GTGGATAGCGTCGCCACATCCAGATTTGGACGACATTTGCATTTCGTTCTGCTCCGCCTTGTTCTACGTGTTATACGGCTCTCCGGCCCGAGATCAGCTGGATCAGCAGCACGACAAGAGCGATCACGAGCAGGATATGAATGAACCCTCCCAGGGTGTACGACGAGACAACTCCGAGCAGCCATAACACCAGGAGAATGACAAAGATTGTCCAAAGCATTCTTCACCTCCGCAGAATCTCTTTCCCGCTCACAACCACGCTTTGACGCCCTGTCGCCGGTGCAGGTTGTTCGTCGACAAGCTTCGAAAACAATCGTCACACATAATCCGTGCAGCGATCCCGGCGTTGCGGGGCGTCGCGCAAAAGTACCCGGCCGTATATCGATAAGATCTTGAGTTGTTTGCAGGAGGCAGCCTCACGGGCGAGGCAAGCATCAGAGCACAAGGCTTGCGAGTGCGCGCAGCTGGCGCACCGACTGGAGGCGCGAAGTGCTGCTCATCATCATTCTGATCCTGTTGATTCTTGGCTTTGGATACGGCGGGTATCGCGTGGGGCCTGGATGGGGCTATTACGGCGGTGGAGGCATTAGCCTCATCCTCGTCATCGTGCTTATCCTGCTGCTGCTCAGGGTGATCTGACTTACGCGCACGCCATGTCAGATGTTTATGCGGATGAGCGACGTTTACCGCAAAAAACAGAGCGAGGTTATCTCAAGCGGAAAGAGAGACGTGCCTCGCCTGTTTGCGGGTTATTCAATCGCGTTGCGAATCTGCTTCTAGAACACGCCGGCAAGGTAGGCCTCAGCCGCGCGCAGGTTTTCTGATTTCGAACCGCATTCCACCAGCACCACAGGCGACAGCGTGATGACCGGGCACTGCGCATGGGCCAGAGTCTTGTAGACCACGCCATGGCGGGTGATCGCGGCAAATGCCGAGGCTCCCTGCGCGCCCAGCACAATCAGATCCGCTGCCTGCGCACGGCTCTGGTAGAGCAGCTCTTCAGTAGGATCGCCAGGCACGACGATGGTCTGTATCGCGATCTGACCTTGCAACTCGGCCGGGACCAGCGCAAGCATGCCTGTTTCCACTTCGTCCAAAGTGCGGCCGGCTAGAAATTCGGCGCGGTCCTGAGGCTTGATGACATGCTGCAGAATCAAACGCGCACGATGCTGGGCTGCCAGTTCCGCTGCGAAAGCCGCTACTACAACGCTGGCCTCCTGTAGACTGGCTGCACACAAAATCGTGCGCGTGGCAAAGTTGCGATAGCTGCCGTCAACCACCTCAGGGCCGATGATATAAACAGGCGAACTGGCCGTACGCAAAACCGCTTCGGCGACAGAGCCCACCAAGAGCTTGCCGATGGGGCCCGGGGAATGCGTGCCCATCACGATGCGGTCAATTACACGCTCCCGCGTGTAGGCCAGGATTTCGTCGGCGGGCAGTCCCGGCCGGACGACCACCTCGCAATTCAAACCCGCCTCGCGGGCGCGCCGCGCCATCGGCTCCAGGTGTTGCTTTTCAGTGCGCGCAGCTGCGGCATAGTCGTAGTAACGAATGCCGGACGACTCCGAGGCCGCTACAACAAGCGTGTCATACGCATGAAAGAGGATCAGGTCCGAACCGAATTCCTTCGCTTGCGCAAGCGCGAACGAGAAGGCCTTCTCATTGGCAGGGATTTCAGATGCAAAGAGAATCGTGGAGGGCTTACTCCAACCTGGCTTCAATACGGCTGCCATGGGAACCTCCTTCAGGAGCGTTCAAATGGTTACAAGACGCATGCAGGACTCGCGGTGTTCGATCGCACAAAAGCCGGTGATGTATCTCACCATTACACCGTCTCGCCAGTCCGACACCCGCCTGAAGTGGGCCAACTAATTGATCATCGACTCGCAGTTCACGCATTTGCGTGAACATTGGGAAAATTGTGTTCCTGTTCTTCCTTTTTGTCCAGCAGCCTCGCTCTCAATTTCTACTATCGGCTCAAGGTGGGCAGCGTGCAGTAGCTCTTTGTATTTATCAACTGAATTCGTTTCATCGGCGCAATCGCGCTCGTTCGTACACAAAAACCTTCAAATCTATTAGTTACGGTTCCAACGCGCGGCTCGACACCACTCCATTTGCTCATGGACGCAGGTTTGAGCCGTCTGGTTGCCTGCGACTTACTTTGACGCAAAGGTGATTCAGATCACAGAATTGCGCTCCCTTTCCCTGCTTTCCTTGTATGTGAATCGCCCCATACTCTGCACCTGCGATGAGTTCCGGGCGAGCCTTTCCCTGAGGAGGCCCATATGTCGATGCAGCCGATGCACAATATTCCCGCACGGGGCGCGATCAACTATGACGAATCGCCGTTCCTTGCAATCTGGGAAGTCACTCAATCCTGCGATCTTGCCTGCAAGCACTGCCGCGCCGCTGCGCAGCCCATTCCTCATCCCGATCAACTCAGTCACGCCGAGGGCAAGGCTCTTATCGACCAGATCGCCGCCATGCACATTCCCATCTTCGTTTTCACCGGTGGTGACCCGCTCAAGCGCGATGACCTCTTCGACTTGATCCGCTACGCGGCTAGCAAAAACGTTCAGGTTGCCGTCACTCCCAGCGCAACCCCGTTGCTCACGCGCGAGGCCATCTTCAAGATGAAAGAGGCCGGATTGGTACGTCTCGGCATCTCGCTGGACGGCTCCTCGCCTGAGATTCACGACGCTTTCCGCGGGCTCCCAGGCGCCTGGGCGCGCACCATCCAGGCCATTGAGTGGGCGAATGAAGCGGGCATCCCGATTCAGGTGCACACTACCATCAGTCGCCACAACGCTCACGATCTCGACAATCTCTGTAATCTCTTCGAGAAGCTCGCCATCGTAATGTGGAATGTCTTCTTCCTGGTCCCCGTTGGCCGCGGACAGCTTGACGATCTCTTGAGTGGCGAAGAGTTTGAGCGGGTCTTTGGCAAAATCTACGAGCTCTCGCTTCGTGCCAACTTCCAGATCAAAACCACTGAAGCCATGCACTATCGCCGCTACCTGCTGCAGCACCATCTCGAAGAGCGCAGATTCTCTCACGGCCAGGGTGGACATGGCTCACGACCCGCGGCCCACGGTTCAGGCCAATATGAACCCGGAGCGCCGACAGCGGATGCAGCTACACGCAATCGCGCCTGGGCCACTCGCCGAGTCAACGACGGCAAGGGCTTTATGTTTATCTCGCATGTGGGCAACGTCTACCCCAGCGGATTTCTGCCCATTGATGCCGGCAACATTCGCGAGACACCGCTGGCCGAGATTTACCGCAACGCGCCCATCTTCAGAGCGCTTCGCAATACATCGCGCCTCGAAGGCAAATGCGGCGCCTGCGAGTTCAAGGAGATATGTGGCGGATCCCGCGCCCGAGCCTACGCCCTCACTGGCGATCCGCTGGCTCAGGAACCCTGCTGCATCTACCAGCCCAAAAACTGGGATCCCGAACTCGACCAGCAGGCAGACGCATACCGGCACATGATCGAGTGTGGATCGCTCGTCACGCTTTAATCCAAGACTCCGGATTAAGGCATGCGCAGGTCTATCGTGCTGGATGCGAGGGGCGCGTCGAGATGCGCTCACGGCGAAACTCGCGCGGGCTTACACCAAATTCCATGCGGAAGGCCCGGTTGAAATTGGAGAGATCGCCGAAGCCACAATCCATGACAATGTCAAGGATGTTGGTCTGCTCTGCAAGCAGCCGGGCTGCGGCCCTGCGCAAACGCAGGCGCCTGGCGTATTGATGTGGTGTGATGCCTGTGACCTGCTCGAAGGTTCGCAGAAAGTGAAAGGGGCTAAGCCTCGCTTCGGCGGCCATGCGCTGTAAGCTCCAGCCCAGGGCGTCATCGTCTTCCATCATTCTCACCGCGCGCGTGATGCGGGCGGCGACGCTCGGTATTGGTTCGCCTGAGTTCGCAGCGGTGGAATTCGCCTGGCGGATCGCCAACGCTGCGATTTCAATTGCGATCTCCTCCCATTCCGTGTTTGAAGGCCGGGCTTCGTGCCATTTGCCTGGTGTCATCAGGCGCGCGCTGGCTCGGGCAGCGAGCGGTGAAAGTTCGCGCGTGGCCGGCAGACGGAGCATTGGGAATACTCGCCGATCGCGAGGGACGCCGGCGTCAGCAGCGATCTCTTCAAAAAGCTCATGTGAGAAGTGAAATGACAAGCAGCGGTCACCGTAACCATGCTCGTGATTGCATTCGAACCATTGACCGGGGTTTCCGAGAAACAGAGAGCCAGGAGTCATCAGCTGGCCCGCGCGGTCGCTGGCTGAGGCTCCTCGATACTGAAATGTTCCCGCCAGCACAAGCGCAACGGAAAACCGGCGGTGCTGCTCCTCGGTGGGGCGATCGTGGGGGCCATAGGTACAGGTCACGTCTTCAACGCTCCACCCACGTCCCTGCGCCAGAGATTGAGACGTGCTTAGAGAACCGGCGGCGCCAAGCACTCTTCGCTGCGCAACCGCGTCCTTCAGTTCCACCGCAATTTTTGCCAAGAATGCCATGGCTGACATCCATTACAAATGGTCTGGACGATCGCGAGCAATGCCAATTTGCAGGAGCGTCTTCAATGAATTTGATTGCGATGAAACCGGAATGTTTTCAATCTGTTTTGGCCGCTCCAGGCCGTTCACCTGAGATTCCAGAATCGGCCGACGTCTATGGTTGGCTGGTAGGAAGCTGGGACCTTAAGATCCGGCATTACCGGGCGGTGGATGTATCGGACAGGGGTCTTGAAGGCGAGGTCCACTTTGGCTGGGTGCTCGAAGGGCGGGCCATTCAAGATGTATGGATCATGCCGCGGCGACCCGAACGAACACCTGGGACAGACAAAGCCAACAACATGTTCGGAACCACGCTCCGCGTTTGGGATCCGGCCATTCAAGCGTGGCGTATTACCTGGATCAACCCGGTGCGAGGACATCGCGAAGAACAGATCGGCCGCCGGATCGGGGAAGAGATCGTCCAGATCGGGGCGCGTGCGGACGGCACGCCGACACGCTGGCGCTATACCGAAATGACGGCAGATTCGTTTCGTTGGATCGGCGAGATTCTACAGCCAGACGGAAAGACGTGGAAACTCGAAGGGGAGTTCCTGGCCAGGCGTGTAAAGCCATAGCGAGCCTGGGCATGGCAGCTCGCCGCAGAGAGATGGTCCAGACGGCTAGTCGATTGGCGCAATTCACATCGCAATCAAAACTCAAACAGGAGGTTACGAACATGCAAAACGAGACGGCGCTTCGGCAACACCTGGTGAAACTGCTGACAAACCAGGATGCGCACGTGGATTTTGAAACTGCGATCCAGGGCCTGCCGGAAAATCTCCGGGGGCAGAAACCGGATGGCGCCGAACATTCCCCATGGCAGGTTCTGGAGCACTTGCGGATCACGCAGTGGGACCTGCTGGAATTTGCCATCAACCCGAGACACAAATCGCCGGAGTTTCCCGCAGGCTACTGGCCGAGGTCTCAATCGCCGGCCAGCAGCGCAGAATGGGACCGGAGCGCGGACAACTTTCGCAACGACCTGAAGAGACTTTGCGACCTGCTGAATACGGGATCTGTGGATCTATTCGCACGAATTCCGCATGGCGAAGGTCAGACGCTTCTTCGTCAAGCTCTTGTTACAGCCGACCACAACGCATATCATCTCGGCGAACTGGTTCTCCTGCGCCGTCAACTGGGAGCCTGGCACTAGGCGACAGCGCACCTGAGGAGCTCGATTCGGCGACGATCAGCGCAAAAAGCGGGCATGCAGACCGTTGTCAATGCCCACTTGAATGCGCGTCCGCTTTGCCTTTGAACCGGCTGTAAACAAATGTCACGTAGCCAACTGCCAGCGCCATGCCGAACAGCCACCATGCCAGCCCGACAGCCAGGGTATGCGGTCCAGAGATGGCCCGGACCAGGGTGATGTCGTTCGCGGCGCCGGTGGTTGCGGGCAGCAGGACGGGATACACGCCCCAGCACGCGCCCGCCAACATGAAAAAGAGATAGACGCAGGAAGCCAGGAATGCCCTCAGCGCCTGGCCGCTGCGATTCCAAAGCCGGATTGCGACAAGCGAGACGACCACGCCCACCGGAACGACAAACGTGACCGGATAGCGAAAATAGTTTTCAAGGCTCGTTGGCCTTACTTGGATCGTCGCAATCAGGCTCACGATTGTGAGGGCTATCAGAAGGCCCCAGAGCGGACCGGCGATCTTGCGCGCCCGCTGCTCCAGCTCACCGGAGGTTTTCAGCGTGAGCCACAGCGCTCCGTGCAGTGACAGCGCAACCAGTGCAACCAGCCCGCCAATTACCGTGTACCAGTCAAGAATCCCGGGCAATTCGCCTGGTTTCCAGTTGGTCCATAGCGGCAGAAAGAAGTAGCCCTGCTCATTCAGCGGCACACCGCGCAACACATTGGCCAGTGCCGCACCATAGAAAATGCAGAGCAGCGCGCTGGCCAGTCCAAAGACCCCGTCGAGAAGAGTCCGCCAGACGCCCATGTCGATATGGTTGCGCAACTCGAGGCTGACGCCGCGCAACACCAACAGCCACAGCACGATCATAAGCGGCAGATAAAACCCGCTGAAGGCTGAGGCGTAGAGCAGCGGGAAGGCAAAGTAGAGCGTGCCGCCTCCGGCCAGCAACCAGACTTCGTTGCCGTCCCAGACGGGGCCGATACTGGCCAGCGTGGCTTGGCGCTCTTCTTCAGTGCGCGCCAAAAACAAGTGCAGCACACCTACGCCCAGGTCAAATCCGTCGAGCACCACATAGCCAACAATCATCACGGCAACGAGCCAAAACCAGATGAACCCCATCGACAGGCTCCTTTGTTTTCAATTCACGAAAAGCGTTCAATCGGCGCGCGCCAACTCATGAGCCGAGGTTTTTGTCTCCGGCCCGATGCTGATCTCGCGATAGACCAGCACGGTGAAAAGCAGCCCCAGCACCGTGTAGAGCCCCATGAATCCCAGCAGCGTAAACAAGCCATTCCCCGCCGACACCGTATTCGAGTAGCCCTCGCTGGTCCGCATGAGGCCGTAGATCAACCACGGCTGCCGTCCCAGTTCAGCTGTCATCCAGCCTGCGGTGTTGGCAATGTACGGCAGCGGAAAGCTCAACAGCAGCGCCCACAAAGCCCAATGCGTTTGGTAAAGCTGCCCTCGCCAGAGCAAAAACGCGGCGGCAATCATGAGCAGCACAAACCACGTCCCCAGCCCAGCCATGATGTGGTAGCTGTAATAGAGAAGCGGCAACGCTGTCGGCCACTGATCGCGAGGAAAGCGGTCCAACCCTTGCACTTCAGCTTTCGTGGTGCCATAAATCAAGAAGCTCAGCACATTGTTCACTACGATCGGGTTGTCAATCTGCCCAGTTTCTTCATTGGGCTGACCTACCAGCACAATCCCCGCTCCCACTTGCGATTGGAATAATCCCTCCATCGCCGCGATGGCCGCCGGTTGATTCCGTGCTACATACTTGCCGGCCAGATCGCCGGTGGGAAAAATAATGGCGATCGACGAGATGACTCCTGCGATGACGCCCACCTTCAAAAAGGTCCTTCCGTACTCCTCGCGCTTTCCTTCCAGTAGATAGAACGCGCCCACCGCGCTCATCACAAATGCCGCCGTCACCACCGCTCCGGTCATATTGTGCATGTACTGCAGAAGTCCCCAGGGATTCAGCAGCAACTGCCAGAAACTGAGCACCTCAAAGCGCCCATCCGGCAGGCGATTGAAGGCTACAGGATGCTGCATCCAGGCGTCTGTCACGATGATGAAAAAGCCCGAGATCCACGAGCCCAGCCATACCATCACCGCCGAAAACCAGTGCATCCGCTTCGAGATGCGCCTTTCGCCGTACAGAAACAGCCCCAGAAACGCCGATTCCAGGAAGAAACTGAACACGCCTTCCATCGCTAGCGGTTGTCCGATGACACCGCCCGAAAGTTGCGAGAACCGCGCCCAGTTGGTGCCGAATTCGAACTCCATGGGAATGCCGGTGACCACGCCGAAGACAAAATTGATGGCGAAGATTCGGCCCCAGAAGCGCGCCGCGCGATCCCACTGTTCGTCTCCGCTGCGCAGGGCAATCGTCTTCAGCACAACAATCAGCAGGGCCAGGCCCATGGTGAGCTGAGGAAAGAGATAGTGGAATGTTACCGTGAAGGCGAAGTGCAGCCGGTGAATCAATTCGGCAGTCATGCAAGACCTCGAGATGCCGGCGTGCGCCGCACTTTGATGCATAGCACGCGGCGTTCAGATTGTTTAATCGAGAAAAGTGAACCCGCCAAAAATGCAAAGACCGAAAACCAGCGCCCATCAGCTTAACTGGCGATTGTAGCTCTTACAGTGACTTCAATCACTTGCCGTGGCTGTCCGGCGCATTGATCCTATCTTCTGGGCATCTCCGGTAGGCTGCTGGCTCACCTCCCACCCGCGCACCTGACGTAAGCTGCTGTAAAGATAAAATGGGGTCAAAGAATGCGGATTGCGGTTATCGGCGGTGGTATTGCAGGAATGGCAGCCGCCTATGAGCTCGAAAAAGTTCGTGCCGCCGGAGCCACAATCCAGTATTCGCTCTATGAAGAACGCCCACGGCTGGGCGGCTCTCTGTCCTCTGAAACTGTCGCAGGAGCCGTTCTAGAGCGTGGGCCTGACTCCTTCCTGACTGAAAAACCCGCTGCCGCCGAGCTGTGCCGTGAACTCGGTTTGGGTGCCGAACTGCTGCCATCAAACGACATTAACCGCAAGACATGGATCGTCGTCCGCAACCGGCTCGTCGCCCTGCCCGACGGCCTCATGTTCCTGGTTCCGACCAGGCTTGTACCAACTGCACTTACGCCGCTCTTCAGCCTCCGCACTAAGGTGCGCATGGCATTGGAGCTTCTGCATCCTCCACGCCCGGCCAGACACGATGAATCGGTTGCTGCTCTCGTCGAACGCCATTTTGGCCAGGAGGCCGTTGACCGGCTCGCCGATCCGTTACTCAGCGGTATCTATGGCGGCGACGCCACGCAACTCAGCGCGCAAACCGTGCTTCCGCGGATGGTGGAGATGGAAGCGAAGTACGGCTCGCTCACTCGCGGCATGCTGGCCGCGCACAAAAAGATGCGCGCCATGGCAAGAAAATCGAATGGGCCCAAACGACAGGCCCCACCTATCTTTACCGCGTTGCGCGGCGGAATGCAGCAGTTGGTCGATGCTCTTGTTGCGCGCATCGATCCCGGATCGATCCGAGTGGCAACACCAATCAGGGCTCTCCACAAAACGGCCGATGGCTGGATCGTCGAGACGGCGGGTGACTCGACATCGTATGACGCGCTCATCATGGCAGCGCCTGCTTGGGTGGCGGGTGCCCTGCTCACTCCCATCGATCCCGCGCTGGGCGGCGAGCTTAGCGGCATCCCCTACTCCTCGTCCATAACGATCAATCTCGTCTACGACGAATCAAAGATCGGCTTGCTTCCCGAGGGATTCGGATTTCTCGTCCCCGCTGTAGAAGGCCGCGCCATGCTGGCCTGCACCTTCGTCCATCGCAAATTCCTTGGGCGCACGCCGCCGGGCAAGGCTGTTTTTCGCGCCTTTCTGGGCGGAATGAATCGCGACGGATTGCTCGCTGAGTCCGACGCCTCTCTCATCGCCACCGTGCGCCACGAAATGAGCGAGATTCTCGGCGAAGAGGTCTTCAATTCCAGCGCCGAGCCTGAGCACGCGCAGGTTTCACGCTGGAACCGGGCCATGGCCCAATACTCCGTCGGCCATCGCGAGCGCATGCAGCGCATCCGTTCTCGCCTCGGTGCACTGACCGGCCTGCGCCTCGCCGGCAACGCCTACGACGGTATCGGCGTGCCGGACTGCATCCGTCTGGGCCGCCAGGCCGCCCGCGACCTTATCGATGCCACTGCATCAACCTCTTCTCCTCGAATTTAGACCCTTCTTCAATTTCAACCACCGTATACTTGAGCCAGACGCATGACTACGCGCGCTGACACATTCCTGGCGACGATCCTGACGTCTACGCGCGCCACCGTCGCCGCCGCCCGGGCCGAGGTGCCCCGCAAAGAACTGGACCGCCGCGCCCAGCAACATCGCCCGCGCGGATGGGCCGCCGCTCTGAGCCACCAGGCCGCAAAAGGCCCAGCCGTGATCGCCGAGATCAAGAAAGCTTCACCATCCAAGGGCCTTATTCGCGCCGCCTTTGATCCCGCGTGGCTCGCCCGCCGTTATCGTACTGGCGGAGCCGCCGCACTCTCTGTGCTCACCGACGAGCCATACTTCCAGGGCAGCCTGCGCAATCTCGAACTGGCGTCTGAAGCCACGCCCTTGCCTTGCCTGCGCAAGGACTTCCTCGTCGACGAGTACCAGATTGTCGAAGCCCGCGCTCATCGCGCTGATGCCGTCCTGCTCATCGCCGCTGCACTCACAGCCGCAGAACTCAAGCGCTTTGCGCAATGCGCGCGCGGCCTCTCGCTCGATGTGTTCGTCGAGGTCCACACTGCCGAAGAACTCGATCTGGTTCTTGATGCGCTTGGTGAATCGGGCGCCGACGCGATTGGCGTCAACAATCGCGATCTGAAGACTTTCGAAGTCAGCCCCGAAATCTCTCTCGCGCTCGTCGATCGCATTCCTGCCAGCGTCGTACGCGTCACAGAAAGTGGCATCTCTTCTTCCGACGACATCGCGCGCCTGCGCCGCGCAGGCTTCCACGCCTTTCTCGTTGGCGAGAGCCTGATGCGGCAGCCCGATCCCGGCATCGCGCTGTCAGAATTATTGAAAGGGGCGAAATTCAAGCTATGAGCCTCTGGATCAAGATTTGTGGCAACACGTCGCTCGCCGACGCGAATTTGGCCGCCCAGGCGGGGGCCGATGCTGTTGGTTTCGTCTTTGCGCCCAGCCCGCGCCGCGTCACTTCGGAAGCGGTAGCCACCATAGTGCCCCAACTGCCCCCGACCCTTGAAAAGATAGGCGTTTTGGTGGACGCTTCATTCGACGAGATCACGGCGACAATCGAAACCTGTAGCCTGACCGGCGTGCAACTGCACTTCGATGCCTCCCCTGAGTTGACCGCGCGTCTTCGCATGCGCTTCGGCGCCGCTCTGCGCATTCTGCGCGTTCTGCACTTTGAGTCGAGCGCCGCACAGAAGCCCGACCTCGTCCACGATCCCAACATTGACGGGATCCTGGTGGATTCAAGGACTGCGGAAGTTATTGGAGGCACGGGCGCCGTCTATGACTGGTCCCTCGCCAGCGACACTCTCTTCCATAGTGACAATGCGCCTGCTTCGCACATGATCGTAGCTGGCGGTCTGACGCCTGAAAATGTCGCTCAAGCGATTGCGGCGCTTCACCCGTGGGGAGTCGACGTCGTTACCGGCGTTGAAGCCGGACCCGGCCGCAAAGATCCCGCCAAGGTGCGGGCTTTTATCGCCAACGCCCGCGCTGCCAGCCACAAATGAGCTTTTCTCTCGCAGGTTCTTGAGAAGCAATTCGATATTTCCCGACACCCCGCTGGAGCCAAGATTAATGAAGCGCTATATCCTCACCGGAGCACCCGGCTCGGGCAAAACTGTCATCCTTCGTCAGCTTGAGTTGGAAGGATTCGCAGTCGTAGAGGAAGCCGCAACTGACGTCATTGCGCTGGCGCAAGCCAACGGCAACCCGGAACCCCACACAGATCCGGCGTTTCTCGACGCCATCACGTCGCTCCAAAAGCGGCGTTGTCTGCGAGCTGCCCGCTTGCCCGATAAGATTCAGTTTCATGACCGGTCGGTAATTTGTACCGCCGCACTGGCAACTTACCTCGGGTTCGTAATGCCGGCCAGCCTCATCGAAGAGATCCAGCGCATCCGGGATGAGAACATGTTCGAAAACCGGGTGTTCTTTCTTCAGAATCTCGGGTTTATTGCTCGGACTGAAGCTCGCAGGATCACATTCGAAGAGACTCTCCGCTTCGAACGGGTTCATGAGCAGACCTATCGCAATTTTGGATTTGAAATTATCTATGTAAAGCCGGGGAGCGTCGCAGACCGTGTTGCCACCATCAAGAGTGCAATCGGGCATGGCAATGAGCAATAAGAATGAGGATGAAGATTGCCAAATCCGCCCTCCGGCCAGGACAAATGACATGCGTCGAATGCTGCGCCCAAACATCCAATCGAGCAGTGGAGGTTCGCAAGGAATGATACCGCACGTTCGGCGAAGCTTCAATCAACGTTGATGTGCGCAATGTAACGATCTAAATCGCTTTCTCGTATCGTCTTTGAGTGGGGCGCGTCAAATCTCGCACTCATCGCTCATCACTTTCTGTCGGAGATCGGCGCTCAGCCGATTATGCTTGGCCCTGAGGTTCGCCGGAAACCCAAGCCCTGGAGGTCTAACAATGGATTCGGTCAATACCCTCGCAATGGAGACTTTTCTTCCTCCCATCGAAAAGCCGCAAGGATTCTTCAAGAAACTCGCCTACGCCGGATCGAAAAAACAATTTGGAAAAGTGCCGACACCGGTGAAAGTGGTCTACTCGCGCATGCCCACCGCCTTTGGTCTCTTCGTTTCAAAGATCTCGAAGCTCGACAGAAAACTGGCGCTGCCCGCGGAGACGGCCATGCTGATTCGCGAGCATTTGGCGCACATCAACGTCTGCACCTTCTGCATCGACATCGGACGCTTCTTCGTCATCAAAGCACAGATGAACGAGGCGAAGTTTGACGCGCTCGAAGACTACTCGAAGAGCCCGCTTTTCTCCGACGCCGAGCGCGCCGCACTCGACTACGTCACCGAACTTGTGCGCGACAAGTTCGTCAATCCTGAAATTTTCGCCCGTCTGGCCCGGCATTTTTCTGAACGCGCCATCTGCGAGATCGTCTGGCTCGTGGCCAGCGAACATTTTTACAACATGACCAACATCGGTCTGAACATCCATTCCGACATGTTGTGTGATCTCGCGAAGCGCAAACGATGAGTGCGTAAAACTGCAGGGGAAAATGAGCGAGTATTCTCGCGCGGAACGAACCTTGTGGACTGTTCCGCTCGCCGCCTAGTAGAGTGCAGGTACACAGTTGGTGTCGCCTTGCAGCCTTTAGGAATCAGAGACGCCTTCGGCTCGCCACGCAATCGAATGGAGGCGCACAATGGACAATGAAAGCCGCGCGCGCATTTCGCCGCTGGCCCTCGATCCTGCGCAATTCAGGCTCCTGGGCCACGAAATGATCGACCGCGTCGCGGACCTGCTTGAATCGCTTCCAGTGCGTCCCGTAACCACGGCGCCGACGCCCGCTCGCGTTCGCGAGGCCTTGCATGCTGAACTGCCCCTCGCCGCTTCTGGCGCAGAGCCTGCTGCACTCTTGAATCGGGCCGCTGATCTTCTCTTTGAACACTCTCTGTTCAATGGCCATCCCCGCTTCTGGGGCTACATCACCTCCTCCGCCGCGCCCATCGGTATACTTGGCGAATTGCTTGCCGCGGCGGTGAATTCAAACGTCGGCGCGTGGCCCTTGTCGCCAATGGCCAGCGAAATTGAAGCGCAAACTATTCGCTGGATCGCCGGAATGCTTGGCTATCCCTCCGATTGCGGAGGCCTGTTTGTCAGCGGCGGCAACATGGCCAACATCGTGGGTTTCCTGGCGGCGCGGCAGGCCAAAGCCGGTCACGATGTGCGCACAACGGGCTTGCGCGATGCGCGGCTGCGCGCCTACTGCTCGAAAGAGACTCACACCTGGATTCAGAAGGCTGCGGATATCGCAGGTCTCGGCACAGACGCGATTCGCTGGATCGCGGCAAATGACGAAATGCAGATCGACCTGGGTGCTCTTCGGCAACAGATCCGGACTGACTTAACGTCCGGAGATCGGCCCTTCCTTGTCGCCGGCGCTGCCGGAACCGTGAGCACGGGCGCCATTGATCCGCTCGGCGAGCTGGCGGAGATTTGCCGCGAATTCAATCTCTGGTTTCACGTAGACGGCGCGTATGGCGCGATGGCGGCAATTCTGCCTGATGCACCGGCTGAGCTCAACGCACTCGGCGAGGCTGACTCGATTGCCGTCGATCCGCATAAATGGCTCTATGCGCCGCTTGAGGCCGGATGCGCGCTCGTACGCGACCGCCAAAAATTGCGGGACGCCTTTGCATATCATCCGCCCTACTATCACTTCGAAACGGAGGCGATCAATTACTACGATCTCGGGCCGCAGAATTCGCGCGGCTTTCGCGCCCTGAAGGTCTGGCTTGCCCTTCAGCAGGCCGGACGCGACGGCTACGCACAATCGATATCAGACGACATTCGCCTGGCGGCTCACCTTTTCAAATCGCTCGCACAATATCCTGAGTTGGAGCCTCTCACTCAGAATCTCAGCATCACAACTTTCCGGTTCGTGCCGCGCGGCCTGGCATCGGGCGGCAAAGAAGTTCAAGAGTATCTCGACCAGCTGAATAATGAATTGCTTACGCGCCTTCAGAGCAGCGGCGAAGCTTATATTTCCAACGCGGTGGTGCGGGGGAGCTTCGCGCTTCGCGCCTGTATCGTGAATTTCCGCACAACGCAGGCGGATATTGAGGCGTTGCCGCCCCTGATCGTGCGTTACGGTCAGCAAACTGACGCGGAGCTGCGCCCGGTTCAACTGCAATAAAGAAATCAGTTGCCCATGACCCGCCGCCCGCCGGGTTGCAAGAACAACTATGCCCGACGCTCTGTGCGGCGATTTCGGTGTTCCCGATCAGACTGCGCAGGCGTTCAAGTTAAGCGATATGAACGCTGGAGTGCGATAGCCAAGGGGAGATACCGCCAGTCTTCAAGTCTAAGTCGCATCTGTGCTCGGCCTGGGAACTGGCTCCTAGTAAACTAGAGGTTCCGCATCCTAGCGGCCACTCGTTCAGGAGCTTCCTATGGCGTCGATCATTCTTCCGGCAAACCCTTCTGAGTCGCGGCCCGGTCGCTTCGGCGTGTACGGGGGCCGATACGTGCCGGAGACTCTGGTCGCCGCGCTTGACGAGCTCGAACACGCCTATGCGGAAGCCCAGGCCGACGCTGCATTCCAGGCCGAGCTCAACTCGCTGCTCGCCGACTATGCCGGACGCCCCACGCCGCTCTATTTCGCCAAGCGGCTGACCAAATCTCTTGGCGGGGCCAAGGTTTACTTGAAACGCGAAGATTTGCTGCACACCGGCGCGCACAAGATCAACAACGCGCTTGGTCAGGGACTGCTGGCCAAACGGATGGGCAAAAAGCGCGTCATCGCCGAAACCGGCGCAGGCCAACACGGCGTCGCCACGGCCACGGTCTGTGCCCTTCTCGGCCTCGAATGCGTTGTCTACATGGGCGACGTTGACATGGAACGTCAGGCGCTGAATGTGCAGCGCATGCGGCTGTTGGGCGCTGAAGTGCGCGGCGTCTCGTCGGGATCGAAGACGCTCAAAGACGCCATTAGCGAAGCCATGCGCGACTGGGTGACCAACGTCCGCACCACGTACTACCTGCTCGGCAGTGCCCTCGGCGCGCATCCCTATCCGACCATGGTTCGCGATTTTCAGCGCTGCATCAGCCGCGAGATCAAGGCCCAGATCATGGAAAAGGAAGGCAGGCTGCCCGATGTTGTGGTCGCTTGTGTCGGCGGGGGATCGAACGCCATCGGCGCCTTCTACGAATTTCTTTCCGATCGTCAGGTGCGTCTTATCGGCGTAGAAGCCGGCGGCCGCGGCCCGGCGCTTGGCGATCATGCGGCCCGCTTCCGCGGCGGCGCTCCAGGCGTGCTGCAGGGGACTTACTCTTACGTTCTGCAGGACGACGACGGCCAGATCGCGCTCACGCACTCTGTTTCGGCCGGCCTTGACTACGCTTCTATCGGTCCCGAGCATGCCGCGCTACACGACTCAGGCCGCGCCGAATATGTATCATGCGACGATACGGATGCGCTCGACGCCTTAGTCAGACTTGCCCGCACGGAGGGGATTCTGCCCGCATTGGAAAGCGCGCATGCCGTAGCGGAGGCCATCCGCATTGCTCCTACGCTCGCCCCGCGTGAAATACTGGTGGTGAACCTCAGCGGTCGCGGTGATAAGGACATGGGCATCCTGGCCCGCGAATTAAAGCTCTAGAGGCTGCGTTCTCACTGCCATGCCAATCCATTTCGCGCACAAGCCGGGCCTCGTCGTTTACCTGACAGCAGGCGACGCAGGTCTGCGTGGCAACCAATTCAGCGTAAACGCAAGCCTGAATACAACCCGTGAAATTGCCATTGCTGCTATTGACGCCGGCGCCGATGTGATCGAATTGGGGGTACCCTTTAGCGACCCGCTCGCCGACGGCCCCATCATTCAACGAGCAAGCGAACGCGCACTGGCGCACGGTACGCGCCTCAAAGACATTCTCGCGCTCGCGCATGAAATCCGCACTGCGCGGCCCAAAGCCGGCCTCGTGATCTTCAGTTATCTCAACCCGATCCTCCGCTACGGACTGCGCAAGTTTGTTGAAGATGCGGCGGCAGCCGGTGTCGACGGAGTTCTGGCTACCGACATGATTGTCGAAGAGGCCGCCGAATACCTGGCCGAAATGAGCCGCGTCAACCTGGCTCCCATCTTTCTCGCCGCGCCCACCAGCCCGGACCCGCGTCTGCAAGCAATCGCCGCAAATTCCAGGGGTTTTGTTTATGCCATTTCGCGCGTCGGTATCACGGGCACGCAGCAGAGCCTCGCTGTTGATGCCGCGGCACTGGTCGCGCGCATCCGCCGATGGACCAAGCTGCCCGTGGCCGTGGGATTCGGCATCAGCAATGCAGAACACGTCGCGCAGGTGGCGGAGTTTGCAGATGCCGCGGTTGTCGGCAGCGCCATTGTCGAGCTGGTTGAGCGCTCGACACCCGAGTCAGCACCCGGCGCAGTCTCTCGATTTATCAAGGGTCTGCGCCTGCCGCATGCGGCGCTGGCCCGGTGAAGAATCCAGCTTCTAGCCTCTAGCTTCTCGCCCCGGCCCAGCCGCGCGGTCAATCGGCAACAGCAGTTCGCGCTGTAAATCGGGAGTTAGCGGCTGGAAGCTAGCGGTTAGAAGCCAGAGGTTGCAATGACTATTGAAGAATTGCGCATTCAGATCGACGCTCTCGATCGCCAGATCGTTAAGCTTATCAGCGAGCGGGCCCGCGCCGCGCAGATGATCGGCCACCTTAAGGCCGCGACTTCGCTTCCGGTTTATGAACCGAATCGCGAAAAGATCATCTACGCGAATGTGCGCGCGGCCAACAAGGGCCCTCTTCCCGATATCGAGCTGACGCATATCTACGAACGCATCATCGACGTAATGCGCGCATTGCAGCGCAACGAGCTGGCTTCCCAGAGGAACGCCCAGGCCGCCTTAACTGAGAGCGCGCCCGGCCATGCCACGGGCCAATCCGCACCCCAGCAACAACAGCCCGTTGCTGGGGACCACGGATCTTCGCCCGAGACTGGAAAAGAAAAATGATTGTCGCAATGCAGGAGAAAGCCACCGACGAACAGATTGACGCCGTTATCGACGCCATGGAAGAGGCTGGCATCGACGTGCATCGTACTACAGGCGAATTCCAGACCATTCTTGCCGGCGTCGGGCCCACCGCCGGTCTCGACCTCACCAAGTTCGAAATGCTTCCCGGCGTGCTCCACGTGCATCGCATCAGCGCGCCCTACAAGCTGGCCGGCCGCGCATGGAGGCCGGAAGGCACCGTTATTCAATTCCCCAACGGCGCCAAAATCGGCAATCACCAGGTTGCGATTATCGCCGGCCCCTGCGCCGTGGAAAGCCGCGAGCAGATCTTCCAGATCGCTGCGTGCGTGAAGGCAGCCGGCGGGGGCTTTCTGCGCGGCGGCGCCTACAAACCGCGCAGCTCTCCCTACTCCTTCCAGGGGCTCGGCATACCCGGCCTCGAACTGATGCGCGAAGCCGCGACCACCCACGGACTCGCAGTCGTCAGCGAGGTCATGGAGATCGCGCAAATCGAGTCCATGCTCCCCTACGTTGACTGCTTCCAGGTGGGCGCGCGCAACATGCAAAACTTCAATCTGCTCCGCGAACTGGGCCAGGTGCGCAAGCCTATCCTGCTTAAGCGCGGCATCGCGGCTACCGTCGAGGAGCTGCTGCTTTCCAGCGAGTACATCCTTTCTGGGGGCAACTACGACGTGATCCTGTGCGAGCGCGGCATCCGCACCTACGAAACTTCAACGCGCAACACGATGGACATTGCCGCCATTCCGGTGCTCAAGAAACTTTCGCATCTGCCTGTGGTCGGCGATCCCTCGCACGGCACCGGTCGACGCGACATGGTTCCCGCCATGGCGAAGGCCGCTGTGGCGGCGGGCGCCGACGCTTTGCTGGTTGAAATCCACCCTAACGCCGATAAGGCCGTCAGCGACGCTGCGCAGACACTCTACCTTGACCAGTTTGAAAAGCTGGTCGGCGAACTGCGGGTGCTCGCGAAGGCAGTGGGAAGGACGTTGTGAAGGAAAAACGGAGCTAGCGGTGTTAGCGTAGTTAGCGGAGTTGGCATTCGTCCATTGGGACAAGCCAAGTGATCTTCCTAGCTCCGCTAGCGCCGCGAACGCCACTGACTATGATCTCCCGCCTCTCCATCCTCGGCACCGGCCTTCTCGGCACATCCGTCGGCCTCGCCCTCCGTGCCACGGGATTCAAAGGCGCGATCACCGGCTGGAACCGCAGCCCCGAGCAGGCTCAGATAGCCGTCAAGATGGGCGCCATCGATTCCATCGCATCCGACCCCCTTGAAGCTGCGCGCGCGAGCCAGGTCACGCTGCTCGCCGTGCCGATTTACGCGACACTGGATTTGATGGAGAAGCTGGCTGGTGTGCTCGGGCCGGAGCAGCTTGTGACCGATGTGGGCAGCACCAAGCGCCTCATTTCCGAAACCGCCGCACGCCTCTACAACACTCCGGATCGTGCCTCATTTCTTCCCGGTCATCCGATGGCGGGCAAGGAGCGCGGCGGCGCATCTCTCGCCGATGCCAATCTGTTTCGCGGCGCTGTGTGGCTATTTACCTCGAAGGGTACGGGCTTTAGCCCGTACGAAAAGTCGCAAGAAAATCCCGGGGCTTCAGCCCCTGAGGGAGCTTCCGCAGTCGGGACAGAATTGATGCGCGAATGGCGCTCGCTGGTCGCCGCCATGGGCGCTCGCGTCCTCGACCTCGATCCCATTCGCCACGACGAGCTCGTCGCCTGGGTCAGCCATTTGCCGCAGTTCACGGCTACGGCGTTGAGCGCTTTGCTCGAAGAAGAGGTTGGCGACGCGCCTGAGCTCAAAGACGTGGGTGGGCGCGCCTTGCGTGAGATGACGCGGCTCGGCGCCAGCCCCTTCTCCATGTGGCGCGACATCGCCCACACTAACACCGAGGCTCTGGAACGCGCGCTGCTTGCCCTCGAACAGCGCCTTGCCTATTTGCGCGAAAATCTCCGCACACCGGCGCTGCGCGACGAATTCGAACACGCCAACCAGTTCCGGAAAGAATAACGGCGGCTCACCGCACCCAGCTCAGCCATGCCCAACCCACCGCCAGCGTCAGCAGTGTCACCGGAATACCCACGCGCGAATAATCCCAAAAGCCAATGTGGGCCTCATCATGCGCCCGTTCTACGACAATCAGATTCGCCACAGAACCGGTAATCGTCAGGTTGCCGGCCAGCGTGCTCGCCATGGCCAGCACCAGCCAGCCCGTCTGCGGATCGTGGAACGATGGGACCAGCGACTTGAGCACCATCACCGCCGGCACGTTGCTAACAATGTTCGACAGCAGCGCTGTCACTGCCGTAAAGATTCCTGCGTTCTGCAGATTCAACCGGTCGGCCACAGCGAAGAGATGCTTCGTCAGTCCAGCATTTTCCGCCCCGCCCACAATCACAAATAAGCCCACAAAAAAGACCAGCAGCCCCCAATCCACCTCGTCATACACGAGCCGGGGATTGCGCGTACGCGTAATCAGCATGAGCGCCGCGCCGATGGCCGCCATCATGGCTGGCGGCACGCCGCCCTGGAATCCCGCGAGCACCAGCGCCACTACAATCGCCGGTTTGCGCAGCGTGCGCAAGTTAATCTGCACAGTCGTCGCCGGGATGCCTGCCGCCTCCTCCGGCATCCGCTCGTCGCCGAAGAACCAGCGGATCAGAAGCCAGTCCAGCACGAGCCCGATCAATGCAACTGGCCCCAACCGCAGGAGGAAGTAGCGGTAGCCCAGACCGGAAAATGAGCCGATCAGCATATTTTGCGGGTTTCCGGTGATCGTCGCCACGCTGCCGATATTCGATGCCGTGGCCACGGCCAGCAGGTAGGGCAGCGGCTTCAACCCCATGCGCCGCGTGGCCGCCAGCGCAAATGGGGTCATTACCAGGCAAATAATGTCGTTCACAAAAAATGCCGACAGTACGCCCGTGATGAAGATGACGGTCGGCAGAAGGTGCCGCGGCTTCAGCCGCAGCACGATCTGCTCCGTAATCCACTCGAAAAAGCCCGCAAGGTGCAGGCAGCCCACCACCAGCATCATTGAAAACAGCAGCACCAGCGTTCCGAAATCGATGAAGCGCAGTGCCTGGTCTGCGCGCACGATACCAAATGCCACCATGAGCACTGCGCCTATGATGGCCATGCCGGGCCGATCGATTTTCATGCCTGGCAGCTTACCCAACGCAAACACAAGATAGCTGACCGCAAAGATGATGTACGCCGCGGCGACCTGCGAATCGGCGAGCAGATGCGGCGGAATCGGCAGCGGCGCGACCGCGATGAGAGCCAGGCTCATGTTGAATCAGTGTACGTGGCGGCTGCGACAAAACTGCGGGCGGTCTTGCTCCTAAAGCTGCCATGGAGTAGCAATCGGCCAGGGGGCGCTATCGTCTGCTATCTTCTGAGGGTGCGGACCTCGTCCCGGGGTGGATCATCCGAGGCTCCGCTGTGCTTCGAGGAGTTCCATCTCCTATGCCCGATCCGCTACACCGCCCTTTGGGCGCCGAAGCTGCGCCACTGGAACCTATAGGGGTCTTTCATCCGTCCGGGCGCCCCTACCGTTTCATCATCTTGCTGTTCATCAGCCTGATCGTTCTGGGCAGCTACTTCGCCTACGACAGCATTGGCGCTTTAGCACCTACGCTCATCGAAGCTCTCCATCTTGACCGCAGCACCATCGGCAATCTCTACACGGCTTATTCGGTGGCCGCCGTTTTCATCGTCTTCTTCGGGGGCATGCTCTACGACAAGCTGGGTCCCCGCCGCTCCAGCTTGCTGTTCTGCATGCTCGTCTTCGTGGGTGCAACCATCGTCGCGCTCGCGCATTCCGGGTGGCAGCTTTTCGCAGGGCGGCTGATCTTCGGCGCCGGGTCAGAAACGCTGATCGCAGTGCAGAGCGCGATCATCAGCCGCTGGTTCAAGGGCAAAGAAATGGCTCTTGCCTTCGGTATTGCGCTCACTGTCAGCCGCATCGGGACGCTGTTCAGCTTTAACACTGAAGAACTCATCTCCCGCTATTTCGGCAGCTATCGCGTCGCGCTTTGGGCGGCAGCAGGCTTCTGTCTCCTCTCGGTGCTTTGCAACCTTGTGTACAACGCCATGGACCTGCACGGCGAGAAAGTGCTCGCACTCCCTAAGCCAGGTGGTGGCGACAAGATTGTTCTCTCCGATATCAGCAAGTTCCATTCTTCCTACTGGTATGTCGTTCTGCTCTGCGTCACCTTTTATAGCGCCATCTTCCCTTTCACGGCGCTTGCCACCGACATGTTCCACGACAAGTGGGGCTTTCCACTGGTCAGCGCGGCCACTGGCGGCTTTCTGGCCCAGGTCTTTGACAACTTCCTTCACATGTTCTCCACGGCGCCGGGCGTCACGAGCATTATCATCTTTGCTTCCATGGTCTTCGCTCCCTTCGCCGGCGACTTCATCGACCGCATCGGCAAGCGGGCAACTCTCATGATCGTGGGCTCCCTCATGCTGATTCCCGCCCATCTCGTTATGGGCATCACCCACTGGAATCCGCTGCCCAGTATGGTTGTGCTGGGTGCGGCATTCGTCCTGGTTCCCGCGGCGATGTGGCCGTCGGTTCCGCTCGTAGTCGAGGAAAAGCGGGTGGGCACGGCGTTCGGGCTGATGACGGCTATCCAAAACGTGGGCCTTGGGCTGTTCCCGCTCCTCAATGGCAAGCTCCGCGACGTCACCGGTACATACACCGCGACGCAGATCATGTTTGCATGTCTCGGCGTTGCCGGGCTCGTCTTCGCCATCCTTCTGTTGCGTTCGGATCGGCGTCACGGCGGCAAGCTGGAGCAGGGAAAGAACAAAGGGACGGAATTGCCCCAAATCGGCGAGGCGCTGGAACAACGCTAGAGCTTGCTCCAACGTTTCGGAGGGCAATTGCTACTTTTCACTGCAATCTTTCAGTCGACGCGCACCCAATACTCCGTTCTGCCCAGCAGGGGAACACCGATGTACCCGCGCAATCGCAGCTTTTTGCCCCCGTCCTCGACGGTGAGCGACGCGTGATAGATTCTGCCGCTCTCCGGGTCGAGAACCCTGCCGCCGGACCATTCATCGCCGTCCTGCCGGAATCCCCAAAGAACCTGGAGTCCAACAAGTGGGCGGTCCTTCATCGCACCGCTGCATAGGTAACAAGTGGGATGCGGAACCGGAGGATCGAAGAGCTTTTCAATGGTTCCGTCCAGTTCCTGGTCCGTTTCGCGGATCGTGACGATCGATTTTACTTTGCCGGTCTTGTCGTCGACAGTTTTCCACTGGCCAATTGGGGACGAAGTCGACGCATTCGTCGCCACAATGAACTGCTCCGGCGCGTCTTGAAACGTGCCGGGCGCTATCGTGACTGCAAGCCACAGAATGGGGGGCCAAACTTTGCTAACAGCGGGGAAGGCCATAGTTCACATCGGCGTTTACGATGGCCGACGCACGGGTATTAGACTGCCGGATTTGGCTGAAGTCTCGCTCCGCATGGAAGCAATGACAGGAAATTGACAATCTCCCGGATTCCGCCTTCAGCATCCTTTCATCTTGATGTGCTACCTTTGCGCTGACGATTGCATGGCTGCGGATCACCCGCCCGAGCTTTGCAATCCGAGTTGGAGGAATCTCATGCGAACCATGCGAATGGTTGTCCTTGTGCTGCCGGCTCTCCTGCTCGCTGGGGCATTACCCATTTTGGCGCAGCCCAAATGGGACGTTACGAAGACGGTGCATATCGGCGGAGAGGGCGGTTGGGATTACGTAACCGTCGATCGCGACACCCACCGTCTATTTGTTACGCGCGGCACGCACACGCAGGTGATCGATGCTGCAACCGGCAAGGTACTTGGGGACATTCCCGGCCAGATCAGGTCGCATGGAACGGCGCTCGTTCCCGCTCTCAATCGCGGATTCATCACCGACGGCGGCGGAAGCGGCGCAATCCTGGTCTTCGACCTGAAGAATTATGCGGTACTGGGCAAGCTAGCCACCATGCCCGACTCGGACGGCATTATTTACGACCGGACCATGAATCTAGTGCTTGCCGTTTCGGGGGATGAGGGCAAACTGATGACCTTCAAGCCCGACATCGATCCCGCCAACGGCAAAATCGATCCGCCCATTGACCTGGGCGGCTCACCCGAGTTTCTTGCCGCCGACCGCGATGGCAAAGCTTACGTGAACCTTGAAGATAAAGACATGGTTGCCGTCGTCGACCTGAATACCCGGAAGGTGACAGCGCGCTGGCCCGTTGCCCCCGGCGGCCATCCGGTGGGGATGGCGCTCGACGGTCGAAATCATTTGCTTTTCATTGGCTGCCGCAACCCACAGAAGCTCATCATCATGAGCACGGTAGACGGTAAGATCATCGCGGACTTGCCCATTGGCGCCGGCGTCGACGCGACCAAAATCGACGGCGCGCAGGCCTTTGCGAGTTGCGGCGACGGTTCACTGGTCGTGGTAAGCGAGAAAGACGGCAAGTGGCAGGTTGATCAAGTGGTAAAGACGCCCGCCGGTGCGCGGACCATGGGCGTCGACCCTTCCACCCACACGATTTATCTGCCGACCGCAGAGATGCTGCCGCTCGCGCCGGGACAACGCCGGCCACAGCCCAAGCCTGACACGTTCATGATTGTCGAGGTGAAGCAGACCGCGAACTAAACAGCGGGCGCGCGCTTACTACAACTCTTCCACCTTGGCTGCTTCGGTCGCTTTATCCCGCTCTGGATCAGGCACCGGCAGCTTTACCGGATCGATCGTTGCCAGCCCCTCGGCCTGCGCCGCTTCCAGCAGAGAGGCCTGCGATGAGACAAAAGTAATGGTGGTGGAGGGAAACATCTCGCGCGCCGTGAGTGCGGCGCCGAGTTGCAGAGCATCGGGCCAGCGCAACGACGTGCGATCCAGGAGTTGCCTTGCCGCCTCAAGCACGCCCGGATTCAGTGGCTGCTGCACCATGCGCGCCGCTTCAATGCGCAGTAGCTCGCGTGCACCTGTCGCGTCCGCGGGCGCAATCTGGCCGGCTCGTTCGCGTCTGCGGATCGCTGCGTAAACCTCAAGCGGAGTCGCCGCCGAGATTAACTTCCGGTTGTCTTCCACGGCCTGCAGCAACTGAATCAGTGCGTCGGTTCCCGGTTCGCGCACAAACAGCTTGGCAAATGCCGTGGCTTCAAGAAAGTAAAAACTCACTCGCTTCCTCGTTCGTCATCGATCGCCACTGCTACCGGCTCACCTTGCATCTCCACGGGACGGAACCTTTGCGCTTCATCCGGAATTCCGGCTTCAGCCCGATTCAGGCGGATCGTCGTTGTGGGATATGCGGGTGTCTTGGGATTTGCAATCTTGCTGGTGAGCACGACGCCGCGCTGAATCGCTTCGGCCAGCACAGTCTGCCTCGTCTCCGGGTGCTGATTCCAACGGAACGCCTTGCGTGGCAGAAATGAGTCGCGAAACCACTTGAGCGCAATAAACGCGTGGCCTCCGCGCTCGGCTTCAGCCAAAGCCGCACAGAGCTCCTTCACGCGGGTATCCATGTCGGCAGGCAAACCCATTTCTTCGTCGTCTATATCCTCTTCAATGGAGTGAACCGACGATGCGCGGGGCGACCGGCTGGCCCGCGGGGCCGGTTCATCGCCTTCAATGCGCTCGAAATAGATGCGCACTTCGTCTTCCTCGGGCGACCACGTCTCTGCCGAAGCCGTGCGGCGCTTACTGCGGCCATTCTCGCTGCACAGCTCCACAATCGCCTGATATCCTGGCGGCGCCAGGAAACGCAAAGCGCGAACCAAGCCGGGATCTTGCGAATAGGCAAGCTCGTTCAGTGCATCTTCTATGATTTCTTCGGCTGCAGGAATGCTTAGGCTGCCGTTTTCAAGGCTATGATTCGCAGCTCTCGCCGACTTCATCTCTTCTTCTCCCTCTACTGCTATCTGCGACGACTGAACCGGCGGCTTCGTTGACCAATAAATGCCGACGGAGCCGGTAAAGCGCCACACGTATCAGGTTGCAGAATTCCTCGAATGAGTCCGTCAACTAAAACTCTGGGATTGGGGGAGACCGATTCCAAGTTTGTGTTGTGTAATAAAAATCGCGTTATCGGCGACGGGTCGACTGGTCCGGTATACACAACTTCTATCCAGCCAGCAGAAAAACGGGGCCCTTAACAATTCTCAAGCTACGGTTAATGATCCATCTTATCCGTCTCCCCGCAGCCTGACAACTGCTATTTTTCCTCCGGTTTAACATGAACTTACGGCCCAAGCCGGAGTTTTCGCCGGCCTTCCCTGCCCGGTCGAGTCAAGCCGCAATTCCAGGATTCATTCTTACGAAAACTGCTCTGCCAGCCCAATTGATGCTCACGCAACCTTTCGGTATTCGTAAAATGGAATATATGCGCTGGTGTTTGCGGTTTCTGTGGTCTGTTCTTCTGGTTTCACCACTTCTGCATGCAGAGGCCCCGCCTTTCGATCTTTCCGGCCCGAAAGTCGATGTCCATGTGAAGCGCGGGGAAACCACCCTGCCCATTTCGCAGGTGCCCAACCTGCTCCCTGGAGACAGGCTGTGGGTCCATCCCGACCTCCCAGACAGCCAGGGAACCCATTTTGTTCTGGTCGTCGCGTTCCTGCGGGGCTCCACAAACCCCCCGCCAGCGGATTGGTTCACCCGCGTGGAGACCTGGACGCGGGAAGCACGGGATGAAGGCGTATTTGTCACTGTTCCGAACGACGCCCAGCAGGCGTTGCTCTTTCTTGCGCCCGAAACCGGCGGCGACTTTAACACGTTGCGTAAGGCCGTGCACGATGAGCCGGGCTCGTTCGTCAGGGCCGCCCAGGATTTGCAGGCAGCCAGCTGGGAGCGGATGCGGCTTGAAACCTATCTGTCGGACGTCAAAATCACCTCACAGTTTGACCCTGCGGCGCTGAAATCACGCGCCGAAAGAGCCGCCCGCAGTCTGGGAATCAAATTGAATGAAAACTGCTTCCAGAGGCCCCCCGACCAGCAAGCCTCTTGCCTTTCGCAGAACTCCGAGGGGATGGTGCTGGACGACGCCAACGCCCAATCGCTCGTCAACCAATTGACCACCGGATCCGCCCTGGATCTGGTGAACGTGCTTAGCTCGACGACGATGGCCGGAGGCGGCGCATACAGTCCCTACATCGGCGCGATCGTCGACACCGCCAAGATCCTCAGTTCTCTTCACACAGCGCACTTCCAGTACATTCCTGCGCTCGCCCTGCCCAAAACCGACAGCTTGAACCTGCGGCTCAATATGCCGCCTTCCTTCCGCAATCCCAAGTCGGTCGTCGTGGTTGCGCTACCGCCCATCGGACCGGCACGTCCTGAACCCCTCCATCCCGTCAACCCCGATGACGGTTTTTGCGCTCTCAAGCCAAACCTGGTCCTGCCCGCTGAAGGCGCGCCTTTGGTCTTCGCCACAGAACTGGCGAACCATCTTGTCCTGCACGTGCAATCCGATACTGACCTGAAAGCTCCTGCGGTCGACGTTCCCTTGATCGCCGATCCTGGTCGTGGCGGCCTCGTCTCGACCCAGGTGATTCCGGCCCTGCCCGCGGGTGAGCTCACCGGAGTGGTGCGCGGCAGGTGGGGCTTTGATGATTGGGAAGGGCCACAATATCGGTTGTTTACCGCGCAACCTGGAATGTGGACCCTGGACGCTGCCGACAAAACCGCGCTTGTAGTAGGCCGTGACGATACTCTCCACTTCCAGGGCCAAAGCTCGGTCTGCGTGGAGAAGATTGAGGCGCAAACTCGCGGCGGACATCTGACGCCCGTTGAGTGGAAATCGCCCAAGCCGGGCGCCCTGGAGGTCACAGTTCCTCTCAAGGACGCGGATCCGGGACCGGTCACTATCGCCGTTGAGCAATATGGCATCGCGAAGCCGGACCGCCTTGCGCTTGAAGCCTATGACGCTGAGGCATCGCTCGTCCATTTGACACTGAATTCCGGCGACAAAACAGCGGTGCTTGAAGGCACGCGGCTCGACGAAGTGGCATCCGCTCGCGTCAACGGCATCACGTTTACTCCTTCTGCTCTTCAGCGTGCCGACAACTTCGATCAGTTGTCGATGGTGGCCGCAGTATCGACAGCCAGCCTTGACCCGTTCAAGTCGTATGTAGCGCACGTTGAGTTAAAGGACGCCCGCCTGCTGAAAGCGCCGGTTACCGTCGGGCCGCCACGACCCCAGGTAACGCTCTTGAACAAGGGTGTTCAGCAGGACGGCAATGCGGCGCCGCCTCCTGTGCAACTGGGAAGCCCCAATGATTTGCCCGTCGAACAGCGGCTTGTCTTCTTCTTGCGTTCCGTCGTTCCGGCATCATTTCCACGCACCGAGAAAGTTGAAGTGGCTTCAGAAGATCTGGGCTTCAACACCACTCTTTCTTTAAGCGATGGCAGTCTGATGCTTGAGAATGCCGACACAGCTATGGCAAGCCTGGAACCTTTTTCCCGGTTCGGATCTTCGGCCTTTGGCCCGGTGCGGGTGCGCGCCATCTCTGCCGACGGCGCCGCGGGCGATTGGCTGCCCCTCGGTACTTTCGTCCGGCTTCCCGGGTTCAGAGAGCTCCGCTGCCCGCGTTCGCTTACGAAACCTTGCCTGCTGAGCGGAACGAATCTCTTTCTGGCGTCGTCTTTCTCTGCGACGCAGAGCTTTGATAGTTCAACGGATGTGCCGCCCGAATTCACGGGAATGCAGCTCGTAGTGCCGCATCCCGTCAACGGCACTCTCTATCTCAGGCTGCGTGACGATCCGGCAACCGTCCAGACCCTCACACTGCCGGTTACGCCTATCTCGCTGGCCGAATCGAAGGCTGCGGCCACGGAATCCCAACCAGGGTCTACGCCCGCAGCATCTTCAACAACTTCCGCTCCTGCAGCACCGCCCGATGTTGCTCCAACAACTCCGCGGGAGGGATCACCAGCGACACCACCAACGTCGGCGCCCGCTACACCTCCTGCAGCATCGCCCACGACACCGCCGGTGGGTACAAAGCCGGCCGGCAATTCGTCTCCTTCTTCCGCATCGCCCGCATCTGATCCCGCCAGGCCTGGCGCGGTGCCGGAGTCCAGTAACCCCGCGCCAGGAACAAAGACACCTCTCGGATAGAGCGAGGCACAGGGCTTCGGGAATTCTGGTGGAGTAGAAGAAACTTCTAGCCGAAGTACGCCTTGTTCTTCTCGGCGAATTGCGCTTTGTCGGCCGGCAGTTCATCCAGCGCGAAGATCGCATTATTTTCGCAAACGGCCGCGCAATTGCCGCAATCGATGCACTCATCGGGATTGATATAGACCTGCGAAACAGTTGCGGCGGCAGGCTCGTTCTGAGCGGGCGCAATCGCAGCCGTGGTGCACTCCGCTACGCAAACAAAGTCCTTGATGCAGGCATCGGTAACAACATAAGCCATGGAAAGTGCTCCTCGATCAATGGCGCTCTTGCATTGCGCCTTTGCCTTGAGGCTAGCTGCCGAAGCTCGCCCCAGGCCGTGATACGAATCACGATCGAAAATCGCAGTATTATCTGCGACTCCGGCCTGAGCGGAGTTCGCTTCCCATTGATTTGTTTGTGTTGACTGTGCATTCCCGCCGATGCTAGCCTTTCTTCAACTTTCCCCTGCCGGCGTAGCCGGCAAGCCCCGGCATGCTTCCCCGCAAGAAGATACTCGAGGTGAGCGAATGGCAACTCTGTCTCAAAACGCCGCTGCGCGTCCGACGATTCGCGTTCTCGGCCCGAAGGGATTCCTGGAGAAATACTTCTACTTTGCTGTCTCGCTGCTGATTGCTGCGATCGTGATTTGGGGCTTCAGTCATACCGTCAATCAGAATCTCTTTCACGCGTCCCCACCCCGGCCTCTACTGCTCTGGTTTCATGGCGCAGCCTTTTCCGGCTGGGTGGCCTTCTTCATCTTCCAGTCCGCGTTGGTACGCACTCACAACGTAAAATGGCATCGCTTCTTTGGCTGGTTTGGCGCGGTGCTCGGCGCAGTTATGCCTCCTCTGGGCATCGCGGTTGCGATCGTCATGGGCCGCTTTGATACACACACGCTTCACGAGCCCGGAGCAGACTCATTTCTGATTATCCCGTTCTATGACATGGTGGTCTTCGCCGTTCTGATCTCGCTGGCCATCTGGTGGCGCAAAAAGTCCGAGTTCCATCGACGTCTCATCTTCGTTGCCACATGCTGCCTGCTCGACGCAGCCTTTGGCCGCTTCGACTACCTCTTCGATCACAGCTTGTTTATGTACTGCATCGACGGGGTGATTCTGCTAGGCGTAATCCGCGATCTCTTGGTGATTCGACGCATCCACGTGGTCTATCTCACGGCGCTGCCGCTGCTCGCCATCGGCCAGATATGGGTGATGCACACATGGCAAAGCGGGTCCGCTTGGTGGGTAAGGATTGCCGACAGGATCTTGGGATAAATCAGGGATGACACCGCGTTGCTGAGTATTGGCAACGGCTCATGGCCATTTAAACTGGTAGGTTATGGCCACCCTGAAAGCCGTGCGCGGCACGCGCGATCTACTGCCGCCCGAGACGGAACTCTGGAACCGCATCGAAGCCACCGCGCGCCAGGTCTTTGCCCGCTACAACTTCGGCGAGATCCGCACGCCCGTCTTTGAAGACACGGCCCTCTTCTCCCGTAGCGTCGGCGAAGAAACCGACATTGTCTCCAAGGAGATGTACACGTGGGAGGATCGGGCCCGCGCGCAATCGGAAAAGCCGCAATCCCTCACCCTCCGCCCTGAAAACACCGCCGGCGTCGTCCGCGCCTACATTGAGCACAAGCTCGGCGAGACCGGCCAGTTGCAAAAGCTCTACTACATCGGGCCGCAGTTCCGCCGTGAGCGCCCGCAGAAGGGCCGCTACCGCCAGTTCTGGCAGATCGGCGCCGAGGTCATCGGCCCTCCATCCTCTAGCAGTGAGTCATCGCTCCACGATGCCGAAGTCCTCGAGATGCTGGCCACGCTGCTCGACGAACTCGGCATCACCGGCTGGACCCTCGAGCTCAACTCCGTCGGATCGGCCGCCGACCGAGCCCGCTATAACGACGTTCTTCGCGCCGCGCTCGTTCCCGTCGCGCCCAAGATGTGCGCCGACTGCCAGCGCCGCGCCGTCACTAATCCGCTACGCGTGCTCGACTGCAAGGTGCCCGAAGATCAGCCCATCATCGAGACCCTTCCCAAAATCTCCGAGTCGCTCGGGCAGGAATCGAAAGATCACTTTGCCGCCGTAACCGCGGCTCTCGACGCCGCCGGCGTGCCCTACCACCTGAATCACCGCCTGGTGCGCGGCCTCGACTACTACACACGCACCACCTTCGAGTTCACGCATGGCGGCCTCGGCGCGCAAAACGCGCTGCTCGGCGGCGGCCGATACGACGGCCTCAGCGAGGCGATCGGAGGGCCCAAGGCGCCCGGAATCGGATTCGCCATCGGCCTCGACAGGCTGGTGCTGACCTTACAGACCACTAAACCCGTCCAAAAAGCTGCCTCGCTACAAGTGGATGCCTACATCGCCCCGCTCGGCGAAAACCTCAACGCGGCGGCGCTGGTTCTTGCCCGCGACTTGCGCCGCTCCGGCCTGCGCGTCGAACTCGGCGACGGCACTTTCCGCCTGAAGAAGTCCTTTGAAACCGCCGACAAGATCGCCCGCCGCATCGTCATCCTGGGCGAAGACGAGCTTCGATCCGGTATCCTGACAGTGAAGGACTTCGCCTCAGGCACACAAACCAAGGTTCCTCGCGCGGAGCTGGCCAGGTTTCTCCAAAGCTAGGCGGCCCAGAAGCGAGTAGAAGGATTCCCGGAGTGCTCGACTTTTTAGGTAACCTGCAACGCACGCATATGTGCGGCGAATTGCGCGCCGCCCTCGCCGGCCAGCAAGTGGTCCTGATGGGCTGGGTCAACCGCCGCCGCGACCACGGCAACCTCATCTTCCTCGACCTGCGCGACCGCTCCGGTATCGCTCAGATTGTTCTCGACAAGGAACTCGTCCCAGACGGCCACGCCAAGGGAGAGCAGGTACGCCCCGAATATGTCGTCGCCGCTGTCGGCAAAGTCCGCCTGCGCGATAAAGACGCCATCAATCCCAAGATGGAAACCGGCGAAATCGAGATCGAAGCCACCGAGCTGCGCGTGCTCAACGACACACGCCTGGCGCCGTTCTCGCCGGCTGAAGAAGCCATTCAGAACGAGGAAGTCCGCCTTAAACACCGCTACATCGACCTGCGCCGGCCCGAAATGCAGCGCAACTTCCGCCTGCGTCATGAAATCACCCGCGCCGTCCGCGAGAGCCTCAGCGCCCAGGGCTTCCTCGAGATCGAAACTCCGATCCTCACCAAGTCGACGCCCGAAGGCGCGCGCGATTTTCTCGTTCCCAGCCGCATTCATCCCGGCGAGTTCTACGCTTTGCCGCAGTCGCCGCAGATCTTCAAGCAGATCCTCATGATCTCCGGCTTCGATCGCTACTTCCAGATCGCTCGCTGCTTCCGCGATGAGGATCAGCGCGCCGACCGACAGCTCGAGTTCACACAGGTCGATCTCGAGATGAGCTTTCCGCGCCGCGAAAATGTGTTCGAGGTGGTCGAGCAGTTTATGAAGGCGGCTTTTGCTGCCGCCGGTGTGGCGCTGCCGATTCCATTCCCACGCATCAGCTACGACGAGTCACTGCGCCAGTACGGCACCGATAAGCCCGATCTCCGCCTGCCCGGACTTACTGACGTTCGCTCCGCATTCACCGAAGAAGCCCTCGCTACGCTTCAGATTGATGCAGCGCTGCCCATCGTCGCGCTACGCATCCCCAAGGTGGGTGAACTCAGCCGCAAGGAGCGCGAAGAGAACCACCCACTCTTCGATCAGAAGAAAGGCGCCAAGTTCATCGACGACTTCAAGCGGCTCGCTAAGGGCTTTCCTGAAGCTGCAGCGAAGGTTCGCCAGCTGGCGGGCGCAGACGATGCCGACTTCGTTATCATTGTCGCCGGCGATCCGGCGCACCACATTAAAGCCAGTGATACCAAGTTTCCGGGCCGCCTCTCCGAGCGCGAAATCAACGTCTATGCCGCTGCCGGTAACTTCCGCGCCGAACTGGCAAAAAAATACGCTGACCGCCACGGCGCATTCGCCATCACCGAGCAAATTGTTGAAGCTGCCCACGCGCACGGGGCGAACGATCCAATCGACGGCAGTAAAGCCTTCTTTCCTGTCTGGCTCACTGACTTTCCCATGTTTGAGTACGATCTGGCTTCTGGCAAGTGGGTTCCTGCCCACCATCCGTTCACCGCGCCCTACGAAGCCGATATGGCCAACCTCGTCTCCGATCCGGCCAGCGTGCGCGCCGACTGCTACGACCTGGCAATGAACGGCCTCGAGCTCGGCTCAGGCTCCATCCGCATTCACCGCAAAGACGTGCAGCAGCAGATCTTCGCCTCGCTCGGAATTTCCGAGGAAGAAGCAAAGAAGCGCTTCGGCTTTTTCCTCGATGCCCTCGAATACGGCACGCCTCCGCACGGCGGCGTGGCGCTCGGCCTCGATCGCATTGTCATGCTGCTGGCCGGCGCTCCCAGCCTGCGCGAGGTCATCACCTTCCCCAAAACGGCCAAGGCGATCGACCTGATGGCCGATGCGCCAACCACAGTCGGCGAACATCAGCTCAAGGAATTACATATTCGCGTGGCGCGCAGCTGAGCGGTGCTGGACTCGTGCCCGCCATTCACCACATTACTTCTTCTGCTCGTCGCTGGAATTCAGTGCATTGCCGGACGGCCAGGTCGGCGCGGACAAAAGCAAGTCCCAGATAGGGCCGCCTTCGTAAAATGGCCCATCCATCCGCACAAACACTGAAACGGGCTCGCCGACAAGCCACAGCTTGATGTCGGGCGGCTGCTTGCCAAAGACTTGCGCTACTACTCCCGTAACTCCTCCGATATCGGTGTGAATGTTGAACCTGTCGGCTTTGCGCCCGTCTGCGCCCAGCAGGATCTTGTCGCTGCCGTCCGGCTTTATGTCCAGCGTGACGATGCGTGGCTTCGAATCAACTGCTACATAAGGCAGTTTCATCTCGGTCGAACCCTGCAGACGATTCTCGATGAGCGTGGGGACCAGACCATTCGCCAGGTCGCGCGGGAGATTCATATGCTGGCTCTTTGATTGTGTCTTCTTGCCGGACGCGTCGACCCAGGTGATCTCTCCCTTCGCCACATCGATCGTCACGTCCGACGGCTTCGGGTACGATGGGCCTTTTTGAATGCGATGATCGCGAATGAGCTGAAATGTCGACTTCTGGCGATACTCGGTCTCTTCATCGTCAACGGAGCCGTCATGAAACTTGAGGATTGTTCGCGAGATGATCAGGTTCCCCCGGACCTCGTTAGTCTCGTCCCCTACGGCGATCTCCTTTCCGCTTTCGTCCTTCAATACCAAAAATCCGCGAACTGTGCCCTGCCTGTAGACGACCCGAATCTGTTCTGCAGCGAGCGCTGCTGAAGTGACGATGAATGCTATCAGTGTCAGAATCCGGATTGTTGGTGGAACTCCGCGAATCAGCAAAGGGCGCTCTCTCTGCAGCTTGGATGGAGGGCCGCGTGGGCGAGTTGTCCTTCGCGCTGGAATCGATGCTTTGTCGCTTCGCTCGGCCGATCAGCCGCTGAAAGTCGCGGGGCTCAGTTCAGCTTCGGGTCGCCGGCACGAGGATCTCCAGGCTTATACTCATTTCAAAATCAAAGCTTATGGATCCTGCTCTTTTCAGCTGGAAGCACTCTGCATAAAACAGTGCTTCGGCTTTGAATTGCGGGAATGAGCGGGGACGACGATGAACACCAGCACCGAACCTTATACTGAAGACCAAGCCTCCACCGCCAGCCGCGACCGTCTGCTGACAACCCTGCGCCACGAGCAACCTGACCGCATCCCCATCGATTTCGGCGGTTCGGCCGTCACCGGCGTGCACGCCAGTTGCGTTGCCGCTCTGCGCGATTTTTACGGCCTCGAAAAGCGTCCGGTGCGTGTCCATGAGCCATTCCAGATGCTCGCCATCATCGACGAGGATCTGCGTATCGCCATGGGCGTCGACCTGGTCGGCGTTTTCGCCCGCAACACCATGTTCGGTTTTCCCGCTGAAAACTGGAAAAGCTGGAGTTTCAATGGCCTCGATGTTCTCGTCCCCGGCGACTTCAATGTCACAACTGATGCTAACGGCGACACGCTCATCTACCCTGAAGGCGATCGATGCGTCCCGCCCTCCGGCCGCATGCCCAAAGGCGGATACTTCTTCGACTCCATCATTCGCCAGGAACCGTTCGATGACGAGATGCTGAATCCTGAAGAGAATACCGAAGAATTCAAGCCGATCACTCAGCCCGAACTCGACCACTTGTCTCGTTCTGCGCGCGAAGCGACAGCCACGGGTGCCGGAGTGCTCGCGGGTTTTGGCGGCACAGCGTTCGGCGACATCGCGCTCGTGCCTGGCCCGTTTCTCAAGCATCCTAAAGGCATTCGCGATGTCACCGAGTGGTATGTCTCCACGCGCAGCCGACGCAGCTACATTCACAAAGTCTTCGAGCGCCAGTGCGAAGTCGCGTTAAAGAATCTCGCCCGCGTCTACGCAACCGTCGGCGATAGCGTACATGCCGTCTTCGTCTGCGGCACCGACTTCGGCACGCAGACTTCCGCATTTTGCTCCGTGCAAACGCTGCGCGACCTCTACTTCCCCTACTACAAGCAGGTCAATGACTGGATTCACGCGCATACGCCCTGGAAGACCTTCAAGCACAGTTGCGGGGCGGTTTCCAAGTTCATTCCTTCATTCGTCGAGGCAGGCTTCGACATTCTCAACCCCGTCCAATGCTCCGCCGAGGGTATGGAACCTGAAAAACTGAAATCGGAGTTCGGTGACCACATTGTCTTCTGGGGCGGCGGCGTCGATACGCAAAAAGTGCTGCCCTTCGGCACGCCCTCAGAGGTCCGCGAACAGGTGCTGCGCCGCTGCGAAGTCTTCGCGCCCGGCGGCGGATTCGTCTTCAACACGATCCACAACATCCAGGCGGGCACGCCCGTCGAAAACATCGTCGCCATGCTCGACGCAGTGCACGAATTCAACGGCGCGAGATAGTTGCCGCGGAATTGGTGCAGTTCGCCATTGGCTCGCAATTCGATCCCCTTACCATTTCGAGCGTGTGTCCAGGACAAGCGTCCGACGCGCTCCGCGTTCCTTGGGAACTGTCCGCGAATATGGTATATTTTTCAAGGTGCGGGAGGGATTTTCCACCCGTTCAGAGCCGCGCAAGAACGCCTCTCGTGCGGTCTTCCAATCCAGTGGACGCGTAGCTCAACTGGCAGAGCATTCGGCTCTTAACCGACAGGTTGAAGGTTCGATTCCTTCCGCGTCCACCAAATTCTCTAATCTGGTAAACATGCTCTCAGGCCCTTCGTCCACGAATGGACTCAGGATTTCACCTGTGGGCTTGGACGCCCGCAAAACGGCTCAAGTTCGATTCCTTCCGCGTCCACCATCTGCCCAGATATTCCGCGCAGTCCTCAACTCCGATCCGTGTCCATCGATTCGCGTATGACTCGGGCATCCCTGCCCACGGTAATCCCAGCGGGCAGCGAATCGTGCGCCTCGTCACAGCAATGCCGTTCCGCTTGCGTTAGCCATAAAGCATGGCGGGTATGTTGGCAGCCGCCAAGGATCGATCTCAAAGATAAATACTTTACTTTGAGTGGCTTTTTATAGCTCTTATAAACCGCCCAAGCCGCTTTTCTTGCGGACCGATCCTTGCGGCCGAATTGCGCGGGATTTCTCGCGCAGCGGAGCTGCATGATGCCCGATCTGCGCGGCCAGAGCCGGCGGAACTTTCTCACGCATAGTATTACGGGCGCTGTCGCTCTCGCTGCCGGGGTTGCGCAACCTTCCATCGCCGAGTCATCGCTTGCCGCCAAGTCCCGCGTCGTTGTCGCCCGTGACACCCAACTCCACGGAACAGGTTCATCCATCGATCCGCAGCGCCTCCAGATTCTTCTCGACCGCGCCATCCTTGCTCTCTTCGTTCGCGAACACGCCCCTGAAATCGCCCCGGCAAACATCGTCGCTGCATGGCGGCGGGTCGTCCTGCCAACTGACAGAGTCGGCCTCAAGGTAAACACGCTCGGCGGTCGGGGAATCTCCACGAACCCCGAACTCGTGGCCGCAATCTGCGAACGTCTGCAGCAGGCCGGCGTTAAACCCGCCAACATTATCGTCTGGGACCGCGATACTGAAGAACTGGAGCGCGTTGGCTTCCGCATCGCCATCGGAGGAAATTGCGTGCAGTGTTACGGCACCGACCGCCTCGACTATGAGGATTATCTCGCTTCCTGGGGCAATGTGGGCAGTTGCCTCTCCAAGATCCTCACTCGCTCCTGCGGCGTGTTGATTAACTTGCCTATACTCAAGGACCACGATGGCGCCGGTGTCACCATCGCTCTCAAAAACATGTACGGCGTCATTCACAACCCCAACAAGTACCACCCCAATGGATGCAATCCCTATGTTGCCGACGTGAACATGCTACCTGAGATTCGTTCGCGCATGAAAATCGTCATCTGCGATGCCACCACCGCCATGTACGATGGCGGCCCTGGGTTCAAACCGGAACTCAGTTGGAAATACAACGGTCTGCTTGTCTCGCAAGATCCGGTCGCTCTCGACTACACCGGCTGGCAAATCATCGAGCACAAGCGCAGGGAGATGGGGCTCAAGACTCTCGAGGCAGAACAGCGAGCGCCGCTCTACATCGCCACTGCAGCCGACAGCGATCATCGCCTGGGCCATTGCGATCCCAATTGCATTGCAGTCGTCGAAGCGTGACCGGCGCTTGCGGAGGTGAACCATGAACGATGTATCTGCTTCCGCCGAAATGGCGGCGACCGCTCTAATCGGCCGTCGCTCGTTCCTGTTGTGCGCGCTCGCTTCCGGCGCAGCAATCGGCTCGGGCGAGCTGGTTTCGCCAGCTTCCGTTCCGGCGGCCGGCGCCGCTGGCGCAGCCAGTGATATGCAGTTTACCTTTGAAGCGCGTTTTTACGAGAAGCTGCCGAATCGCAAGATCAAGTGCAAGCTTTGCCCGCGCGAGTGCATCGTAGGCGACAAGGAGCGCGGCTATTGCGGCGTGCGCGAAAATCGCGGGGGCACTTACTTTACCCTCGTCTATTCGCGCGTTTGCGCCGCGCACATCGACCCCATAGAAAAGAAGCCGCTCTTTCATTACCTGCCCGGCACCACTGCCTTTTCGGTCGCTACTGCCGGGTGCAACGTCAATTGCAAATTCTGCCAGAACTGGGACATCTCGCAGTCGCGTCCCGAGCAAATTCCTGCTGACTATATCCCCCCGCACCAGGTGGCCGCTGTCGCCCGCCAGTACAATTGCCCGACGATTGCCTATACCTACAGCGAGCCGGTTGTCTTCTCTGAATTCTTGATGGACTCTGCGGATGCCGGCCATGCCGCGGGTGTGCGCAGCATTGTCGTTTCCAATGGCTACATGCAGCACGACGCGCTCGTCCAGGCCTATGGCAAGATGGACGCTGTCAAAATCGACCTCAAAGCGTTCACCGATTCTTTCTACACAAAGGTTGTCACCGGCCAATTGAAGCCTGTCCTCGAAACGCTTGTGACTTTGCGCAAAATGGGCAAGTGGATCGAGATTGTCTACCTCGTCATCCCCACTCTCAACGACGATGAGGCAGGCTTTCGAGGCCTCGCACAATGGATCAAGGTGAACCTCGGTCCGGACGTCCCGCTCCACTTCACACAGTTTCACCCGGAATATTTACTCAAGAACCTTCCTATCACTCCCGTTCCTACCCTGGAGCGAGCCAAGGCCATTGCCGATGCGGAAGGCCTGCATTACGTCTACATCGGTAACGTTCCCGGCCACCCCTCACAAAACACCTACTGCCCGCAGTGCCGCAAAATGCTGGTGGAGCGCGTCGGGTTTACCGCCAGCCAGATGCTAATCAGAAAGGATTCGTCTTGCCCGTTCTGCCGGCAGCAGATCCCCGGAATCTGGCACGTTTGATCGTGCCCAGGAGGTCCACACATGAAGATCGCAAGGAGATCCATCATGGCTTTGTTGACCACGCAATGTATCGCGCTCCTGGTCACTGCGCCCATCCTCCATGTCCGCGCATCAGGAGGCGCCGCTGTTCAAGAGAAAGTGCGCCAGGCTGCGGTCGCCGGCGCTTTTTATCCTGCTGATCCAAAAGAACTGTCGCAGATGATCGACGACATGCTGGCCAAGGCGGCCCCGGTTGCTGTCGACGGCCAAATCCTCGCCGCGGTTGCGCCCCACGCGGGCTACCCGTATTCCGGTCCCGTCGCTGCATGGACTTACGCCGCCCTCAAGGGCCACAAGTATTCGCGTGTCGTGGTGATCGCGCCCTCACACTATATCGGCTTCGGATTCACCTCGGTCTACGATGGCGACGCTTTTGAGACCCCTCTCGGCTCGATTCCCGTTGACAAGGAGTTCGCGCACGGGCTGGCGAAGATGAGCTCCACAATTCAGCTCTCTGAGAAAGGCCATCAATCCACCCCCGATGCGCCTGAACACTCTGTCGAAGTCGAACTGCCCTGGCTCCAAAGAATTCTTGGCAAGTTCGAGTTGGTTCCCATTGTCATGGGTGATCAAAGTTATGACAGCAGCCGTGCCCTGGGCGTTGCGCTTGCCAAAATGCTGCGCAACGAACACGACACTCTCGTTCTCGCCAGCTCCGATCTCTCTCACTACCACCCGTACAATGAGGCCGCGACGATCGATCACAAGACTCTGGCCGCACTCGAGGCCTGGGACTACCTGAACATGTCGCGTAACTTTGAGACGCGCCTTTGGGAAGCTTGCGGCGGCGCGCCTATCGTGGCAGCCATGATTTATGCCGAGCGCATGGGCGCTAACAAGGCTGAGGTACTGCGCTACGCCAACTCCGGCGACACTACGGGCGACCGATCGCGTGTGGTGGGCTACAGTGCCGATCTCTTCGTCAAGTCCGATCATGCCGCCGACGCCGTGCCGCCTTTCGCACTCACCAATGCAGAAAAAGCTGAACTGCTCGCCGTAGCTCGCAATTCGGTGGAGTATATGATCCAGAAAAACAACCCCTATGCACCCGCACCAAGTGCCAGTGAAACGCTGAATCGGGAATACGGCGCATTCGTCACGCTCACTGAAGGCGGGGCCCTGCGTGGCTGCATCGGCTACACCTCGCCCATCAAGCCCCTGGTTCTGACCGTGCGCGACACTGCCACCTTCGCCGCTCTCCGGGACCCGCGGTTCCCCCCCGTCACTGTCGCAGAACTGCCCAAACTCGCCTACGAGATCTCCGTGCTCTCGCCGCTGCGCCGGGTTACCAATGTCGAACAGATCAAGGTCGGTCGCGACGGCCTGCTGATGCGAAATGGCGAGAACGAAGGACTTCTGCTGCCACAAGTGCCTGTGGAGCAGAAATGGGACCGGCTTACTTTTCTTGAGCAAACCTGCGTGAAGGCCGGCATGAATCCCGACTGCTGGAAAGACGAGAACGTTGATATCTTCAGCTTTACGGCTGTCGTTTTTGACGACCACAAATCGTAGATGCTCAGACGCGGGCGGCGCTCTTTTCGAGGCTTGCCCGCGTTGCCACCAGCACAGCCGCAGCATTAATCGCCACACCCAGCCACGCCGTCTTCCAGAAGCCGAAAACAGGAATCAAAAAAACACTCAAGAGCAGCGCCCCGAAACATCCGCCGAGCAGATCGATCGCGTAGAGTATGCCAAGCCCCGACCGCCCGCCGCGTTCACGCAAATAGATCCCTGCCGCCACAACGAATTGATAGCCGCCCGACATTCCCGCCAGAGCGGCCATCGCCGGAAAAATCAACTGTGCCACGAACCTGGCCGCCCACGTCGATGAAATGCCGCTCAGCGAGACCAGCATCGTCAGCAGCATTGGCCCGGCGGCCGCAACCACAAATTGCAATTGTGTGAGCCGCCACTTGTTCGCCGTTGTGCTTTGCCGGATCGCCAGCCAGCTTCCCAGCGCAATGCCGCCCATGAACAGTCCGATCAAAATCGCCAGTTCTGAATACACGTACCCGTAGACGGCCTGAAATCCGAGCAGCAGAAAAATCTGCAGCGCCATCATGGTGAATCCCGTTGCGGCCACGCACACTCCCGCAGCCGTGCGCTCGCACCGTTCACATCCCGGCAATATCGTCAGCAGTGCCATGCATACGAGCAGGGCAATCCCTAGGGCGCCTGCGACTTTTCCAAACTCCACATGTTCTGCCGCACGAAACCAATCGGCATAGCCCGACTTGAACTGCGCGCTCCACAGCACCACATCAAACGCGTAGGCGACAGGCGCAAAGTCGCGATTGACCGGCGTCGCTGCCGTCGGCGCCAGCGCGGTGTCTAACTGCTTCATCCGATCCGGCGTCATCCGATAGGGAATGAAGTACTCACGCACATACTGTGTGTCAATTCGGCGTTCGTGCAGTCTCGCGATCAACACATTCGGATCGTCCGTCAGCACATTCGGCTGCATCGCACCAAAGATGTGCACTGTCTCGCCCGGAATTGTTGCCTGATACGGAAACACTTCGCGCATGGTGCGACGGTTCGATCGCAGGAATTCCGCCAGGTCCGGATTGATCCACTCTTCCGATGAGCGCAACTTGACGGCAACCAGCCCGCCGTTTTCCAGGTGTGCGCGCGCCATTCGAAAGAACTCAGCAGTGTAGAAGCGGTTCAATTGCGCTGTCTGCGGATCCGGCACGTCCACAACGATGACGTCGAATCGATCTCTGCTCTCCGCCAGGAACAATCGCCCGTCCAGAAAATGCAAATGCACGCGTGGATCAGAATCGAATGCCGCCGACTGCTCCGGAAAAAACTTCCGTGTCATCGCAATCAGCGTCGGATCCAGCTCCACGTAGTCGAGCTGCTCCACTGTTGGATATTTCAGCGCCTCCGCCACGCCGCCATTCACACCTCCGCCAATCAGGAGCACCCGGCGCGGCACCGGGTGCTCCAGCAGCGCATAGTGAACCCCCTCCTCAGCCGCTGCCGGGTCCGGCGCATTGGCCACGATCGCGCCGTTCTCGTAGATGCTGCGGACAGGCCGGCCTCCCTCTCCGCCGGTCTCCGTCACCGTCAAGCTCCCGTAAATCGACTCGTGTTCACCCACTACGTTGAATCCGCGCCACAGCCGGCCGCGCGCCTCCGCATCCCATCGCGGAGCTACACAAACCAGCAAGGGAATCGCAATCAGCGGTGCCGCCCCTGCGAGCGACGCAATCTGTCCCCGCCGCAGCCGCAACCCAAGCCCAACTGCCAGTGAAAAGTTCATCAAACCCACAATCACGGCGATCTGAAAAGCCTCGCAGAATCGCACCAGCAAAAGGCTTGCAATGATTCCGCCTAGTGCGGACCCGCCTGCTTCAAACAGGTAGCCAGCGCCCGCCGCCTCGCCTGCTGAAAGCCCGCGCTCAACAGCAACCAGCCGCACCGCTGCTACGAATAAGGCTCCTGATGTTGCGCAGAAGACGCTCAGACATGCAACCGAGGTTAGGATCATCGGCAGCGGCCCCAGTAGTTCTCCGGGCACGGCCTGAAACAAGCCTTTCGCTCCTCGTAACACCCAAATCGTCGCCGGCAGGCTCGCTGCCAACAAGCATTCCAACGCCGCCACGGCAAGCCGCGGTCTCCTCCATCCCATCGTCGCCGCGCCCGCCAGCCCGCTCCCTGCCGCGGTCCATAGCAGCCATGTTCCCAGCCCGACCCCCAACGATATCTCGTTGCCGTTGAACACCTGGATCAACTCGCGCATGAGCGTGATCTGCCCTACCACGGCACTGAAGCCGCACAGAGCCAGCGCTGCCTGCGCGGCCCAAGCAGAGCGGTCCACTTCTCCAGATGCCCTACCGGAGACAATTCCTGGGTTTGCTGCTTTCACTGGAACGGAATTAGAGGCTCGCGCCCGCGGAAAAGCAAGGCCGTGCGACACATGACTTCGAGGGAATTGGAAATGAAGATTGGTGCGCCCGGAGAGATTCGAACTCCCGACCTAATGCTCCGGAGGCATTCGCTCTATCCAGCTGAGCTACGGGCGCGCACATTTAGGATAGCGCATCCTGAACTTTCTCGAAGCCTCAATCCTCTCCAGGCCGGCCCGGCTCCGTAGTAGCATTGGGACGGCTTTCGAGATTTTCGACCTGGAAACAGTCTGAAAACAGTGAGGCGGCCTCCTGATGAACTTTGTATGCTCATCGTCTCGCACTAATCTTGCGCGAAAGAAACTCCACCTGAAATTCGCTTGGATTCTTGCCGGCTTTTCGTTCTGTGCCTCGATCCCACTCCTTTGCGCGCAGAACCGCACGGTCGACACTCCCATTGCCACATTGACCCTCTCGGAACCCAGCGGCGATCTGATCGGGCTGCGCTGGAAGAACCCGAGTCTCGACGTCATTGCCGAACCCCGTCTCGGTGAAAACTTTCGCATCCTAATCCCGCGAGATGGCTATGAGGCCAACTACTTCAACAGCCGTGATCAGCAGGTGAGCTACATCGATGAGACGCCCGACGCAGTCGTGTGCAGATACGACTCCTTGCGCAATGAGAGAGAGACCTTGCCGGTTAGAGTGATCTACCGCATCCAGGCCGTCGATCAGCAGATTCATTTTTCGATCGAGGTGGACAATCCAACCGATCGCAAACTGGCCGAGGTGATGTACGGAATCATCGGCGGCCAGAAAGGCATCGCCAACCGGCTCGACACCGAATCGATGGTTCCCGGCGCAAACAACAATCTTTCTCCGGTTCTTTTCACTCGCTTCCGGCCCGGATTCTTCGGCGGAGGCGGAAATTTTGGCATTCCCTACGACGCGATGAGCTTCACGTATCCGGGTGCGATGTCGATGGGCTGGAGCGATATCTATAACACCAAAGCTGGCATCGGCTACTACTACGCCAACCAGGATCCCGAAACACGGCTCATGCTCCTCGATGTTGAGCTTCGCCCCTATGCGATAGGCGCCGAGATCAAAGATAACTGGCCGGCGCCTTCCGACCTTCCGCCCGATGAGCCGATCGGCCTCACAATGGGATGGGTGAACATGCCCTATCTCAGCAAGGGCACATTTACTTCGGGCCCCATCGCTCTCCAGGTCCACCACGGTGACTGGCACCAGGCCAGCAGAATCTATCGCGCATGGTTCGACCAACACTTTACCGTGAGGCGAGCACCCGACTGGCTTCGCAAGGAGAATGCATGGCAGTCGATCATCCTTTCTAATGGCGAAGACCAGGTGGTGCACAGCTTCAACGAGCTGCCTCAATTGGCCGCTGGCGCCAAAAAGTACGGAATCACCACGTTTGAGATTCTCGGCTGGGACATTGGCGGCATCGATCGCGGCTATCCGCAATACCGACCCGATCCGCGCCTGGGAACAGCAGAGGAGTTTCGCAAAGCGCTCGCCGCAATCCGCGCCTTGGGTGTTCATCCGCTTATCTTTACCAACGTCGACGTCGCTGACACGGCCACTTCGCTCTTCCGCGACAAGCTGAAGCAATATGCGGTCGATGGCCGTTGGGCACCCGATTGGACCATTTTGGGATGGGGTGAAGGAACCATTAGCGCGCGCGCCGGTCTCACGCCTTCGAATATGACCCTGGTTAGCCCGGCTCATCCCGCATTCCGCAAATTCGAGATGGACCAATACCTTCAGCTTGTGCGCGACGGGGCAGATGGATTCCAGATCGATAAGTCGAACGGTTCCAGCATGCTCGACTTCAACAAACAGCTTCCCGTTTCGCCCGATCAATCACTCGTGCCGGGCATTTTTGAAAGCTTCAAAGAGCTGCTCGCTGACGCACGAGCGATCAATCCCGACTTCTCTCTCGCCGGAGAAGTTTGGTTCGATAGATCCATGCCGTATATCGATGTTTCTTACATGCGGATGGGCACCATTGATATTGGATCGCCGGTTTTGAAGTACACCTTTCCGGAGTGGACGGCGACCATCTTCGGCACGACTCCCGGCGACTACAACGAGATGAATAACGGGATGCGTTACGGCTTCGTGTGGGACCTGGCGCCCCGTCACTATAACGAGTCCGCTGACGAGCCTCTCACGCGCCCGCTGGCCCGGTATGTCGCTGAACTTATTCGCATCCGCAAGGAATACGCAGACCTGCTCTTTCTCGGGCGTTTCAACGATACCCTAGGCGCCACCGTAGCGGGGGACCCTGATATTCGCTATTCGGTCTTCGAGCCCTTGCGGGCGGATGGCCCTGGCCGCGCGTGCGTCGTTGTCAATTTCGGCGACAAGCCTGAGTCGGCAGAGGTTCGTTTGGACAGTCTTGCAGGGGAAATCACGGTTGCGACACCGTTCCAACCAGACCGCAAAGCTGTGTTGCCTCTTAATCTGACTGTGCCCGCCCACACCGTGGAGGTGCTCGTAAAACGGTGACAAGTCCCATAAATGCATCGTTTGTGGTGCATCCCGGGCTTTGAGGCTTTCATTGACTCTGGTCCGTTTTTCCAGTATCCTAAAGACCTTGCGCGGTGTTGCGCCTGAGGTCTGTGTGTATGCACCCGGACCGGTTTGGATGAGTCCAAACGCTTCTTAAAAGGACTTTTCCGGAACAGGCCACCGGCGGCTGGATCAGCGAATTCGTTCCAGTTCAGCCAGGGCCCCTGCCGGGGCTGACTCCCGCAGTCCTCACCCGAACAGTTTTGTTTGGCAGTGGGTAGATTTTAGGCCCGTGCGCATTTGGCGTGGGTAAGTGCATTGTGCGCAAGCCACTTACGAACGCCTTTCCGTGTGAACCTGGCATTTGTTCCGGTTCGGCGTCGGGCGGATTTTGAGAGTAGGAGAGACATGTCGACCTTTGTTCCGAGCGGCAAGGAGATCAGCCGCAAGTGGTATGTGGTAGACGCCAACGGTCAGACCTTGGGTCGCCTGGCGACCAAAGCCGCCAGCGTGTTGAGCGGCAAGCTGAATCCCCAATACGTGCCCTATCTCGACACGGGTGACCACGTCATCGTAATCAATGCCGAGAAGATACGCCTGACCGGCCTCAAAGACCAGAAAAAGGTCTACCGTCGGTACACGGGCTTCCCCGGCGGCCTTCGTGAGGAGTCATTTGCGCGCCTGCTTAATCGCAAGCCCGAGAAGATCCTTGAAGAGGCCATCAAGGGCATGCTGCCCAAGAACAAGCTCGGCCGCGCCATGGGTTCCAAGTTGAAGGTATATCGCGGCGACAAGCACCCTCACACGGCGCAGAAACCGGTGGAACTGAACATTGCGTAAGAACAGCTATTAGCTTTTAGCCCTCAGCCAGTAGCTCGTTGGTGTTGAAGCAAAGGCAGGGGCGAGGCAAACAGCGGAACTTAAAGCAGGCGAGCTAACGGCTAGGAGAAGGAATGGCAGATTTGGTTCAGTACTACGGGACGGGGCGCCGCAAAGCGGCGATCGCCCGCGTTTTTTTGCGTCCCGGCACAGGCGAGTGGAAAGTTAACGACAAGAAGTTCGAAGAGTACTTTGTCACTGAACAGCAGCGCGTCGCTGCCAAACGCACGCTCGTGGTTGCTGAACTGGCCGCGAGCTTCGACGTGCTGGCCAATGTGAGTGGCGGCGGCGTTACTTCGCAGGCTGATGCCGTAAAGATGGGCGTGGCCCGCGCTTTGATCGAGTTCAATGCCGAGCTGCGCAAGACGCTTAAGACTGAAGGCTTGCTCACCCGCGACGCGCGCGTCAAGGAGCGCAAGAAGTACGGCCAGAAGGGCGCGAGAAAAAGATTTCAGTTCAGCAAGCGTTAGTTGCTGGCTAAGAAGTTTCGTTTGGGAACCGGGGTCCCCGGCGAGCCAGCTCGCTGGGGTGGTCATGCGGTTCCAGTTCTCGAAGCGCTAGGCGTTTCGAAGCTGTTGGCTCTTGGTTTTTAGCCCTTAGCTTCTTCTCTTTACTGTTGCGACGGATCACTGATTCGCCCCCAGCGACGAGAACAAGCGAAAGGCTATCGGCTCAAAGCTACCGGCTGTTTTTCAAATCTCCCCGCGAGGGGATAAATCCGGACCACGGCAGAGTCCGCCCGGATGCAGTTCACAAAGGAGGAACTTTGGCAAACATCACCATGAAGGAGTTGCTCGAAGCGGGTGTTCACTTCGGGCATCAAACCAAGCGCTGGAACCCGCGGATGAAGGAATATATCTTCGGCGAGCGCAATGGCATCTACATCATCGATCTGCAGAAGACACTCAAGCTTTTCAAGGAAGCATCAAAATTCGTCACCGATCTGTGCGCCAGTGGCAAGACAATCCTCTTTGTCGGCACCAAGCGCCAGGCCCAGGATGCAATCGCAGAGGAAGCGGGACGCGCCAGCATGCCCTACATCAACCAGCGATGGCTGGGTGGCCTGCTTACCAACTGGGTCACGGTGCAGAAGTCGGTCAAGCGCCTGCAGGAATTGGATGAGATGGCCGTCGACGGCCGCTACGACCTGCTCACCAAGAAGGAAGTCATTCGGCTCGAGCGCGAGCGCAAGCATCTGCAGGCCAATCTGGCCGGCATCAAGAGCATGAAGCGGCTGCCCGACGCGATCTTCGTGGTGGACTCAAACAACGAGGCCATCGCCGTGAAGGAAGCCCGCAAGCTGGGTATTCCTGTCGTCGCCGTGGTCGATACCAACTGCGATCCCACGGTGGTCGATTACGTAATTCCCGGGAATGACGACGCTCTGCGTGCCATCCGGCTGTTTACATCCAAGATCGCCGATTCGGCTGCCGAAGGCGTCAACCTGCTGGGCGACAAGGCCTTCGAGGAGCAGCCTGCCGAGCCCGTCGCGGAAGAAGGCGGCGAAGTTCCCGCGGAATCTGCATCAAGCGATGAAGTGGATCTCGAAGCAGCTCTGGGTGGCGGCATTCGCAAGGCGCCCGCCGCAGTAGCGGCTCTGATGGAAGAGGCCGACGTAGCTGAAGGCGGCGTTTAGCAATTCGAGCGCGGATCCACGCGCATCCCAGGATTGGCGTGGCCGCTTGCTGTCTGCCTGATGCAGACCTTTCGTCAAGCGCCACGCCTTTCTTATGCAGGAACGATTCCCGCCGGACCGATCCGGCACAAATTAATTCTGAGCTCTTAACTACTAGGTAGAGGCCGCTTCGGCCGGGAAATTGAGAGAGATGACTACTGTGACTGAGAAGATTGATGCCAAATTGGTAAAAGAGCTCCGCGATAAGTCTGGCGCGCCCATGGGCGATTGCCTGAAGGCTTTGCAGGAGTCCAAGGGAAACATGGAGGAGGCTTTCGTTGTTCTGCGCAAACGCGGCATGGCCTCCGCGCAGAAGAAAGCCGCTCGCACCACCAACGAAGGAGCCGTGGGCTCTTATATTCACGCCGGCGGCAAAATCGGCGTCATCCTTGAGCTGAACTGCGAGAGCGACTTCGTGGCCCGCACTGAGGATTTTCAGGAGCTGCTCAAAGATATCGCAATGCACGTTGCCGCCAGCGACCCGCGTTACGTCAGGCCTGAGGATGTAACGGCAGAAGATCTGGAGCGCGAGAAGGAAATCTATCGCGCGCAGGCTGCTGCCACCGGCAAACCCGCGCCCGTCATCGAGAAGATCGTCGACGGGAAGATGGCCAAGTTCTATGAGGAGGTATGCCTGCTTGAGCAGCCTTTCATTAAGGATCAGGCCATCAGCATCAAAGAGCTGATCGCGCAGAAGGTCGGCAAGCTCGGCGAGAACATCACCGTGCGACGCTTTGCTCGCTTTAAGGTCGGCGCGCCCGACTGGACCGTGGCGCAGACCAAGGCCATTGAAGCTTCGGAGTAACTACTATCGCCGTTTGATGAAGAAGGCCCGGGTTTGCACTCCGGGCCTTTTTCTTTGCGTCAATTTCTTCGCTTCGTCGATCAAATCGCTCTCCGGGAGCGGCCATCTCACCGGCACAAATCAGATTCATTCCGACAGTCATTGCGGTAGCCTTCGGAGAGGGGCTCTTCATGGACTCCAAATGGGTTTTCTCCATTCTTTTGTGTATCGCTCCGAACGCGATAGCGCAGGCCGCAATCCCGCACGGCACGATTATTCCCCTCAGTCTCGACACTGGCCTGAATGCCGCGAAGATTCGCAGCGGACAGCAAATCCGAGCCACGGTCATTCTCCTTCAATAGTCTGGAAGTTCAATTTTGTCGGCGAGCCCATTTCCCAATGCAAGATCGACGACACCCGGAATTCTCATGAGATTGAAGATCAGGTTGCGAACAAACAACCCGCTCCTCGATTTCGGCGCAAACGAGCTGGCGAGCCGCAGCGCGGAGTTCTGTTTCTTGAGCACGAACGGACCAAAGAGACTCTGGTACCTTCTGAACGCTTCTATGTAATCGCCTTGGCAGCGCTTCAACTCGCCGGCCAGAATGTACGCAGCAATCATGGCCAGTGCACATCCCTGGCCGGCCAATAGGGATACGCAGAAGGCCGCATCGCCTACCAAAGCCACTCGGCCCCGCGACCACAAGCCGTTTACGCCGTTCATGCGGATCTGGCTTGCGCGGTCAAAGTAAATCTCCCTCGAGCGATCAAGTGCCTCAAGAATCTGATGGCACTCCCAGCCGCCGTTTTCGAACCTCTTCCGCAATAGGATCTTCTGATCAATCAACTTCGCCGGAATCTCCGGATCCTCGTCCGCAAACGTGAAGTGAAACATGCTGCGATCTTCGCGAAGAGTGAATCGACCTACCTGCTGCCCCACTTCTGTGAACATGATGTAGGCGAGTTCGTCACGATGCTTGTAGCCGTCCGCGATGAACGCAGCGACTTTGAATCCCAGGTACTTCTCAAATTCGCGTTCGGGCCCGAAAACAAGCTCTCGAATTCTAGAGTGGAGGCCATCGGCGCCGACGACCAGATCGAACTCTCGAACCAAGCCACTCTTCAAGGTAACCTGCACGCTTCGTTCGCTTTGAACAAGGCTTTGCACGGTGTCGCCAAAGATCGCTTCGATACGGCCATCTACCTGGGAAAAGATGGCGTTGGCAAGGTCTGTACGGGGGAGACTCACATACCGGTCGCGCGTCGCTCTAAAGAATGCGTCAACCAGAAACCCTGCCACTCGCTTCCCCTGCGCATTGACGACTTTCAGTTCCCTTAGTCGGTAGCCTTTGCGACGAATTTCCGGCAAGATCCCCATGCGCTCTGCGATGTCGAACCCCGCACCCCAAAAATCGATGAGGTATCCTCCAGTCCGCAGCTGCGGAGCTGATTCGATCATCGTTGGCGTGAATCCGTACTGCAAAAGCCAATAGGCCAGCGCAGGCCCGGCTACACCCGCTCCCAAAATGAGTACTTTCATAAAAAGAGTGATGCTGGCGGCGGCTCGCGCGTTGGGTGAATCTACATTTTGAATCCTCCAAATCCACTTGGCAGACTCGCCACCCTCCTGACCTGCTGCATCACCATCATTGCAGTGCTGAAATCGTGAAAAGAAAAAGGGCAGCCGGAAGGCCGCCCTTTTGTCTCGCTAACTTCGCCAGCTACGCTGACCGCACGAATTCCGTCGCCTTTACGGCAGGTAATACCGTAGCGACGTGAAGATCATATTGTCGTCGCCATGTGCGCCGTTGCCAGGATTCGTTGTGCCGCCGTTGCCCGACCACAAATCGCGCCGGAAAAGGCTGTACTGAATTCCCTGCCGCAGGCGTCCCTTCGGTCCGGCATTGATGATGTTCCACCAATACCCTGCCGTGAACTCCTGGATATCTTTCGTGCTGCCGCCGCAGCCGGCTGGAGCAGCCTGCGCTCCACCTCCCGCGCCGGTAGTTGAGTTGAACGTCTCGGTCAAGCAGCCCGACATGTTCGCGCTCCGCGTGCCGAAACCGACTTGTGTCGTCCCGTTCAGCACATAGTCACGAGCCAGGTAGTCGCCGCCGTAGTTGAAATAGAGATTGAAGTTCGGAGTTGGGTTCATCTCCAACGTGCTGAGCGCAGAGAATCCGTGGATCGGCGAGAGCGCACCGCTGGGCCGCACGGTGACGTCGGCAATGGTCGAGGATCCGTACCGGCCCACACCCTGACCCCATAGTCCCTTCAGCCCAACGACAACCTTGTTTGCCTTTCCGCCCGCGAGCGGGGCACGGAAGCCGCCGCCGATGCCGGCGCCCATCTCCTTGTCGTCATAAGGAGTGCCGGCGGTGGGATAAATGCGATCGCGGAAGTTACGCTCGACTCCGAACAGTTCCCAGTGGCCCCATCCCGGCTCCATTGCAATCTTCACCACGAAGTCAGGCGTGTAGTTGAACGAGTAGTTTGCGTTCAGGTTGTAAAGCCCGCCGCCGGTTCCGGTCGACCCGAAAAGATAATTGCTCGGCAGGCCCTGGCCTGAAGGATTCAGCGTCTCGGCGTTTTCAATTGAAGCGCCCAGGAAGAAGGTCTTCCCGAAGTCCTTCGACATGCGGAAGCTCTCCTGCCTACCCCACACAAATCCCGTCTCGTACTGTGCGTCGATGGTAGCCGGCAGAATTTCCGTTCCGCGCGTGAGACCTTGCGTCGTTTCCGTAACCAGCGACCATCCCTGGCCGCCGGAGAAGTCCCAGCCGCCCGTCGTCTTGGCATCTGCCCACAACTGGCGCTGGCGCATCGTGTAGCTGTTCGACTGGTTGTTGTTCGAAGTCACGCCGGCGCTCAGCCAGTCCAGCTCGTAGTAACCGGTCAGAGTCACGCCTGGCAGTTTTCCCTGTGCCTTAAACGCGAGACGCGACTGACGACCCGACCCAAAGAACTCGCTCAACTGCGCCGCGTCTGAGTTTGCCAGCGGCACGGCCGTGAACGCCGTATTGATGTCGCCGCCCGTGGCCCCTTGGCGCCACACCGTTTCTGCCGCCAGAAAGCTGCCCGTGAACGAGAGCGTTGCTCCCTTGAAGTGAATAACGTCGGGGCTGTCGATCGCCTTCTTGATATTCGTGGTCTCGGTCGAAATCGTGTCCGCCAGCGAAGCCTGATTCGCCTTAAGATCCTTGACCGTGTCCTGCAGGGTGGTTACCGCCTGTGTGTTCTCCGTAAACGACTGCTGCTGCGCCGTGGCGTCCTGTTCCGCCTTCGCTGCTGCCGCCTGCGCATCGGCCGCTTGTTGCTGTGCCTGCTTTAGTTCGGCATCCTTCGTTGCCAGATCGCTTTTCAAACTGTCGATCTGACTCTGCATCTCTTGCCGCAAAGCATTGATCTGGTCTGCCACCGAAGGAGCCGGCGGAGTACTGGCTTTCCTGGTTGCGGTATGCTTCTTCGCCGGCGCAGTCTGGCCACTCGCGCTGGCAAACGAAACAACGAGACTGGCTGCCAGAATCGACGCGGCAGCCGCGTTCAATCGGGATTTCATTCGGGCCTCTCTTCCTGGGTTGAATTTTGATCGTGACAGAGCTCGCGCGCGACCTTCGCACTCGCCTCCTCGATCCAGGCGCATTGAATTAGGAAAGTTTGCGGTATTCCATCGGCACGCGAAAATCGACAATGAAAGCGGGAAACTTTCGCGCCGGCTCGATCACCTTTGCCGCTTCCGCAATTCAGACTCGCAGAGCAAGATTAAGATTTGACGAATTCACGCAGAATTCACACTTCTATTCTTCGGCCGCGAATCGACCGCCGGAAGTTAGAAATTTTTATGCGCTATTAACAATCGAAGCTTCGTCTGAGTGCGCTGACCTCGTATCAGGCGCTGAATTGCACCAATTGTCAAGGATTCGTCGCGCCGGAACCTTCTCTGCCTGCACTCAGCAGATTAGCGAGTAATCGATACGATCCCGGCACCAATTCTGGAAGCTGCCGGTACAGAGCGTATGCGACATAGATATAGGTCCCCTTGCCGCGATGCAGTACGAGCAATCCCCCCTCTTGCGGATCTTGTCCCGGATCTGCAGTCTCGGTCAGAGGCGTATAGCCTGCATCGAAACGATCCGGAAATCCGTGCCCGCGCTCTTCAAACCAGCCGTCGAAATCAGCTTCGGTGATCTTGTTCGGCCAGGTAAGAAGCGGGTTCGCCGGATCCAGCAGCTTCACATTCGAGCGCTCGTCGACTACGCGTTCGGGAATGCGGCCGAGCGTTATCGGCAGCGGAGCTGGAAACGAGCCGCTCTGGTATTGCACGATCACCGTTCCCCCGTGCTCGACAAAATCTTCCAGCCGCGGCTCGTCTGTCGCCAGTTCCGGCACCGACGAGTAGGCACGGATGCCGATCACCAGCACGTTCCATTGCGACAAATCGCCTGACGACACTTCCGCGACGCTGAGAATGTGCGGCTGAATCCCCAGTGACTCGATCGCGTCGGGTACAGTATCTCCCGTTCCCATGATGTATCCGACACGCAACCCGCGCGCGACTTTCACATCCACTTTGCGCGTTCTTAGCTCGGCCGGAGTGTATTGGTTGTAGGGTCGCAGTCCGGGATACCCGATGCTTTGCCAGCCGGTCGAATAGTCTCTATGTCCCACATGTGCCACGGCTTCAATCGTGTAGGCCCGCGCGGCTACCCCAGGGCCCGGAGTGACAGAAAAAACCAGAGGCTCCGAGTCACCCGCTCTCTTTAAATGAAAATCTCGCTGCGCGGGATCGGCGCGCCAGCCTTCGGGCAACTTCAGAACGAGAGTGCCATCGGCCGCATGTTCAGCATGCACCGTCACGCACACCGGCAACGAAGAACCGTCGAGAGGCAGAATGCGAGCCTCCGGATCGACGCGCACGCCAATCGCTGGCGTGACGACCAGGGGCTCATACACTCCGCCTACTCCGCCCACGTGCGCCAGTGTCTGCACCACCATTCCCAAGCGGATGGGAACGCTGTCAAAAGTAAACTCCGCCCACGCGTCCAGCGGATACGGCATAAATGACCGCTCACGCCACGCTTCATTGCTGATGTCGTAGTAAGGCTGCTCGGTGGTCGGTCGCGTGAAGAATGGCTCCGTCGGCTTCGCATCCTCCGGTACGTGCAGGCGAAAGCTGCGGTCGCCAACGGGCGAGTCGCCTGCAGCATTCGTCGATGCGTTGCCGTCTTCAATCTTCCATGGCGAGCCGTCGGTATTTATGATCCATACCCTGCCTGGGTGAACGCCCTCATTCGCGCTGAACAGATGCACACGCACGCTAAAGTCTTCTTCCGGCCACACGCTGCGCGCCGCCTCATCGGCCGAGGATCCGCGGCCACCGTAGCCTCCACCATTGGCACTTCCAGTCGCGAACGCAACCATATCGAGGCCCAGAAGATCCTTCAATGCGATCTGGAACTGCTCGATCTTCTCGCCCAGCTCAAATTCAAGTCCCGCCTTCGCTTCAGCGCTCAAGTCGCTCGACTTCACGCGCCCATACAAATCGAGCGCCTCGCGATAGGCGGGCACAAGCTTCTGCGCGCCCTCGATACCTTTCTCGTTCGAGCAATCGCTTTCGAATGCAACAATACCGTTCTGGATCTTATGCAGCGCGTCGGCCAGCCAGGTTGGGGGTTCGTTCCCTGCCAGCCGCGCGAGTCCACCGACACTAGTATCGATATTGACCTTTGAATTCTCGAAGAGGCTTGTGTTTATCGAGCCGCCTCCTGGGCTCATCGCCGACGGGGCAACTGCCCACAGGTGATAGCTGGACAACTCCCGCCCGCTGAGCGCCGGGTTCGCTCCGCCGTATTGCGACTTCTGCTCGCCCCAACCCTGGCGCGCAATCTGTGCGTACGTCCGTCCGAGCACCGCATCCCAGGTGCCAACGGGAATCGACACATCGGCACTGGGCGCACCGCCAGTCCATTCGCCGGTCACATAATTATGGAACCGCACCGGCTCAGATTTGCCCGTAGCGTAATCGAACATCCGGCCTCCGCTGATCGGTGCAAACGGCGTCCGCGAGTACACGGCCAGCGGCTGCCACGGCTGCACGCCGTCGCCCCCGTCTTCTACTGGCCTCAGTTGCCCGGGAAAGACGTTCGGATCTCCAGCTGCCTTGAACGCTTCTTGCGCAATCTCGCCGGACACCTGGTGTTGCCCATGCCCGTCGGTCACCCCGCCCACAAATGTCGAAAGAATAATCTGTGGCCGCACCTTGCGTACCGCCAGCACCGCGTCGTAGAGCACACGTTCGTGGCCCCACTTCGCAAACGCCTCTTCCTGCGTCTTCGAGAAGCCGAAGTCGGCCTCTGTGCCCCACAGCTCCGTGGCGCCGTAGTACTCATCCGCCTTCAGCAGCTCAGTTGTGCGTATCAGGCCCAGCGCATCGTAGCTGTCGGCCGACATTGCATTTTGCCCACCCTCGCCGCGCGTGAGCGTCAGCAACGTAACCCGTGCGCCCAGCCCGCGCGACAAGTAAGTCATCAGCGCGCCGTCTTCATCGTCGGGGTGCGCCACGATCACCAGCACGCTGGCCGTCGTATTCAGCCGCTTAAGAGTCTGTTCCAGGTCTGCGAATCCGCGATCCTCAGGCAATGGGAGCGCGTTCGCAGCCGCCTCATGCAGAGGCGCCTGTATCAGTTCACTCTCAGGCGCTCGCGTCGGCTGCTGCGCGGAAACTGATGCGTGGCCTGCACACAACAGCAACGCCGCCATCGTCGCGCCCAGCACCCGCAATTCCATTTTTCGGGGAAAGAAATCCATTACCGTCAGTGTACATTCCGCGAATCGCAAAAGCATGGCCACGATGCCCCGTGGTGTCGCCGTCCTCGCAATCGCCCCCGGCTCCGAGTCAACGCCAGTCATCGTGCGCGTCAGCCAGGCCCTGGTTCACTGTCGCTTCAAATCCCGTGTGTTTCTTAATGAAGATCTCGCTGAAGTGCCGGTCCTGCCGAAGCAGAATCGCCTGCAGCCGCACCAGCTCCAGCACCGCAAGGAACATCGCAATAAGAGCCCGCTCCGTGTGGGCGTGGCTCAACAGCTTCCGCAGCGCAACCGGCCTGTCTTCCATCGTTAGCCGTCGCGTCAGGAACTGGATCATCTGCCCGACTGTCGCCGAATCCTCTTGTACGTCAAGGATCGGCCGGTTGCGTGCGCGCTCCAGAATCTCGCGGAAGACGCGCACCAGGTCGGTCGTATCGGCAGCAATCTCAGGCTCCGCGCCGGCATCTTCGCGAAATTCACGCACTCCTGGATTGGTCCAGGTTGCCGCTTCCAGCATCTGTCGCTCGTGCAGCATCTGCGCGGCGTTCTTAAAGCGTTCGTGCTCCAGCAGCCGCTCCACCAGCTCGTGCCTGGGATCTTCAACCTGTTCATCCGGCCCTGCCGGCGCGCGCGGCAGCAGCATCTTGCTCTTGATGTGAATCAACAGCGCCGCCGTATAGATAAACTCGCCGGCCACATCCATGTCGCTCGCCCTAAGGCGGTCAACGTAGGCGAGAAACTGGGCCGTAATCTTGGCGATCGGAATGTCGTAAATATCGATATCCTGCTTGCGGATGAGGTCGAGCAGCAAATCAAGCGGGCCGTCGTACACCTGTTCTACGATCACCGAGAACGGCGATTGCTCGGCATCCGCGCCGCGCGCCTTCAGCGCCGCCGCGACTTTGTCCGCGGTCGTTGGCTCCGTCGGCAATGAGGAATTGGAAGCCGGCGCAGGGGAGAGCTCACCTTCCCGGGCCTTCTCTGTCGATTCACCGGCAGCGGTGTCTTCTGGTTTCTGCTGCGATGTACTTTCCTCGGGTTGGGGAAAAGTGCCTGTCAACTTAGTCTCTTCTCTGGCAACGAGCCGTCGGAGCAGTTCCTCGCTTTACGCACAGGACACAGTAGACAACTTCAACTGCATCGCCTCGCGGACCTCAACCATCGTCTCTTCGGCACGAACCTGGGCACGCTGTGAGCCTTCGTTCAAAATCTCAATAGCCTGTGGCTCCGTGATGCTCGCCCGCCGCTCCTGGATGGGCTGCAGAATTTTCACCAGCCCATCCGCCGACCATCCCTTGCATTCAAGGCAACCGATTCCCGCCGACCTGCACCCTTCGTACACCTTTGCCAACGTCTCCGGCGTCGAAAACAGTTTGTGCAAATCGCCCACCGGGCATTTGTCCGGATCGCCGGAGTCGGTGCGTCGGATCCGTGCCGGGTCAGTCACCATCGTCTTCAGCTTTTGACGCACCGTTGCCTCAGGATCGCTCAGCAGAATGGTGTTTCCGTAGCTCTTCGACATCTTGCGCCCATCGGTACCCGGCAGTTTGGGCGAAGGCGTCAGCAATACCTTCGGCTCTGGCAACACGTCGCGCTCGCCGAGTTTGTAAAACGAATTGAAGCGCCGCGCCACCTCGCGCGTCAATTCCACGTGCGCCTGCTGGTCCTGGCCGACAGGCACAAAATCCGCCTGATACAGCAGGATGTCCGATGCCATCAGCACCGGATAGCCCAGAAATCCGTACGTCGTCAAATCCCGGTTCGTCAGGTTCTCCTGCATCTCTTTGTAGCTCGGCACACGCTCCAGCCAACCCAGCGGGGTGCTCATGCCCAATAGCAACGCCAGCTCCGCATGTTGGGGCACGCGACTTTGCAGGAACAAAGTGCTCTTTTCAGGATCAAGTCCGGCGGCGAGATAATCCAGCATCACTTCCAGGGTATTTGAAGCAATGTTGCTGGGATCAGCGTAATCCGTTGTCAGCGCATGCCAGTCGGCAATAAAGAAATAGCACTCGTACTGGTCCTGCAGCTTCACCCAGTTGGCCAAAGCGCCCATGTAGTTGCCAAGGTGCAGCTTTCCCGTGGGACGCATCCCGCTCAGCACGCGCGGTCGCGGGGATGAATTTTGTGCAAATGGCATGGTTTGGATCGAACCTCGACGCTCACAGAAAACCCGAGCGACCACTCTCACAAGCGTTCAAAGAACCTTTCTCCATTGTAGCGGGAGCGCCGTGGTTCGACGGCGGCCTCACGAGCGCAAAAAGAAGCCGAAAACCAGCGCCAGTGCGGGCATGAGGAGCAGGTTAAGAATGTAGCCACCCACAAAGATCATGAGAAGGTAGCTCACCCAGCCCCTGATCCGGTCGTACGATTGCGCCGCGTTATAAGGCAGCATATTGCGAACCACCCGGCTGCCATCCAGCGGCGGAATCGGCAGCAGGTTGAAGAAGAAGAGCGACAGGTTGATCAAAATGGCCAGGCTCAGCAACAGTGCTGCCGGATGCGCAAAAGGCACTACGGCCGGGTTGAAAGCAGCCACAATCGACGCCTGCACAATGTCTTTGCCGCCGGGCATCGCTATGGCCATTATCGCGAGAGCCACAAATGCCACCACGACCAGGATCAGGTTTGATGCCGGACCTGCCAGTGTGGTCAGGTTGTCGTCGCGCACGATCTTTTGAAAATTGCGCGTGATTACCGGCGTCGGCTTCGCCCAGCCCACCAGCATAAATGGCACCGAGAATCCCAGCAGTGGGCCAAATATCACCACAGCCGGAAAGAGGAGCGTGCCGATCGGATCGATGTGGTACATCGGGTTGAGCGTCACGCGCCCTTGCAGTCGTGCCGTCTGGTCACCCAGCCGGGAAGCCATCCAGGCGTGTGCACACTCATGAAAACTAAGAGAGAAGAGCAGCAAGACAAACTCGAAGACGGCAACGAGGAATCGACTGGACGGCAAACGATCTCTCCAAATGCAGCAGCGGCAAGACTTGAAGGTTTAGGTTAGCACGCTGATCCTGCGCGTATCGCGCCGCCGGGCGCTCAGTTTTCCAGGTATTCCCAGAACGAGTCGGCGAGGTCGGCTCCCAGTTCCGTAGCCATGCGCCGCGCGGCACGTTCCACTTCTTCCATGAGTCCGTGCACGTAATCCCGCGAGCGCGAGATCGCGGCAACACCCAGCGTTGCCGACTGCCACGTCACCGCCTCGTCCAGTTCCGCCACCGAAACGTTGAAACTCTGCCGCAGCTGGTCTTTCATCGAGCGCACCACCTGCCGCCTGTCTTTCAGCGACTGGGCGTGCTCGATGCGAATCTCGAGCGTAAGTTGAGCTACCGGCATAAAGATCAGGAAATGTCACCGACAGTGTAAGACCGTCCCGCTCTTTCGGACCAACTTTTTTCGCGAAGCGGTTCGCCGCCCCGGACTATGGATTCAATTAACCCGAGGGCGTACCATCGAATCTTTCGACCATCGCTCGGCAGAAACTCCGAAGTTCACTTTGATCCATCCGGGCTCCGAAGTACCAGCCGGTCATAAATCCACAGCAGCCCGGCCGTCGCCACACCCACTCCACTTACCGCACACCAGATGCGCCCCGGTTGATGCAGAACTTCGCCGAAGTGATGAAGCAGGAACCCGCCAAACCATCCGCCCACAAGAGATCCAATGCCAATGGGCAGAAAGGCGAAGCCCATATAAGTTCCCTGCTGCCCTGAAGGCGCGAGGCGCGATATGTATTCGTAGTAGCGCGGCTGCTGTGTGATTTCGCCGATGGCCACCACGATCAGCGTTGCCACGGCCATCGTGACGCTGGGGTGCAGAATGAGCAGGATCCAGGCCAGGCCCGAGATCAAGGTGCCCAGCGTGATGCCGCGAAACGACGGCAATCTCTGCGTGAAAATACTCACCACCATCTGCAGCGCGATCACTGTCAGTGAGTCCGACATGAGCAGCATCTCCGTATTGCTCGCCCGGTTCACGTACTCGTGGATATAGAGCGGAAGAATGATGTATTGCTGCCAGAAGGCGATGTAATAGCCCGAGAAAATAATCAGAAACAGCATGAAACGCCAGTTCGACGTCACAGTGAGAAAGTTCCTGGCAACCTGGCCCAGGCTTTCGATCTGCGCTTCTCCCGGCCGGCGGGGCTCTTTGAACAGGAGCAATACGGCGAAGAACATCACAAAGACGCTCAGGGCCGCCATGCCGAAGACTTTCTCCACGCTCAGATGCTGATGCACCCACCCGGCCAGAAAAGGCCCCGCCGCTCCACCTATGTTTACCAGCGTGTAGTAGATCGAGTAGCCAATGGAGCGCACGGTTTCTTTTGAAGCGCGAGCCGTGGTCCCCACGACGCAGGGTTTTACCAGGGCGATACCAAAGGCTGGAAGCATCAGGATGAGCGTCACCAGCACAACCAGCGGCATGGCGTTGCGAACCGGGGCGAGCCACGGCGAACCAATGGAGCCGAGCAGGAAGTATGAGGTGCCCAGAATCAGGTAAGCCAGCGACAGTGCCCGGCGAAAGCCCATCCGGTCGGCGAGCGCTCCACCGAACGCAGCCAGAAACCATACCAGCCCGCCGAACAATCCCGCCAGATCGCTCGCGCGCTCAACGCCGAAATTCAGGCTCTCGTGCAGATAGCGGGGCAGTGAGGCAAACGCCGCATAGTATGACAGCCGCTCGAAGAGCTCACTGATGTTGGCAACCCAGAACGGCCGCTCAAATCCGGTGCGAATTTCGTAGAACCGTTTGGAAAAGGTCAAGGGGCCTCGTCGACCCTGGGGTCCTTTGTTACGTCTCGAAGATTCTACCGGCCAGACGTGATCGTTCGCTACGAATTCGTCACCTTCAGATACGTTGTGTACGGTTCGTCCTGAATATCGAGGAACGGCTTCAGGTGGAGGGCGTCTTCGCCCGAACCGGCAATCCACTGGTGCGTATGCGGCCCCATCTGCTGTGCGCCAAGTAGCGTAGACCTTGCGACGGGTCCAAACTGCGAATCACTGCTCCGCAGCGCCATTAGTACGAGCGGCCCCGTCGCGAGCGCCACAATGTCCGGGTGTTGTGCATCTACGGCCACCAGGCGCGTAGCAAATGGCAGCTCCAGCTCAACGCGATCACCCGTCTTCCATTCGCGCCGCACCTCAGCGAATGATCCCGCCGCCAGTTCCCGCGTTTCACGTTTCCCATTCACTGCCAGCGCTGCTCCTTGTGCCCACGCCGGAATTCGCAGGAAAACTGAAAACTCCGCCGGCCGCGATGCCGTCACATCAAGCCGCATCTGGCTGTCGTACGGATAGTCCGTCGTTTGCCGCAGCGCAAACTCCCCACCCCGCGCCTTCCAACGCAATGTCGACGGCGCGTACAGGTTCACATACATGCCCCGCTCGCTTTGGAAGTACGCGCTGATCCGGTAGTCCGCCGCAATCTGCGGCAGCGTGCCCGAGCAGCACGGCCATTTGTCTTTGTGGAAGAACTTGGTCCCCTTGTAAGAGTAATCGGAATAGTAGAACGACCGCCCATCGGGCTGGATCGGCTTGGCCCCGAGCACGGTGTTGTACAGCACCTGCTCCATGCTGTCGCCATAGACCGAGTCGCCGGTGATTCGCAGCAGGTAGCGCGCAATCTTGAAGTGCGCGTATGCTCCACAGGGCGTCTCAAAACTGGCGTGCACGCCGTTAAGGCTCTCACCCAGCGCGCCGCTGCCCGGTTCCACAAAGTGTTCCCGCGGACCCCAGCCGCCCGTCGCATAACTTTGCTCCTGCACAAATCGGAACGCGTTCGTCGCCGCGCGCAGGTACTTCTCATCCCCCATCGCCAGGTAGGCCACCGCCGCCGACCCCAGCGCATTTACATGGCTGTAAGCATGCCGGCCGGCCAGCGCATTCTCGCCGCGCGACAGCGGATCGAAGTAGTCGTCGTACAAAAATCGCTTCGCCAGATCGCAATAGCGCCGGTCCCCGGTACGCTCCCAGGCCAGAAACAGGTTCTCCGGGATCGTGTAGCTCTCGTCATCCGTTCCACCCGGTAGCGGCGGATCCTTGTGGGGAATCGCCTTCGGCGGCAAGTAGGGCAAGGCCGCATCCGTCGTCCGCTCTAACACCTGGAGCGCCGCCGGATGTCCCGCAAACACATGGGCATCCGTCAGTCCGATCGACAATTTGTCGTAGATGTACGCAGGGAATCGATACCCTTCGTAGAACTTCCCAGCCTCATCGAGAGTGGCCGCGTAGCCGCGAATCATGCGGTCGATCTTTGCGTACGTCGTCTGGTCGTGCGTTACCGCATACATCCGCGCCAGCGCCGACATCCATTGCCCGTACGGACATGCCGGCGCAAATCCAGACGTGGAGTACCAACCGCCCAGTTCGTCGCCCGGAGCCGGCAGCCCTTCGCGCACGCGGAACGGCCGCAGCAATCCATCCTCGTTCAAACCAAGCAGCAGTTCGTGATTCTCTTTAAACTGCTTTTGCATCGGGCCGGCCTCAAAATTCACCTGCCCGTACGCCACCTGGTTCAGCTTGGTCGCCTTAAAGATTGGCCTTTCCCCAGTTCCACCCGCCAATCCGGCCACTGCGCGCCGCGTACAGACGCCCGCTGTAGCCGCCACGCCCATTCGCAATATGTCCCGTCTTGTCACCCAGGGACAGCGGTATCTCATGGCTCCGATTCTACCTTCGCCTTCTTCCCGCACCGCAAAGCCTTGAAATCGCTCTGCTCCAGCTACCCCGTATCTTCTCCGGCAACCGCTGCATCAAAAGTAATATTGCGCCGGTTGACGGGCCGCTCCGCCCGCGCTACTCTCGCAATACTGGAATTGGTACACAACTCCAATCCGCGGCCTCGCAAGGCAGCCCCGAATATTGACTGCGCTTCGCGTGGCGTCTTCCGGCTTCAATCAAAATCCGGCGTTGGCCTGCAACTATCCCGCCGCGCCGTCCCGTATCTTCCGCTCTCATTTCGCCCGGCCTCCGCATTCGACTCGCTGGCCGCGCATACACTCTATACAATCCCACCGGCTCTGCATGGTCATTTCCGGCTTACATCAACCGTAGTCCGCCGTCCTGGAGGACGTAGAACCCCTTGAAGATCGCTCTGGAGATCACACCTAACCTTGAGCCCCTCTTTGGGACCCGCGACGAAAACCTCAGATTGATTGAAGACTCGCTCGACGTTCGCATCGACTTGCGCTCTGATGCGGTTCACGTCGAGGGCTCTGAAGATAGCGTTACTCGCGTGCGCCGCATCTTTGAAGACTTCGAAGCCTTGCGCCGTCAGGGAATCCATCCCCACAACGGCGAGCTTAACGGCATGCTGCGCCTCGTTGTCGCCGACCCCTCAGCCACTCTGCGCTCCGTGGCCGAAACCGGCAAGCAGCGCTCGGCCGGCATCAAGCGCATGGTGCAACCGCGCTCGCTCAACCAGCGCCGCTACATCGAAGCCATTGAGCAAACCGACATGGTCTTCGGCGTCGGGCCCGCCGGTACCGGCAAAACCTATCTCGCCGTCGCCATGGCGGCCGCCGCCGTCATCGCCAAGCGTGTCAGCCGCATCGTGCTTGTGCGCCCTGCTGTCGAGGCCGGCGAGCGCCTCGGTTTTTTACCTGGCACTCTGCAAGAAAAAATCGATCCCTACCTCCGCCCACTCTACGACGCCCTCTTCGACATGTTTGACATCGATAAAGTTGACCGTATGATCGAGCGCAACGTCATTGAAGTCGCCCCGCTCGCCTTCATGCGCGGCCGCACTCTCAATGACTCTTTCATCATCCTCGACGAAGCGCAGAACACCACCATCGAGCAGATGAAGATGTTCCTCACGCGCATGGGCAACAACTCCAAGGCCGTCATCACCGGCGACATCACCCAGATCGACCTGCCCAATCCGCGCAAGTCCGGGCTGCTCGATGCCATCAATATCCTCGACGGCGTTGAAGGCATCGCCTTCTGCCAGTTCGACGAGGCCGACGTCGTTCGCCACGCCATCGTGCAGCGCATCGTCCGTGCCTACGACTCCGCCAAGCCGCACCAGCAGGAGCTCCCGCTGCAGGGCGCCATCGAAGTCGGCAGCACCATCGAAGAACGTGCCGACGAGCAGCCCAAACACCCCGTAATACCTCAATGACTCCTCCATAACTCTCTCCAATGCCCGCGGCCCCATCCATTTCGCGGCTTCATTGCGAAATGGGTGGGATCACACTCTTCGCGTATCATCTTCCTAGATTCGGAGCCGTGCCAGTTTCCATTGGCCCCGCGCACGATGATCCTCCTCGACCAAGATTTGGACGCTGCCAAACGCCCGCGCTCCAAAGCGGCTGCAGCCTCTACTGTCTGGCGCCGCAGCCCACTCCCCTGGTCCGAGCGCCTGCCTACC
>Ga0335085_10001083_pt1 | contig 63471 bp, 57 predicted proteins | sample Lox_Sample_45_FD_206712 | JGI IMG/M metagenome (GOLD analysis project Ga0335085, IMG submission 206712) | Soil microbial communities from Loxahatchee National Wildlife Refuge, Florida, United States - Lox_Sample_4.5 | ecosystem: Environmental > Terrestrial > Soil > Wetlands | place: USA...
TAAAAATGCAGGGCCTGAATCGTACGCCGATAACCGGGATACGGCGGCTCCACTTGCATCAAGGCGCTGGCTACGTCGCCTGCGTTGACCACGTGGTCTTTAAGAAATTCGGCCAGATCGTATCTCTTGGATTCATCATCCAGGGCAAAGGCAAAGTGCTTCGGATTTACCTTGCCAACATGGAGGTCGGAGACATATCTCATCGCGCAGACGGTAAGCGCGAGATCGAATTTCACGGCATCCGCCTCCGTCGGTTGCCGCGTCGCGGGTTTGAGTTTGGCCAACCGGTCGTTCCATCGCGGCCCATCATAGTCATCTGCGGAGAGCCCCTTTTGGTCGGCTTGCAGCATCAGCGCGATCACCTGACGCGCCTGTGGGGTCGGCTCCATTCCCTTGACCCACCACAAGGAACCGCCGTTGACCTCGTAGAATTTCTCGACATGCTTGCTGTAGTCGCTGAAATCAGGCCAACGCAAATCGGGGAAACTCCCGGCGTTCATGGCGGCTCGAATCCAGACCTGACTTTGGGAACTGAGCTCTGGCATGCTCTTACCCGTCATGCCAGAAGTCGCAAGCGGAGCCTGGGCCGAACTCGCCAAATGGAACGTAACGCAGAGCAGTGCGATCAGCACCAGGGGCTTTGGTCGGGAGCCACGCCTCTCAGTCCGTAACTGGTTCACCAAATCCTCCTGGAGGCAATGCAATCCTTTCTTCAACCGTAGACCCAAATCGTAAAGTCTTAGCCGCTGGTGCATCGGAACCCAAACCGCCTTCGCAGTGGAACGATTCGTTTGTCAGAGGCGGGACTGCAACGGCGGTTCGTGTTCCGAGTGCATTGGCATATGGTTCTGTGATGCTGAGGCTGCGTACCGGTTGCGTTTTTCTACCAGAAAGGCCATTGCTTTCAACTTGTCGCCCGCGGTCCAGTGACGTCCCCCCTTACTGGCCGTTACTGACCTCGAATCTCTCGGGATGTGTCAATCCCCTGACACTCATTCCGCCCAGCCGGAACTACCGTCATGAGCAGGCGTGGCATGAAGGTAACGGGCATTCGGACTTACAGGCGATACGACTCGGGCCATCGCTCACCGTATCCAATTCTGTCGGCAGACTTGTTCTAGGTGCGTGGCAGCAAATCTTCCATCTCGAATACGACGTTCGTGGGCGGGAGCACACCACCGTGGTGACCGTGATCGGCAACGAGAGACATTCCACCCGCAAGTAGAATAGAGTCTCTGCCATGGCCAAGCGTGCACCAGCCCGCAAGCGTCCTCGCAAAGCCAAACCCGGCACGAAGGGTTTGGGCCCGGCTGAATGCCGACTGGATCAGCCTACGGGCGCTGCCGCGGAGGTGGCGGAGGCGATCGAGAAATCCGGCGGCTACGTTGTGGGATCGTACAAGGACCCACTCGGCGGACATCCGCTCTTGCTTTCGATTTTGCCGATTGATGCCGTCGAACCCACCCCTTTCCAACGGGATCTCTCCGACGCTCATCACAAACGGCTCGCTGACGTTATCAACAAAACCGGACGCTTTCTCGATCCGATTATTGCAGTGGCGGCACCGAAGGGTGGTTTCTGGACGCCGAATGGCCGGCATCGTCTCGAAGCCATGCGCCGACTTGGAGCGAAATCCATCACTGCGCTCGTCGTCGCTGACCGAGAAGTAGCCTGGCAGATCCTCGCGCTCAATACGGAGAAGGCTCACAATCTCAAGGAACGCTCGCTGGAGGTCATACGGATCTACCGGGGTCTGGTGGAAGAAGATGCGACGCGATCTGAGTCTCAGTTCGCGTTTTACCTCGACGAACCAGCCCTGGTCACTCTCGGGGTCTGCTATGAACGCTTCCCGCGCTTCGGCGGTGGCGCTTACCATTCAATCCTCCGACGACTGGAGGCCTTTACCGATGATCCGCTCCGCACTGCGGTTAAGGACCATGAAAAACGGGCCACGATGGTGCTCGACCTCGAGGAGAAAGTTGCGGCAGCGGTGAAGAAGCTGAAGGAGCGTGGTCTTGTCAGCCCGTACCTGCGCTCGTTCGTGGTGGCGCGCATCAACCCGCTACGTTGGATTAAGGGCGAACCGCCTCCACTCGAAGGCGTGCTCAAGACGATGCGAGAGCGCGCGGCCAAATTCAATGTTGAGAAGATCAGGCCACAGGATCTGGCTGGCGCCGGGGGTCCACCCGACGAAGAAGGTTAGGAGAGCAGACCACGAATGACAATCTCATCCGGCAGAAAACATGCGGGGCCTGGACCTGCGAGTGACCAGCCTCCGGTCCCCGAGCCCACGTTCGCGGAGCGCGCGCGCACGTTGGTGTATCTGGGCCGCGTGGGCAGTCTCTCTACACTGTCGCGTAAACAGCCAGGCTTCCCATTTGGATCCGTAATGCCCTACGGGTTGGACGATCATGGCCGACCCATATTCCTGATCAGCACCATGGCAATGCATACGCAGAACTTGCAGGCCGACGCCCGCGCGAGCTTGCTTGTTACTCAGGAAAACACCGACGGCGAACCGCTCGGCGCATCGAGGGTCACGCTGGTCGGAAATGTTCTCCCGGTACCGAACACCGAATTGGCTGAGGTGCGCAAGCTGTACCTGGAGCGTCACGCGAACAGCAAGTATTGGGTAGATTTTGAAGACTTTTCGTTCTACCGCATGGACGTCGTGGATGTTTATTACGTGGGCGGCTTCGGGGTGATGGGCTGGGTATCTGCATCCGATTACGAACGCAGCCAACCGGACCCTCTCGCAGACTCCATGTCCGAAATCATTCACCACATGAACGCCGACCACAAGGACGCGCTAGTCTTGCTCGCCCGGAAGTTTGCTCACATCGAGTCAACGGAAGCAACGATGACAACTGTCGATCGCTTGGGTTTTCATGTCCGCTTGAAAACGCCCGATGGTGTGCGCGGTGCTCGCATTGCATTCTTGAGGGAAGTAAGCAATCCGGTGGAAACCCGGAAAGTGCTTGTGGAAATGGTGCGAGACGACCGCCACGCAGCAAAATCCTAACGTTGCTGGCGCGTTCTTTCCTCGTCAAGAATTTCTCACGCTTAGTCTTTGTCTGGCCGACCGGAAGGTGAGACATATCCTCGGTGTCTCTAGCCCGCCTGCAACACCCTAGCGCAAGGCACTCTCGAAGACCTGCTCCGTATCAAGCCCGGACTTCCTGTGCCGGTTGTTCGACGATATCCTGCGTAATCGTCGTCACGCGACCCACAATCGTCGCCTCTGCTGGATAATGGACGTGTTGTCTTCGTCTTTTCGACTGCTGGCTAGGAACAAGAATCAGCCGACCGTCCAGCATTTCGCACCAAGTGCAAACGTAATGGTCGCGGAGCTCCAAAAAGAAGATCGGGCGATCATGGTCGCCGTGCCACCCGAAGGAAGGGATTTTCTTTTGTCGGGGATCGATGGCCACGAACGCGCCGGGCCGGACGAATGGATACAAGGTGTCGTCATCCTTTCCGACATATCCGTATAACGGGTCGGAACCGGCCATGAGTTGGAGCGCAAGCGGAACCTCATCCCAAGTTTCAATCATCTTGGGCACCAGATTGGTCCGTTCGGCTCGCAGCTTCTCTCGCAGTTTTGCCGCCGCCTGCATCCTTGCTTTGTAGACCTCGGGGACTGGCCCGATCACATAGGTGTGCGGCAGGGCGAGAGTTCTATGTTCTTTCAGGGCTTCGTGGGCGGGTACGCCACAGAGAACTGCCATCCGGTCGTAGTCGCGTCCATAGATGACACTGAGCGTGTACAGCCTGTGAAGACTGGGGGCTGTCTTGCCGCTTTCAATGTCAGCGAGAGAAGTTCGGGCTATCTTGTAGTCGTCGCTCTGACGCCGGTCGGCGATGCTCTCGCTCAGGGTCTCTACGTCGCGCAGTGATAAACCCCGGCGCTCGCGCTCATCTCTGAGTCGCTTTCCCCACTCCGGGTTCCACGACGAGGCCCACATCAGACGGCCCACTCCCGAAGGAATCGTTAAATGCTACCCCAAACACGAGATGTTTCAACAAGTTTCTGAATTGTTTCCGAAAAACCGGACAAAATGGGTCCTTATCCGGTCGTGACTCCGGCCACAAACCATTCCTGTTTTTCTCGGTGCATGCCGTATATGTAGTTGTTTTGCTTATGAGAATCCGAAGAACTGGCCGAAGGTTGGGACAGCGTGGAGATAGTTGTGGCGATTGCCGCCTTTGCTGCTTATACGAGTAAGAGTCTGCGAGCAGTCATTCTTGAGCGCACGAGAGAGAGGGGGACGTCAGGCGCGAGCTACAGATAGTCGCGCTTGTCGAGTCATCGGCGCGGGCCAGAAGTTCTCGCAGGAAAGACCCGAGCGAGAGAGACCGTGCCGTCGCGTGCCAGGGATGGTTCGCCAACAAGCACCACTATTGCCGAGAGAGTCCAGTCCATTCTTGATGGCAAGGAACTCACTCTCTACCGGGTTTCCCAGGAATCGTCCCAATTGTATGGACGCTCCTCGCCCTACTTCCTTCCGCACAATCTCTATTACGATCTCCGCGCCGGATTATTTCGACCCAGTATTCATCAGGTTGCAGCCTTAAGCCGGATTTCCGGTTATCGAGTGGCGGACTGGCTGCGAGTGTTTGGATTCAATCTCGAGGACATTACACGGCTGCAGGTTTTGCTGCCGTCGAAACGCACCATTGTCCTCGATGCGTCGCTCACCGATCCCAACGAATGGGTTCCCTGGTTCGACGACCGCGACAGTGGAGTTTCCATACCAGCGCTCGCGCCACTGGCAACGCTGCTGAAAGGGGCGCGCGCGGAGCGGATTGGCTCTCTCCAGTATCCGCGCGCCGGCCATTTTCTCTACGCCAAAATCGGAACCGAAGACGCTCTTGCCTATCCCGAATTACTTCCGGGCAGCATTGTGCGCGTGAATCCAGGCACCCTGGATAGTACCCGTCAAGACGATTCCCTGATCTCCGATCGCATCTTTCTCGTCGAGCACAGCAAGGGTTTCTGTTGTTGTCGCATACGAGTGCTAGCGAACGGGTTCATCGTACCCTTCGACAATGGGCTAACTCATGCACAGGTTGAGTTGCGTGCTCCTCAAGAGGTAAAGATCTGGGGCACTGTCGATGTCGAGTTCCAGCCATTGCTGCGGGTGGAGCAAACTGTAGTTCCCAAGGACTTGGCGAGGCGCTGGAAACCTCAGCCGCTCCCGGCACACGAAAGCTTCGGGCAACTGCTCAAGAGAGCACGCAGAAGCAGGAACCTATCTGTTCGCGAAGCAGCCCAACTCAGCCGTGCGATTGCTGAAATCATGGAGGATGATCGCTACGCCACTTCGCCAAGCTCGTTTAGCGATTACGAACTGCACAGTTCTACTCCGCGGGATTTCCATAAAATTGTTACGCTGTGTTCGGTCTACGCCCTACAGTTCGAATCCGTCATGAGATGCATTGGAGTGAATACCGCGGAAACCGGAATGGAATCGATGCCGGACCGCTACCTGTCCCGTATCAGTCCTACGGTGGCGGCCAAGAACTCCGACACTCGGAACATCCACGCCCGATTTCTTCAGAAACTGCTGGAAGAGGGCCAGGAAATACCCTTCTTCTTGCGTCATTCCCTGGCACATTTCTGTGGTTCTCTGCACGTTTCACTGGATGACTTCTTCTGGGTTGGCGCAAACGACAGTCCGTTTCACCCCAGTCTCGAAAAAGCACTGGTTGTGATGGTCAACCGCCGCCGAAAAGCACCTATTCACTTTATGTCGAAGCCGTTTTGGCAGCAGCCAATCTACATCGTCCTCAAGCGAGACGGGACTTATCTTGCTGCGTGTTGCAGCGTCGAAAATGGCGTGCTCGTCGTCCATCCATACGTACACGACTTTCGGCCCGACGAAGAATACCGGCTTCACCAGGACGCCGAGGTCATCGGCCAGATTGTTGCGATTGCCAGGCAGCTTTCTTAATCCGATTTGGGGCCCGTTCCATAAATTCCCAGATTCGCTGTTTGTTTACTTCCAGAGAGAGGCATGGAGGTAAGTGCTCCTATAGCCTAAGCGGTACCATCTATTGGAAGAAATCGGGATGAGTTTAGGAGCAGAACTCGTTCCAGATACACAACTGCGCACTCACTCGTCGCTGTCGTCAACATCGTTGCAACAGACGCGACGGCGAAATAAGATACTGGACCCAGAGCTTGAAGGGGGTACCAAATGGACGCTCGCGCGGCCGAGCCAGAAGCACACCATGGGGATTTGTCGTTTCTGTGGCTCGAAATAACTCCGAGATGCAATCTTGAATGTGTCCACTGCTATGCGGATTCCGCACCGCAGCGCCCTCTCTACGGGGAATTGACCATAAAAGACTGGTGCGCTGTTTTGACGGAAGCCGCGTCACTGGGGTGCAGACAAGTCCAGTTTATAGGGGGTGAGCCCACTCTACACCCCCATCTCGCTGACATGATTTCGTTTGCCGCCTCACGAGGGTATACCTTTATTGAAGTGTTTACGAACGCAACCCGAATCGACGATAGCCTCTTGACGCTTTTCAAGGACAGGCATGTTCATGTCGCCGTTTCCTTTTATAGCGACGATCCTGACGTGCACGATTCAGTCACAAGAAGCGCTGGCAGTTTCAAGAGAACGATCTCGAATCTGAGGAGGTTGGTGTCCGCCTCTGTGCCTATACGTGCCGCGGTCATCGAAACGCATGAGAACATCGGCCACACTGAATCCGCTAAGGCTTTCCTGCAGACGATCGGGATTACAAACATCGGATCAGATTTGTCCCGGGCTGTTGGTCGCGGAGCAACGAAGCTCGCAAACCCCGAGCCTTTTGCTTCCCTCTGCGGCGAATGTTGGAAGGGCAAATTGTGCGTGACTTCATCCGGGGATATCTTCCCGTGTGTGTTTTCTCGCTTCGCGGAGGTAGGCCATGCTCAAGACGGAGTCTGGGCCACGTTAAAGGGCGCGCCGCTTTCCGACTTTCGAACGACTTTCAAAGCCTATTGCGAGACCCGGCGGCATAAGGACCCAACGGTAATGCGACACGAATCCTGCAATCCCACTTGTTCGCCCTGTTCTCCAGACGCGTTCATTGAATGTGCTCCTGGAGGCACAAGATGTCAGCCCGCAACATCGTGTGCACCGTCGTTGTCGAAGTGCTCGCCTTCAGTTCCCAGTCCCTGCGGGCCCGATACAAGCTGCGGTCCGAACTGTGCGCCCAGCAGAAGTTGTGGGCCGAGCGACTGAAGTTTCCTCACGATTGCAATCTGGGGTGAGCTCCTGGCCTTTGCGCGAAAGGAAGGCGGAATACGTATGAAAGTTGGCGACGATAAAGTATTCCTGAGACTACTGCGCAGGCAGTTGTTTATGTGCGCGACCGTGGTCCTATTGTCGATCGGGAGACCCTCTGCCGAGCAGAGCCGAAGCTTGAACAGAGCCCCTGTCGGAGTCAAAACTCAGCAAGGTGGCTCTATCAAAGGGTCCGTCGAGGAAGAGCGGTTGCAGGTCGATAAGGACAAGCTTGCAGCTGAAACTGAATTGGAACGTCAGAGGCTGGAGATCGAAAAATCCAGACTGGAGCTTGATAAGGCAGCTGCAAAATGGTCGGCAATGGGTCCGTCTATACCACTGGTCGTGGCTCTCCTCACGTTGGCGTACAGCATTTGGAGCTTTGGAAAACAAGGTAAGCAGCAGATTGAGCTCAAAGCGATGGAGTTCGTCTTTCAGGGCAAGACACCCGAAGCGCTACAAAACAGGTGTCGTGCAATGGTGTCTCTACTTGGTGGGCGCCTGCCCAAGGACTTTGGAACCACTTTCAGCCCAGTCGATCACGGTGGCGGTAAAGAAGATCCGGAGAGCAAGAAGTTTTTCCTCGAACTGCTGCTGAAGTATCCGACACAGCGCAACGAGACGCTGCAATACTGGAGAGCACTTTTCGGTGACGCTTGGCTCGATCGTGTGCACCTCGACGGCAAAGTGACCCTAGAGCCAGACTTGCAAGGCGGTGGCTCCGTGAAGAGCAACGAAGAAAAAAGATCGCTCTCAGACGTCACTGCCCCAAAAGCCTGATTAGACCCGATCCTCATGATCAGTCAAAGCTAACAAACAGCCGATTTGGTTGCTCTATTCAAAAGGCTTAATGCTCAGCTGATTCTAGGTTCGAAACATTCGTTCTCGATGCTTGAACAATATGTAGACCGGGTGGTGGAGAGGTCTGCAGGTTGAAGGTTGAAGCACAGTCTGACGAAATGCGTTCATGTGATGTGCAAGTAATACGCTGCAGGCAATTCCTGATTGTTTTCCGGACACATCGCTGCACAAACCAACCTCGAAAATGCCTCGCTTTCGGGAAAACCTTCTCCAATTGATCGAAAGATGCACAGAGCACTGATTTTCTGGACAAACGAAATCGGCACTCCTAGGCTCAATCTGGTTCTGATCGCACCGCATTTGGTGGGTGGCCGCACGTTTGTCTTCTGTCACAAAGCAACGAGAGTCTGCCCGGCTTCGACTGCCGGTCGAATTCGTCTGGCTGATCAGGCAGATTCGCCCGCTACTTCATTGGCACCTGGCCAGTTTTCTTTCGATCACCGCTGGTAGCCTTTTGGCTCTGGTCTCACCATTCCTCCTGAAGTGGCTGATTGATTCGATCATTCCTCGAAAAAGCATGGGACTGTTGCTGCTCGCCGTGGCCTTGATTTTCATCGGGCATCAAGGCAGGGTGGCGCTCACCAGTTTGGGCAGTTACCTGATGCTCAGTGCGTCGCAGAAAATGGCGCTCACGCTCAGAATGGCTCTGCTCGAACACCTGAATACATTGTCCGCGGACTACTACGAAGAAACCCCGGTAGGCGCGGCGATGTATCCCCTCAAGGAGCCGGTCGAAGAGATCGCATACTTCGGATCCGATCTTCTCCCAGCCATTCTGCGTATGTTGCTCACGACGGCGTTTACCATGGCGGCCATGTCTGCGTTGAGCCCAGTTCTAACGCTGGTTGTCGTTCCGCTCATCCCTGTGTTCCTGGTGACGAGGCAGTACTTTCGGAAAAAGCTTGCGACCAATGCCAATGCCGTCGAGAGTGACCGACTCGCGTGGAGTAATTTCCTCGAAGAACACCTGTCGGCCGTGATTCCGGTTCAACTCCTGGGCCAGGAAAAGCGTCAAGAACGAAGAGCGTTCCGGCTTCTCGCGCGCTCCGTACAGTCACAGCAGCGCTTATTCCAGACAGCTACCTGGTTCACCGTGTGGAGTTCCCTCGCGATTGTTTTGGCAATGTGCGCCGTCATCGGCTATGGAGGCAAGAGCGTGCTCGCGGGCACACTGAGTATCGGGAGCCTGGTCGCTTTCTACGGTTTTGTGACCCAACTTTTTGAACCGCTAAGTGGCGCCTCAGAGCTCTACGCCAGAGCCCAAAAGACCTTCGCCAGCATTCGGCAAGTCGAGGCTGCACTGAGCTTGCGACCGAGCGTCACGAATGCCGCGGGGGCGCTCGTGCTTTCCAGAGAACATGCAGCGGATGTCGAGTTTCAAGCCGTCGAGTTTGGATACTCCAGGAACAAAGACCTCCTTCGCGTCCCCTCGCTTCGAATCAACGCTGGAGAACAAATCGCCATCGCCGGTGAGAATGGAGCCGGAAAGAGCACCCTCGTCAAACTGATGGCCAGACTGTACGACCCAGCTTGCGGCTCGATTCGGCTGGGCGGCGAGGACATACGAAATATTCATCTCAAGAGCCTGCGTCAGAGTGTTTGTTACCTGCCGCGCGATCCAGCGCTGTTCGACGGCTCGATCGCCTCCAATTTGCGATTCGTCCGGCCCGCTGCCAGCGAACAGGAGCTCGACGAAGCCATCCAATTGGTGGGTCTGTCGAGTTTCGCGGCATCACTGCCGCATGGCCTTCGCCAGCACATTGGACCGGATGGCTGTCAGCTTTCCGGAGGCGAGCGCCAGCGCCTTGCGCTCGCGAGAAGCTTTCTGCAGAAGCCGCGAGTCCTCATTCTGGATGAGGCAACCTCCTGCCTTGACCCGTTAGCAGAGGGGACTATTCTTCAACGGCTGCGGAGCACCCTTAGTCTTTCCACTTTCATCGTTATCTCTCACCGGCTCTCCACATTTTCGACGTTTGGCAGAATACTTTTTCTCTCGCACGGACGCGTTGCGAGTGATGGGGATTGCAGCTCTCTTCTCCTATGCGCGCGTCCTCTGACCGTCGGATGATTTCCACAGACTGAGTTCAACGCGAACATTATTCGTCGCGTCGTGCGGCTAAGTGCCAGAAGACGGCGGCTTTACGGCCTGCGCCGTTCGTCCTAAATGCTCCAATTCAAGCCAAATAGGACGCAAAAGCGAACACGCCGTGGTGTTCGTTCGTCGAGCTCTCCGGAAATCGACTAACCGCAGCAACAAGATGCGCGCAGCTAGGTTGCTTTTCTGGAAATTATCAACTTTTTCTGGCGTTCGATATGCCTGTCGTGTCAAAGTGCGCGCAGACATCACGACTTTATCCTGCAAGCCGACCGAGTGGGGCTTTTCCGATGTATCGAGTTGCAGAAGGCGTTCGCAGTACACATGGCCAGGATGGCGCCATCGTGCTCGATATCCGACAAGGCCAGATGTTCAACCTCAATCTCGTGGGTTCACGGATTCTAAAACATCTTGAAAGCGGCTCGGCTCAGCCGGAAATCGTAGAGGAGATCATTCGAGAATTCGGTGTCAGCCGACACACTGCCGAGAATGATGTTCAGGAGTTCCTCCAGACTTTGACGAAATATCAGCTGGTCCAGAGTGGCATCCAGAGTAACCACTTGGGTTAGGACGCAACCATGGAATCAATAAGGCACACCGAGCAGAACTGTGGGGCTGCGGAACTGGGGCAGAAACGCAGCGAACGGCTCTCTGCCAAATTCGTCCTAGTTCTGGAAGCGTACCTGAGCCTAATTCGATTCGATCTTTATCTGGGGCGCAGAGACTTCGAGTCGCTCTACAACAAGGTTCGAGACTATCGGACTAGGAATACGGCTGCTTCGCCCGCGTCGGTCGAAGCAATCTGCTCGGCTGTCGATCTGGCCTGCATTTGGTACTGGAAAGAAGCGCTGTGTCTGCAGAGATCGGCAGCCACGGTATGTCTTCTGCGGAAGTATGGCGTGTCGGCACATCTGGTTATAGGTGCGCAACAGATGCCTTTCAAGGCGCACGCCTGGGTCGAGGTCGACGGTAGAGTCGTGAACGACAAGCGTTACATCGGCGAACTGTACTCGACCTTGGATCGTTGTTAACGATTCGTTTCACTTCGCAAGGGGCCGAGATGAGCGTCCAATTTGGCAGATGGAACCTGGATGGGAAGCCGATCGATCGTAGCTACCTTGAAAAGGTCGGAGCGACTCTAGCTCCGTATGGACCCGATGGCGACAGTGGCTATCACAATAAGAATCTTTCGATCCTCTATCATGCTTTCCATACCACTAGAGAATCTCGAGACGAGGTGCAACCGCACATCGGCTCATCCGGGCTCATCATCACTTGGGATGGCCGCCTGGACAACCGCTCCGCGTTGATCCGGCAGTTGGGCGGTTTTCCGACTAACGCGCGTGCGGATGTCGCCATTGTCGCATTGGCGTATGAGAGATGGAATACGAAGTGTTTCGACAAACTCGTCGGGGATTGGGCGATCTCGATTTGCGATCCCAACAACCGCACTCTGGTCCTCGCCAAAGATCCGATCGGTACTCGTCATCTCTATTACCAGTTCGACGACGCTGAGATTTGTTGGAGCACGATTCTGGATCCACTGGTACGGTTTGCCGGCAAAGCATTTGCATTGGAGGAAGAGTACATCGCTGGCTGGTTATCAATGTTCCCGGCGACGCATTTGACTCCATATGCCGGCATTCACTCTGTGCCGCCGTCCTCCTTCGTGAGCCTCGGACCTGGGAAGAATGCGATCAGCAAATACTGGGATTTCGATCCAAATCGCAAGATCCGCTACAAGACTGACGCCGAGTACGAAGAACATTTTCGCACTGTGTTTGCGACAGCCGTCCAGCGAAGGCTCCGCTCGGATCGCGCTGTTTTGGCAGAACTAAGTGGTGGCAGGGACTCGTCCTCGATCGTGTGCATGGCCGATCTCCTCATTGCTCGCGGGACTGCTGAAACTCCACGCCTGGATACTATGTCGTACTACGACGATTCAGAACCCAATTGGAACGAGCGAGCATATTTCACGAGGGTTGAAGAAAAGCGCGGTCGTACGGGCTGGCACATAGATGTGGGAATAGAGGCTGATGAGGACGTCACCTGGGCCCAATCCTCTCGCGGCCGTTTTGTTCCTACCCCTAGCCATGATGGACGTTCCCCTGTTGCGGTCAGGGCATGCCTTGTTTCCCAAGGGAACTTGGTCGTTCTCTCAGGTATTGGCGGAGACGAGATTATGGGTGGAGTGCCAACCCCATTACCTGAACTTCAGGATTATCTCTCCAGAGGTCTCTTCGGGAAGCTTGCTACTCAATTGAGAATCTGGTCGCTGGAAAAGAGAAAGCCTTGGTTCTATTTGTTCTGGGACGCGGCCCGTAAGTTCTTGCCTCCTTCCCTGGTGGGCATCCCCAGTCAGATGTGGCCAGCCCCGTGGCTGAACTCCAATTTTGTGAAAGCTCATAGGAGCGCCGTGACAGGATATCCCTCGAGGAGGAAGCTGTTCGGCCCCCTGCCAAGCTTCCAAGAGAATGTGAGCACAATCGATGCCTTGCGAAGACAATTGGTCCGCATCGCTTTGCCATTTAAGCCGCCCTTCGAGAAGCGGTATCCCTTCCTAGATCGCGACCTACTGGAATTCATGCTTGCGATTCCGAGAGAACAACTCGTTCGCCCGGCCCAACGCCGTTCACTGATGCGACGTTCGCTACTGGGCATTGTCCCTGACGAAATCTTGAACCGAAAAGGGAAAGCGTTTGTCACCAGAGCTCCGCTGGTGAGTATCTCGAGAGACTGGGCCACTCTGGTCGAAGTGACGCCAGACTTGGTGATTAGTTCGCTCGGAATCGTGGATGCGAAACGCTTTGTTGCCGTTTTGCAGCAAGGGAGACGCGGAGAAGAAATCCCAATCGTTCCATTCATGCGGACGCTTGCACTTGAACGCTGGCTGCGGAGTCTACGCAGTTTGTGCACTATAAACCCGGAAGCAAGACTGAAACCTCAGTTGGAGCGACAGGCTTTCACACGGAAATACGAAGGTACAGGCGAAGAGCGAGTGTCTGCAGAACTATAACGGAGCCCGGTCATGAGCGTTCAGTTCGGAACATGGAATTTCGAAGGGCAGGCGGCTACCCGAGACTACATCGACGAGGTAAGCACGATGCTCGCGCCCTACGGACCCGATAGCAATGAATTGTATTCCCACGATGGCCTAACCATCGTCTATCGGGCGTTCCACACGACGAAGGAATCTCGTCGCGAGACGCAGCCACACATTGCCGCATCAGGCGCTGTTGTCACTTGGGATGGGCGCTTGGACAATCGCGGAGATCTCATCAGCCAAGTACCAGATCCTCTGACCATCAACTCTACCGACGTCGAAGTAGTCGCGGCTGCCTACGAGAAGTGGGGCACAAACTGCCTTCCCAGGCTCATTGGGGATTGGGCGCTCTCCATCTGGGACCCGATCAATCGCTGCCTCATCCTCGCCCAGGATTTCGTCGGTACGCGCCATCTCTACTACTCGTTTAACAACAATCAGGTCAACTGGTGCACGATTCTCGATCCGCTCGTCCGCTTTGCAGGAAGAACGTTTGAACTCTGCGAAGAATACATCGCAGGGTGGCTCGCGAACGAGTATCCCGCCGCACACATAACGCCATATGTTGGCATCCATGCTGTCCCTCCCTCGTCAGCGGTATTGTTATCGCTCAGAAGAGACCACCGGATCAATTCTGCCGTCCGCAAATTTTGGGATTTCAATCCGAGTAGGAGAATTCATTATTCGGCGAGTGCTGAATACGAAGATCACTTCCGTACGGTGTTCGCGCAGGCCGTGCGCCGCAGACTAAGGTCTGACCGGCCGATTCTCGCGGAACTCAGCGGTGGGATGGATTCATCTTCGATCGTCTGCATGGCCGACACTGTCATGGCCAGCAGTGCTGTCGAAACACCGCGACTCGATACTATTTCCTACTACGATGATTCCTACGACAGTATTGAGCCGGACTGGAACGAGCAGCCCTATTTCAGAAAGGTGGAACAAAAGCGAGGAGCGACTGGTTGCCACATCAATATAGGCGAGTTAAGACAAAGAAACCTCTTTGATCAGAGACCTTTTGGATTCGAGTTTGACGGTGAGCGACTTGCGGCAACTCCGATCCCGAACAGTGATCCCTCCGAATTGCGTGAAGTTTATGCCTCGTATATGAGGCTGCACGGACATCGGGTTCTCCTTTCCGGAATCGGGGGAGACGAGGCAACGGGCGGTTGCGTGCCTACACCAACTCCAGAACTCCAAGACTTCATCATCAGGGGACAATTTTGTGCACTCCGTCACCGGATGAAGGCGTGGGCCGTGAAAATGAAACGCTCCCAGATGGCGTTACTCTGGGCGGCTATTCACGGATTTTGCCGGCGATCCCTCACAGACACACGTACTCCGAAAGACCCGCGCTGCGCTTTTTGGTTGCTCCCAAGCTTCGTCCGACGGAATCAGGTTGCACTCAGGGGCTATCCGTCCAGAGTTAGGCCATTTGGTCCATTACCCAGTTTTCAACACAACATTGCCACCCTGGATCTCCTCCGAAGGACGGTGGCGGCCTTTATCCTTCTCCCAAACATGCTCTGTGAGGCGCGCTTTCCGTATATGGACAGGGACCTGCTCGAATACCTATATGCCGTCCCACGAGAACAAATCGTCGGCGTAGGGAAACGTCGTTACCTGATGAAACGCGCACTTGTAGGTATCGTGCCAAACGAACTGTTGAGCAGGAGACGGAAAAGATTTAACCCTCAAGCCCAAGAATATTCGTCGATGAAATGGCCCGGATTGGCTGAAGTAGGGAATTACATCGCTGCCACTTCAGCAGGAGTCATGGATACAACGCGATTTCTGGAAGCATTGCAAACAGCCCAGCGACATGAGGAAGTTGTGCTTGATGCCCTCAAACGCTCGCTACTACTCGAGTCATGGTTGCATCATCTTGCAAGGCATGGGGTCATACCGGACTCGACTGAAGCAACGAGTCACGACTCTATCTCGTTTTCCGAAGAGAGAGGCACAGCAAACACCTTTCCATCCAAAGGTTCAGCTAGCTAGCTGCGCACGTCAAACTCAACGAAAGGAGGTAACTTTATGAAATACGAGAGTCCACAACTGACAACACTGACGCCTGCGGTCGATGCTATTCAGTCGATTAAGAACTCACGCAGCAACACCGACAATGACAAAGAACTGGTGTCTGCATACGAAGACTGGGAGGACTGAGCACTTTGCTGCCGGTGCGTCGACAACGGCGCTCCGGCAGTTTCTAGCTTGAAAAGCGCATAGGGCGGATTTGGTGACCTCATATTCGGAGTGCTGCGACGGCCCGTTGGCGTGCCTGGGAAGCTTCGGAATCCCGAGCGGAATCTGCTTTACTCGTCGCGGGCAGCGAACGATTTGAACACTGGGCCGCCTGACAAACAACAGGCACTGCCTCACTTTTGGGATATCTCAGTGGAATACTGGTTGAAGCGCGTCCGTCTTAGTTGTGCTCTCTCGTCGCAATTTCCGTAATTCACGCCATCGCTTGTATTGTTCCCGTTTCGATGAGTCAGGATCTTCTCGCCCATTAAGCCAGAAATCAAACCAATCGACATTACCCTGTTGAGAGACAATGCGATCCCACGGTTTTTGGAGGACATGGGTCCCATCCTGGATCAGCACCATATCTACGGGCTTCGAGAGTAGGGTTAAACCTTGAAACCATTCCCAGTCGAGCATCAGATTCTCCGGTGAGAGCGATGTGATCCGTAATGGAGTGCTCGTCTTGTGGAGATTAAATCCTGGTGACAATTTGAGCCACTTCGTAAGATTCTTGCCGAAAGGACGTCCCCCGTACATAGAGTAAGCGTCCACAAATTTGTTCTCGTTCGTCATAAATTGCAAATAACCGCCGTCTTCTCCCTCGGTTACCGAAGCTGCCGCGAACGGGACGTTCGAGTGAGTGATGGCATATTTGACGTAAAAGCATGTGTGACTGAATCCGATAATCCCGACGCGATTCCGGTCTACCATTCCCTTCCTATAGAGATAATCGACGGCGCTAGCGTAAATGGCGACGGCTTCCTGCACTTCATCTCTCTGTCCAGTTCGTCCGTAGGGTATCGAGATATACTCATCCTGAACTTGCAGCACCAATATGTCTTTCGCGGCAAGGGCTTGCGCTGCATAGGCTGTGGTCCAGGGGCCATCCATCCAAAACTGATGCGGATCCCAATCATGGGTTTGGATGACAAGAGGGTATCTTCTTCCTGGAACATAGTCCGGCGGATAGTAAAGGCCGGCTTTGATATTGTGCGCCTTTGACCTGGACCACTCGATCTCTTCTACTTTTCCGAATCGAAGTGCCTGAAATTGAGGATTGAGATCGAGCAAGAGTGTTTCCTGGTTCGTAACCGATTGATGCGCGTATATCTTAGGTGGATCGTTCATTCCCTCCCTTAGAATGAACTGCACTTCGCCAACTTCTTGGACATTCCCAGAGGACTGCTGCCATTGGCTTCCATTCTTAGCAAAATACACTCGAAGCACCTCGACTGACCGCTCAGTTCCCACTGCTTGCTTGTGAGCGGGGGTAAGTTCGCAAACGAGTCGGCGCGCCCCAGAGTCCCACGCGAGGGCCCGAAGCTGACCACTTCCGATGTTTGTCAACTTGCCGGTAGAAATGTTCATTTCGACAGTAAACCGGGGCTGCTTTTTATTTGCCCGTTTGCTTCCAACAACGCCCTCAAAGGGAAGCAGTACGTTACTGAGCACGACAGACTGGCTGTCAGGGAGCCACACAACGTCCATATCGGGCGGTTCACTTGGAGAATCTAACAGTACGCTGCTGCTGCCGCTCTCGGTGTTCACGAGTTGATATCGCGCCAAGATCGAGGCGGGCGGCGCTATTCTCTGACTAGAGCGCCTACGGAAAATGTCGAAGGACGGATCTGGATAGCGGTCCAGTATCTCCGACTCCTCAGAAACTGGGATTTCGGCCGTCACTACGATGTACCTTCCATCTGGAGATAAAAAAGGCCGGCTCACGAACGGACCATCATGCACGTTCAGACGCCGCTCTCCGTCGGAGCGCTGCAGATACAGTTCGCCGTTGCGGTCGTCCCCCTCCCCTGCACCCCTGCCCGTGATAAGGTCAGGTATCGACTGTCGGGATACGACGATACCGTTCCGACGAGCATTGTCATCCCACAAACTCTTGAAAGGAACTTGGCCGATGAATGCGATCTCGTCCCCCCTGGCGTTCATGCTGTACGAATTCACATCCGTAGGATGGTTGGTCAACTTTCTCAATTCGTGGCTGCGGATATTGAATGCATACACCTGACGGCGCTCCCCGGGAGATTCTCCCAGAAATGTCAGGATCTCGTTGCCGAACCATCTAACGTCAGTGATTCCTTCCCGATTTGAAGAAGATGACATCGTTAGAGGCACGCTGGGACGAGGCGCAGTGAAAACGGTTTCTGTGTCCCAAATTAGCAAGGAATATTCGTTCGTATTCTGGTCGAGATTACCTTTTCGCAACACGATCACAGCCTTCTTTTTATCCGGAGAGAGCTTTGCAATACCGCCGTACGACGATGCACCTGCGTGGTAATCGGAATCGCCGAGAGTTGTCATGCGGATTGCGTCCGCCGCCGTTATCAGACGTTGTTCGGATGGAACTCCAGACGAATCTCGTGAAACCCGGGCTCCTACGAACTCGGGAACACTCTGGCCTAAACAAATGAAGGCAATGCACATCGAAACAATCGCATTTACTTTATTCGTAGACACGTTGGCGGATCTCTCGGTCTGTTCTGCAGTCGTTAGAAGACCAATTTGAGAGCGAACTGCAGCGAGCGAGGGCCGCCAATTTGATATAGCGGATTCAGAACACCCGGCGCACTTGCAAGCGTCCCGGTAGCCTGTCCAAATGTGGGAGAGCCGAAGTTCGGATTGATACTCCCGAAACTCGGATGATTCAAGATATTAAACGCCTCAGCGCGGAACTGCAGATTCAGCTTTTCCTTTATAGGAAAACCGCGCCGAAGAGCTAGATCCATCTGCCAGGCCGCGAACCCTCTTACAAAATTTCGCGGTGCGGTCCCCTGACGTAGAGGATTTCCTGTGTTCGGGTCGGTAGGTGGCTGCGAGAATGCATTGGAATTGATCGCCCGACCTCCAGGACACTGTTGCCCTGGTTGAAGATCACCCAAGCCCTGAAGAACTGAACTGCAATTGGCACCATAGAGATACGTCGGCTGGCCGGGGACGAGGTCCAAGCCAGAATTCAGTAGTTGTTCGCCGGTCGCAGAGTCAAGATACTGACTCCCATTGAGGCTGACCGGGAAACTAGTGCGGGCAGTTATCCGGTTGTCGAAGCCCCAGTGATCGACCAGGAGTCTAAGAAATCTCGTTCGCCCAATCTGGGGCATGTCATAGGACAACGCCGTGGAAAGGTTGTGGCGAACGTCGAAGTCGCAATTTCCTCGCTCGGACTCCAAGTAATAGTCCGCGGAGCCGTAATCAATGCAATGCGACCATGTGTAAGAACCCAAAGCTGTTAATCCGCGGTTAAGTCTCCGCCGCAATTGGATTTGCAACGCGTTGTAGTCTGAAGTCAACCCGTTTTCAATGAACACAAACGTACTGGAATTCGGATTACCGGGAGTAGACAATTGGGTCTCTTTTAACAGTCGGGCCGCATGGGAACCTACATATGTGAGAGTGAGCGCCTGTGAATTGCCGAGCGCCTGCTCAATACTGGCGTTCCACTGGAGCGTATATGGCAGTTGTAGATGCGACGGGAAAACTCTCGGCGCCGTGCTGTATGGTGTCACGGGCGGGTTTACCAGGGGAGGAATTAAGCTTTCCCCAGCACCTGGAAAAGATCCCGGTTGATATGGTCCATAAGCTACAAGCCCTGGGCCATAGAAGCCGAAAGATCCCTGCTGCTGACCGGTATCGAAGAACACGCCAGCCCCGCCGCGGAGAACCGTTTGACGGCCAGGCGCATCATGCAGCGTATATGCGGCACCGAATCGAGGTGCGAAGTTGAACCACGTTGTCTTCCAAAGCGGAGTACCCTGAGGTGCAAGTGCCCACGTGTTAGGAGTGGAGCCTTGAATCGCATATGGCTTCAATCCTTGTGTCACACCAGGCGCTGGGTTCACTTCCCAACGCAGACCTAAGGAGAGCGTCAAGCGTTGCGATACTCTCGCCTCGTCCTGTGCGAATGCTGAGAAGTTCACGTACAAAGGATATGCGTCAGAATTCGTCTGGCCAGTTGTCAGCGCGCTATTTTGTTCAACTGAGTATTCATCGGAGTAAATGTAATCCGCATTGGCAAACTGGTGCGCAAACGGTGAAAGACGGCGATAATCCACACCAAATTTCAGCTGATGCCGCCCTACCGTGAGACTCAGGTAGTCCACAAAATTCCACTGGCGCTGAGCGCCGCGATTTGTTCCAGGCAGCAAAGCCGCAAGGCGTCCGTCGTAAAAGATTTCAAGAACGGAATTCGAGCCGGGAGCAAGTCCAGCTAGTCGCGCCAGGTCAACGGGTATGCCGCCACCAAAGGCATCGAGCACGGTATTTTGCTCCACATCGTTGGAACTGTAGTTAAAACGGAGCTCGTTACTCAGACGAGTGGTGATAGAGCTACTGGCCCCTGCGGTGTAGGTCCGCAAAGAATACGTCGAATTGCTATTCATTGTTGGGCTCAAGCTACCAAGGCGTGCCGACGAACTAGAGCTCGTGTCACTGAACCGAAAGAAAAGCCTGAGCTTATCACTTACTGCGTGGTCGAAGCGAACACTACTGGAGTCAAGCGAACTTGGGTTAGACCAGCCGGCAATAAACTCTGCCCAACCATCTGCGAAAACGGGACCGTTGGGGACGGGGAAGGCGTTCAATGCTTGGTCGAGAGGCGCAGGAGCATTTGCTCGCAGTGCGATGTCCGGCACGTAGTTGATTGAGGCTGCCTGTGGACTGGTCAGGCGTAGCCCTTCATAGGAAACAAAGAAGAACGTTTTATTCTTGCCGTTATACAGTTGGGGAATAGAAAATGGACCACCGAACGTCCCGCCAAAGTCGTTTTGGTGAAGCTCCGGTTGCGTTGTACCAAAGTAGTCATTGAACCAGTCTTGCGCGTCAAATAATCCGCTTCGAAAGTAGTTAAACCCCGTGCCGTGCCATTGATTCGTGCCTGATTTCGTCTCAAACGCGAACTGTCCGCCGGGATTGCGCCCGTATTCGGCAGAGTAGGACGAACTTTGAACTCGAAACTCCTGAAGATCATCTACTGAGACTAGTGCTTGCGTGGTTCCTAGGGCGGTTGTAGTAGCAACCGAACCGCTCGCACCGGCCGCTAGAGTCATGTATCCCCCGGCAGTAGCGCCCACGTTGGCACTCACGCCGTCAACGGTAAAATAATTTGATTCGGTCCGCTGCCCATTGATACTAAACTCGCCTGATTGACCGACTCCAGCATAGTGCCCGTCTTGGGCGTTTTGGGGCGAAGTAGTAACGGTACCAGGCGTGAGCAGGATCAAATCCTGGAAGCTGCGGCCATTCAATGGCATGTTCTCGACATATGTCTGATCGATAACTGTGCTCACAGCTGCCGACTGTGTATTAACGATCGGCGAACCCCCTTGCACAGTGACGATTTCGTGAAACGCTCCAACAGGCAAAGTGAAGTTGATCGACAAAGCATCCTGAACGTTGAGGATGATCTCGGGTTTGATAATTGTTTTGAAGCCCACTCGGGAGACTTGCACTCGATACGGCCCAGGAGGCAAGTTCGCTAATACGTAAATGCCCTCACTGTTCGTTTTGGTGGTGTACTGCACTCCCGTGACATCGTTCACGGCAATGATTTCCGCCCCAACGACCGCTGCCCTGGAAGGATCGGAGACCAGGCCGTTTATGTTCCCGTTGGGGGACTGCGCGAACAGCGAAAACGTGTTCAGCGTTATATAAACAAGCAATGGAACAAAACGTGGGAAGCGCATTGTGGTCTCTCCAGCGGACAACGGATTGGAACCCCTCATTCCGTTAATTCGCAGGACAATTAGCGGCGGGCACCACCAGACTCGTGACTAATTCTAGGACGGAGGAAATGTAAGGATTGTCCGGGAATTCGGACAGACGGGAAAGCTAGGGATGGTTGGGGTCGATTTTCAGAGAGGCGAACAATAGGGTCTTGCTACTGGGTTTGTGACTGCCGCCTTGAGGCTCGACAGTCACGAATACCGCATCGATCTGTGCCAAGGTTTTTGGATCGTCACATTTTAGGATCCAGCGTTTTCTTGTGGCGTTATCCTCATAGAAAACGCCCAAATTGAGAGCTCTCTGGAGGTCTGGCCCCCTCCGCCCCCAGGCTTGGAATGTACCCGCCCGTTTGACTTCGGTCTGGTCGAGATCGTAGGCATAGAAAATCAGAGATTTGCCGCGGGTATAGAAAATTCGACCGTAAGGCTTTTTGGTTTCACCCGTGCCGGCCACGTCATAGATTTCCGCGATGTATAGGTCGCGGGCGCCGATTACGTCCCTGATATCGCGATCATGAGCAAGGAGTTCATCTCGCTGCTCAACGGCTGCTTGTTGCTCTTGAAGCTGCCGCGTGAGTTCACTGACCTTGGATTCTGAGATCTGGGCGTGGACGCTATCCTGGACAGATTGCTCAGCTAAGGAGTCGAGTTTCTTCTCCAGCGCATGGGAGTTGTTCTCCGCCGACACAAGCTTTTGTGCAAGCTCATTCTTTTGCCGGCTCAGGTCTTCCCTGCTGGCGTCGCCTGCACGCAGATTGCTCTCAAGCTGGGTCTGCGCCGCTTTCAATCCCGCTATTTCCGCAGACTCTCGAGCAAGCTGCTGCCGAAGGTCCGTGATCATCTTGTCGCGCTGAGCAATTTCCGATCGCGCGACCTCGCGGTCGTGGCCAGCATCGCTCAACTGTTCTTCAAGAGAGGCTGGAGCGGGACCAGCTTTCTGCTCGCTTGGCTGTGGTTGGGGCACTTTGACGGCGTCAATCGCTCGACGCACACCGACGCGGTATGCGAAGAATCCGACGGCCACAAAAAGCAGAATTCCGGCAGCATAGAGCATCCAGACGTTCCGCCAGGTGGACTCGCTGGAGAATGGGAGGATGCGATGGGGGAAATAGGAGGAACCGTTTCGGCGATCGGGCTGATCGGCTGTGCCCTTTTTCTCACGGGCGAGGCGGTCGAATAGGGCTTGTTCCGCCTTCTCCTCAGACCAATCATCTGTCGTCGGTACGTTTTCAGGCGATTCGCTGGCGGCAATAGCGGGGATCACATTGCTGACGACGGATTCGTACTGCCGAAGCGCTTCGCGGCAGGACGCACAGACGGAAAGGTGCTGCTGCAGGCGTTTCCGCTCGTCATCGGATAGTTCGCCGGTGGTCGAAGCAGCGCAGAGTTCTAGGAACTCGTCATGGGGTTCGCTTTGAGACAACGCCCCTGCTCCTAGGTTGGACGAAAGCTCCATCATACTGCTCTTTCGTCCGGCAATTTGCCAGCAAAAATCAGTTTTCGAAGCCGCTCCAGCCCACGGAAGGAATGGTGTCTGACATTGCCTTTGCTTTGGCCGAGCATTTTCGCAACTTCATCCAACGTATAGCCTTCGATGAAGTGCAGACGAAGCGTCGCCTGCTGGTCTTCTGACAGGCTCCTGAACATCTTCTGAAGGTCCAATTCAGCAACAATTCGACCGATTGGATCGCCCGAATCGCCGGATGGTGGCTCCACAGCGTGGATTCCCTCGTCGAGTTCCACCTGCGTATAGAAGTGCCGCGAATTCAGGTAACGACGCCGTGAGATGGCTCTCCGATAGGCCATTTGCAGAATCCAAAATTCGACTGGGGCTTTCGAACCGTCGAAGGTCCTACAGAGACGCTGGAGGAGCACAAAGATTTCCTGGACAAGGTCATCGGCCTCGGCTGTGTCCCGCAGGACTCGTAGCGCCACGGCACGCACGAGGCTGGCGTAGCGGCGGAAAAGAATTGCCAAGGCTTCCCTGCTGCCCTGAGCCACCTCATCGACCAGGCTCGCATCCGAATCGGCCTCGGAACTGCCAGAGGGGCGCCGTCTCTCAGCCTCTTCGGAGAGGTCAAGATTCGGCAATCGGAGTGAGATGGAAGAATCCATTGGAGACTACCTAGAGAGCGATTAGCTGGACTGACTCTTTGCAGCCAATGACTTCCCGGCCCTTCCGTTCCGAAAACATGGACTTAATGCCTCAATTAAGAAGGATGCGGGGAGACTCATGTTTCTTCCACAGCCTTCGATACCCTGAATGCTTTCAGTTTCAACCACTTACGGCAGCGACCAAAAGGGCGCCCTAGGCGCACCCACTTTTGAAGACCGATTCCTGGCTTGTCGCTTATAGACGGTCATTCTATAGGCGGTGGACGGTTTCATAAGCTGGCTTTCAGAATTCGCACGTGACACAACTGCTCCTTAAGATTGGGAAACGTGTACGAAACCTGCGACTGGACCGAGGATGGTCGCAGGAAGAACTTGCCGATCGAAGCGGCGTGAATCGTTCCTATATGAGCCGAGTCGAACTAGGAAAATCCGACGTGTCATTGTCCGTCCTTCACAAGATTGCGCGGACCCTGGGGATTTCACTTGCAGAACTGTTAACGGGAATTTGAGAACACAGATTTCTTAGCTCTGATATCGACCTGAATTAAACAGCGAGCGCTCGGTGTTTGTCAATGAGCTTTTGTGCCGGTTTACTTGGGCTTAGGAGGACGGCCACCTCGTCGGTTCTTTCGCTTCTTGGACAGCTTGCGGTAGTGATCCGAACCGTACTTTTTAAATGTCGCCCTCCCGCCTTTCCGCCCAAGATCTGTGGCGGCGGGATTCTTCTTTCTTGCCAACCGTTTCCGACAGCAGGAACGACTATCTTCAGTTTATCAAGGCCTGCTCCGCTCGTCTCATCTTTCAGTTGACATCGGCCGCTCTTGGGCTCGCTCCCCAAGAAAATGCCGAAGGAACACCGTCTGCGGTTGACGTTAAGTCTGCCTCTCGTTGCGCCACAATTTGAAGGACCATGAACAAATCAAACAGATGATGAACTTTTTGGAAGGATCTCGCTACATTCGTCTCCAAAGCATATGCGGGAAGGTTGGAGATCGAAGAGGACGTGCGACTGCGAGAGGCGATCACCAAATATATTGAATGATTCATTCCGTTGGATCACGCCGGTCCACGCGGACAATCGTGAGACGAATGTTTCTGTTTCCTCTGAAGGAAAATATAGACCCGGGCGATTTGCACCCTCCAATTTTCACGAAGAGGGATGGTGGGATTCCTGGAGGAGTCTTTAGCGAATCTGTCGGCGCTCCGGCACACCTGATCCAGCATCCTAGCGGCACACAAACGTTCGCAGAATCCGAGAAAAGATGAGGTTTCTCACTCGCCGACAGGCAGTGGGAAGTCGAAGCAATCGATTTACCTATCTGCCGGAGTGGGGTAAACCGCCATTCCAGTCGCTCTGTGATTAAGGGACCGGCCACGCTCGCAGGCAATGCTGTTTGCGGCCCGGAAAGGCCGCCAAATGACGTGGGGGAATAGGACGCTCATTTGCCCTGATCAAACCGCAAGCGGACTGCAAGAAGCCGGAGACTTCGCGACGCCGCTGGTGGTCCACAAATGCCGACAAACGGTTCCGTTGTTGCCCCTGTGTTTTTCGTCCGTACGCTTTTGCGGCGAGATCTTGTGTTTGATAGGGCAGCGCTAGTTCGAATCGGAAGAGACAAACAGCGACTTCCTTCAGCTAGAAGTTGCAGGGTTGAACCGGGGGTTGAACTCAAGTAAAACATGTAGTATGAGTGCGTTTCAAGGATGGCCCACCGCCATAGATTTGTTTTCGGGCTGCGGGGCGGTGACCGAGGCATTGAAACGTCGACACTTCCGCGTAGTGGCGGCGGTTGACAACGACCCGGTCGCCTGCCGCACGTACAGGAAAAACCATCCCGCTGTTTGCCTCTACGAGAAAGATATCCGGCGCGTATCGCCAGCAGCCATTCGGACTGAACTTCTTGAAAGCCGAGACCTAGATCTTCTCGTCGTGTGTGCTCCCTGTCAGCCTTTTAGCAGCCAGGGACGCAGGGACAGCGCAGACTGCCGCGCTCGACTGATTTTCAGTGCGGTACGGTTCGCAAGTATTCTGAAGCCCAAACTCATTCTCATTGAGAACGTGCCAGGCCTGGCTAGTGAACGATTTTCCAAAGTTCTGGACGAATTGCGTCACCGCCTGAGCAAGGCCGGTTACTGGATAGGTGATCCAGAGACGGTCGATGCCGCCGATTATGGCGTTCCCCAAAGACGTCAGAGATGCATCTTGATTGCGACGCGCGAGGGGGAACCCCCTCGGCTACCCCCGCCCACGACGCCTTGCGGAAAGCAAAAAACGGTTCGCAGCGCCATAAAGGGCCTTCCGCGTCTCCGATCGGGCCAGCAGGACGCGGACGATGCTCTGCACTTCTCAAGGGAGCATCATCCAATTACTTTGCGCAGACTTTCTCACATCCCGAAAAACGGAGGAAGCCGATTCTCACTGCCAAAGAAACTTGTGCTGGAATGCCACAAGGATTATTCGGGTCATCCGGACGTGTATGGACGGATGTTTTGGGACTCTGTAGCGCCGACCCTTACTACCGGCTGCACGGATGTCACCCGGGGAAGGTTTGCGCACCCATCCCAAAACCGCGCGATTACCTTGCGAGAAGCCGCCCGTCTCCAAACGTTCGATGACAGCTACGAGTTCGAGGGAACCTTCAGCGACATCGCCACTCAAATAGGAAACGCAGTTCCCGTCAGGTTGATCGAGGAAATCGTTCCCGTTCTCCGATCTCGGATTCGGGGACGCGGATGAAGAAGAAATATACCGCCGATCAGGAGCGAGCCATTGCTCATCGCGACGGCAACCTTCTGATTCTCGCTTGCGCAGGAAGCGGCAAAACGGAAGTGGTCTCCAGGAGGATTGCCCTTCTGGCCAAGGAAGGAACACCGAAGAGCTCCATTATCGCGTTTACTTTCACAGAGCGAGCGGCCGGAGAGCTTAAACTCCGGATACGTGAGCATCTGGAGGAAGTGCTGCCCGATGATCCTGCGTTGGGTGATATGTACGTCGGGACGATCCACAGTTTCTGTCTCCAATTGCTCAAGGAAATCGATCCCAGCTATCGCAAGTTCGAAGTGATGGACGAGGCTAGGCAGGCAGCACTTATCATGACGAACTTCCACCATTTCCCGGACAGCAGCAAGCCAGGCCTCGGACTTAATCAACTCAGGCATCGCACGCGCAGCGGTGGATATTGGGATACCGTTTCCGTTTTCTTGAATACCTTGAACGTGAAGCACCAAAAGCAGATTGATCTTGGCGCGATTGACGATTCCCATCTGAAAACGGCGATTGAACGCTATCACAGCATAGCCCATGACTATCCGAACTACTTCTTCGATTTCAATAGAATCATCGACGAGTTGATTTCAAGACTCAAGGCTTCTCCGCCGACGCTTCGCGAAGTGAGAAAGCGGTTCAAATATCTTGTCGTGGACGAGTACCAGGACGTTGACGACCGGCAGGAGGAACTCATTCGATTAGTTTCCAATGACGGTAAGGATGTTCGGGTGACCGCAGTCGGCGACGACGATCAAGCCATCTATGGATGGCGAGGCGCGCGGATCAAGAACATTCTGAATTTTCAGAAGCGATATCCGAAGGTTCAAACCGAGAAGCTGACCTTTAATTTCCGGAGCACTCACGCCATCGTTGAGATAGCCAATACCGCCATTCGGAAACTTCCTTCGGGCAGCCGTTCTGAGAAGGAGATGGTAGCGAGGCACTGGGATCAAAAAACGCAATCATGGCCCGAGACTATGGCGGAGCGGCACGACATCCAACGCCGTACTTTTGATGATGAGGAAGCGGAAGCCGCATGGATCGTTGAACGTGTTCGCCAACTGCGGGGAACGCTGATCAATGAGAAGGATGGCGGGCAACGCGGCATGGAGTACGCTGACATGGCTATTCTGCTAAGAAGCGTCCGAACCGCGGGCCATGTAATCGCGACAGCCTTGCGAAGTGCGGACATACCTGTCGTCATTAAAGGAACCGGAGGTCTTTTTGAGCACGACGAGGTTTTGCTGATTCAAGCTGCCTTCTGTCTGTTGGCTCGATCAGACCTCTACTATCGGGTTGATGGAGAGAACAAGAAGCTGGCCGAGCCGGAGATCCGCGAGTTCGTTCGAGAGAAAATCGCGGCGCTTCGAGAAAGCCGTCGCATGCCGTCGGCGAAGGAGGAGGGGTTCCTTCGATGGATCGCGCGAAAGCGCGATGAGCTCGACGAAAGAAGCTTGGAAAAGGAGCAGCGGCATCGACGCCTAGCTCGCAGGATCTACCCTCAAGACATTTTTCAGGAAATGCTGAATGAGCTTGGTTCGGCCGACGGCGCCGTTCCATGGCCGCAAGATGTCCTTTTTAATCTCGGTCGACTCAGTGATCTCGTGACTCAGTTCGAAGCAGTACACCAGTGGGTTACTCCCAAAGGTCTCGGCCCTCTTTGCATGTTTCTCGGGGGGTGGGCAGCGGGTTCCGTCGATGAGGGCCGGCTCGATGAATCGGGCACGCCGAACGCGGTTCAGATACTGACTGTACATGGGGCTAAGGGTCTGGAGTGGCCCGTTGTGTTTCTGCCGCGCGTCTCAAGCGCCAATTTTCCAAGTAGCAAGAGGAATCAAGGGCCCGAGACATTTCTAGATGCGGACCTCTTCGACCCTGCTGAATACGCGAGCGGTGACGAGGGCGAAAGAAGGCTTTGGTATGTCGCCCTGACGCGCTGCCGGAAGTTCCTGCATGTCACAAGCCCTGAGCGGCGCGGCAAGCGGCCCACGGAATATTTTAGGGAGATCGAACATGACTATGTTCAGAAGGCCGGGAAGATAACCGAGAGACCAAAGGGAGAGCCCAAGGCGCCTTTGAACGTTGACCTGCTGCCCACGACCTACACGGACTTGAACTATTTCTGGCGCTGTCCGTTCGAATACCAGCTGCGGGCGCTGATGGGATTCAACCCCGGGGTCACTGAGTCTTATGGCTACGGGCAGCAGATTCACAACATCCTCACCGAGGTGCACAAGAAGGCACTCGACGGACAATATCTCTCTGCGGCAGAGGTGGCTCAGCTTGCGGATGAAAGATTTCATCTCCGCTACACAAGAGATAGGCCGTTCGAAATACTGAGGGGCGCCGCACGGGACTCATTGACGCGATTCATCGAAAAATATCCGGATCACGGCCAATACGTCCTTCAAGCAGAAAAGCCGTTTGAGTTCGTCGATCCCCAAAGCGGAGCGTTGATAAACGGAACGATTGATCTCCTGCAGAAGGTCGAAGAGCTTCCATCGGGCGAAAAGGTGCTGCGGCCCGTGGGGGTCGTCGATTTTAAGACGCACGGCTGGAAGAAGGCGACAGATTTCTTCAGAAGCCGGGATGACGCCATCGCTCAACTTCAGCTATACGCAATCGCCGTTAGGGAAGCTCTCCACATGGAGCCCCACTCCGCGCAGGTACATTTCCTGTGCCCGAAGCCTCCGCCTGATGACCTGAAAAAAGAGGGTGTGGATGAAGACGTTCAGGTTGACATCTCACCGCGACGACTCGCGGAGATGCGATCCCAGATTCAGGAGACGGTGGCGGACATTAAGAAGTCGATCGAAGGGAAGGAATTCGACCTAAAAGGCTGCAAAACAGGGCATTGCCCGCGCTGTGATTTCAAAGCGTTCTGCCCAGGCTATCGGAAGTGGGACAAGACGGACAAAATCACTCCGAGGCCACCCGCGGCGGAAGAGGCGAGAGAGCTAGAAATCCGACTCATTGAAGAGGAGGTCGATGCCGGGCCGGAATCTGAGTAACGATGAGCAGCATCTGCTCGGGTTCTGGGCAGCCCCGCCCAATAATCTCGCGCGTCCATTACTTCGCGCAATCGAAATCACCGGAGGCAATGGCCTCAGGACTTTGGGCGGCGTGAGACTCCCCTTCAACTACCCCATCACCGCGATATGCGGAAAGAACGGCACCGGAAAGTCGACAGCGCTGGCGTTGGCCGCGCTGGCGTTTCATACACCGGCAAATTGGTATGTACCCTGGACGAATGCGCGCCAGCGATCCTCAAAGAGTAACGAGGATCGCTCGTACCATATCTTCCAGGACTTCTTCGTCTATGGCCGCGATGAACAACCGCCGAACGGCGTCGAGGTAACCTGGCGTTACTTCGCGAGTGGCGCTGACATGTCTTTGACGTTCAAGAAGACAGCGAAAAAATGGGGCTCCTATTCCCGCCGGCCGGAACGTGAGGTTGCTTACTCCCCCCTGTCCCGCATGATCCCGGCGCATGAAATGAATTCGGTGAGGCAGGCCTTCAAGGAACCGGGAGCCAACGTAACGACGCGGGCATTCAATCAGCAATACCGCGAGTACGTCGCGTACGTCATGGGCGTAGGCTATCAGGATGTCGATGTTCAGAGGACCGAGCGCCTGAACTTCGCGACCTGCAGGGCGGCCTTCGCTTACTCGGGCTTTAACATGGGTGGCGGGGAGAACTGCGTGGTTGAACTGTTTCGTTTGCTCGGGAGCCTTCCCTTTTGTGGGCTGCTCGTGATCGAAGAAATCGAGTCATGTCTTCATCCCGAGGCGCAGGTTCGCTTAGCGGAAGTCCTCGTAAAGATTTGCCGTGAAAAGAAAGTGCAGATTATTTGCTCGACACATTCGGAGACCTTTCTGGACGCCCTTCCAAGGCAGGCGCGTCTGCTCCTTTCGAAGGATCACGGCAAAAATGGCGTAGTAGAAGCGCCGAGCACGCGATTCGCCATATATGAGATGAAGGGTCAGATCCAGCCTGAGCTCACGATCTATTGCGAAGATGGAGTCGCGGCTATCCTGATCGAGGAAGCAATTGCATACGAAGATCGACGCCGCCTGCGAATCATCGATGTCGGCAGCAATGTGACTGTCATCAGGCAGGCTGTTAGTCACTTGCGTGGCGGATTTCCAGGACAGTGCTTGTGTATTCTGGATGGAGATTGCGCTGCGCCTCAGATCGAGGGGTGGATCGTGTCCGAACGCGGCGCGAACGCAGCAATCGTGCCGATCTACGAAATACTGCCCGGCAACAATCTTCCTCCGGAGCGATGGGTTTTGGAGCAACTCGGTTTCGAGGATTATCGTAATCAATTCGCCGAGCAGCTCGGTTGCGCCCGCGACCACGCCGGCGAACATGTCAACGCCATGAGAGTGGATTTGAATCATCACAAAGCGGCGTACACACTGAGCAGGCGGACGGGCTTCGACGAGGCGGAATGCGTCAGGCGTCTAATGAGGTCGGTGGCAGGTAACCATCCTGCGTTAGCAGGAATTAAGAATAGGGTTCACGCACTGCTTGGTTAGCCGGCCGTTCGGATTCTTCGGTAATGGACATCTTCAATAAAGAAAAGCGAAGCGCGATCATGAGCCGGGTTCGAAGCCGGAATACGAACCCTGAAGTTCGAGTGCGCAAAATCCTCCATCGCCTTGGGTATCGATTTCGATTGCATAGAAGAGACTTGCCTGGGACACCCGATATTGTGTTACCTGCGCATCACAGCGTTATTCTGGTCCACGGTTGTTTTTGGCATCGCCATGATGGCTGCCGTGACGCCAGTGTGCCAAACACAAGGATACGGTTTTGGAAAAAAAAGTTTGCCGAGAACGTGATCAGAGACAACAAGAAGACTGCGGCTCTACGGGCACTGGGCTGGAAAGTGCTTATTGTCTGGGAATGCGAACTTCGAGATGAAAGGGTGCTCGCAGAAAAGTTGAAGGGGATTCTTAGTCAAATTGTGGATTTTATTCCAGGATCGGAGCGTGGGCTGCCGGCTGGAGAGGCCTACTAAGTCGGCGGATTGTCTTCGGCTCTGGTGCTTTTGTGTCTGGCGATATACGACATTTACGAGAGTTTCAGGGGCCGAAGGAGTTCAGGCGCTGACTCGGAGTGCCCCAATTTGCCTAGAGACGGTATCGGACGGTAGGGGTAGCCTCCTATGCAGTTAGGTCCGCCGGATCCAACTTCAAGGTTGGAACTCGCTAGGCTTCTTGTGCTCTCGTATTTGGGCATAACGAACCGCCAGCTGGGATCCCAGTTCTATCCTGCCTGCGTAGTCGTTCACGGGCTCGTTGTCGAGCGAGCCGAATACCATACGTTCCGTGTCGTCTCGGTGGTCAACTCGCATCCACATCCACTCTCCGGTCCCTGTGGTCTCGTCGGGAAATTCGACTTTCACATAGTCGCCCCGCTCATAGTTCGGCTGACACTCGCCTTGGTGTCCTTGTGGCAGCCAGCATCCAGGCATATTGTGACAGTCCCGATTTATTGACTTGTTCTGCTCGCACCACCAGAAGCGATTGGCTTTCATGGCCGCGGCATCGGGATCTATGCCCATCTCATACTCGGCAGTAAAGTCGAAGGGCCAGATGCCCTGCCAGTCCTCTATGTGCATGTTCATCGAGCGCAATGCATCCCGAACGTGATCCAACCATACGTCATATGCCTCGGGCATGTTCTCCATACTATAGCCTTCCTCAGCATGACGACCAAGTGTCAGCAAGAAGTTGAAGCGGAAGCTCCGGATGCGCAAGTCACGCGGGTCTTCCCGGAAAAATGGGAGCCAGTCCAATCCCGCACTCGCAAGTCGCGCGAGGGGATCCATGAACAGCTGTTGTCGATGGGCCATTTCGCAAGTACGCAGACCGTAAGGTTGTGTTTCGGCGCCCTCGACACATTTCGGCGAAATCACTACATTGATCTGTCAATGTAGATGCTGCCTCTACATACCTCTTGGGGGACAAGGTCATTTGCGTCATAAGGAACGGGAGATATAAGACTGGGAGCCTTCAAAATGGCGGGAAGCTAACACGAAGAATTAGATGACAGCCCTGCTCGCAATCTTGGCCGTGGCGGCGTTCGCCTACTGGCTCTTCAGGCGGCGAGCACATCATCGTGCAGACAGGCAACGTGGGGACTTGGGTCCGTCTGCGGACAGTGTCATCTCTGACAAAAGCAAAACAACGATGTCTCAACTTGAGGGCGTGCCGGATCGCCCCCTTCTAGGCCAGCAAGAAGTCGGGATTGGCGAGGATCTGACGGAAGAAACGGAAGCGACCCAGTTAGGCGGAGTTGAGTCTGGTGCCGTGCCGCAGATTGCGCCGGAGCAGGATAACTCAACTTATCCGGAGGTTAAGGCACAGGTTGCCGACGACGATATCCGCAAGCTCGTTCCGGACGCGGCTGCTGAACCCGCCGATCAACTTCTGCCTGCCGAACTGGGTCAGATCACTTCCATCCGGCAAACCAAATCATTTCAGGACGGGGAGGGGGCCGCAGCCGTTCTCGAGCTGCCGGACCTCAGGGGGTCTGGCTCGGTCGAAGAAGCAAAAGGCGACGTGATCAGCGCGGCCACTGTACCTGATCAGCAACTGCAAATCGAGAAGCCAGTGGCGGAATGTGCTGGAAGCAGCGTTCCGTTTCACGCAGAAGAGCCGCCTCAAACAAACAGCGGCTCGGGAGACTTGGGACTTCCTGAACCAGAAGAAGCACGTTTTGATGATGGTATTCAGAAGGCTCTTTCGCGATACCGACCCCCAGTGCAAAAACCGCCACGGCAAGTCACAAAGCGGCCCGCGGATCGTGCAACGGCGCGTGCAGCCTCGTCTGAAGTTACGCTGGACATCCGTGTTCGGCTGACGCTTGACCGTTTCGGCTTTTGCGCCATTACATTCTTGCCGGGGCGCACGGCGGAATTGGACGATGAGGTTGCGGTCAAGCTAGGTACAGGCTCTTTGGGCCTGATGGCGCAAGAGGATTGGTATCAAGATCTTTCGTTTTCGGATGCAGGCCGATTCTTGCGCGATGGTTTTGAACTGAACGGGGTTCTTGCCGATCAGCGGCGCGCGAGATGGCTTTTGAAGGGACGCGATATTTATGTCCTCGCGGCTCATCCGCGCGCCAGCGGGTTCGTTTCTGCTACGAGGCTCACACTGGGGCGCTCCGATATTGTTCTGTGCGCTGCCGAACTAGTTGAAGCAGTCGAAGCAGTTCTGAAAGAGGCCGGCTGTGAGGGATATTCAAAGCTGGACGAGACTCTTGGCATGCCGCCGGGCTGGGCGGGATTTCGAGGAGTATCGCCGGTGAGGGCGATAGCTTTGGACGTAAGCACCAGCGATCCGCTTTATGCCATTAAGCCCGCGGCCGATATTGAGATCGAATTTGAAGGCGGTGTTTGGCTGCGCAATTCCGTTTGGCTAGCGGGCTATCCACCGCAGATCAGATTGTTTGGGCAGACGAACGCCGGAATGAAGGTTCTGATCGACGGTAAGGAAGCTCAGTTCACTGTACAAGGCTCTCTCGTTGTGGACGGATACGATCTGCCGGGACCACATTTAGTTTATTGCGAGGGCCTGTCCCGCTCCTATTCGATTGAGGAGCCGCCTGATTCGTGGGACGCCTGGCCTGCGTACCAATTCGGCGAAGCGGCGATTTGCGGCGCTTCTGTGCAATTGCCACCCGAAGAAGCGGGAAGGCGGGCCTTCACTGTTCCGATGTCGAACCCGCTTCTAATTGGAGCCGAGCCAGGCCAAATCTTCCACTGTTCGTCTCGAAGCGTTGGTCTTTGGAAAGGGTTTGTTCCGTTTGACGTCGTGTGGGCATTGCCGGCGCAACCGCTGATCTGTAACAAGAAGACTGCGCGGATTCTTCAGTTCTCCGATAAGCCGCTGATGCCGCTGCGGGCTGGGACCAGACCGTTTGCATGGTGTAGCGCTATCCTCGATGCGTCGAGGAAAGGGCTTCGGATCGAAGGCGGCTCTGCGGAATCGGCCGTGCGGTGGGCCGACTATAAGAAGACCGCCAGAAGCATTTGGAGATCCCAGCGATGACTCCGAATGAACTGCTCTTGTGGATGTCGGCACGTAAGGAAGGATCTTGGGTCCAGTTCAGGTCTGCAGTCGAAACGCTCGACCTGGCCGAATCTGCGGAGAGAGGCGAGGAGGATATCTCCATTCCGCTTCATCAACGCATTCGTTTCAACCTAGAGCGGCTCGGCCATGCCGAATTCGATGTGGCGGGTTGCGAAAACCGCTGGCGCATTGTGCCACCGGTTCTGGCGTTATCCGATCATGGCAGCAAGGTCACTGGCGTTCTGTGCGGAGCGAGGACTCTCAGTCTCATCGAACGCATCGAGCGAGCCGGGAACGGACTGGAACTTGAACGCAGCTCGCAGGCGGAATCCCCGGATGCCATCCGTGTGCACGCTTCAACCACGGAAACTCTGAAAGAGCTGGCGGCGCGAGCGGGCATTCTCTGCCAGGCGGACACGCCCACGGCTTTGCTTTCGCATCTTCCTCGCATTGGATCGCTGAGAGGATTGAAACGTGAACCGTTGCCGTCCGGAGGCAAAGACTGGGACGTGAGGCAATTCACGATTGAAAGAAAGGCGATGAAGTGGCGTACGATTACGCTTCAAGAAGCGAACGCGCCGGGGGCACGGGGCTTGTTCCGGTGCACTCTTTACCAAACGCCTCAATACTTCTTACGCGAAGGAGATGAGACGGTCCGCCTGCCGGGGCCGGTTGGAAAATACTACGTTGTGTCACGCCGTCACCGCCGTGTTTTGAGATACAGCCGTGCTGAGCGCCGTCTCACTTTGCTAGCTATCTTCCGCCCGCCGCTCTTGACCGAGCGCGCTTTAATCCTTTGCTCCGGCTTCCCTCCTTTATTTAGTGTTGTCCACGGGCGTCCCAGGCTGACATATTGCGATGTTCCCGAAGAAGTTGCAGGTTTGGCTGCTGAGGTTCTCGCGCAGGATCTATTATGAGCAACCCTCTTACCCTTTTTGATGACTTGCGCGAGATGTATCTGCGCTATCTCGATAGCCCTTTCGATCTCCGCTACCCGGACCTCCTCACCGAACGGCGCGCTTTACTCAACACCGATGGGCGGCTCTTTCGCCAGCCATTGATCGAGCCGATTCCTGCTTACCAATCAAGCAACAACACGTTCCAAGGAATTGCTCAGTCCCTTCTGGGACCGTCTTGGAGTGCAGCGGACATCACCGACCTCGCTAATTTCGTCTCGCTGGAGCTGTTTCCGCCGAACCGGGTACCGTACGCGCACCAAGAGCAGGTCTTCGCGGAATCAGTTGTCAACGGCAATGACGTTATTGTGACGACCGGAACGGGTTCAGGTAAGACGGAGTGTTTTCTCTTGCCGATCATCGCCGCGCTTGTCCGCGAGTCAGCAGGGTGGGGACAGACTGGCCCACGAGACCCGTGCTGGGACTGGTGGAATCATCATCAGAATCAAACATCAAGCAAGTGGCTGCCGCGTATTCCTCAACGCAGTCACGAAGACCCGGCGGTGCGCCCGCTAGGAATGCGCGCCATCATTCTTTATCCCCTGAATGCGCTGGTCGAAGATCAGCTTGGGCGGATGCGGTCGATTCTGGACAGTGACAATGCGAGAGGCTGGTTGCAAGCGCAGCGCAGCGGCAACCGCTTCTACTTCGGTCGGTACACTGGACGGACTCCTGTGCCCGGGGATCGCAATTCCGCGAAAACTTCTAAGCTCCGCTAGGAACTCCGTTCGATGGAGCAAGAGGCTCATCAGGTGTTGGGATCGCCCGCGGCGCGGTTCTTTCCGCGCATGGAGGGCGGCGAGATGTGGTCGCGCTGGGACATGCAAGATCAGCCGCCAGATATCCTGATAACCAACTATTCGATGATGAACATCATGCTCATGCGGAGCATGGAGATACCGATTTTCGACACCACGCGGCAATGGTTGGCGGGTGCCAGCTCCCGGTTATTCCATCTTGTTGTGGACGAGCTTCATACGTACAGGGGAACTCCGGGAACGGAAGTGGCCTATCTTATCCGTGTCCTGCTTGACCGGCTGGGCTTGGGGCCTGACTCAGATCAGCTGCGCATCATCGCGTCGAGTGCTTCATTGACGGGTGACGCAGCGGGCCTCGATTATCTTGAGGCATTCTTTGGCCGCAACCGGAACCGTTTTCGGATCATTGGAGGTAGCACCGTAACGCCTGACGCCGCAGCCGTACAAACTCTGCAAACTCATGCCGACGCGTTGCGTGACTTGGGGCAGGCGTTACGCACTTCGTCAGCGGCTGATATGCCGGCGATTGCCCAAACCTTTCATGCGGCAACCGGAGCACCGCCAGTTCCGGTTGGCGCTCCGGCCGAGGAGATTATCTATACGAGCCTGGATCACATTCAGGCGGCGGAAGGATTGCGGATCGGATGTACCACAGGGGCAAGCGGAGTTCCGCTACCTCGGTTTCCTTTGGATATAGGCAACCAGCTTTTCCCGGCGCTCACGCCGTCAGAGCGTGAGGCAGCCGTTGAGGGGCTGATCGGAGGTATATGCGAAGCGCGTAATGCTCAGGAATCCGCGCTGTTGCCTGTGCGCACGCATTTGTTCTTCAGAAATCTTCAAGGACTGTGGGCGTGTTCGGACCCGCACTGTAGCGCTGCTCCGGCCCGGACGTTCGCATGCCCAGTCGGCCAGCTCCACTACACACCCGCGCTCACGTGCCAATGCGGATCAAGAATTGTCGAGTTGCTCTATTGCGAAGCATGCGGTGAGGTGTTTCTGGGCGGATACCGCAGCGGCAGCGTGAACCCAAACGAATGGTACTTGAGCCCTGACCATCCCGATTTGGAAGCATCACCTGACATGGCCTCGTTCGACCGCGACTACGCGAGATACGCTGTGTTTTGGCCCGCTCCAAACGGATCGCAGCCCGCCACTCAGCAATGGAGCCAAGATCTTGTGCAGCGGCAATGGCAGGCAGCGTTTTTTGTCCCTGGAGAAGGGCGGGTCGCGCACGGCGGGAATGCGCAAGCGGTGAGGGGATACCTCTACCGCGTTCCGCAGATGCATGGGCCAGGCGGGAACATCATTGATCCTCTTCCGCAGGGACTAGCGCCGAGCGCAGGCCGTGCTTACCCCTCCCGCTGCCCGAGGTGCGATACAAATTGGGCGCGGCGCGGCATAGGGTCACCGGTGCGGACGCAACGGACCGGCTTTCAAAAACTGGCGCAAGTGCTTTCAGATGTTCTGCTGCGTGAGGTTGGCAATGAGAATCCGAGTGGGCGGAAATTGGTGGTTTTCTCGGATAGCCGTCAGGATGCGGCGAAGCTTTCTGCAGGAATGCGCTTCGCACACTATCTTGATTCCCTCCGCCAAGCGCTCGCAGGCGGATTGCAAAACCTGGGTGCCGGAGCCCTCGCGTTCATCGCCCAATTGAACGGGCAGAATTTGAGTGCGGAGGAGCAAGCTAGCGCGAATGCCTACGCCGCGGCCTATCCGTCTGAGGCTGCGACTCTCTCAATGGCGCAAGGGCCAATGGCAAATCAGCCTTCTCCGGCGTTTCCTTCGCTGACATGCCAGCAAGCTGCGCAGCGCATCGCCCTGCGTGCAGCTCAGGGACCGCATGCAATATCGCAATTGTCCATAGACGTGTCGTCTCAATTACTGAGACGGGGCATAAATCCGGGCGGTTATTCCCAGGATGTGCTGTGGACAGATCCTGTAAACCGATCCGGCCACTGGCGCAATCTCTTCAACTGGCCAGCACACGGTGGTCCAAGTGCAAAGCCAAACAGCCAGTTAGATGCCAATCAGCAACTTCATCTGACCCGTATCCGAGATGAAGCTCTAGTGGAATTGATGGATACCGTCTTCTCGGGACAACGGAGTCTCGAAACCTTGTGCATCGCATTCGCAACGGTAGACCGCATTAGCTTTCCGGCGCCTGACCAGAACGTGCAAGAAGCTTCCGACGGCGTGATACGTCTCCTCGGTTCGCGCAAGAAACTTTCTTCACACGATGCTTCGCCGCCGCAGAATCTTCCCGCTTATGTGCGGAACTATCTGCGTGAAGTCGCGCTTCTAAGGGGCCTAAACTTGGCAGCTTTCGAGACTGACGTAATGAACTACCTGACGAACTCGGGAGTCTTAAGTCAGTTCGTGCTGCAATCACAAAGCTTATGCCTTGCACGGCCCGGCACGTATTTTTACGAATGTCCGCAATGCCGGCGAATTCATCTTCACCCCGCGGGCGGCGTGTGCACCGATTGCTTGACCTCTCTAGGCCAACCGCAAGCGCTCACGGCTGCACACCTCGTTTCGGACTACTACTCATACCTCGCCACGCAGACGGCGGGAGTGTTCAGGCTCAACTGCGAAGAATTGACTGGACAGACAAATAAGTCGGATGGGCGCAAGCGCCAGAGACTCTTTCAGGACATTATTCTGCCGGGTACGGAGAACGAATGCACGGACCCGATTGATTTGCTAAGCGTGACGACGACAATGGAGGCCGGCGTAGATATTGGCGGCTTGCTTGCTGTCATGATGGCAAACATGCCGCCGATGCGTTTTAACTATCAACAGCGTGTCGGCAGGGCCGGACGGCGCGGCGCGGGACTCTCCGTTGCCCTGACTCTCTGCCGGGGCCGGAGCCACGACGACTACTATTTTCAGCGTCCGCAACGTATCACGGCGGACCCGCCGCCTCAGCCGTATGTTGACGTTGAACGCGTGGCGATCATTCAACGCGTGCTTGCCAAAGAGGTTTTGAGACAGGCGTTTCAAGCGCTCAATTTATTCGGCGGGTCTGGTGACAGCGTTCACGGCGAGTTCGGAAGTGCAACGCAATGGACACAGCCGATACCTCCGGTTCAGCCTGGAAGTCCCCCTAGCCCGAGCCCCGAGCAGCAAGTTTCAACCTGGATTCAGAATAATCAAGCGGCGGTTTCTCAAATTGCCGACGTTCTCTTGGCATACGCGCATCCGAATCTGATCGCCTTGCGCCAAACGATGATTGATTTTGTCAACCAACAATTGATTGGAAGAATTACAGCGGCAGCCAACAACCCAGCGCTGCCACAGGATGCTCTGAGCGAGCGCCTCGCGAATGTGGGTTTATTGCCCATGTTCGGATTTCCGACGCGCGTACGCTATCTCTTCCACCAACGACCCTTCGCAGGCTACGACTGGCCGCCGGAGGAGGGCGTTGTTGACCGGGACCTCGACGTGGCAATAAGCCAGTTCGCCCCTGGCGCCGAAACTGTAAAGGATGGCCTAATCCACACCTCCGTTGGAGTTGTGAATTACCGTCCGCAAGGGAATACGGTCGTTCAACAGCCCAATCCGCTTGGACCTCCAAGGCCAATAGGATTTTGCCGCAGGTGCCAGGCAGTCGATGTGCAAGCGGCTCCGGGGGCTGCGTGCCCGGTTTGCTTCGCGACAACGCAACAGCAGCCGGGATACGAAGTAATTCAACTGTCGCAGCCTCTTGGTTTCAGAACCTTGTATAACAGGGATCGCGATTTTGACGGAGTGTTCGAGTGGACGCCCCGTGCGTCCCGGCCCAAAATGGGGGCGACGCTTCAGCCCCTTACCCCGAGGGCTAATTTTGGTGTTTGGTCTGGCGTCGAAACTATTTTTATTGTGAACGACAACGGCGGTAGCGGTTTTGATTTCGAGAAGCTCAGTCAGGAAGAAACATGGGTTACGCGCGAAGCTCTGACGCAAGTGGGGGTGAACAACCCGCCTATTAATGCGGCGGCCGGGCATGACATGCGGGCCTTAGCCTCGATCAAACCGACCGATGTTTTCGTACTTGGAATTCAGTCATGGCCTGCAGGAATCATATACTCGCCGATAGATGTTAATGGCAGGGCCGCACTTTATTCGCTGGGCTTCATGATGAGGAGGGCCGCAGCTGCTGAGCGCCTCGATATCGATGAGGGCGAACTCAATGTCGGCTTGCGGGTCGTCCAGAATGCCAATGCAGAGGTGAGGGGAGAAATCTTCATCTCCGATAGCCTGGAGAATGGTGCTGGATACAGCTCTCATCTAGGAACGCCGGCTGAGGCCGAAAGCTTATTGAGACTTCTGGTAGGACAAGGTGACCCGAGCTTTTATGCACCGCTCGTTGGCACTCTTCATTCAGGAGTGTGTCAAACATCCTGCCCTGATTGCCTGCGCGACTTTAGCAATCTCGCATTCCACAATATTCTCGATTGGCGGCTCGGATTGGATTTAGCGCGCCTCGCGCTTAATCCCAACGCTGCGATCGATTTCACAATTCCGTACTGGCAACCGCTGGCGGCATCGGCCGCCAGTGCTTATGTAGCGTCCCAATCTTATTGGCAGTTTGTAACATTCGCCGGGGTGCCAGCCGGCCGGCGCGGCAATACTGTGGAAATCATCACTCATCCGCTCTGGAACCGAAATCCCAACCATTTTTGCCCTCAGCTGGCTACTGCTTATGCGGCTGCGCAAGCTGCTGGTGCGCAAGTGGTTGCGTGTAAATCGCTCTTCGAAGTCTTGCGTAGGCCCTATTGATCCCGCCGCCGGGCCGGGCGATCCCCAAAGTAATGGTTTAAGCTTCACCGATGTGGTGTAATGTGGTGAACACTTTGGGAAGGCACAAGATGAAGGCAAAGTCCGGGAACACGCGGAAGAAGACAAAGGCCGAAAGCACCGCGGCCGTAAGAGCATCGATCAGTTTTCCGGCGGATATTTACGAGACTCTTGACATCATTGCCAAGCAGAAGAAAGTTTCTCTAGCATGGGTTGTCAGGGAAGCAGCTGAGCAGTACATCGGAGAAAAGTGGCCTTTGTTCAACCGGGGAGCAGGAGCGCAGCAATGAAGGCGAGAGGCGCACAGTTAAGTCTTGTCCCGCCGCGTAGTTCCGTCCCTGCTGCCGAACAAAGTCTGTTGTTCCCGCTAACCACAATCGATCTGTTCTGCGGGGCAGGGGGCATAACGGAGGGCTTCCGCGATGCGGGATATGGATGCCTCTACGCGAATGATTGTATGCCTGAGGCAATTGAGACCTTCTCACACAATCACCCCGCCGCCTGGAGCGAAGCGCGCGACATTGAAAATGTAAACCCTGCACGGGTGCGGAAGCGGCTTGGATTGAGGAAGGGCGAGCTCGATGTTCTGGTGGGAGGCCCACCTTGCCAAGGCTTCTCGATCAATGCTCCCGAGCGTTTTCTAAGTGACCCTCGCAACAAGCTTTTCAAAGATTATTTGCGGTTTCTGGAAGAATTCGAGCCAAAAGCGTTTCTGTTTGAGAATGTACCTGGCTTGTTGTCGCTCGGCGACGGGAAAGTCTTCCGCCAAATCGTGCGCGAGTTCTCGGAACATCGGTATCACGTCAGCGAGAAAATCCTTTTCGCGGCCCACTATGGCGTACCCCAAGAACGGTGGCGGTTGATCCTGCTCGGTTCGCGATTTTCGGAGATCGCGCCGCCAAAACCGACACACTATGCAACCGGACGCGCAAATTTCCGGGGCGGGAGCACTTTGACCTTCCACCTTGATGCTTCCGATAAACACCTGCTCTTACCGGCCGTTACCGTCGGCGAGGCGATTGGCGATCTTCCCCGCCTTGAAATGGGGGAGGGATCAGAGATTGTCGGCTACACAACTGAGGCGCACAGTGACTATGCGCGGAAGATGCGTAATCCTGAGGGCATAACGTTCAATCATTTTGGCGCAAAGCTGGCCAAACAGAATATCGAGCGCATGAAGTATGTGAAGCCGGGAGGATCATGGCGGGACATTCCGCACCGCCTTCTGCCGAAGGGTATGCAGCGCGCTCGCAAATCCGATCATACGAAAAGGTACGGCCGGTTGCGGAATGATGGGCTCGCGGGAACAGTCATGACGAAGTGTGATCCGCACTGGGGCGCAGTCTTTTTGCCCGATCAGGAGCGCTCTTTGACAGTACGCGAAGCGGCGCGGTTTCAGTCTTTCCCGGATACCTATCAGTTCCTTGGGCCACGTGTGTCCCAATACGAACAGGTTGGGAATGCGGTTCCCGTATTGATGGCGAAAGCCATTGCGCTTCAAATTCGGGCGCATCTCGAAAACCATGAAGCCGTTCCCAAGGCTCTAGCGGAAGCAGCTCATGGCTAGCAATATCATCGAGTTCTTTGGCTACAATCCCGAAGACCGTTCAGCAGCGGCTGTTAAAGCACGCGCAAAAAGAGAATGTCCGTTCCTTCAACGGCAATGCTTGAAGACGCTGAGCGACGGCGAAATCAGCGGTGCGTGCACGCTCAAGCCGATCAACGGCGGCCCTGTGATCTGCTGCCCTATCAGGCTTTACGCAAAGAACTATGAGATCCTCCGGGACGTGGCACGCGTTGCTTTTGGCCCGGCGGTTCCCCTCGTGCCTGCAAATGCGATCACCGATAAAACCGGAGAATGCGTTGCGGTATTCGGCAAAGGCTGGGGCAAGGAACTTCGGCTTCCGGCACGTGGGAAGAGCGGCGCATATTTCGTTGACTGGGTGTTGGCGCGGATCAGCGCCAAGGTTGAATTGATAAATTTTGTCGCGGTAGAAGTACAGTCGATTGACACAACCGGCAACTATCGCAAGGAACGGGAAACATATCTGAAAGAGAAAGCGTTTGCGGGAAAGAGTACGGCGGGCTTCAATTGGGAGAATGTCAACAAGCGCATCCTCCCGCAAATCATTTATAAAGGGCATGTCCTTCGTCAGGAGCCACTATGTCAGAAGGGGTTATTTTTTGTGTGTCCGACCCCGGTGTACCAGAAGATCAGTGAGCGCCTCGGAGGCGGTCTGCGGCCCTATCCGATCCAGCCTGGTTCACTGACAATCATGTGGTACGACATCGGACCAGAGGCTAGTCCGGGCAATCAGCGTGACCTCGTGAGTATTGGGCAATTCACCACGACGATTGATCAAGTGGCGCTTGCTTTCACAGCACCGAGCAATCTTCCGCCTGCCCAAGTCTACGAAAGTGCGATCAGGGCGTCACTAGAGCGCAAATGAATGGATCGAAGCGCCAATATGCGGGCTATCCGCAGCAAAAATATGCTGCCGGAATTGGCTGTACGCAGCCTTGTTCATAGGCTCGGGTACCGGTTCAGGCTTCACCGTTCCGATTTGCCTGGAAAACCTGATCTGGTGTTCCCTTCGCGCCGGAAGGTCATTTTCGTCCATGGGTGTTTCTGGCATTCGCACGAGTGCAAGATTGCGCATGTGCCGAAATCGAACAAAGGCTATTGGGGACCTAAGCTCGCACGCAATAAAGCGCGCGATCTGCAGAACGTCCAAGCGTTAAAAGCAGAGAGGTGGAAGGTTCTGGTGATTTGGGAATGTAAGGCACGCAATGAGTGCACGCTGAGCGGCCAGGTGAGAAGGTTTCTTGAACGATGAAACAACTGCAACGCTACGGCGAGAGCCGAACAAGCTTCGGGAGTTTCTAGCCGTGCCGAGTTGGTTAAGAATAGAAGGGCTAAAATCAGCAATGTGTGAGTTATCGTGGCCAAGTACGAGCGAGGCGACTACGTCAAGGTGGAGTTTCCCGACGAGAGTGCCGGCGTCAGTGAGTGGATGTGGGTGCGCGTCGGGGTCAGCGACGACAAGAAGAAACAGATTATTGGCAGGCTCGACAATGAGCCCTTGAACGATTACGAGGGAAAACTTGAACCGGGAAAGCAGTTGATTGTGAATTATGCGCAGATCCGCGAGCATCGCAAGGCAACTGAATTTACAAAACAGTAATCCGCAAGACTCGCTGGAAAGTAACTCGTCCCTGTTATCGCAATAGGCCCAGATTGTTGAGCCGGTACGTCATTGCAACGGTGCTCACGCGAAAACGCTTGGCCAGAAAACCGAGGGCGTCTTCGTCATCCAGATCGAGACCATTCTTCTTTATCTCTTTGAGAACGAGAGTTGCAGGCATGAGCAACGCTGCGCCAAATCTGTTGGCTTCAACTTCTTCTCGATCATTCCCGGTCGCAGAATTGTCGTCACGTCGGAAGATCACAAACGGATCAATGAAAAGTTGGGATCGGCGGTTCTTTTTCAGGTGCAGCACGAAATGGGCAATTTCGTGTGAGACAGTAAATCTCTGCCTGACGCGCGCATGGCTGGAGTTATAACCGATAGCCCCACGGTCATCTTCGACCACGAGCATTCCGGATACACCGTCGCCCAAAGCAGAGGCTTCGGTTGTCAGACCAAGACGGTGTGCGACAACCTCAATGGGTACGGGCACCTTGTAGGTGTCGGTCTGTCGCAGAATTTCCTCAGCGTGCTGATCGACTGATTGGCTTGTCATGGCGGTCCTGTTCCTTAAGTGGTGGTGGCTGCGTTTCGAGTGTTGTCTTCAGCTTGGTAATTGCGCCCGTGAGCTTCTGCTGGTTTTGCCTGTCGCCAACGGCCTGCTTGATCTGATCGAGAGTTTTCTGATCAAGGTGCATTGGGGAAGGGGGCGCTTGCAGTTCGCCTCGGCGCGGTAGTAGCAGAACAAGCTCGGTTTCGAGTATCTCGGCGATCCGCCAGAGAACGGACAAGGGCGCATGCTGACGCCCTGCTTCGATGTTGACCACCGATACCCGGCTGATTCCAAGTCGTTGTGCCAGTTTAGCTTGGCTGACCTTGGGCTCCAATCTTTCCCGCGCTGTGCGGATTTTATGCCCAACTGCCCGGTATAGTCCGCTGGAATCTGCCATCAACGGAACCTTACACTCTATTCAGACGGTATGTCAACTTAAGCAAACACGTTTTCTACCGCAACGATGTTTATGTAAACTACAACTTGACACACCGGCACTTGGGCACGTATTCATAATCCAAGCGGTGACAGAAGGCCGTGCCACAGCCCTGCCTCCGCAAGATTGCCAAACCAAAGGAAGGAGTAATGGTATGAATATGGAAAGGGTTGTAGGCACGGAGAGCAAGAAGGCCGAGCTGATGGGTGGTCCGGTCGAACAAGTTCTGATTGAGGGAACGCTAGTCGAAGGCGAAGAGAGGGGAAAGCACGAGGTTGAAATCTCGGTCGAGAAATTCAGCCCGGTGGACCACGAGAGGCGTCACTTCCGCATGCCGCGCGAAGCCACACTGCTTGAGGTGCTTGACAAGGGCGCTGGGGAGCTCGGTGAGCACCTTCTCCCCAGCCGAGAAGAACCGTTGGACAGGCTCCGTGGCGTCTATAAGGACCACCAGTTCGGTGAGCCCCTTAACCTCGACTTGACGCTGGGCGAGTTCCTACACGAAGAGCCACGTACGCATCACTTTGCGGTGGAGCTGGTGCTGGCGATCCAGATCAATACCCGTTGGCGCATTGCCCCGGAAAAGGAAATGACGCCGAAGGACATCCTGGCGCTCGCCGGACTGCCGTGGCAGGAATATAGCCTCTACTATCCGTGCGACAGCGTCGATCCGTTGGCTCCCGATACACCCGTAAAACTTCACCGTGGGCAGCGCTTCGAAGCGCAGCGTGATGGGAAATACGGTGACGAGGTTGGGAATGCAGATCGAGAAGGCTAAGGCGGAAATTGATCAACTTGCGTCGGCTGGGACGGTTGTCGAGCTGGTGACGCTGGGCGTCCAGCCCTTTGTTGTCGTCGGCGGCGTCGAGGCACCTTGTCCGCCCTGGGATCGCAAGGTATACGAGATATTGATTGCGATCCCGGTCGCTTACGATCTTGGCACGGCTCTTGATGGGTTCTATCTTGCCCTCCCGTACAAGTTTCAGGATGGGGAACATAACCGGGTGAACGGGCAGGTGGTTTCTTTCCGTAATCAGGACTGGAAGGCTGTTTCCTGGCATTATCCCGACGGCAAGCCGTTCCGGCTCGAAGTGGACAACATTGAGAGCCACATCGTTCATTGCCGGGGGTTCTTTTTGCAACGCGGAGCGGTCAATGCAAGAACTTAACCTGCGTATCACGGGCGCTGACTGGGAACGCTTGCGAAAGCACTGCGCGCCATCATTCCGGACACGTCGGGATACGGAATACGGTGCCATAGGATTGCTTGGAAAACGCTGCGTAAACGGTACGATCCGGGAGCTTATTGTGTCAGAGATCGTGTGGCCGGAGGCAGGTGACGTCCTGTCTCAACCTCACCACGCGCTGACGTTTTCGTCGCGCTACATGAGACGTGCGCACATGAAAGTGCGTACCAGGAAGCTGGCGGGGCTCATTACATTCCACACGCACCCACGCGCCAATGAAGCAGTGAGTTTCTCTGGATATGACGACGAGCAAGACCCGCTTCTAGTCGAGAATTTGCAAGAGCTCTCGCCGGGCACTTTGCTGAGTAGCGTCGTTCTAGGGAAGGGTTCGCAGCAGGGGCGAGTTTGGATCTCACCGCACAAGCAGGTGCCGATTGGAAATCTGGTTAGCGTTGGAAGTGCACTCCGGTACCTGCCTTTAGATGGCCGACCATCAAGACCTGCACCGGCACCGTCCGAGATTTTCGATCGAGCTCTGGCCCTTACAGGAAGCGGCGCCCTAGCCGTGCTTGCGCAGCGCACCGTCGCAGTAGTGGGAGCCAGCGGCACAGGTTCGTTGATGTGCGAACTTCTGGCGCGCGCGGGGTGCAAAAGAGTCTTGGTTATCGACCACGAAGTCGTGAAGTTAGTCAATCTCAATCGTATCCTGTATGCAACGGCGGAAGATGCCGAACTACTTCGTCCGAAAGCTGAAGTCCTGAAGCGCGGGATCGAGAGCCTTGGGTTGGGGTGTGAGGTCATCGCGATTGTCGGCACTATTCTTGACAACGACGTTATGCGGCTCCTCAGTCAGGCCGATGTGGTGTTCGGTTGCGTCGATAAGGATTATCCGCGTGCACTTTTATGCAAATACGTGTATCAGCATTTGTTGCCGTACATCGATGTCGGCGCCGAGATCGGTGGTGACGAGGAGGGCATTGTTTCAGCTGATACAAGGGTTAATTATGTTGCACCGGGAAGATGGTGTCTGCGGTGCACAGGTCTTGTCACGGCGAGAAGACTGGCCTTCGAATCGCTGACTACACCTGAACGCAAAAGAAAGATAGCGCTAGGCTACTCCGACGATCTTTTGCTCAAACAGCCTGCGGTGATGGATTTGAATATGAGCGCTGCAAGCAACGGCATGATGCTACTGCGACACTTGCTGCAGCCATTTTTGCTTGAGCCCTTCCCTGTGACGTTGGCTCAGAACCAAGTGACCTACAACCTAAAGGCAGTTGCCTCCCCGCGTGCGCGAAATGACGCCTGCGATATTTGTCGAAATAACGCACAATATGGCTTTGGTGACTGCGGCAAGCCAATTGGTCTTCCCCCCGAAGTTGCGGCCGCGTTGCGCTCCGAAGACTAAGTCCCTACACTGCACTTGCAGGTTACACTTTCGAGATGGCTGCGATCTGATTATCTGGTCCAGATTTGGAGATAAACGTGGTCGACTTCAAGAAGCGGTTGGCAGGAAAGAAGGCGGACAAGCCTGTTGACCCCGCGAAACTTTACGACACACTGGATCGGGCCCACGACAAGGGTCCCCTTCGACCGGCACAACTCGCGGTACTCGACGACTGGTTCAAGAACCACCAGTCAACCCGCGATGTAATTGTGAAATTGCATACAGGACAGGGCAAGACGTTGATCGGCCTCCTGATGCTGCAGTCGCGTCTCAATGCAGGGCAGGGTCCGGCGATCTATCTGTGCCCGGACAATTTTCTGATCGATCAGACGTGTGAACAGGCACGGCAATTTGGCATCGCGACATGCAAGGCGGACCCCGATTTGCCGGAAGCCTTTCTGAGTAGCGAGAAGATTCTGGTAACGTCGGTACACAAACTGTTCAACGGCCTGACAAAGTTTGGGTTGAAGGGGAAGTCCGTGAGTGTCGGCACGCTTCTCATGGACGATGCGCATGCCTGTTCGGATATTATTCGCGACGCATGCAGGATACGTATTCCGCAGTCCGAGCCTGCTTATGAGGCCCTCAAGACATTGTTTGCAGACGATCTCGAGCAGCAGGGCCTTGGCACCTTTGCGGACATCAGCAACGACAAGCGCGACGCTTTTCTGCCTGTTCCTTATTGGGCATGGGCGGCCCACGAAGCGGATGTAGCGAGTATTCTCTCGGGAAACTCTGACACCAATTCGATCAAGTTCGCCTGGCCGCTTTTGCGCGACACTCTTGGTTCCTGCCAATGCGTCATTTCCGGGGTGGCAGCGGAGATCGAGCCGTACATAGCTCCGTTAGAAGATTTTGGAAGTTACTGGAACGCGCCGCATCGGGTTTTCATGTCCGCGACTGTCACCGACGACGCCTTTCTGGTGAGGGGGCTTCAACTCGACCCAAAGACAATCGTCAATCCGCTTACCTACTCGAAGGAGAGTTGGTCGGGCGAGAAAATGGTTCTTTTGCCATCGTTAATCCACGATGAGCTTGACAGGGGGAGAATTGTCCAGGGTTTTGCTGGTCCGAAAGACAAAAGGAAGCACGGTATTGTCGCGTTGACGCCGGGGTTCGCGTGGACGAAGGACTGGCAGGCATATGGAGCTCTCGTTGCAACCAAGGAAACTGTATCTGACGCCATAGATAGATTATGGAAGGAACAATACGACAAGACGCTCGTGCTCGCGAATCGATACGACGGCATCGACTTGCCGGATGATACGTGCCGGGTGCTGATCTTTGACAGCAAGCCCTTTTCTGAAAGTCTGGTCGACTTATATGAAGAACTTTGTCGACCGAACAGCGATGCGACGTTGATGCGTACGATCCGAACCGTTGAGCAAGGTATGGGAAGGAGCGTGCGCGGGGAGAAGGACTATTCCGTGATCGTGGTTACCGGTACGGATATCACGCGACTGGTCCGTGAAAAGACTTCACGCCGCTTTCTGTCGCCGCAAATGTCCACGCAGATTGAAATCGGTCTGGAAATCGCAGAAATGGCTCGCCAGGAGATAGAGGCGGGCGAGAGCGCTACTGCGGCCTTCAATGGACTGTTACGTCAGTGCCTCGCTCGTGACGATGGATGGAAGGCTTTTTATGCCGAGCAGATGGCAAAGGTCAAGCCCGTAGGCGCAAATGAAGAACTTCTGCGAAGGTATGCCGCTGAGCTCGCCGCAGAGCAGTGTTTCCTTGGCGGCGACTATTCAGGTGCAGCGGACAAACTGCAAGTCATGCTCGACAAGAGTAATTTCAATAGCGAGGACAAGGGTTGGTACCTGCAGGCTATGGCCAGGTATCTGCATCGCAGCAATCGCACGGAATCCCAGCGATTGCAGATCGCTGCCCACAAGGCAAACAGATTGTTGCTCAAACCGGCAACCGGTGTGACCGTGGCGAAGCTGACAATCGTAAGCCAAGGACGAGTGGAGAGGATTGCCGAGTGGATAAGGCAGTTTGGCGATTATGCGCAGCTCGACATTGCCCTTTCGGAGATCCTCAGCCGTCTTGTTTTTGGGACAAAGGCCGACAAATTCGAGCAGGCTCTGGATGAAGTGAGCCGAGCACTTGGCTTTGCTGGCGAGCGCCCGGACAAGGAATGGAAAGAGGGACCGGACAATTTATGGGCTTTGGATGCCAGTCAGTATATTTTGTGGGAATGCAAGAGTGAAGTCGAAATCCAGAGGGCCGAGATCAATAAAAGAGAAGCGGAGCAGATGAACCGTTCGAGTGCGTGGTTTGACAAACACTATGCCGGGATGAAGGTGAAACGCATCATCATTCATCCTGCAAACTTTGTCGCGAGCGCAGCTGCATTTACGCATGAAGTAGAGGCCATGCGCGAAAGCGAACTAAAACGTTTCGTGAAGCATATTAGGGAATTCTTCAAATCCTTTGAATCGGTGAATTTCAAGGATCTGTCGACAACTCATATCCAGAAGCTCGTAGACGCACACGGCTTGTCCGTGGAAAAACTGCTGTCTGACTCTGCGAAGAAACTCAAGAACCTGAAGTAAGGCTTCGGTCAGCTTGCATTGTGCGCCAGTTTGGACCGGGGCGGAATGGTTGTTCTGCAACACTCGGACAAATATCAGTTTTGGCTGCATCCCCCTGCTTGATTTCCTAACCCGACAAAATACATTGTCGCGCTTGTTGAGCAAGTAGTGTGTCCAGTCCCACTCCTTTCCAAGTCTGGCATCTATTGAACTCGCCTGCCGGCACTTCTCTGAGAGCATCATCAGGTTCAGCGCACACAGGTGGCACGTTGCGAGCTGCCAATCAATTTGAGTATGTTGCAGTTGACACGCAAGAAAACTGATCGGCCGACAGTCATTCCACCCGTGTAGAGCCTTTTTCGTCATTACACCAGTAGTGTGTGGCTTGAATGTTGTCCGGATGATCGTCCCGCCAGGCTCCGCCCATTCCTTTCGGGGTGCGATGATCGGCGACCACATCGCCATAGTCGGTGAATTCTTCGTGGCAAATTGCGCATACCCCAGCTTGTTGGCGGATCTTTCGGTTCAGCAACTTCCGCATCTCGGCCGGTGATCGCAACTCCCGATATCCTCGCGGATGATGTGGATCTTCAATCCTCTGAACTCCAAGCCGGATAAGCTTTGGCTTTGGCAGGAGTTCACGACCGCAGCAAGAAAGCGATCGGTGAATCGGACACAATTCATTGGTACGAAGTCTCATGGCATTCCTCTTTTGAAAAGCGTGGAAAATGAAACTGAGTTGGTGGGACTCGACCACTTGGTGAGCAATCCTAGGAGCCACGCCTGTTACAATTTCTGGCTGAAGGAAAAGCAATGACGAACCTGGCTACTGTGGTCCAGCAGTTGAGGAAGGAACGCGATCAGGCCCAGAAAAGAGTCGAGCAGTTGGACCACGCGCTGGAAGCTCTGACGGCTGTCGGAGGTCGAGGAACCACTAGTCAACGACGCAACCGCGCTAACGCGTCCGCACCGCGGCGAACCATGTCAGCCGCAGCCCGCAAGCGGATCGCTGCCGCTCAGCGCGCTCGGTGGGCGAAGTGGAAAGCGGCTCAGCGCGGCAAGTAGGGAAAATCACACCGCGTCTTCCACACTTCTCCACACTTCAATTCACAGAAATCGCGTTTTTAGGCTGAATTTCACGTTGACACGGATGAGACAACTATTTAGCTTTGTCCGCATCGACGGCTGAAAGGATTGGCGAAATAAACCGCGCCAATCCGAAGTAGGCTGAGTGATCTGCTCTTCTGGGCAACCTGGAGAGCAATCAAACCCGAAAAAACCGACTGTTTCTGCGAGGAGCAGTTGGGGTTTGGAACTGCGAAAGCAGTGATCGCATCAAGGGCTACGACGGTGCATGCATCCACGCAGTTGGCTCTCTCGCAGGAGCTGGCGGCTGGAGCATAACCAATGTCGCGGCCTTTTCCATTTTTCGTGACAGAATGATGCTTGGAAATCGGGAGGATTTTTCCGGACCGCGCTTGCCCACTTCCCCTGTTCCGGTCTTCTTCCTCGCCCTTCCCCGCCCCGATTTTCAACACGGACTCTGGATAACACTCTTCACGACTTGCTGCGAAGGCCGTCCCATGTGGCGTTCCCCAGTTTGCACATGGGAATGAGCACATGTTGTTCGATAAAATTACACTGCGATGGGAGTCACTGCAGACCTGCAGAACCTGGGAGATGCCCGGTTGTCGAAGGAAATCGCGACCAGTATCGAACATGCGTTGAGCGACAGACGTGGAGATTGGCGAGTGACCATTGCTGGATCGCGCGCCAATGAGAATTGGGAAATGCAAGTCGAGGGTCCCAACGGATTTGAACGGACATACACTCTGATCGGGGCTGCCGGAGAACATGAACCCGAGGCAATCCGCAGATTAATCATCCAGATGGTTCCCAGAAGTTCCTCTTGAGCCCTGCATCCTCTTTATTATTGGGGGCGCCGGAGAGCCGACAAACTGATCTTTCCGATCAGATTGGCTATCGGACGTGAGAACAATAAATGCGACAACCTCCGAATGCGAATCCCCGACTCGACGAACAGTTGCGACGAGCCTTGAACGAGATCAAGAGACCGAGCACGGCGGAAGAGATTACAGAACTGCTGAACCAAGAGCTCAGCCCTGGCGATAGCCCTTTCTCCGAAGAGGACGTAGAGAGATGGCTTCGCGACAACCGGGGAAGAGTCCTGCGGCTTTATTGGTTGCGTAATCGCCTGCGGAGATGAACGCCCAACCACGCCGTTGGAGTTCAGGTTGCTGGCGAAATCTGGGGAGCTTAGCCCTGCTGCCTCTCTATCCCCGAGAGCATCGGGTTCTCGGGCCGGCAGCAGATACCAAAGTCCTGCCATAGCCGGAACCACGGACTGTTGGTTCGCAGCAGAGACATCGCTTGCACTGAGGGGCCTGATGTCCGGTGCCTCGAACATTTCCTCAAGCTGCTCGATGTCCTCAATAATGCGTCCAACGTCCATTTGCAACAGTATAGCGAACCAGCTACGCTGCCCAACCGAATGAACGGCGGCTCGCTGCATTGAGTGACCAGCCCACGCAAAAGTCTCTTTAGCTCCGGGCACTTCCTTTGGAAAACAGTTGTAATCGAAGTGGCAGGGCATAAAATACCGCAAACGCCGGGCTACCGTTGGCAGTCGACATCCTGGGTTCTGCGGAGGTTACTGTTCGGAAGCCATCTGCTCTCGGCAGGCTATGATGAGCTAGTCCGGCAGGTATGTGGGTCGCTCATAGTGGAACCAGCCGATCAGCCCCGCCCAAAAGCGCTTCCGGGAACGTCGAAGCGAGGCCTGAATCTTGCCTCGCTCGGCCTTGTTATCGGCTTGGCCATTCTGATCGTTGCGATCCGTCTCGCCAATTTTCAGTCTCCGCGAGTGGAGTTGGCGCTTTGGATTGCGGTGATCAGTGTGGTTCTTGTCTTCGTGCTTTTGTCGGTCGGCGTTATCCGCAAACTGCGCGGCACGGAACGGGAGGCAAAGACCGTCTTTGAAGACAGAGAGCGGGAATTCCAGCAGATGGCCGATAACATCCAGGAAATCTTCTGGGTGATCGACGCCGAGACGAAGAAAGCCACATACGTGAATCCGGCATACGAAGCCATTACTGGACGTTCCTGCCGCTCGTTGCTTGACAGCCCGTCCTCCTACGAAGAGGTCATTCATCCCGACGACCGGGTTTTGGTGCTTGCCAAGCTGGCTGAAGCCGCTAACAGCGGGAGCTTTGATGAGAGGTTTCGCATTGTGAAGCCGGATGGCGAGATTCGCTGGATCTGGGTGCGCGGCTTTCCCCGCAAGGACCCGAGCGGCAAAATCACACGCCTGGGCGGAACCGCTCTGGACATCACCGCGCTTAAGAAAGCGGAAGAGCAAGTGGAGGCCAATCTTGCGAAGGCGAACTCGGCCCGCGAGGAAGCGGAGGCTCTGCGCGAGGCCACCCTTGCGCTTACCCAGGATCTCCACATGGATTGTGTTCTGGATGCCCTGCTCCAGTCTTTGGCAGAATTGGTCCCCTATACGTGTGCCCGCGTGCTGGTGCCCGAAGCGGGACCGCATTGGCTTGCTTTGCGTGAAAAATCGTCTCCAGAGCCGCCGGCCAAAAAATCTCCGCGGAGCGCTTTGAGCTTTGTGGCGGACGAATCTCCGTTTTTTCAGCGCATCTGGTCGGAACGAAAGCGCGTCCTGATCCCGGACACAAGAAACGAAAAGGAATGGGAAACCTTCGAAGGGCACAAACAATTCCGTTCCTGGCTCTGCGTCCCTCTGGTCGCTTCCGAAGAGTTGCTGGGATTTCTCTCGGTCGGCCATATCGAGCCGAACTACTTCACTCAGGACCACCTTCGGCGTGCGGATCTGCTAGCGATACCGGCGGCAGCAGCCATTCAAAACGCCCGTCTTTATTCCACCGCCGAGATCTATGGTTCGGAACTCGAAAAGCGCCTGGAGGACCTCACAAAGGCCGAGCAGGCGCTCGATCAATCCGAAGCTGACCGCCGGCTTTCCGAGGAGAAGTTTCAGAATATATTCCACTCGAGTCCCATCGCCTTCTCCATCACAACCCTTGAGGAAGGACGATTTCTGGAAGTGAATCGGGCGTTTGAAAACCGCTACGGCTACCGCCGGGAAGAGGTGCTGGGCCGCACGGTGCACGAACTCAGGATCTGGGAGGAACCTGCTGACAGAAGACTGCTGTTGACGCAGCTTCGTCGAGGGGGCCCCATTCGCAACGTGATCACGCGGCTGCGGACTAAATCCGGTGAAGTCAGGCTCACGGCGTACTCCGCCGACCGGATTCAATTTGACGGGCAGGCCTGCATCCTCGCCGTCTCGGAGGACGTTGTGACCCACGATCCCGCGCGCAGCCACTGACGGCCTGGTCCAACCCTTGGAGCTGCGCCGGGAGCCGGTTCAAGCCCGGCGGGAATCTCCATGCCCGCACGCATCGTTTTCGCTGCTTCTGTCCAGAATTCCGTCCAGCAAAAACAAATTTCACCACCTGCACGCGGAATTGGGGGAGGATGGGGATCATCCTTATCTGCGGGGATAGGTTGTGGGGACCAGCCATCGAGCAGTTCGTAGTGAAGCCTTGGAACCAGCGCGGACGAGGGCAGCAAACGCGTCCAGTTGCAGGTTTCTTCTAAGTCTCCGAGACTCCAACACTTGGCGCAGAGCCACGCCGCATGTCTTGCGAGCACGATCCTCCAAGGCCGACAGCAATCACGAGACGCAGACGCCTCCGACTTCGCGCCCAACGTCAACTTTGGGCTGGCCTGACACCCGAAGATCTGGGCCGACGGTGGTTTTCAGGCACATTTTGTCCGGTTTTTCGACCAGCGTCACAACGTCTTTTTCATCTCGTTCTCTCTCGCGATTGGTGTCCGGAAGGAACGCGCGCCGCCGCATCCTCGACCTTCTCCCCCGCGCGCGCAAGCGAGGGCCGTGAGGCATTCCACACCATCTTCGAAGCAGACACTTCCGCCTGGCCCGGATGTAGTTCTCCACTTCAAGAATTCGCGTCAATTCAACGGAGCAGTCATGGCGTGTACAGGGAGAATCCTTGTTTGGTGGGACCGGGATGTGGACAGTAATGGACGGCCGATTCGATCCGATGTGCGGTTGGCGGCCCAGGAGATTTGGCAGCAAGCGTATCAGCAGACGATGGCTGCCGTCGGGGATTACGGGCCGGCAGCCGAGTTGATGGAAAACACGGTGGCGCAGGTCTCCCGCTATCTCGACCGCAAAGGTGTGCCGCTCTCTTCGAGAAAACATGGGCTCGTGATGGTGGCCTTCTGTCGTGCTCTGCGCCGTTACGCGCGGAAATTTTCTCGGCTTGAGGCCGTCGGAGGTGCGTGCGAACTTGCCAGGTGCGCATCGTTGACAAATTGCGTGGCGCAGGCAGATGCCCGTCTGGAGTTCGAGAAACTCGTAGAAAAACTCAGCCCGAGAAACGCGGAAATTCTCATGCTCCGGGCTGCCGGCTTCGAATGGAAAGAGATCGCGGCTTTTCTTGATGATTCTGTCCCAACTCTACGCAATCGCTTCTGGCGCGAGATTTACCGCCTGTTGTGAAGGTAAGTTCGATGCGTTGGGCTCTTCCGTATTGCTGGCGGATTACGTCAGGTTGCCTTGCAGTTCGGAGCGGTAGAAATGCCGCCGTTCGAAAAGGGCGAGCGGCAGTTCGAAGGTGCGGATTTCATCCCAGTCGAGCTCGAACTCTTTGCCGCAGTCCGGAGCCGCGCAGCCAATCCTGATCTTTGATGCCTCGGGCTCTGCATCGACCCGGGGGGAAAGGACAACCCAACTGCCGCATTTCGGGCAGGTCACGCACCAACATGCAAAGCGATCGGCCATAAAAAATTATACGAGGTCGATGAAAAGCCGGCGAGGAAGTCGAAGACCGCCAATTTTCCCATATCGCGAACACCCTGACTTGGATACACTGCTGCCTTCGAAGGTTTGCCATGATGACGGATTCAGCCTTCGCCATCAAAAACGAACTGCAACACTTGATTGGAGCTCAGATTGATCTGCTCGGCAAGGAATCCCAGTTAAGCGCATCCGAGCTCGACCAGTATCACTCGCGCGCCCAGGAGATTGCGGTTCTCTATGGCGAACTGGACGATATGTCGAGGCGACGTTTCTACGAAAAGCGTTCCAAAGCATCCTGATCCGCGATGCGTTCAGGTTGGGCAGATCTCCAGATCAAAATTTGCTGCCGATGCGAGTGTCATATCTAGGCTGTGGCGCCGAACTCGTCTTCGTCGTCGGCTTCCCCAGTTGCTTCCTTCTTGACCTGTTCCTCGTAAGCTTCCTGTTCCTTCTTGGCGCTTCTGACTGGAAGCAGTTCCGCATGGCTTGGAGGAAAGACGAAGTTTTGCAGAAAATCGAGCCGGCCGATGTTGAGCCTGTTTCCGATAACTTCTTTCGCGTGTTGCTTGCAGAACTCGCAGAAATCGTCAGCGTCAATCAATTGCCGCGTGACTCCGTCGCTGCCGACGACCCGGCTTTTGAGCCAGCCACGGTCGATCCACCTTTGCACGTCGTCAGCGCGAATGTGCAGCGCCTCCGCCAGTGCGTGTTTGGTGAACCAGTCCTGTCCCATGCGGGCATTCGCTCCCAACCGGTGCAGCATGGAGCGCACCGATGTGGAGGAACGCCGCAATTGCGATGTGACTTCCTTTAGAGAATGTGAGGCGATCAGATCGAGCAGCCTCTGTTGCTCAGATCTTGTCCAGGGCCGATAGCTACGCTTCGATTTGACTCCCAGTTGCCGCGCAAACCTCCAACATGCGCCTCGAGGATTTCCAGAGATGGCAGCCAGTTGTGTGATCAAAGCTTTTAATCCAGCCTGAGCCTCTGGCCCGGAATCTGTCGGCTTTCGATATCGCAGATGCGTTCTGACTAATTCACGAGCGGCGCCGGGCCAGCGAAGCGTCCGGCGACGGACCGGTCGATTTGGTGTTTCCATGTCATAACAGGATGGAAGCGAGCCCACATCCCCTCCTACCTATACATGGCGGCGAAACGCGATTGTGTCTCCCATCGCATGGAATTTCTTTTGGAGGGAGGCGAGAATGGGCTTGCCCAGGGAGAACACTCTCAGGACCGTTGTTTCACGAAGCAAATGCACCAACAGATTTTCATCGACAGGGATTTTTGATCGTGGGATTCTGCTGAGGAGGGATATCTCGGAATTCGGCTTGAGTCGGGAAAGCGTCTCAATGGATTGGGAAAAAGGTCTGATTGAAGCTTTCGAAACAATGGTGCACAAGGTCTTCCCGAATCCACAGCGAATCGGATGTCCGGGTCACGATTCGCTCCTGAAACTCGCTTCGGACGTCAGAAATCCTGAGTTTTGCCCAATCCTTGCGCATGTCCGACAATGCGCCCCTTGCTTCGATGAGCTCAAGCAACTCCGCAATACCCAATGCGAACCCCCTACTTGACGCGGGGATCTTCCTTCCGGAAAAATCGGTCGATCGGTTCTCGGTGTGTCCGTTTTGATCTCATCGAACTACGCAAAACACTTACCATGACACGCAAGCCAGGCAACGCCGGTTGGAGCAGCGGAAGACCTGTAGCGATCCCCGCTTCATCGCCGACCGAATTTGAACTTGAGGCGCATCGGCTGGGACTCAGCGAAGAGGAGTACGCGTCCTCGGATCGGTTGCGGAATTGGTGCGCAGAGAATCGAGAACGCTGCTACGTGCCGGAGTGGCTGCTTAAAAGATGGGGGATGACGACGGATCCGAATGTTGCATAACTGGGTTGGGCAGGATGGTTCGTTTGCGGTCATGCGTGCCCGCTCAGCAGTTATCGACATAAAACACCAATTCCCGATGCTCTCCAATCGAATCCCGCCATTCGTCCGACAGGTTCAGCATATTGGCAAGCAGCGGAGCAAGCGCATCCTGCTCCACGAATACGCCTTGTTCTTCCAGACTGTCTTTGAAGCTTTCCGGATTGAACCGAGGATCGGACCGAACATAATCAAGAACCTCGGCGCCACTCTCAAACCGTACCGCTGTGTTGTCGCCGTAATTGTGCTCGTCGCTGGCTGTGCCCGCCCTGGCCGCCAGATCATGGAGCAATGTGATCAGCGTCTTGGGTTCGAGGAAGCGAGACGAGTGCGAATTCCAGACTTCTTTGACCGGGCGAAAGCATTGACTCATCTTCTGGGCCTCCTTGACTCGGAAATTAGCCACTATTTTCATAGCGTTACATGTGGTTGCGGTTATAGCGATTATTGTTGACATCCTTCTTCCCGTGTTCCATAATCGCTGTGGTTGCGTTTGTAGCGATTATTGAACAGAGGTTATTGGAGGATTTATGGTGGCGGCTGCCCAGGCAATCCAGGTCGCACCTCGTGATCAGCAGGAGATCGAACAGGCATCCAGGCTCTATCGATCTTTAATGCATGAAGGCACGGCCGCGCTGGTCGGTCCGGATGGATCCAGGATCGATTTGCCCGCGTCTGTGCACGAAGTTCTGGTGCGCGTTGTCGAGAAGATGCAAGAGGGGAGGGCCATCGCGGTGATGCCGCTCATGGAGGAGTTGAGTACGCAGGCCGCAGCTGATCTTTTGGGTATCTCCCGTCAGTTCTTCGTACGCGAGTGTGAGGCGCACAAACTCCCGTTTCACCACACGGGGACACATCGGCGGGTCTTATTGAAAGACCTCCTCGATTATAAGAAGCAGCGCGAACAGGCGAGACGCGAATCGATTACTCGAATTGCGCGCCAATCGGAAGAACTCGGCGACTATGACAAGTTCATCCCCCCCGAGAAATAAATGATTTCCGATTTCCCCGCGATTGTGGATGCGTGTGTTCTGGTCCAGGCCGCCGTTCGCGACACTCTTCTGAGACTGTTCGAACGGCGTTTGTTCCTGGCCCGGTGGACCGATGAAATCATCGAAGAAACGGTACGTACACTCCGCGACAAGCTGGGCAGGACCCCAGAACAGACGGATCGCTTAGTCAACGAACTACGTACGCACTTCGCGGACGCATGGGTTGAGCCGGGCTACCGCAAACTGATTCCCGTTATGACCAATCATGAAAAGGACCGCCATGTGTTGGCGGCGGCCGTCAAGACGCCCTGCGAAGTCATCGTCGCTTACAATCTCAAAGACTTTCCCCAAGAGGCGCTTAAGCCTTTCGGTATCGAGGCCAAACATCCGGACGAATTTCTTGATCGATCTCTACTATATCGACGGCGAGATTGTCATCCACGAACTGCATGAACAGGGCGCCGCACTGAACAAACCTCGCTCGATCAATGAGGTGTTGATCTCGCTTGAGACATGCAGGTGTACGCAGTTTGCGCAATTGATTCGCGAAAAGCTGGCATTATAGGTTCCCAATCAATCACGGAGGGACAGCCCGGGAACCGGATAGCTCAACCGTTCCTTCCCGCTTGCATTCGTGCCCAGATGTGAGGATCGATCGGAATCGGACTTGTACGACCGTTTTGCAGGTTCACAAAAGCGCCGTGATAGTTGAGACGGCCATACCGGAAAAGTCGCGCCAACATCGCGAGTGCCTGATAAGCGAGCGTCTGGTTTATGAATGGTTCTTGCCGCTCCAGTGCCTCCAGGGCACTGCAGGATGGAGGGGTGTCCTTCCGGTCTAGCTTCGGATCGACCAATTCAGGGAACAACTCCGCTGCAGTCGGCAGGCGTACATCAACGCACTTCTTTCTTGAATTTTCCGGCTGCCCCAGCACGAACTGGCCAGAATCGGCGTTGTTGCCGAGATCAAGCCAATAGAAGCAATTCCAGAACGTTTGCGTCCTGGCCATCGCATTTCGGGCCGCGCGTGAATCCACACATCCAATCAGAATGTCCGTCTCATGAGTCCAGCTTTCGTCCATGAAGGCGGTCACTCCCTTCCAGCCAAGTCCCCAGAAAAGGTTGATGCGAGTCGCAAGCACAATCGATTTATACAAGCCGATCTCACTCTCGCTAAAAGGTTGTCGCACACAGTTCGTTCGCGATATCCGGTCACCATCGATTAAGGTGACGTCGAGTCCGTGTGGATGTCCTGACGCCAGCATTGCTTGCTGCAGGTGTGGCAAACCTGCTGTAATGGCGCTCCCGGTTCCGCCACAACCAACGACGGTAATCCGCACTTTTTTCTCGAGCAGACTGGTGGGAATTCGATGCTCAATTGCGGGCTTGGTTTTGGTTCCGATAACTGTGGTCATGGTCGTTCATGAATTCGGCGAGTGTTTGGGGCAACTTCACCAGATACTTGCTCGGGAATTTCTTCTTCCCTTCGAGGAACTGCCACATGGCCAACAGGCCACCGGGAAACCGCGTGTGCTTGCGGGTACCCGAGGCATGGGTAAACTCGCTCTGAAAGAATGCCTGCTCCCACATCTCGATCGCCGCCACTGATTTTTCGCGCGGAATCTTCATGTTTCCGGTGCACACCACACCGTTGTCGTAACAGTTCCAGTGAGGGGCCATGCACATCCGGGTGTCCGCTTTCGGCCGTTCGCTTTTGTGCAACGCACGAATCCACAGGTTGGTGCCGCAAACTTTGAATAGCAACGGAGGCTGCGGATACCGCTTGCTGTTCATCTTCTTTAGTAGAGGATCTTCTCCGCGATCACTGAAGAACATCGTTCGCTCGCCTGGAGGAGACCACCAGACGATCATTTCCGCCGTTCGCACCAACACCCTTTCCGGCAGAATCTCGACCGGAGCCGATCTTCCCAGACCGGCCATCACATCGATTAGCATCTGTGGCGTCATCAGATGGCCTTCGGACAATCGCGCGTCGTTGCCGTCATGAACGACTTCATGCAGGGTCGCAAACGGATGGCGATACGGAAATCCCTGGTAGCTACTGGTCCCATATACCAGCAGGGCCCGGCTGAGGCGGAACTCTTGGCTGGACCCGATGTTTACGAAGGTATTCATCCTAAAGCTCCCGAATAATCTCGACTACCTTTGCCGCTGAAGCCAACGAGCGCAGCATCGCTCCGGCATAATCGAAGACGCGCATCATTTGTTGATCCAGCTTCTTTGGCGATTGGTTTAAGCGAATGGGAATGGCCACATTCGGCTGACACGCTCCGTTCTCGCCCATGTGCTGCGCCTCTTCGTCAAAGCAGGCGTTGATCGCGTCGTTCTCGTACCAGGTGATCAGACATCCGGGCCTTGAGTACTCAGCATCCGCGAGCCAAGCGTCAATTCCTTGTACGTCCTTTTCGCTGATCTGGCCGGGCCACGCGTGCTTGTGCTCTTGGCCATGAGCATCCATTTCAAGCACGTGCCGGACAAGTTCGCGAGCCATGCCTTTGCGCGACCGGAGCTCTTGCAGCAAGTTCCGGGCTTTCCCGTATTTCAGCGTCTTAGAGTGCCTCTTGATACAGGCTGGGATCTCCAAGTCCACTTTGCGATAGACCGACGTTTCCAACTCTTCGTCGTTTAGATCCTCCATCCACATCTCGGCGTGCTCCTGGGCATCGACGTAGTCGTATACACGCATCCATTTGTAGAGGTTCTTCGTAAAGACCTCGTAAAAAGCGGCTGGCAAGTGAGGATGTTCGGCTTCGAGGCGTGTGAGCGTCGCACCAATTGGAATCGAGGCCGCGGCCTCGTAGTCGCCGATCAGATACAGATGGTCGGCCGGTCCTTCTCTTTCCGCTTCAACCTGATTTCGCTCTTGCTCGGTCAGCTCGAAAAGGTTATCCGTAATTTGCAGGTCACCAACCCAGACTCTCTTCGCGTCAGCGGCGCGATTCTGGGAGCAGAACCTCCGGAAACCGCGTTCCACAAAATCCACTGCGCTTCCCGACCAGTCATTGGGCTGGCAAATTCCCAACCGCAACAGGCTCATTCCCAAAACCGCTGCCGGCCCTTCATCCCATCTCGTGCAGTACCGCCATCGAATTCCCTTGAGCCTGGGGAACGTAACCTCCAGCGGCAGCCCGATCACACGAGCGGTGGAAGCACCGTGCCCGCGGGCGGTAAGTATCGGCCGCCGAGTTCGGCTCCGTCTTGAGCGTACTTGAGCGAGTCGAACGCCTTGCCGAGAATTTCCCCGACTTTGAATGCTTCTGGACATTGTCTCAATCGCTCCACGATGGGATCGTTCGTATTGGTGCGGCCATTCATGGCCTCTTCCAACGCGCGCAGAACTCGTTTCGCCTTCTTACGGGCGGTTCGAGAGGATACGGCAGAAGGCTTCCTGCGATTCATGGAAGACTCTTATTAACCCTTCGCTCCGATCGCACGGACAAACTTATAGACCAGTTTGCCGGCGACCGTTTCCGGCCCCTCAATCGCGGCCGTCGCGATTTCTGGATACAAATGCGTGTAGGTATCTCTGACCTGTTCCGGGGTCATCGTTGGGGTCGTGTCAGGCAGTTTGACTCCGTTGTAGATAAATTCTCGTTCCAGGCGATGTACTTCCATGACGACTCCTTTCTGGGAGAATCGGTAATCACGACGGGAGAGCGAATTTCACTCGTCGTTCTTCGCTTCAAGGTCGAACAGGCTTCCGGTACTCGCGCCAGGGCCGCCCCCAACAGTCAATGGCTGGGTAAGCTCGGGCGTCGATGTCGGATCATCTGAGTTTTCTTTCGTGCCGGCCTCGGTTTGCACTTTCGCCGGGCTTGGAGGAGCACTCTTGCTGGACCCGCTATGAGATTTCGAGTTCGTGGGTTTCTTGGCTGCTTCCCTGGCTGCTTTGGCGGCAGCCTCCATCTGTTCCTTGGCGCTCTTCAAGGTTGAGGACAACCCCAGGTGAGTCTCGACAAACTCTGCCAACTGTGGCGGCAACTGCTCGTCAAGCTCTTGGGGAGTACCGGTGACCCTCAGCGGTGTGGTAAGGCCGGCGCCATCATCCTGCGGATCGGATTTCAGTGGCTTCGGGATGATGTTGACCGAAATCTGTTCGTCGCCCGCACGCGACAGAGTGAGCAGCAAGATTCGTTGCGCAAGCAGTGGCATCAGTTCTTGAAACATGGCTTTTACTCCTTAAACGGGAGTGCAGGTTTCCAGACCTCACAACTCCCCTAAAAAGTTGGGGGATTATGCTCTCGGTTGAATCCCTCGAATCCCTGTAAAGCCTCGTAGAAACAACGTGATAGCGAGGGCTCTTGCCTGCGCACATGGCCATAGCGCATAATCCCCCAAGAAAGTTGGGGGAATATGCAATGCCAGGACCTTATAAAGAAGCCGCCCGACGGCTCCATGAAATAGCCCAATCCCAGCAGGGCTTCTTCACCACCAAGCAAGCTACTCGATCGGGGTTCGCCGAGAAGACGCACTCCTACCATGTGAACGCCGGAAACTGGATTCGTGAGCACCGCGGGATCTACCGCCTCGCCGATTTTCCGGCTCCGGAACGCCCCGATCTGATGCTCTGGTATCTCTGGTCCC
>Ga0335085_10001084_pt1 | contig 63411 bp, 61 predicted proteins | sample Lox_Sample_45_FD_206712 | JGI IMG/M metagenome (GOLD analysis project Ga0335085, IMG submission 206712) | Soil microbial communities from Loxahatchee National Wildlife Refuge, Florida, United States - Lox_Sample_4.5 | ecosystem: Environmental > Terrestrial > Soil > Wetlands | place: USA...
GTCGATGCGGGCGAACTGGTCGACCTGGCCAGCGCGCTCATCCGCATCCCGAGCTTCAAGACCGAGGAGACGCCGGTCGCGCGCTTCCTCGACGAGTTCTTTCGCGCCCGCGGGTACCGGGTCGACCTCCAGGAGATCGAGCCGGGACGGCTCCAGACGATCGCCACGCTACCCGGCACCGGCGGCGGCGCCAGCCTCATGCTCAACGGTCACACCGACATCAACGCGCTGACCATGCGGTGGGAGCGCGACCCCTGGACACCGAGCCTCGAAGGCGATCGGCTGTACGGCCACGGCGTCCAGAACATGAAGGGCGGGCTGGCTAGCATCATCATGACCGCGGAGGCGATTCGTCGCTCCGGGGTGCGCCTCGCCGGCGATCTGGTGATCGCCTGCGTGGCCGGCGAGACCCAGGGCGGGGAGGGGACGCACTACCTCATGGAGCGAGGGCTCCGGACGGACGCCGCGGTGGTGGCGGAGCCCTTCGGCGCCGACAACCTCGTGACCGTGCACTCGGGCATCGTGCACATGGCGATCCACACTTACGGAGTCACCGGCCACATCGGTCATCTCGAAGGCACCGTGAACGCGGTGACCAAGATGACCGCGATCATCGACGCGCTCTCGCGCGTGACGTTCCGGCACGCGCCGCGGCCAGACTTGCCCGCGTTCCCGCGGCTCAACGTGGGCAGCATCCTGGGCGGGCGGGGCCGGGACTACGTGCTGGTAGAGCCTCCGTACGTGCCGGATCTCTGCACGATCCTGGTCGACGTGCACTTCGTGCCGGGCCAGACCGTGGAGGCGATCGTCGCCGACATTCGCGCCGCCCTGGATCCGGTCGCCGCGCGCGATCCCCAGCTCGCCTACGAGATCGAGATCCCGCCGCCCTCCCGCTTCAAGGGCCGCCGCCGACTCGTGATGGACCCGCTCGACGTACCCGTCGACGCGCCGATCGTGCAGGCGGTGGCCCGGAGCTACCGGGCGGTGGCCGGACAGGAGCCGCGGGCCATCGGGACGGTGCTGCCCCACTCGTACAGCGCCGACGACACCTGCCATCTCTGGAAGGCGGGCATCCCCTGCCTGCTCTACGGGCCGGGGGTGATCCGCGGCGCCGAGGACGAGGACGACGCCTGCGTGCTCGTGAGCGAGATGGTGAAGGTCACGCGCGTGCTGGCCATGACCGCGCTTGACGTGTGCCGGCGCGACCCGGCCGAGCTTCGCTACCCCTCGTCGTCCCCCTCCGACCGGACCTTCCGCACGAGCTCCTCCAGCGCCTCGTAGGGCTGCGCCCCGACGACGCCGAAGCGGCCGGCCACGAACGTGGGCACCCCGGTGATCCCGTAGTGGCGTGAGAGCTTCCAGTCGGCGTCCACCGCGTCCTTGAAGGTCCGCTTCTCGAGGACCTCGCGGGCGGCCTCGACCGGCAAGCCCACGCGCCCCACGATGTCCAGGAGCACCGCGGGCTGGGAGATGTCGAGCGCGTCCACGAAGTACGCGCGGAAGAGCGCGTCGTGGATGGCCTCGCCGCCGGGCTGGCCGTCGGCCCACTTGCCCAGCTCCTGGGCCAGCCGGCTGTTGTAGGTCATGGTGCGCTCGCCGTAGGGGAGGCCCTCGGCGTCCATGCGCGCCTTCATCTGTGCGTGCATCGCCTTGCGGTCCACGTTGCGTCCCCGGAACAGATCCTCGAGGGACCGGCCTTCCGCCGGGGTGTCCGGGTGCAAGGGGAAGTGCACCCACTCGATCGTGACGTGGTGCTCGGTCCGGAGCTTCTCAATACGCACGGTACTGAGATAGCACCAGGGTCAGACGTAGTCGGAGAAGACCTGCACGGTCAGCGGCTCGGTCATGCTGCCTCCTTTCGGCGCCTCCTCAGAAGGCGCCGGTCAGCCCGTCCTGGGCCGCGTCGCGCGGCCCGAGGGGCGCCAGACCCCACCGGATCTCGATCAGCTTCAGGATGGCCGTCGTGTCGTAGCGGGTGTGGTCGACGTGCCCGCGCCGCACCAGCGGCGAGACGATCACGGCGGGAACGCGCGTCCCCGGCCCCCAGCGATCCACGACCGGCGGCGCCACGTGGTCCCACCGACCGCCGTTCTCATCATACGTGATGACGATCAGGGTGCGCGGCCAGATCGGGCTCGCGCGGACCGCCCGCACCAGATCGGCGACGTGCTGCTGGCCGGTGATCGGCTCGCTCGAGCTCGGATGCTCGTTGTGAGTGCCGAGCGGCTTGACGAACGAGACCGCGGGCAGCCGAGAGGCGGCGAGATCGCGGAGGAAGTCGGCCTCGTCCTTCAGGTGTTTGGCCTTGGCGGCGGTGCCGTCCGCCCACCTCGCGAAGTACGCGAACGGCTGGTGGTGGTAGGCGAACCGGGTGTGCGGCCTTCCCGCGAGCGCATCGCTCCAGCCGCCCGCGTACCACGCCCAGGTGACGCCCTTGTCGTCGAGGCGATCGCCGATCGTCGGCAGCGTGAGGTTCGGAACCAGGTGGTGCGGGTCGGTGATGCGGGTGGGGTGCGGCGTGTTGACGGTGAACGCGGTGTTGACCACGTACCCGTCGGGGGTCACCTCCCCGTCCTTGACGAGCCCGCCCCGATCGTCGAGGCGGGCGCGCAGGTCCGCGGGCGCGTCGGGCCAGCGCGGTGTGCACGCGCACACGAGCCACATGTGGTTCAGGAACGAGCCCCCGAACGCGGCCTGGAAGAAGTTGTCCGCGAGCACGAACTCGCGCGCGAGGAGGCCGAGGGGCATGCTCGTCGCGTCGTAGTAGCTCATGACGAGCCCGCCGACGTTGGTCCACGCGACGAACCGGTCCATGCGGCCGCCGTTGATCTGGAGCTGCTGCTGGTAGAAGCGATGGATCGGGCTGCCGGTTTGGGCGGTCGGGGGCACGTACCGCGCGAGATCGAACGGCGCGACCGGCAGGTCGGCCGGTATGCGGGGGTCGGGCCCCGGAGGCTGTCGGTGGGTGTCGATCGACGGAGGCAGGCTCGCGTAGGGCCGGCCCTCACGGTCGGTCTGCGCGATCGAGGCGGGGCTCGCGCCCGCGATGCCGTTGGCTCCCGGGAACCGTCCGAAGAGGCTGTCGAAGCTCCAGTTCTCCTGGTAGATGACGATCACGTGGTCGATCCCACCGATCGCGGGCGGGGTGCGCTCCACGCTCGCGCACGCGGCGACGGCCACGATCAGCATGGTCAGCACGGCGAGGAGGTGCCTGGTCATGGCACCTTGACGAGCTTCTGGAGGCTGCGCAGGCCCGGCGGATAAGGCTGACCCTTGTAGCGATTGCCCCAGTTGGTGTAGGAGACCTCGCCGACGTAGATGTCGCGGCGCGAGTCCACGGCGAGCCCGTGCGGCGAGATGAACTGGCCGGGCTCGAGGCCGGCCAGGCGGTCGCCCAGGCGGGCCAGCCGCTCGCCGCGGTGGCTGTAGATGCTGACCCGCGGCCCAATGTTGGGCACGTCGTAGTTGACGGGCAGGGCGCCGCCGATCTCGCCCACGAAGAAGCGGCCCTCTCCGCCACGCTCGAGATGCAGGCCGGAGGGGCGGTGCATGTCGTGCCACTGGGTCTCGAAGCGGCCGTTGCCGTCGAAGACCTGGATGCGGTGGTTCTCCCGGTCCGCCACGTAGACCCAGCCGTCGGAATCGCAGCAGATGTTGTGCGGGATGTTGAACTGGCCGGGGTCGGTGCCGGGCTCGCCCCACGAGGCGAGCAGGGTGCCGTTCGGGGCGAACTTGTGGATCCGCGCGTTGCCGTAGCCATCGGACACGTAGAGCTCGCCCCGCGGCGACAGGGCGGTGTGGGTGCAGCGGTGGAACGGCTCGCCGCTCATGTAGGGCTTCGGGGCCCCCGGGATGCCGATGGTCAGCAGTACCTTGCCGTCGAGCGTGCAGTGCCGCACGGTGTGGTCGCCGTCGTCGGTCAGCCACAGGGTGTCGTCGGGGGCCACGTGGACGCCGTGCGCCCGGTGGAAGACGCCGTCGCCCCACGAGCGCAGGAAGTTGCCGTCCCGGTCGAACACCACCATCGGGTGCCGGCCGCGGTTGAACGCGTAGACCCGATCCTGCGCGTCGACCCCGACCGCGGCCACGTCGGCGTTGAACTCCTGGCCGGGAGGTAGCTTCGCCCATCCGTCGTGGACCTCGTAGCGATACGCGCCTGATCCCAGCACCACCGGCATCACGGGCGCCCCGGCCTGCGCGGCTCGAAGATCGCCCGGGGATTGCGCACCAGCATCTGGTCGATCTGGTCCTCGGTAACCCCGGCCTTGCGGAGGGCGGGCAGGATGTCGTCGGGGATGTGGTTGTAGTGCCAGAGCGGGCGAGTCCGGCGCTTGTCGTCCTCGGAGAGCATGTCGCTCCAGCAGTTGGCGTCGTGCGAGAGAACCATCCGGCCCGCGTAGCCCTCGGCGCACAGCCGGGCGATGACGTCGACCCGCTTCGGGGTGGGGAGGAAGTGCTCGAGGCCGAAGCGGTCCATGCCGATCGTGCTCCCGCGCTCCATCAGACCGCGCAGGTAGCCGAGATCGTCGCTGTCGCCGCTGTGGCCGATGATCACGCGGCCGAGATCCACGCCTTCCTGAGCGAAGATCGCCTGCTGGGCCTCTCCGGTGCGGCCGGCGGCCCAGGTGTGCGTCGAGATCGGCACCCCGGTCGCCTTCTGGGCCCGCGCGGACGCGCGGAGGATGTTCTCGATGACCGGCGTCACCCCCGCGGTGTCGGTGGCGCACTTGATGATGGCGGCCTTGACCCCGCTCGTGCCGATCCCCTGGGTGATGTCGCGGATGAACAGGTCGGCCACCGCGTCGACGCCGTGCCCGCTGAAGTACCGCTGGGGCATCCACCAGACACCGGTGGCCACGATCACGTGCACCCGCGACCGGCGGGCCACCGCGACGATCAGGTCGATGTCCCGGCCGAGGTCGACGGTGGTGAGGTCCACGATCGTCCGGATGCGGCGGCCGTGCAGATCGGCCATCTTCCGCTCGGAGATCTCGAGGATGGACGGCCGGTCCCAGAGATGCGGCCAGTTCTCCTGCACCCCGGGCGAGCGGGTGACGATGTGCTCGTGCATCAGCGTGGCGCCGAGCTCGGACGTGGCCACCGGGCCGAGCGCTGTCTCCACCGTGGTCATGCCGGTCTCCTATCCCGCCAGCGCGCGCACGAAGCGGTCGACCTCGGCTTCGTCGTTGTAGTAGTGGACACTGGCCCGGACGAGGGCATCGAAGCCGCGCGCGGGCAGGTCCAGTCGAGACGAGCGGGCCTGGGTGTGGGTGACGTTGATGTTCATGGCCCGCAGTCGCCGGCGGGTGGCCTCGGGCTCCTCACCCGCCTTGAGGAAGGTCACGATTCCGCACTGCTCGACGCCGAGGTCGTGGACGGTGACGCCCGGCCGCTTGGCCAGCTCCCCGCGCAGCAGCGCCGCGAGCGACTTGACCCGCTCCTCGATGGCCTCGATTCCTACGTCTAGTGCGTAGCGCACGGCGACCCCCAGGCCGATCTGACCGGCCACGAACCGCTCCCAGTTCTCGAAGCGGCGGGCGTCGGCGCGGATCGTGTAGGTCTCGGCGTCGATCCACGCGGCGGCTTCCAGATCGATGAAGGGCGGGTCCAGCGCGCCGATCGTGTCCCGCCGCACGTAGAGGAATCCGGTGCCACGGGGGCCCCGCAGGTACTTGCGTCCGGTCGCGGAGAGCATGTGGCAGCCGATGCGACCCACGTCGACCGCGAGCTGGCCGACGGACTGGCAGGCGTCGAGGAGGTAGAGGATACCGTGGCGCGCCGCGACCCGGCCCACCTCGGCGGCCGGGTTGACGAGGCCGCCCTGGGTCGGGACGTGGGTGATCGCGATGAGGCGGGTCCGGGGCCGGATCGCGCGCTCGAGCGCGGCCACGTCGAGCTGGCCCGAGGCGTCGTCGTCCACCACGTCGATCTCGATGCCCACCCGCTGCTTCATCTGCAAGAACGCGAGATAGTTGGACGCGTACTCGGCCCGCGCGGTGATCACGCGATCCCCGGGCCGGAAGGGGATGGCGTAGAACGCCATGTCCCAGGCCCGGGTGGCATTCTCGACGAACGCGATTTCGTCGGGGTGGGCGCCGATCAGGGCGGCGACGCCGTGGTAGACGTCGGCCACCCGCTCGGCCGCCTCCGCCGCGGCCTCGTAGCCGCCGATGGCGGCCTCGCGCCGGATGTGGCCGATCACCGCCTCGACGACCGGACGCGGCGGCAGGGCCGAGCCCGCGTTGTTGAAGTGCAGGACCTCGGCGACGCCGGGGGTGTCGGCCCGCAGCCGGGAAACGTCGAGCATCACCCGAGGAACTGCTCGCACACCTCGAGCCACGCCTGGGTGGTCAGGGCGAGCGACTCCACGTCGATGCGCTCGTCGTTGCCGTGGAAGCGCCCGGCCATCGCCTCGGCGGTGAGCGTCCGCGAGAAGAGGCCGAAGCCGTAGGCCACCGCGCCCTTCGCGCGGAAGTACGGCGCGTCGGTGAAGCCGACGATCATGCGCGGCAGGAGCCGGCTACCCGGGTAGTGCGCATCGACCACGCGGCCCAGTACGTCCCAGAGCGGCGTGCCGGTCGGGGACACCGACGCGGGCTTGGAGAAGAGCTTCTCGACCTCGACCTCGTCGGCGAGGCCGCCGAGTGCCTTGTCCAGATGCCGGCGCACCTCGTCCTCGCTGTCGCCCGGGACGGTCCGGATGTCGACCTCGACCTCGACCGCGTCCGGGATGACGTTGGTCTTCACCCCGCCGTGGCAGACGTTGGGCGAGAACGTGGTGTGGGTGGCCGACCAGGCGAGCTTGGCGAGGCGCGGGTCCAGCGAGTCGATGGACTCGTCGATGCGCGCGGGATCGGCGAGGGCGGCCTTCACGGCCGGTTCGAGGTGGAGCGTGTCGACGAAGGTCCGCCACAGCTCGTCGACGTACGGCGAGGGCCGGTAGTCGGCCAGGCGGCTCACCACCTGCGCAGCCTTGACGAGGGCGTTATTCGCGCCGTACGGCATGGAGCCGTGGCCCGGCGTGCCCTTGACGCGCAGCCGGCGCCAGGCGACGCCTTTCTCGCCGACGTGCACGGTGACGTTCAGCTCGTCACCGTGTGCCCCCCGGCTGACCGTCCCTCCGTTCTCGGTGAGGCAGTAGTCGGCCCGCAGCGCGTCCCAGTGCCGGTCGACCACGTGGCCGGCCCCCAGGGTGCCGCCGGCTTCCTCGTCGGCGCAGGCCAAGTAGACGAGGGTGCCTCGCGGCCGCCAGCCGCGGCCGGCGAGCGTCTTGAGCGCGACGGCCTGCGAGGCGGTGAGGTTCAGCATGTCCACTGCGCCGCGCCCCCATACCTCGCCGTTGACGAGCTCGCCGCCGAACGGATCGCGCGTCCAGGTCTTCGGGTTCACCGGCACCACGTCGGTGTGGCCCATCAGGCACAGGGTGGGCGCCTCCGGATCGCTCCCCTCGATGCGGGCGACGAGGCTCGCGCGGCCGGGCGCGTGGGCGGGCTCGTAGACCTCGATGTCGACGCCGCTGCCCTCCAGGTAGCTGCGCAGCGTGTCGCTGTTGCGCCGCTCCTCCCCGGACATGACGGTGCCGTCATTGACGCACCGGTTGCGGATCATCTGCTGCAGGAGCTCCACGGTCTGGCCGGTCAGGGCATCGCTCATGGACCGGTATCCTAGCCAGCGGGCTGCAGGTTGTCGAGGGGAGGTCAGGGGCGCTCGAAGACCGCCTGGATCGAGACGAGGCGCTGCTCCTCGCGGTTCTGGTGGCCAGCGCGCATGATCGCCTCGATCGCGTCGCCCATCACGAGGCGCGCGATGCTGTGGGTCGGGAGGGACGCCCCGGTGGCGGGTCCGGCGGTCTCGGCGGTGACGTCGTCCCACCGGATCAGACGGAAACCGGCCCTCTCGATGGTCGCGCGCATGTCGGCCGGCGTGCGGAGGAAGCTCGTGGACGCGTCGCGCGCCCACATGACCGGGTAGACGATCGGCTGCATCGGGCCCGCCATCGGCTCCTGCAGCGCGAGGCGGCCGCCGGGACGCAGCACCCGGTGGAAGCCGGCGTAGAGTGTCTCCTTGTCCGCGATGTTCATGCCGCTGTTCTGCGTCCACACCAGATCGAAGGCGCCGTCGGGGAAGGGCAGAGCGAGCGCGTTGCCCACCGCGTGCGTCACCCGATCGTCGAGGCGCATGCGGGTGGTCAGCAGGTGCGCGGCCCGGATGTAGGACGGGGTGAGATCCAGAGAGGTGACCCGGCAGCCGAACTGCATCGCCAGCGTGCGGGCGGGCCCGCCGAAGCCGCCGCCGACGTCGAGGACGCGCGTGCCGGGCGCCGCGACCGCGAGCCGCGCGAGGCGCTCGGTGACCGGCTTGCCGCCGCCGTGGAACTGGTCCGTCGGCGCCAGGATGTCGACCGTGAGCGCGTCGAGATCCACGCCCCGCGCGGTCAGGGTGGCGAGGATCGCCTCGGCGAGGTGCTCGCGCCCCCAGTACGCTTTGATCGTCCGGGCGTCGGCCTCGGTCATCGGCTACCGCGCGAGGCCAGCCATGCGGTCGAGGAAGGGCAGAGCGTCGTCCAGCCGCCGCGGCGAGACCAGGGTGACGCGCTCGACGCCCATGTCCTGGAGACGCGAGACGGCGTCGGGGGTGGGCGGCTTGAACGCGAAGACGGAGACCGAGACCTCATCCGGCCGGCGACCCGCCGCGGCGGCGCGCCGCCGGAGATCGGCGATGGCAGCGGGGAGATCGTCGAGCAGCACGTCGATCGGGATCCAGCCGTCGCAGTACTCCACCACGCGGGCCCGCCCCTGCGCGGTGACGCCGCCGAAGAGGATCGGCGGGTGTGGGCGCTGCACGGGCTTGGGGAACGAGATCGCGCGGTCGAAGTTGACGAACTCCCCGTGGAACGACGCCTCCTCCTGCGTCCACAGGGCCTTCATGGCGAGCACGCGCTCGCGCAGGACCTGCCAGCGCCGGCTGAACGGCGTGCCGTGGTGCTCCATCTCCTCGCGGTTCCAGCCGCCGCCGATACCGAAGAGGACCCGGCCGTTGGACAGCCAGTCGAGGGTGGCGACCGACTTGGCCAGCACGATCGGATCGTGCTCGACCACCAGGCAGATGCCGGTGCCGAGCTTGATCGTCGACGTGACCGCGGCGGCGGCCATCAGCGACACGAACGGATCGGCCATGTGGTAGTAGGGCTTGGGCAGCGGCTCGCCGCCCGGATATGGCGTCTGCCGCGCCGCCGGGATGTGCGTGTGCTCGCCCACCCAGAACGACTCGAAGCCGCGCTGCTCCGCGGCGCGGGCCAGCTCGTCCGGCCGCGCGCCGTACTCGACGTTGTAGCTGAAGATCCCGAGGTGCATGGGCGCGTCCGGGTCCTAGCGGCCGCGTCGGACGTGGCCGGGCGCGTACACCTCGGGGTTGACCACGTTCAGCGGTCGCTCTCTGGTCAGGACCCGGGCGATCTCCTCGCCGCACCGTCGCGGCACCTGGGCCACTGCGGGAGAGGAGAAGTAGGCCGCGTGTGGTGTGAGGATCACGTTGTCCAGGCCGCGCAGCGGGCTGTTGGCCGGGAGTGGCTCCTCCTCGAACACGTCCAGCGCGGCGCCGGCCAGCCGGCCCTCCCGCAGGGCGCGCGCGAGCGCCGTCTCGTCGACCACCGGGCCGCGCGAGGTGTTGACGAGACACGCGGTCGGCTTCATGCGGCGCAGGAACGCCTCGTTGATGAGCCCGCGGGTCTCCGCGTTGAGGAGAGCGTGGACCGAGACGTAGTCGGCCCGCGCGGCGAGCGTGAGCAGGTCGACGCGCTCGACGCCGAGGGCCTCGAAGCGGGCGTCGTCGACGTAGGGATCACAGGCGATGACCCGCGTCTCGAGCGCGGCGACGCGGCGCGCGAAGGCGCTGCCGATGTTGCCGAGGCCGACGATGCCGACCGTCTCGCCGTGCAGCGATCCGGTGACCGGACCGGGGACCCGCGCGCTCCACGTCCCCGCGCGCACCTCGCGGTCGAGGGTGACGATCTTGCGGTTCCAGGCCAGCAGCAGCGCGAGGGCGTGGTTGGCTACCTCGCGGATCCACACGTCGGGGACGTTGATGACGACGACGCCGAGCTCGGTCGCGGCGGCCACGTCGATGACATCGTAGCCCACTCCGGTACGCATGACCGCCTTGAGGCCCTCGAGCGACTCCATCACGCGCCGGGTGACCGGGGAGGACGAGATGATCAGCGCGTCGGCGTCGCGGGTGCGCGCGATGACCTCGTCCGGGTTGCCGATGAACGGTACCGATTCGAGCCGCGCGGGTACCCGCTGGAGCGCGGCCCGGCAGTCGGAGTAGTCGCGCTCGCCGCGACCCTGGATGACGTAGACCTTTGGGGAACTCTGGGGCTGGGATTTCTCGGACACTGGTCTCTCCATCGGATGGGGTTCGATTCAGAACTGCCCGTGCCGGCCGGCGCCGGACGCGAAGCGCTGCGCGCCCACCTGACTCTCGCCCGAGTCGTGGGTGGTCTTGCCCAGGGCGAACTCGTTGGCCATCGCGGCGGGCAGGGGCAGCCCGCCGCTCTCCCACGCCGAGCGCCGGTCGCTCCGGACACACCGGGGGGGAAATCCGGCGATGGAGCGCGCGAGTGCTTCCGCTTCCTCGCGCGCGCGTCCCGCCGGCACGATCCGGTTGGCCAGGCCGAAGTCGAGGGCCTCGCGGGCGTCCACCGGCCGCCCGGTCAGGATCATGTCGAGCGCGCGGGAGAGACCGATGAGCCGCGGCAGCCGCACGGTGCCGCCGTCGATGAGCGGCACGCCCCAGCGCCGGCAGAAGACGCCGAAGACCGCGGTCTCGGAGGCCACGCGGAGGTCACACATCAGCGAGAGCTCGAGACCGCCGGCCACCGCGTAGCCCTCGACCGCGGCGATGGTGGGCTTGGAGAAGGAGATGCGGGTCGGTCCCATCGGTCCGTCGCCGTCGGGCTGCAGGCGCAACCCGCGCTCGGTGCCGCGCGCCTTCAGATCCGCGCCCGCGCAGAACACGCCGCCCGCGCCCCAGAGCACGGCCGCCCGCAGGGCGTCGTCGTCCTCGAACTCCCGGAACGCCTTGGCGAGGGCGCGTGCCGACGGCCCGTCCATCGCGTTGCGCGCCTCCGGCCGATCGATCACGATCGTCGCCACCATGTCACTCCGCTCGATCCGGATCGCCATCGCAGTCTCCTGGTGATGTTCGGGCCGCGGCTTGCGGCCAGGAGCAATCTACGGCTTTCCCGGCCGCGAGGCCAGCCCCGCGCTCGTGCTAGACTCCGGCCGTGAACGTCGGCGTGGTCTTCCCGCAGGTCGAGATCGGGCAGGATCCGGGCGCGATCGCCGACTACGCTCAGGCGGTCGAGGCGATGGGCTACACCCACATCCTCGTCTTCGACCACGTGCTGGGCGCGAACCCGGAGCGCCCGGGGGGATGGAAGGGGCCGTACACCTACCAGCATGCCTTCCACGAGCCCTTCGTGCTGTTCGGCTTCCTCGCCGCGGCCACGCAGCAGGTGGAGCTGGTCACGGGCATCCTGGTCCTCCCGCAGCGGCAGACCGCGCTCGTGGCCAAGCAGGCGGCCGCGGTTGACGTGCTCTCGGGCGGCCGGCTACGGCTGGGGGTAGGCGTCGGATGGAACACGGTCGAGTTCGAGGCCCAGGGCGAAAGCTTCTCGAGCCGGGGCCGTCGCATCGAGGAGCAGCTCCAGGTCATGCGCGCGCTGTGGACGAAGGAGCTGGTGACCTTCGAGGGGCAATGGCACCGGATCGCCGACGCGGGAATCAATCCGCTGCCGGTGCAGCGCCCGATTCCGATCTGGATGGGCGGCGAGAGCGAGCCGGTGATCCGACGCGCGGCCCGGCTCGCGGATGGATGGATGCCGCACTTCCGCCCCGGGCCGGAGGCGCAGGCCGTCGTCGATCGGCTGCACGGGCTCGTGCGGGAGGCCGCGCGCGATCCGGCCGGCTTCGGCATCGAGGGGCGCATGACACTGGCCCAGGTCCCGCCCGAGCTGCGCACACGAGAGCTCGCGGCCTGGCGGGCCATGCGCGGGATCACGCATCTCTGCGTGCACACGGTTGGCCTCGGCCTGAAAACGGCGGCCGAGCACGTCCGGGTCCTCGAGCAGTTCAAGAAGGACGTGCTGAGCTAGGACCGGCGTGCGGGGCGTCGAGCAGATCCCGTGGCTGTACGACTCCATCTGTGCGGTGTACGAGGCCTTCGGGCTCCGGCGCTGGCGGCGCTGGCTCGTCGCGGGCGCGCGGGGCCGCGTGCTCGACCTCGGCTGCGGCACCGGACGGAACCTGCGGCTCATGGCGCCGGGCGTGATCATGATCGGCCTGGATCCCTCGTGGGAGGCGCTCCAGTGGGCCCGTCGTCGGGCGCCGCGGGTGCCCCTCGTGGTCGCCCGCGCCGAGGCGCTCCCGTTTCGCGCGGAGGCCTTCGACACCGTCCTGAGCGGCCTCGTCTTCTGCAGCGTCACCGATGCCTCGGGAGGTCTCCTGGAAGTGCGGCGTGTGCTCGGTGGGCAGGGACGGCTCCGGATGCTCGAGCACGTGCGCTCGACGCGCCCGTGGAAAGCCCGGCTCCAGGACCAACTGCAGCCGGCCTGGACCTGGCTGGCCGGCGGGTGTCACCCGAACCGCGACACCGAGCGCACGGTCGAGGCCGCCGGCTTCCAGATCGAGGCTGAGGGCCGGCGCGCTCGGGGCGAACTGCGGCGCTTCGTCGCCCGGCCGCGCCGGGAGCTGCCGAGGGCCGGGATCGACGCGCTGAAGTAGGCGCTGTCCCCACCCATTCCCCGCCCGGGGAGAGGGTGGGGCTAGAACACCACGGGAAGCGCTTTGAGCCCGCGGAGCGTCGAGGACTCCCGCCACTGGCGCTCTGGCCCGGCCAGGCGCAGCCGCGGCATCCGCTCGAGGAGCGCTCCGATGGCGAGCTGGCCCTCCACGCGGGCCAGCGGGGCGCCGAGGCAGAAGTGGATTCCGAAGCCGAAGGCGATGTGGCGATTGTCGGCGCGGGCGATGTCGAGACGGTCGGGATCCGGGAAGTGGGCCGGATCCCGGTTGGCCGCCCCGATCGCGGTGACCACGAAGGCTCCCTTCGGGATCGTCTTTCCCCCCAGCTCGACCTCTGCGTTGGTGATCCGGGCGGTCCGCTGCACGGGACTGTCGAAGCGCAGCAGCTCTTCCACCGCCCTCGAGATCAGCCCGGGCTCGCGGCGCAGTCGCTCGAGCTGATCGGGGTGCTGCAGCAGCGCGAGCAGGCCGTTGCCGATCAGGTTCACGGTGGTCTCGTGGCCCGCGATGAAGAGCAGGACGCAGGTGGCGAGGAGCTCGCCCTCGGTGAGCCGGTCGCCCTGCTCCTCGGCCGCGATGAGCGAGGACAGCAGGTCGGCCCGTGGATGGCGGCGCCGCTCCGGTAGCAGCCCCCGGAAGTACTCCGCGATGCCGCGGCGGCCCGCGCGTCCCCGCTCGATGATGGATGGATCCGACGGGATTCCGATGGCGTCGAGGCTGCGGATGGTGTCCGAGGACCACGCCCTGATCTGCTCGTGGTCGGCCACCGGCACGCCCAGCATGTCGCAGATGACGGTGACGGGCAGGGGGTAGGCGAGATCGGCGATGACGTCCATCTGCCCCCGACCCTGCACGCGGTCGAGGAGGCGATGCACCACGCCCTCGATCTGCTCGCGCATCCCCTCGATGACCCGCGGGGTGAAGGCGCGGTTGACGAGCGAGCGCAGGCGGGTGTGGTCCGGCGGATCGCGGAAGAGCATCGAACGCGGTAGGCGCCCGGGCTCCGACTCCTCACCGTACTGGGCGGAGAGAATGGCCTCGAAACCGTCGCGGCCGAAGCGCGGGTCGCGCAGCGACATCACGCAATCGTCGTAGCCGGTGAGGATCCAGAGGCCGAGGGGACTCAGCCAGACCGGGTCGGTCTCGCGCAGCCTCCGGTAGGCCGGGTAGGGATCGGCGTAGAACGCGGGCGAGAGCGGGTCGAACAGATCGCCCTCGGCCACCGCGGTCAGCTCACCATCGCGTAGGTTCGCTCGATGTTGGCGAGGAGGCCCGCGCGCCAGGGGCGGTAGTGCTCGTACGTGGAGAACGCCTTCTCGTAGGTCGGAGCCAGCCGCGGGGGGACGCGCTGCTTGACCTCGTCCAGCGTTGCGCCCCGGGCGACTTCCTCGCGCACCGCCTCCACCATGTCGTGGATGTAGCCCCGGAAGGTGCGCAGCCAGTCGCGGCCGGCCGGCTGGCCGTGGCCCATGACGATCGTGTCGAAGTCGAGCTCGGCGAGCCGGTCGATGGTCGAGGGCCAGTCCTCCGGGTAGCCGTCGCCCATGTACGGCGTCCAGCCGATGACCGCGTCGCCGGTGATCACGACCTTCTCCCGGGGCAGGTACACGAACACGTCGCCCTCGGTGTGGGCGCGGCCGAGGTAGAGCAGGTGGATCTCGCGATCCCGCCGGTAGAGCTTCATGGTGCGCTCGAAGGCCATGGTGGGCAGCGCGGGCTTGAGCGTGCGGACCTCGGCGAGGTAGGACTCGGCGAGATTGAGATCGGCCTGCAGCCGCGCCCGCTGCTCCGGGGCGCTCGCGGCAGCCAGGTCGGCCTGGAGCCGGGCCACCTCGGCCGGGACCTGGCGCACGTGATCCTGGATGCGCTTGAGGCCCTTGCGGACCATCGCCTCGCGAGTGAGCTGGTTGGTGATGATCTCGGCACCCGGGTAGGCGGCCGGGTACACCTCGTTGCCGTGCCAGTGGTCCCAGTGGAAATGGGTGTTGACCACGTAGCGCACCGGCTTCGCCGTGATGTCCCGCAGTCGGTCCACGATCACCCGCGCCGCGGAGGGCTTGGAGTGGGTGTCCACGATCACCACGCCGTCGTCGCTCTCGATGATCGCGGTGTTCGAGTTGACCTTGTACGCGGGGGCGGCCACCGCCACGTGCACGCCGTCGGCCACCCGCCGGACGTCGAAGCGCGCGTCGCCCGCCGCGGGGCCTTCGTGAGCGCAGCAGTCCATTTGTGTGCTCTCCTCGCGCCCGATACTATGCGATGGCGAGGGCGCGCTCAAGCGGCCCCGGGGAGGAATCCATGGCGACGACGCGGATCGAGAAGGACACGATGGGCACCATCGAGGTGCCGGCCGATCGCTACTGGGGCGCGCAGACGCAGCGGTCGCTCGAGCACTTCCGCATCGGAGGTGACCGCTTCCCGCGCGAGATGATCCGTGCCTTCGGCATCCTCAAGAAAGCGTGCGCGCTCGTGAATCTCGAGCTCGGCCTCCTGCCCGAGGACCGGGCCCGGGCCATCGTGCGCGGCGCCGACGAGGTGATCGAGGGCGCGCTGGACGCCCATTTCCCCCTGTCGGTCTGGCAGACCGGTAGCGGAACCCAGACCAACATGAATGCCAACGAGGTCATCGCCAACCGGGCCATCGAGCTCCTGGGCGGGCGGCTGGGCTCGCAGCAGCCGGTGCATCCGAACGACGACGTCAACCGGAGCCAGTCGTCCAACGACACGTTCCCGACCGCGATGCACATCGCGGCGGTCGAGCAGATCGAGGGGCGGCTCCTGCCCGCGGTGGGGCGGCTGCGCGACACCCTGTGGGCGAAGGCGCGGGAGTTCAGCGACATCGTGAAGATCGGGCGCACGCACCTGCAGGACGCGGTCCCCCTGACCCTAGGGCAGGAGATGTCCGGCTGGGCCAGCCAGCTCGACCGAGCGCTCGGGCACATCCAGGCCGCACGGCCGGGGCTGTGCGAGCTCGCCCTGGGCGGCACCGCGGTAGGCACCGGGCTCAACGCGCCCCCCGGCTTCGGGGAGCGGGCCGCCCGGCGGATCGCCGAACTGACCGGGCGGCCGTTCGTCTCCGCGCCCAACAAGTTCGAGGCCCTGGCCGCCCACGACGCGCTCGTGTTCACGCACGGGGCCCTGCGAACGCTGGCGGCTGCCCTCACCAAGATCGCCAACGACGTGCGCTGGCTCGCCTCCGGTCCGCGCTGCGGGATCGGCGAGCTGCGCATTCCCGAGAACGAGCCGGGCAGCTCGATCATGCCGGGCAAGGTCAACCCCACCCAGTGCGAGGCGCTCACCATGGTCTGCGCCCAGGTCATGGGCAACGACGTCGCGGTGAGCGTGGGCGGCGCCTCCGGCAACTTCGAGCTGAACGTCTTCAAGCCGGTCATCATCCACAACGTGCTGAACTCGGTGCGACTCCTCGCGGACGCGAGCGAGTCGTTCGACGCTCACTGCGCGCGCGGCATCGAGCCCGACCGGGAGCAGATCCGATCCCTGGTCGAGCGCTCGCTGATGCTGGTGACCGCGCTCGCCCCGCGGCTCGGCTACGACCGCGCGGCGCGGATCGCCAAGAAGGCGCACGCCGAGGGTCTCACCCTGAAGGAGGCGGCGGTCGCGCTCGGCTATCTGACCGCCGAGGAGTTCGACCGCGAGGTCCGCCCGGAGAAGATGGTGGGCTAGCGCGCGCTGACGGGGGCCGGCGAGTCGGCGCCGGCGGCGCGCGGCCCGTCGGTCATCTTGGCGAGCACCTCGCGCAGCGTGGAGAGCCGGATCGGCTTCTTCACCACGAGATCCACCCCGTCCGGCTTCTCCCCGGCCGCGTTCATGAGGTCGCCGAATCCGGTGAGGAGGACGACCGGGGTGCTGGGGGCCTGCTCCTTCACCATGGCCGCGAGCTGATCGCCGCCTATCTCGGGCATCGCGCGGTCGGTGATCACCACCGAGAACTGCCCAGCCTTGAACTTCTCGAAGCCGTCGCGACCGTTCACCGCGGTCTCCACGGTGTGGCCGTCTCCGGTCAGGTACTCGGTGAGCACGTCCCGCGCGATCGGCTCGTCGTCCACCACCAGCACATGCAGCGGCCCGCTGGGCACCGCGGTGCGCTGCTGGACGTCCCGGACCTGGGTGGTGTCGGCGGGCAGCAGGACGATGAAGGTCGTGCCCTTGCCCACGGTGGACTCGATGTCCATCGTGCCACGGTGCCGCTTCACGATCCCGAACACCATCGCGAGGCCGAGACCGGTGCCGCGCTCGCCCTTGGTGGAGAAGAAGGGCTCGAGGCATCGCCGCCGCACTTCCTCGGTCATGCCGGTGCCGGTGTCGCTCACTTCGAGGAAGACCTGGGGCGCGGCGGGCGCCAGGTGCGTCTCCTCGCTGACCGGGGCCTCGCGTAGGCCGGTACGAATGCGGATGTTGCCGCCCTCCGGCATCGCGTCCACCGCGTTGAAGATCAGGTTGGTCAGAAGCTCGCGGAGCTCGGACTCGCTGCCCAGGATGCGGGGCACCGGGCGCATGTCGGCTTCCACCAGGATCGTCCGGCCGCTGCCAAGGGCCTCGTCGCGCCAGCGGGGTCGGGTGAGGGCGACGGCCTGCTCCACCATCTGGTTCAGGGAGAGTGGGCGGTAGGTCTCGCCCTCCTCGCGCTTGCGGTAGAACTCGCGGAGGCGGCTCACCACGCTCGCCGCGTCCTCGACGCCGGTCATGATGAGCTTGAGGTACTTGGTGGCCTTGGCCGGGTCCTTCAGGATCTCCTGGTGCTCGAGCAGCATCTCCGCGTAGCCCGAGATCGGGACCAGCGCGTTGTTGAAGTCGTGAGCGAGGCCGCTCGCCATCTTGCCGACCGCGTTGAGCCGCTCCTGCTCGATGATGTGCCGCTGGCTGCGATGGAGCTCGATGGCCACCGCGGCCTGCTTGGCGATACCGTCGGCGAGGCGGAGGTCGTCGAGGGAGAAGGCGTGGGCATCCCGCGCCCACGCGATCGCGAAGATGCCGAGCAGCTCGTCGCTGACCTGGACCGGCTGGACCAGGAGCGAGGTGTGCGGCATGAGGTTCAGCGCGGGCTGGTTGAAGCGCGGGTCGGTCTTGCTGTTGCTCGAGTGCAGCGCGGTGCGGAGGCGCTTAGCCAGGTCGATCAGCGGGTCGTCGGGGGCCAGCGGCAGGCCCGAGAGCGGCTCGCGCAGGTCGCGCGGCACGTGATAGCCGGCGAGGGGGATGAAGCGATCACCCCCGCGGGTCACGCACCATGCGACGCCGTGGTCGGCGCCCAGGATGCGCACCATCTCGCGGGTGGTCCGTCGGATCGCCTCGGGGAGATCGGGAGCCGAGCCGATGGCCTGGCTGACTGCGAGGAGCGTCTCGGTCTGCTGCAGGCGGGACTGGATCTCGTCGTACAGGCGTGCCTTTTCGAGCGCGACCGCGGCCTGCGCGGCCAGTGTGGTCGCGAGGCGGATCTCCTCCTCGGTGAAGACGTGGAGCGTCTTCAGATGATCGAGGATGAGCACACCGGCGGTGCGGCCCTGGTGGATCAGCGGTACGACCAGAGCCGCCTTCGCCTGGAAGAGACCCACCCAGCCCTGCGGGACCCGCGGGTCGCTGCCCGGATCCGAGATGACCACCGGCTCCTGTCGCCGGACCGCTTCCAGGAGGAACGAGGGCATTTCCTCGAGCGCGAGCGCGCGCAGGGACTCTGCCCCGTCGCCATTCTTGGCGGCCGACCCCCGGTCCGCGAGCTGCGAGCTGACCGGCACCATCAGCTGCCCCGATTTGTCGCGGAGGAAGATCGAGCAGCGGTCCACCCGGCAGGCGCGGGCGGCGCCGTGGGCGATGACCTCGAAGAGCTCCTTTTGCTCCAGCGCCGAGCCGATGGCCTCGGTCACCTCGAGCATTCGGTCCGTCTCCTCGGCGCGCTGCTTGACCGCCTTGAGGGCCTCGCGGAGCTGCTCGGTGGTGCGCTGCAGCTCCTGGGTCTTCTGCATGGAGCGCTGCGCGGTCGAGCTCGCCTCGGCCCGGGTGCGGCGCTGGCTGCGCCAGGCCGCGGGCAGGAGGATCAGGCAGAGCACGCCGCCGGCCGCCCCCGCGATGATCCAGGCGAGCTGGTTCCAGCGCTCCTGAGCGGCCTCGGTGCGGAGGGGGGCTTGCGAGAGCTCGACGACGCCGACCACCCGCGCCACGCCCGGGCTGTAGACCGGGACGTAGAGGTCGGCCACGTTCGGAGCCGTGAAGTTCTCCGGCGCCGCGTTGGGAGGGGCCACCGCGGTGAACCGCACCGCGACGCGGCCGGCGAGGGCTTCCTTCAGCTCCTGGCCGTCGGAGTGCTGGCCGACCAGCCCCGACTGCACCGCCCACACCACGTTGCCCTGCGGGTCCCAGACCTTGATGTGCACGACGCCGGGCAGCTCGCGGACGAAGCGCGCGCTCTCCTCGGCCCAGCGCTTCGGGCTACGCGCGCTCTGGCCGGCGAGCAGCTCGGGGAGGCCGCTGCGATCCACCGCCCGCTGGGCGATCGCGGCGGTCTCGGTCCACTCCGGCTCGGAGATCGCGACGTCGAGGAGCCAGCCGAGGCCGATGCCGAGCGCGCCGGTGAACACCGCGATGCAAAGGAGTCGGATCGCAATCGTGCGGACGAGCCCGCGCAGCATCACCCAAGACATGAAGGACTCCCGTGCCGGTCGTCGGCGTCGAGGCTGGAAAGAAGCTCGGGCAGCCGGTCCGCGGAGACCGGGCGCGCGAAGTAGTAGCCCTGGCCCTGGTCGCAGCCAACCGAGCGGAGCTGGGATAGCTGCTCGGTGGTTTCCACCCCTTCCGCGGTTACCGTGATCCCCAGGCTCTTGGCCAGGGTGACCACCGCCCGGATGATGGCGGTGTCCTCGTTGTCGAAGCCCACGCCCTTGACGAGCGAGCGGTCGATCTTGAGACAGTCCACCGGCAACCGCTTGAGATAGGAGAGCGACGCGTAGCCGGTGCCGAAGTCGTCGATGGCGAGGCGCACGCCGATCTTCTTGAGGGCCTCGAGCCGGTCGAGCATCTTCGGATCGTCCCGCATGAGGACGGCTTCGCTGATCTCGAGCTGCAGGCGCTCCGCGGCGAGGCCCGTCTCGCGTAGGATCAGGGCGACCTCGTCGGGCAGGGCGTCGCGCTCGAACTGGCTCGCCGACAGATTGACGCCTACCACGAGGCGGACCCCGCCCGGCCCCTCCGGCGTCCAGGCCCGCGCCTGGCGGCATGCCTCACGTAGCACCCACTGGCCCATCGGCACCATCAGGCCCGATTCCTCGGACAGCGCGATGAAGTCGGCGGGGAGCAGGGCGCCACGCCGTCGGTGATCCCAGCGGATCAGGGCCTCCACCTCGACGGCGCGGATGGACGCGAGGGTCACCACCGGCTGATACCGGAGCGTCAGCTCCTGACGGGCCCCCGCGGTGCGGAGATCCGATTGTAGATCCAGGCGCTCGCGGGTGGAGATGCTGAGGCCGGGCTGGTAGAGCTCGTAGCGGGCGCGTCCCTCGGCCTTGGCCTGATACATCGCGAGATCGGCGTTGTGCAGGACCTCGTCCGGCTGCATGGAGCCGCCGCGGGTCAGGGCGATGCCGATGCTCGCCGAGATCAGGACGTCGCGGCCCTCGACCACGAACGGGCGCTGGATCTCGGCGGAGACGCGCTCGGCCACCGCGGTGGCGCCGGCGAGATCGTCGGTGTCCTCGAGGAGCAGCCCGAATTCGTCGCCCCCGAGGCGGGCGACGGTGTCCTCGGGGCGCAGACACGAGGCGATGCGGTGGCCGACCTCGAGCAGAAGGCGGTCGCCGACTTCGTGGCCGAGCGTCTCGTTCAGGATCTTGAAGCGGTCCAGGTCGAGGAAGAGCACCGCGAGGTTCGACCCACCGCGCTCCGCGCGGGTCAGCGCGTGGGCCAGGCGGTCCATGAAGAGGGCGCGGTTGGGCAGGCCGGTGAGCCCGTCACGGAACGCCTCGCGGATGAGCTGGTCCAGGCGGCGGGGGAACTCGTTGATCTCCTGCGACTGCTGCTCGATGGTGGCGAGCATGCGCGCAAAGGAGCTCATGAGCGTGCCGATCTCGTCCTTGCGTCTCGACTCCGCGGGTGGAAGGTCCGGATGCGGCTGGTTGCTGAGCTGCGCCGCGCGCGACAAGGCGGTGGCGATGTCCCAGACCACGAAGGCACCGCCCGCCATCAGGAGGAGCGCGAAGACCACGAGCGCGGGAACGTTCACCGAGTCGACGAGCCAGGCGAGGGGGCCCAGGAACTCACGCACCGGCGCATGGAACGCGTAGGTGAGCAGCAGCAGCGGGATGACCGAGCAGAGGGTGAGGGCGAAGATCACCTTGCGCCGGACCTGCTGGCCGGCAAAGGCCACCTCACGGTTGATGGGTTCCTTACTCATCGGGCCTCCAGAGGGAGGAAATCGAGCAAGAGCGGTGCCACGGGGTGGGGGGGCTAAGCCGCTGATAAGAGGGCTCTCGAATCGCGGTCGAGAGGCGCGCCGTCGAGGGACTTACAAATTGTCGAAGGAAGCGACGATTTTCGTCTACGGCGCCTTCCAGACGGCGCTGCCGTCGCGATCCGAGAGCTGTAGGCTCGGCGCCCGCGTGGGGCTGATCGCGATCGAGACTTGCGGCCGACCCTGGTCGTTGCCAAGCCCGAGGCTCGTGCCGCCCGGCGACGCCACCAGCCAGCCCTGCTGTCCCCGCGTCGCGACCGAGAGCTGCCCGTTGTCGCCGGTCGCGGCCAGCTGCGCCTGCGCGCCCGCGCGCGAGACGGACAGCGCGGCCGACTGGCCGGGGGTAACCGTCAGATCGACGTTCGTGGCGCCGTCCTGGTCCGTCATGGTGAGGCGCGTGCGGTCGTTGTCGTCCACCGTGAACATGGCGCGGCCGCGTCCGTCGGCGTCGGTGATCACCAGCCGCCGCGTCTTCACCTCGTCGGGGCTGGTGGTGACGGTGGCGGCGACGGCACCGAAGAGCCCGGCGCACGCCAGCGCGGTGATGCCCAGGCGGCGCCACCCGGCGAGCTCCCGCTCGAGGCGGTTCAGGCGTCCGTGCAGGTCGGCGAGAGTCGGCTCCGTCATCGTGTTCCTCCTAGGGGCTCGGGCTGGTGCGTGATCGTGGGCCGCGCGCGGCGACGGCCCCAGCCTGCCCCGGCCGGCCGCGGATGTCCAGTCCCTCCCGCCTTGACCCCCCGCGAGGCGGCGTGTTACACAGGGGCGGCTCCCGATGACGCGACCGGTCCCGTCCCGCCTCCCATCCCGAGGAGAACTGACCATGCATCGTTGCCTGGCTACTACCGTCGCCCTCTGCGTGACCGCCGTCCTGGCCGCGCCCTCCGCCGCTCCCGCGCAAGCGCCGCAGTACGTGTGGAAGGCGGGCACGGTGACCGCGGGAGGCAACCCGCTCAACGACGCGATGGAGCTCTTCGCCAAGCAGCTCGCCGAGCACAGCAAGGGGCGGATCAAGGTGGACGTCCACATCGCCAACGCGCTCGCCAAGGGCGAGGGCGCGCACCTGGAGGGCGTGCAGCTGGGCACCATCGACGTGGTCGCGATCGGAAGCGCCCCGGTGGGCGGGATGTTCGAGCCCCTCTACCAGTCGCTCGACCTGCCCTTCCTCTGGTCGACGCGCGAGCAGGTGTGGAAGGTCATGGACGGCCCGCTCGGGCAGGAGCTCCTGAAGAAGATGGAGAGCAAGAACCTCAAGGCCTTCTGCTTCGGCGGCGGCTGGGGGTTCCGCAACATGATGTCCAACAAGCGGCCGATCACGACGCCGGAGGACATGAAGGGCCAGACCATCCGAGTGCAGGAATCGCCCACGTACGTGGCGATGATGAAGGCGATGGGGGCCAACCCGGTGCCGATGGCCTACGTCGAGGTGTATCTGGCCATGAAGCAGGGGACGATCGACGGGATGGAGCTGCCGTCGTTCACGTTCACCTCGGACAAGTTCCAGGAAGTGACCAAGTACTACTCGCTGACCCGTCACTCGTATCCGCCGATCGCCTGGTTCATGAACCTCAAGAAGTACCAGGCGCTTCCTGCCGACATCCAGAAGGTCGTGGACGACTCGATGCGCGACGCCTGCCAGGTCCACCGGCGGCTCGAGGTCGAGAAGGAGAAGAGCGACTTCGAGGTGATGAAGAAGGCGGGCGTGCAGATCAACGAGGTGAAGGACATCAAGGCCTTCCAGGCCCTGATGAAGCCGGCCTACGATTACGTGGAGGGCCAGGTCGGCAAGGAGTTCATGGTCAAGCTCCGGACGGCGGTACAGGCGGCGTCGACGAAGTAGTCTGTGCTGCTCCGCGCGCTGTCGCGGATCGTCGAAGGCCTGCTTTTGGTCATGATGGTCGTGCTCTGCCTCGACGTGTTCCTCGGGGTCTTCTCCCGCTACGTGATCGCGCGCACCTTCACCTGGTACGACGAGATCGCCCGGCTGCTCTTCGTCTGGATCGTGTTCCTGGGGGCGGCGGTGGGCGTGCGGCGCAGCGCCCACTTCCGCCTCCATCTCCTGATCGATCGCCTGCGTCCCGGGGGCCGTCGTCTCGCCCACGTGATCGGTGTCCTCGTCCTGATCGGTTTCGGCCTGGTCCTGATCCAGCAGGGCTGGAAGCTGGTCGAGCTCGGACAGTTCCAGCGGACCCCGGTGATGGGCCTCTCCAAGCAGTGGGTCTACGCGTCGGTTCCCACGGGTGGGGCGCTCGTCATCCTCTACAGCCTGCCGCATCTCTGGCGCGCGCTCCGCGGCGCGCCCGACGCCGTCCCATGATCCCGGTCATCGCGGTCTCGTTCGTGGTCCTGCTGCTGCTGGGCGTGCCGGTGGCCTTCGTGATCGGGGTGTCGGGTTTCATCGGGCTCTGGTGGAGTGGTCAGTACCCGCTCACCGTGGTCGTGAAGCAGATCTTCGAAGGCGTGGACTCGTTCGTCCTGCTCGCGATCCCGCTCTTCATCCTGGCCGGCGCGCTGATGGAGACGGGCGGTATCGCGGTGCGGCTGGTGCGGCTGGCCCAGGTGCTGGTGGGCTGGATCCGGGGCGGGTTGTCCATGGCGGTCGTGGTGGCCGAGTACATCTTCTCGGGGATCTCGGGCTCCACGGTGGCGGACGTCTCGGCCATCGGCTCCACCATGATCCCGCCGATGCTACGCGCGGGCTATCGGCCGGAGCAGGCGGTCGCGGTCGTCTCGGCGGCCTCCGCGATGGGCATCCTGGTGCCGCCCTGCATCCTGATGATCGTGATCGGCTCGGTGGCCAACGTCTCGGTCGCCGCGCTGTTCGCGGCCGGCTTTCTGCCCGCGGTGGTACTGGCGCTCGCCATCATGGTGTACATCTGGTTCGACGCCCGGCGCAGCGGCATCGAGGCCCGCGCGCGCGCCACCTGGGCGGATATCTGGCGCGCGTTCACGGACGCGGTGGTTCCGCTCGGCCTGCCCGCCATCATCTTCGGTGGCATCCTGGGCGGAGTGGTGACACCGACCGAGGCGGCCGTGCTCGCGGTCATCTATGCGTTCATCGTCGGCGTCTTCATCTACCGCGAGATCGCCTGGGCCGACCTGCCGCACATCCTGGTACAGAGCGCGGTGGTCACCGCGGCGGTGTGCTTCCTCCTGGGCACCGCGGCGGTGGTGGCGTGGGTGCTGGCCGTGCAGCAGATCCCGCAGATCCTCCTGAGCCTCATGCTCGCGGTGCCCGGCGGGAATGTCGTGTTCCTGGTCCTGACCGCGGTTCTCTTCATCCTGCTGGGGGCGGTGCTGGAAGGCCTGCCCGCGGTGGTCATCCTGCTGCCGACCTTCATGCCAGTGGTGACCCGGCTCGGCATCGACGTCATCCACTACAGCACGGTGGTGGTGGCCGCGACCGGCATCGGCCTGTTCCTGCCGCCGATCGGCGTCGGGTTCTTCATCGCGTGCGGCATCGCCAACATTCCGGGTGACCGCGCGACCGGCGCGATGATGCCCTACGTGTACATGATGTGCGCGGGGCTCATGATCGTGATCCTCGTGCCCTGGGTCACCCTGATCGTTCCGCGCCTGCTGGGGCTGGGCTAGCACTCACTCCGCCATCAGCACCGCGGTGCCCACGACGCGGTCCGCGGCCAGCGCCTGCAGCGCCAGGTTGGCTTCGGCGAGCGGGTACCGCGTGACCCGCGGCCGGATGGGCACGGCCGCGGCCTCCGCCAGGAGCGCCTCGCCGTCGGCCCGCGTGTTGGCGGTGACGCTCTGAAGCGTCTTCTCCCAGAAGAGATTCGGCTCGTAGGCCATGGCGGGCACGTCGCTCATGTAGATGCCCGCGAGCGCCACCGTGCCACCTTTCTCGAGGCTCTGGAGAGCCACCGGCACCAGCTCGCCCGCGGGAGCGAAGATGATCGCGGCGTCGACGCGCTCGGGCAGGGGATCACCCGGGGCTCCGGCCCACCGCGCACCCAGGTCCAGAGCCAGCCGGCGATGTGCGGCGTCGCGCGTCGAGGCGTACACCGTGCAGCCCCAGTGGCGCGCCACCTGCAGCGTGATGTGGGCGGACGACCCGAAGCCGTAGAGGGCGAGGCGACCGCCGCGCGGGACCCGGCTGCGGCGGAGCGCCCGGTACCCGATGATCCCGGCGCAGAGCAGGGGAGCGGCCTCGGCGTCATCGAACACCGCGGGGATTGCGTAGGCGAAGGCCTCCGGCACGCAGCAGGACGTCGCGTAGCCTCCATCGTCGGTCCACCCCGTGTAGGTGGAGCGCTCGCACAGGTTCTCGCGTCCGGTGGCGCAGAAGGCGCACGTCCCGCACGTCGAGCGGAGCCAGGCGATGCCGACCCGGTCTCCGATCCGGAACCGTCGTGCCCCGGGCCCGAGGGCCTCGACACTGCCGACCACCTGGTGGCCCGGTACGATGGGTAGCCGGCGCGGGGCCAGATCGCCTTCGATCACGTGCAGGTCGGTCCGGCAGGTGGCGCAGCAGTGGACCCGCACGCGCACCTCGCCGGGGCCCGGCGCCGGCGGGGCGACCTCGGCCAGCTCGAGGGGCGAGGAGCCGATCGGTCCCTGAGCCCGGAGCACCATGACGCGCATGACGACGCGATTCTGCCACAGGACTCCACCCTTGCAGGCCCGCCCGCGCCCAGAGTAGGCTTGAGCGGCTCAAACGCCATGAGCGAGGAGGCAAGGATGTGCGGAGGGCTCGGCGGCGATACGCCGTGGAGTTTCACGTCGCGCGGTGGTTTCCCTTCATTCTGAACTGAGGAGGCCGACATGCCAGAGTTGACCCGCCGGTACATCGTCATGTCCATGGCGTCCGAGGCGCCGTTCGACGCCCACGATCCGGAGGCCCCGTTCGTGCTGAAGCCGTGGAAGGACCCAGCGGCGCTTCGGGCGCTCGAGACCTATCGAGACCACTGCTATCCGGAGCTGGCCAGCGACCTCTCCGCGTGGATCCTCACGATCGCGAATGGGGCCAAGCTGCGCGGCGGCGTCGGAGCCCGGAACGAAGCCCACATCGCGAGCCGGCCCAAGGGGCGGTCAGCCGCGAAGCCCAAGCCCAAGGCCAAGACTAAAGCCTCGGCGAAGAAAAAGGCAAATAAACCATCGAAGAAAAAGAGGAATCGACGCTAGTGGGCGGACCCTCAGTCGAGCGTCTGTCCGAGCTGGTCGCCAGCGCCTCCCGGATCGTGGCGTTCACGGGCGCGGGAGTCAGCACCGAGTCCGGCATCCCCGACTTCCGGAGCCCCGGTGGGGTCTGGGACCGCTTCGACCCCAACGAGTTCACCTTCCAGAACTTCATGAAGAGCGAGGCCGGCCGGCGCCGCTACTGGGAGCTGGGCCGTACAACGTTCCCGGTGATCCGCGGGGCCGAGCCCAATCCGGGCCATCACGCCCTGGTGACCTTGTGGCGCCTCGGCAAGCTCGACTGCGTGATCACCCAGAACATCGACAACCTGCACCAGCGCGCCGGCCTGCCCGCCGACCGGGTGATCGAGCTGCACGGCAACGCCACCCGGGCGCGCTGCCTCACGTGCGAGCGCCCGTACGAGCGCGAGCGGATCCAGGAGTGGCTCGACGCGGGTGTGGTCGTTCCCGCCTGCGACCCGCCCTGCGGCGGCATCATCAAGCCGCGCACGATCATGTTCGGCGAGGCGATGCCGCGGGTCGAGCTGGAGGAGGCCGAGCGTCGGGCCCGAAGCTCGGATCTCTTCATCGTGGTGGGCTCGTCCCTCGTCGTGTATCCGGCCGCGTACATGCCGCTGCACGCCAAGGACTCGGGCGCCACGCTGGCGATCGTCAACCTGACCGAGACGCCGCACGATGGTCAGGCCGACCTGGTGGTCCGGGGTAGCGCCGCCTCGGTTCTCTCGGTGGTCGTCGACCGTCTGCCGACGCGGCCGGCGTCGCGCTGAAGGACCGCCCGATGACCGCCGCTCTCGTGGAGCGCCTGATCAAGGGGCGCTTGGCCCATGAGGCCACGCCACCGATCAGCGAGTCCACGCCCGACATCACCCTCGAGCAGGCCTACGGCCTCCAGCGTCAGCTCGAGCAGGCGCTGATCGGGCGGGGCGAGCGCGTGGTGGGTTACAAGGTCGGGTTCACGACCGCGGCGCTCCAGGAGCGTCACGGCGTGACCGAGCCCGTTCTCGGCTTCCTGCTGGGCTCCGGCGTCTACGGCAGCGGCGACGCGGTGCCGCTGTCGCGCTTCATCGCGATCGGGGTCGAGGTCGAGGTCGCGTTCCTGCTCGGATCGGACCTGGCCGGGCCCGGGGTGACGCCGGCCTCCGCGCTGCTCGCGGTGGAGGGCGCCCTGCCGTCCTTCGAGCTGATCGACTTCCGCCTGAGCGGCACGCCGCGGGGCGCCGACGTGATCGCCGACGGCGTGTACACCAACGCGATCGTGCTCGGCCGGCCGCTCACGCCGGTGACCGGCATCGATCTGGCGCTGGAAGGCGTGGTGTTCGAGCAGGACGGCCAGATCGTGGCGACCCAGACCGCCGCGGAGGTGCTGGGCAATCCGCTCGTCTCGCTCGCCTGGGCTGCCAACGCCCTCGGCCGGATGGACCGCGGCCTGCGCAGAGGGGACATCGTGCTGACCGGCTCGATCTCGAAAGTACTGCGGCCCACCGCCGGCCAGTCCGTCCGCGCCTCCTTCACGCGCCTCGGTTCCGTGGCCTGCCGCTTCGTGTGAATCTCGAGACCCTCCGCCGTCGGCTCGACGCCGGGCTGAGTCGGAGACCACGGGTCGCGCTGGACCGGAGCGATCTGGTGTCGGCGGCGGTGCTCGTGCCGATCACCGATCGCGACGGGCCTCATCTCCTGTTCACCAAGAAGACGGGTGGCGTGCCCCACCACAAGGGCCAGTTCTCATTCCCGGGCGGCATCGTCGACGTTCGCGACGGCTCGCGGGTGGAGACCGCGCTGCGCGAGGCCTGGGAGGAGATCCACCTGCCCGCGGAGGCGGTGGAGGTGCTGGGGTTGCTCGACGACACCGAGACCCGCGCGACCAACTTCATCATCACCCCGGTGGTGGGGATCGTTCGAGATCCGGTGGACCTCCGGCCGGATGGCCGCGAGATCGAGCGCGTGCTAGAGGTGCCGCTGCAGACGCTGCGCGATCCGGCCATCTTCCGGACCGAGATGTGGGAGCGCAACGGCGAGCCGCATCCGGTGCTCTTCTACGACGTCTCGCCCGACGACATCATCTGGGGCGCCACCGCCCGGATCCTGAGCCAGTTCCTCGCTCTGCTGGACGAGCCGGAGCCGCCCGCGTGAGCCCGGGGCCCGTGCTGGTCGAGGTCGCCGGCGGGGTGGCGCGTGTGACGCTCAATCGCCCCGAGGTGCGGAATGCGCTCAACGCCGCGATGCTGGCCGAGCTGGACGCGGCGTTGCGCCGCCTGGAAGACGACCCCGAGGCCCGCGCGATCGTGCTGCGCGGGGCGGGGGACCGGGCGTTCTGCGCCGGCGCCGATCTGAAGGGGGTCGGCGACCGGGGCACCACCTTGCAGGCGCGCGAGTCATTCGGCGGGCTCGCGCGCATCCTCGAGTTCATGTCGCGGATGCGAACGCCGATCATCGCGCAGGTGCACGGCTATGCGCTGGCCGGTGGCTGCGGCCTCGCCGCCGGCTGCGACGTGGTGGTGGCGGCCGACGACGCGGTCTTCGGGCTGCCCGAGATCAAGGTGGGGCTGCTGCCGCTGATCGTGATGGCGCCGATCCTGCGTGCGGTGGGTCGCAAGCGGGGGCTGCTGATGATCCTGAGCGGCGAGCCGGTGTCGGCCCGGGAGGCCTACGAGATGGGCCTGGTCAGCCGGCTCGTGCCCCGGGCCGATCTGGAGCCGTCGGTGAGCGCGCTCGCCTCCACGCTGGCCGGCTACTCGCCGACCGCCCTGGGACTGGCCAAGGAAGCGGCGATGATGGTGTCCGAGATGGAGTACGGCGCGGCCCTGCGCTACCTGCGCGAGATGATCACGCTGGTGGCCCTCTCCGACGACGCCCGCGAGGGCATCGCGGCCTTCTTCGGCAAGCGCGCGCCGCGCTGGACCGGGCGCTAGCCCTGCCCGCACCAGCCCAGCCTCCAGAGCGGCTGGCCGCCGGTGGCCTCTGCCCCACCTGCGTGCACACCCGACGCATCGTGTCGGGCCGCGGATCGGAGTTCTGGCTGTGCGCGCTGGCCGTGCGGGACCCGGCGTTTGCGAAGTATCCGCACCTGCCCGTGCTACGCTGTCCAGGACATCAGCCCAAGTCCACGGAGGTCTGATCGTGCCCAGAATCGTCCGGGCGGCTGTGCTGGGGGGCACCGTCGTCCTCGTCGCCCTCTCCAGCTCGGCGGGGTGGGGGCAGCCCAAGGAGCTACCCGCCAAGATCGTCACGCTCGGCGGACCCGCCGAGCTCTTCAAGAAGGACGCGCCGGACTGGAAGTCGGCCGCGCTCCGCGCGGAGGTGGGCGAGGGCGACAGCGTTCGGACCCAGGTCGGCGGGCGGGTCGCGCTCAGGACGGGCAGCGGCCAGGCCCTGCGTCTCGGCTCGCGGTCACAGGTCGCTCTGCCCCCCGGCTCCGACGGGGACGGCGCCCCGACGCGCGTGCGATTCGACTACGGGTGGCTCTGGGTCGCAGTGATGCCGGGCGGCGCGGAGCCGACCCAGGTGGAGGTGCGAGCGGGGCCGGCGGTGATCACGGTACGCGGCGGCGGCGTCGCGATCCGTCGGAACCAGGACGGCTCGACCCTGGTCCAGGTCCATCACGGCACTGCGCAGTGCGCGGGCCCGGATCGTCAGTGGGAGCGCACCCTGACCGGCCCCCAGCAGCTCCTCGTGCCCACCTCCGGCCCGCCCGGCCCTCCCGTGAACCTGACCGTCGACCCGCTCGAGACGACCTGGGTCCGGTGGAACGCGGACCAGGACTTCGCGGGCGGCTACGGTGGCGCGAAGCCACAGCCATGAGCCTGGAGGCGCTGGTGGTAGGCACGGAGCTCCCCGAGTATCGCGTGAGCGCCATCGCGACCTCCGACGCGTGGGAGAACAAGATCCACGAAGACTCGCTGGCCCGTGAGTTCGGCTTCCGCGGGGGCCTGGTCCCCGGTATCACCGTCTACTCGTGGATGACGCATCCGGTGGTAGCGGCGCTGGGCGGCACGTGGCTCGATCACGGCACGTTCTCGGTCCGCTTCGCCAAGCCGGTGTACTTCGGTGAAGAGGTGACGGTGCGGACGAGCGTCGCCGCGCATTCCCGGGACGAGGTCACGATCCAGGCGCGCGTCGTCAACCGCGAGGATGAGGTCTGCGCTACCGCGACGATGGGCCTGCCCCTCGGCCCGCTGCTGCCGCTGCCGGACGTGGCCGCCCACCCCGCCGCCCCGTTGCCCGACGAGCGCCCGCTCGCGAGCCGGGCCTTCCTCGCGAGCCGCACCGTCCTGGGGACGCCCGCGCTGCTCCTGGATCGGCCCGCCCTCGATGCCTTCCTGCTGAAAGTCAGCGAGCGGCTGCCACTGTACCGCGGCGCCGACGCGCCGGCCCATCCCGGTCTCTACCTCGAGCTGGCCAACCGAGCCCTCGACCGCAACGTTCGGGTCAGCCCGTGGATTCACGTGGAGAGTCACGGTCAGCACCTGAGCGTCCCCCGTGTGGGCCAGCCGCTCGAGATGCGCGCCAAGGTGAAGAGCCTCTTCCAGGGGAAGGGCCACGAGTTCGTGGAGCTGGATCTGCTCTTGCTCGCGGAGGGCGCGCGCCCGGTCGCGGCCATCCGCCACATCGCTATCTACCAGCTGCGGGCCACGGGATGACCTGGTGACGAAGATCCTGGTGGTCGACGACGAGGCGGAGATCCGGTCACTCCTCGGCGCCGTCCTTCAGAGCAAGGGATACGAGGTGGTCACCGCGGAGGACGGCGCCGCCGCCCTCCAGCAGGTCCAGCGCGAGCATCCAGGCGTCATCTTGATGGACCTCAGCATGCCCCGCATGAGCGGAATGGACGCGCTGCCCGAGATCAAGCGGCTCGATCCGGACATTCCCGTTGTCATCTGCACCGCGCACGCCGACCTGGCCACCGCGGTGCGCGCCATGAAGCTCGGGGCCTACGACTACCTCACCAAGCCGTTCGACGTGGAGCTGCTGGCCCTGACGGTGGGCCGCGCGGTGGAGCGCAGCCAGCTCCGGTTGCGCATCGACGAGCTGAAGCGCCAGGGCCAGGGCACGTCGCTCGCCGAGCGCATGGGGGCCAGTGCCGCGATCGCGCAGGTGATCCAGCAGGTGGCCCAGGTCGCCGAGTCCAACTTCACGGTCCTGGTTCAGGGCGAGACGGGAACCGGCAAGGAGCTGATCGCGCGGGCCATCCACCAACAGAGCCGGCGGCGGCAGGCCTCCTTCGTGGCTGTCGACTGTGGGGCGATCCCGGAGACGCTGGTGGAGTCGGAGCTGTTCGGCCACGAGCGCGGCGCCTTCACCGGCGCCCAGACGAAGCGCGAGGGGCATTTCCAGCTCGCCAAGGGCGGCACGCTGTTCCTGGACGAGATCGGGAACGTCCCGCTCGCCACGCAGGCCAAGCTCCTCCGGGCCCTGGAGCAGCGGGAAGTCCATCCGCTCGGCGGCGCGCGGGCGGTGGCGGTCGACGCGCGCATCATCGCGGCCACCAACGCGGAGCTGGAGGAAGGCGTGAAGGCCGGGCGCTTCCGCGCCGACCTCTACTACCGGCTCACCGAGTTCACGATCACACTGCCGCCGCTCCGTAGCCGGCGCGAGGACATCACGCATCTCGCGCAGCGCTTTCTCGACGAGGTGAGCATGGAATTGCGCCGGCCGGTGCGGCGCGTGTCGGAGGAGGCGATGGCCGCCCTGCTGCGCCACGACTGGCCAGGCAACGTGCGGGAGCTCAGGAACGTGATCCGCAAGGCGGCGCTGCTTGCCGCCGACGTGGTGACCGCCGAGCACATCCCGACGCTGAGCGCATCGATGTCCGGCTCCACCCGCGTGGCCGCCGATCCGGCCGGCGGGGATCTGTCGCTTCGCGAGGTGGCCGAGCTCGCCACAGTGCAGGCCGAGCGCGAGGTGATCCGGCACGCGCTCGAAGCGACCAAGGGCAACAAGAGCCAGGCGGCCCGCATCTTGCGGACCGACTACACGACGCTTCACGCCAAGATGAAGCGCTATGGGATCTTCGCGCGAGATTTCATCCGGCGCTGATCGGGTCCTCGTGGCGCCCCCATAGCGGTGCTCCCATAGATCATCCTGTTTCGGGGGAATCGACCCTCGAGGGCCCGCTACAGCCTTGAGCTGTAAGTATCCGATAAGATGATTTTTATACGTAGATGGCCATGGCGGACCTCAAGATTCGGCTGGTGGCACCGAACTTGCCCCTGCAGTCACCGCAGAAGGCGTAACCGGCCATCGGAGGAGGACGCGCATGAGCAGTGGCGGAACCGTCTCGTCTTGGATGACGCAGCCGTCGGAGGGTCCCTACGCGACTGATGTGCCGGTCGGCCCGCTCCCTCTTCGCCGGACGGTGGCGCGCGCGGTGGCCCGGGCCGAGGTGGAGGCGATCCAACGCGCCCTGGAGATCACCCAGGGCAACAAGAGCCAGGCGGCCCGGCTGCTACGCACCAACTACGCCACGCTCCACGCCAAGATGCGGCGCCACGGCATCTCCACGCAGCAGCCCCGCGAGTAGGCGCGACGCCCGGTCACCCGATCACGGCCACCACAGATACAGGAAGCGGGGTCCGCCTCCACCCAGAGCGGTCGCGAATTGGGCCAGGGTGCTCTCCGCGCTCGAGGTGACGGGCGTCGCGGAGTAGATGTTCGTTCGATACTCCTTGGGGCGGTGGTACATGACTACCTTCGCTTCGGTCAGTCCCGCCCGTTCCTTCGCCAGCGACACCACGTCCTCCAGATACCCGATCCGGTCCACCAGGCCCAGGCCCATAGCCTGATCCGCGGTGTAGATCCGGCCGTCGGCGATGGCCCGCACGCGATCCTCGGGCATCTTGCGCGACTGCACGATGAGGCGGACGAAGCGCCCGTACATGTCGTCGATGACGCCCTGGAATACCGCCCGCTCCGGCTCGGTCAGGGAACGGAACGGCGAGCCCGCGTCCTTCATGGGCCCCGACTTGATGGCGAGCGGCGCCACCCCGATCTTCTCCATCAGACCCTGCGCGTTGACCGTGATCATCACCACGCCGATGCTCCCGGTGATCGTGGTCGGGTTGACCACGATGGTGTCCGCGGCCAGCGCGGCGTAGTAGCCCCCGGAGGCCCCCACGTCCATGATGGCGGCGATGACGGGCACCTTCTTGCGCTCCTTGAAGGCAAGCAGCTCGTGGTAGACGATGTCGGAGGCGGTGATGGTGCCCCCCGGGCTGTTGATCCGGACGATGAGGGCTCGGACGCGATCGTCGTCCTCCGCCTTCCGCAGCTCCTCACGCACCCGCGCCAGGAGGGGGACGCGCGGGGGCGGGGCCCCGAGCGAGAAACTCACCACGTCCTCGGAGAGGAGGCCGGAGAGATCCAGTATCAGGATCTTGCTCGATCCCTTGCCCTCGACCGTCTCCTCCTCGAGCGGCTTGATCCGCGGCTGGAGATCGATGGTGACCAACGAGCAGCCGGCCAGGGCGAGCAGGGACGTGAACGTGAGGACGAGCAGTCGGCGCATGCCGGCAGTATACGGGTCCGCGTCCGGCGGACCTAGCTTCGCCGACCGGCGCTCAGCGGTGGTGATACTCCGGACACACGTGCTCGGCAACGGGGCCGAGCTGCTCGAGCATGCGCCCAGACGGGCACAGCGGACGCAGGATGAACTTGGAGGCGCCCGCCTTCACGTATTCCTCAACCTTCTCGAGGAGCCGACCCACCGGGCCGAAGGCGGTGCACTGGCGCATCGTCGCCTCGTCGACGCGCCCGCGTGGGATGAACGGCTGGGCCATCGCGAGCGCCGCCTCCTCGGTCTCGGCGATCGCGTAGTTGATCAGGGTGCCGAAGTGATCCTCGGGCACCTGCCGGCCCTCGGCCGTCGCCATGTCCTGCACCTTCTGGATGCCCGCGCGCATCTCGTCCGGCGTGATGAAGGACGGGATCCACCCGTCGCCGAGGCGGGCGGTGCGCCGCATGGCCGCCTCGCTCTTTCCTCCGATCCAGATCGGAGGCGGGGTCTGCCACGGCTTCGGGAAGATCGAGATGCGGTCGAGCTTGTAAAACTCGCCCTGGAACGTCACTTCGTCCTGCGTCCAGAGCATCCGCATGACCCGGATCGCCTCGTCGGTCCGTCGCCCGCGCTGGGCGAAGGCGACTCCGGAGGCCTCGAACTCGCGCGGCAGCTCGACCCCCACCCCGACCGCCGGAAACAGGCGCCCCTGCGAGAGCCAGTCCACGGTGGCCATCTCCTTCGCGGCGACGACCGGCGTTCGGTAGGGCAGGACGACCACGCTCGGGCCGAACTTCAGCCGCGTGGTACGCGCTCCGATGGCCGCGAGCGTCGTCATGACCTCGGGAACCGGAGCCGGCGAGGAGAGTCGGTCGGAGAGCCAGATCGAATCCACGTCGCTCCGCTCGAGCACGTCGCACAGCGTCCACAGAAATCCCGCGCCGTCGCGGCCGGGCGGCCACGGTCCCGGCATGATCCCGATCCGATACTTGATCGTCATGGTGCGGCATCCTACGCGTGCGTGTGGAGCCCCGTCAAGGCGCCGGGCTCGCGCGAAAGTTGACAGAAATGCCCTCGACGCGTCAGGGTCGAGTGAGCACGGCGCGAGACCGCGCGAGGGCGTAACGGCAGCGATCACGGCGAGGAGGGGTGGGTGAGCGGTCACGATCGGAGGTCCTTTCCCAGGGCGGCGGCGGCCTGGCCGGCCACCGTCGAGACCAGTGACGGTCGCGTCGTCCTGGGCGAGGTCGTCAACCTGAGCCTGTCGGGGATGAAGGTGCGATCCGAGACGGACGCGCCGGTGAACAGCGTCGTCACGGTTCGGGTCACGCTGCCCGGCGACGCGGGGCGACTCGAAATGGTCGGCACCGTGGTCCGCCGCGACGGCGAGAGTGTCGGGGTGGCGTTCCTCAAGATGTCGGATTCTCCGGCGGGCCGGGTCACTCCGTTCGTCTCGCGGGGCGACATGCGTCGCCGGTTCCCGCGCGTGCCGGTGAGCCTGCCCATCCGGGTCGAGGGGGGATCGGCCGGTACCGCGAGCGGGTATACGGTGGACCTGAGCGCCTCGGGGGGCCGGGTGGCCACCGACCAGCCGCTCGTCGAGGGCGACGTGGTCGTCATCGAGCTGCCAGCGCGCGCCGGGCTCGAGCGATTGCGCCTGCCGGCGCTGGTGTGGGAGGCCTACGAGGGCGGCGCGGTGCTCGTCTTCACCAATCTGGACGGCAGGGAGTTCGCCCGGCTCCAGGAGTACGTCGCCAACTGCCAGCCGCGAGGCTCCCGGCCAAGTTCCGTTTGACAGGCCAGGAGGCGCCGAATAAGATGAACGGCGATTCACTGCCTGCCATGCGTGATCCAGACAAGCCCCAGCAGATCATCGAGGCCGCGGTTCGGGTCTTCGCGCGCAAGGGCTACTTCAACTCGCGCGTCTCGGACGTTGCGCGCGAGGCCGGCATTGCAGCCGGCACCATCTACCTGTACTTCAAGACCAAGGAAGATATCCTGATCACGCTGTTTCGCCAGAAGATGGCGGCCTTCGTCACGTCCATGCGGCGCGCCATCGCCGACGAGCCCGACGCGGTGGCGAAGGTGCGCCGTCTCGTCCACCTCCACTTTCGCATGCTCGAAGAAGACCCGGACCTGGCCGAGGTGGTACAAATCGAGCTGCGGCAGGGCCAGAAGTTCTTCCGGGGCGCTTCCAGCCAGGAGGTGGCCGAGTACTTCGCCCTGATCGGCTCCGTGCTGGAGGAGGGGGTCAGCCAGGGCCATTTCAAGTCCGAGTTGCCCGTCAAGATCGCCACCAGGATGCTGTTCGGCGCCATGGACCAGATGACGACGTCCTGGGTGCTGGGCAAGCGCGGCTACCGCCTGGTGGACACCGCCCCGTCGGTCGCCGACCTGTTCCTGCAGGGCGTGGCCGCCCGTCTCTAGTCCCCACGCAAGAGGAGAGCTGCCCGATGGCGTACGAGACCCTCATCCTGACCCGCGAGGAGCGCTTCGCGATCATCACCCTCAATCGCCCGCCCGCCAACGCCATCAGCGAGACCCTGATGCGGGAGCTGAACGCGGCGCTTTCCGACCTAGAGCATGACGACGCGGTCCGCAGCGTGATCATCACCGGCGCGGGCGACAAGATCTTCTGCGCGGGTGCCGATCTGGGATCGGCCTTCCAGGGGGCCGACGTGGGGACCTTCATCCGCTTCGGCAACAGCGTGGTGCGCCGCATCGAGCGCTTCCCGAAGCCGGTGGTGGCGGCGATCAACGGCCACGCGCTCGGCGGCGGCTGTGAGATCGCGATGGGCTGCCACATCCGCATCCTGAAGGAGACCGCGCGGATGGGGCAGACCGAGTCCAATCTCGGCATCACGCCTGGCTTCGGCGGCACGCAGCGCTACCCGCGCCTGATGGGGCGCGGCCTCGCCCTCGAGCACCTGATCCTCGGCACGCAGATCCCGGCGGCGGAGTGTTATCGCACCGGCCTCGTCAACCGGCTCGCCAAGGAGGGGGAGACGCTCAACGACGCGAGGGCGCTGGCCCGCGAGCTCGCCAAGCGCCCGCCCGTCGCCACGCGGCTGATCATCGAGGCGGTCGACGACGGGCTTTACGCGCCCATCGACACAGCGATCGAGGTGGAGGTGCGCGCGTTCCTGCAGTCGCTCCGGACCGAGGACGCATCAGAGGGCATCCAGGCCTTCTTCCAGAAGCGCCCCGCCGATTTCAAGGGCCGCTAGGTGGACCTCGGCATCGCGGGGCGGACCGCGCTGGTCACCGGCGGAGCGCGGAGCCTCGGCAAGCAGGATTGCCTGGCGCTCGCCGCCGAGGGCTGCAAGCTCATCGTGCTCGATCTCAACGGCGAGGGCGCGGCCGAGACCGCCCGGGAGATCGTCGACGCCGGCGGCTCGGCGCGCGGCTATGCCGCCGACATCACCGAGCGCGCGGTCTTGACCGACGTGCTCCGGCGCGCGGAGAGCGAAGTGGGGCCCGTCGACATCTGTGTGAACAACGCGGGCTGGATCTACACCATGGGCCAGCTCAAGGACACCGCGGACGACGAGTGGGACCTGAATCTCCGCATCAACCTGACCGGTACCTACAACGTCACCAAGGCCGTCTTCCCCGGCATGCGCGAGCGTGGGTGGGGTCGAGTCATCTGCATGGCCTCCATCGCCGGGCTCATGGGCGGGTTCGGCCAGACCGCCTACTCCACGAGCAAGATGGGGGTCATCGGCTTCGCCAAGTCGGTGGCGCTGGAGGGAGCGCGGTACAATGTGACCTCCAACGTGATCGCGCCCGGCATCGTGGGGCCGAATGCGAATCTGTCGCCGTTGTACGACCGCATGGTCAAGCGGGTGGCCATGCAGCGGGAGGGGCAGCCCGAGGACATCGCCAGCGCCGTCGCGTTCCTCTGCTCGGAGCGCGCGCGCTATATCACGGGGGCCGTGCTCACCGTCACCGGTGGGATGGACCTCTTCACGTTCTAGGCATCACGCTCGACATCGGAAAGGAGACGCGTCCATGCCGACAGTGAAAGAGACGTTCGACAACATGGCCTCCCGGTTCCGCGCCGACAAGGCCGCCGGGGTCAACGCCACCATCCAGTACGACATCACGGGTGATCAGGGTGGCACCTGGAACGCCGTCATCAAGGACGGCGCGTGCAACGTGAGCCAGGGGGCGGCGACCAGCCCGAACCTCACGCTCACCATGTCGTCGCAGGACTGGCTCGACATGACCGGCGGCAAGCTCTCCGGACAGATGGCCTTCATGTCCGGCAAGCTCAAGCTCAAGGGCGACATGGGGCTCGCGATGAAGGTGGGCAGCCTCTTCCAGGTCTAGCCCGAGAGCCGGTGGGCCCAGGCCCGCTCCTCGCAGGCTCGGGGGCGGGCCGGGGACCGGACTTACCAGGTTGACGCGAAGCGTCACGCCGGGATAGGATGAGGACATGAAAGACGAGCTCTTCACGATGATGGGTGAGCTGCCGGCGATGTCGCCGGAGTTGTTAGCGCGGATGCGGGAAGAAGCCAATCGCAATCTTCTCCGCATGAAGCACTTCAGCGAGATGGTGATGAATCCCAAGGAACCCAAGATCGGGGCTACCCCGCGCGAGGAGATCTACCGGACAAACAAGTCCAGGCTCTGGCGATACGAGTCCGGACGCACCATCCGGACCCCCCTCCTGTTCGTGCCCAACCTCGGAATCAGCCGGCCCTACATCTTCGACCTCATGCCGAAGGGATCGTTCGTCGAGCACATGACCGCGCTCGGCTTCGACTTCTACCTGGTGGACTGGGGGGTGTTCGGCGAGGAGGACAACGGCCTCACCGTCGAGGACGCGGTCACCAAGATCCTCCCACGGCTCGCCCGGAAGGCGCTCGAGTCCTCGGGCGCTTCCGAGATGTCCGTGCTCGGCTACTGCATGGGGGCGCCGCTCTCGGCCAGCTTCGTGGCCACCCACCCGGAGTTTCCGGTCAAGAACTACATCAACATGGCCGGCCCCATCGACTTCGCCCACGTCGGCTTGTTCGGCAAGTGGCTCGCCCCGGGGGTGTTCGACGTCGACAAGTACGTCGATACCCTCGGGAGCATCCCCGCCGAGATGGTCAAGATGGGATTCAAGCTGCTCAAGCCCACCATGGACGTCAGCACGAACTTGAATCTCTGGTGGAACCTCTGGAACCCGGACTACGTGTCGGGATTCAACGCGCTCAACAAGTGGGCCAACGAGTATCTGCCATTCCCGGGCGAATTCTTCCGTCAGTGGGTGCGCGACTTCTACCAGCAGAACAAGCTGATCAAGGGCGAGCTGGTGATGGGGGGCCGCCGCGTGCATCTGGGGGAGATCCGCTGTCCCGTGCTCGCGGTGGGAGCCAAGGAGGACAACATCGCGCCACCTGCGTGCGTGAAGCCTCTGATCGACGCGGTGAGCACGCGCGACAAGGAGTATGTGGAGCTGCCGGGTGGTCACATCTCGCTGATCGCCGGACGCGGCGCCTCGGTGCATTGCTGGCCGAAGGTGGCGTCCTGGCTGGCCGCACGCTCGTAGACGAGCGAGGCCGAGGAGCCGGGGTCATGGCCGACAATCCCAGTCAACAGTTGCTCGACATGTGGAAGCGCCAGGTGGAGGAAGGCACGCAGGCCTGGCTCCGGATGATGGGGCAGGGGCAGGCGGCGGCGCCGACCATGGATCCCCAGGCCTTCTGGCGGCCGTTCATGGACCAGGGCATGGCGGCCTGGTCGAAGGTCATGACCCAGGGCAACGCGCCCTCGCCGGATCTGATGGCACAGTGGAAGCAGTTCCTCGACCAGTGGATCGCGGCCTGGTCCCGGGTGCTCGAGCAGGCCATGGGCACCGATTCGTTCGCTCAGCTCTTGAGCAAGCAGCTCGAGGGCTTCCTGAATGTGTCCGGGCCCGCCAAGAAAGCGGCCGAGCAGCAGATCGAGGTGTCGCTGGCCGGGCTCGGCATTCCGTCGCGCGCCCAGGTCACGGCGCTGGCGCGTCACATCGCGCAGGTCGAGGAGAAGATCGACGGCCTGGAGGACAAGCTCGATCGCGTCCTGCGCCGGCTCAACGACGGATCCGGCCGTCCGGAGCGCGCATGATCGGGCTCACGATCGACTCGATCCAGGTGGGCGACAGCGCCCAGATCACCCGCCGGGTCACCGACGGCGACGTCGCCGAGTTCGTGAACGCGGTCGGCGACTACAATCCGGTGCACTCCGACCGCGCGTACGCGGCGGGCACCGTGTTCAAGGAGCCGATCGCGCCCGGCATCTGGACGGCCGGGCTCATCTCGGCGGTCATCGGGACCCGGCTGCCGGGGCCGGGCGCGATCTATCTCTCCCAAGAGCTGAAGTTCCTGAAGCCGGTGAAGTTCGGCGACTCCATCTCGGCCCGCGTCGAAGTCGTCGAGGTGAATCGCGAGAAGAACCGCCTCCGGCTGCGCACGGTGTGCACCAATCAGCGCGCCGAGGACGTTCTCACCGGCGAAGCCCTGGTGATGCCGTCGCGCACCTCGATCAGTTACGTGCGGCCTGCCGAGACCATGGGGCCGCTGGCGCTCTGGACACTGCAACCGCTCGCGTGGATGGCGCAGGGCGCCGCCATCGTGAGCATGCTCGGGCTTTCCGCACTCGCGGCCGCCGTCCCCGCCACGCCATCGCAGCGGCTCTCGAAATAACCGCGGGCCTCGATCGGCGGCGGCGCGTTGGGCGCTGACCTCGCCTTGTGACGATACATCCGCGGTGCTAGACTGACTTCGGCCATGGCGTACGTCATCAAGCGGTATTCCAATCGCAAGCTCTACGACACTCAGGAGAGTCGCTACGTCACGCTCGAGGAGCTCGAAGAGCTGATCCGGGCCGGCCGGGAGATTTCGGTCGTCGACGTGTCGACCGGTGAAGATCTGACGTCGGTGACCCTCGCCCAGATCATCCTCGAGAACGAACGCAGCCATCGCGCCACGCTGCCTACCGCGTTCCTGCACCAGCTCATCAAGCACGGAGAAGCTTGGCAGGACTTCGTCCAGAAGTCGCTTCGCTCCAGCCTGGAGGGATTGATGACGAGCCAGCGTGAGGCCGACCGCGTCCTGCGCGAGTGGGCATCCCGGGCGGGCTGGCTCACCGCGGCTCCGGCCGGGGAGCCCGCCAAGACTGAGAAACGCGCCGAACCCGCGGAGGCCGACGCGCTCCGCGAGGAGGTTTCGGCACTGCGGGAACAGCTTCGCACGCTCGAGGAGCGACTGGAGAAGAAGCGCGAGAAGTAACGCGGGCCGGCCGGACGGCCGGCCCGCGCCACGAGTGGCTAGGCGAGCGGGGTGTACAGGGACTTCATCTTGCCCGCGAGCTGGGCGAAGGTACTCTGGATCTCCTTGCCGGTCTGCTCGGCGGTCGCCTGCAGCCGCTCGGCCGAGCGGGTCATGGCCTGCGTGGTGCTCTCGAAGAGTCGGAAGCCTGTCTGAGTGCCTTCCACCGACTCCAGCACGCCCTTCTGATAGAAGGCGGCCGGATCACGGGGCGCATCCTGCATCTCGCCCTGGCGGCGCAGCACGTACGATTGACCTTCCTTCACGGCTTCCACCGCCGAGGATTGGATCTCGGCGTACAGCCGGACGCCCTCCTTCGCGGTGATGGCGGACAGATCGACCAGCTCCCGAAGGATCTTGTGGCTGGCGTCGGCCCAAATGGAGAAGGCCTCCACGGCACGGCCGGTGAACTGGGACATGAGCTCGCTGGGCTGCATCGGGTTCGTCATCGGAATATCTCCTCCTGTTGTTCGGTTCGCTGGGACGAGGTCGAGAATAACGCGGTGCGTAACATGAGTCAAGAGTTTTATTGCGCCGCGTTATGACAGGCGTGATATACGGGGTAACCTCTTGAAACTCATTGCGAACTGGTAGGCCCGATCGATGTCTCTCACTCGCCTGGCGGAAGACGCCCTCGACAAGTACGGGGAATATACAGCCCTCGCGTTCGAGGGCCGGCAGTACACGAACGTCGACCAGCAGCGGGCCTCCTCCCGGCTGGCCAATGCCCTGCGTCGCCTGGGCGTGGGTCCGGGCGACCGAGTCGTGGTGCTCCTGCCGAACTGCCCCGAAGTGATGCAGAGCTACGGGGCAATCCTCAAGTGCGGCGCCGTGATCGTGCCGGTCATCTTCCTGCTGGGCGAGAAGGAGGTGGCCCACATCCTCGTCGACTCCGAGGCGAAGGTCGTCATCACGTCTAGCGACCTGGTCTCGAAGGTGGAGAGCCAGATCGGCGTGCTGCCCACGCTCCATCACGTGCTGCTGGCCGACGGCGGGAGCGACGGGCGTCTGCGCTCCCTCGAGCAGGAGACGGCGGGGGAGCCGGACCGCATCACCGTCGCGGATCGGCGCCCCGACGATCTCGCGGTCATCCTCTACACCTCGGGCACCACCGGCGTCCCCAAGGGCGTCGCCCTCTCGCACGCCAATCTCGAGTCCAATGCGAGCGCGGTCGCCTCGCTGCACGAGCTGGCGCGCGAGGACTGGGCGGTGGCGGTCCTGCCCCTGTCGCACTCCTACGGGCTCACCGTGATGAATGCGGGGCACATCCTGGGCACGCGGGCCGCCCTGCTGCGCTGGTTCAACCCCGAGCTGGTGCTCCAGACCATCCAGGACTTCAAGGCGGTGTCGATGTCGGCGGTGCCCACGATGCTGGTCTATCTGCTCAACTATCCCGGCGCCGAGCGGTTCGACACGCGGTCAATGCGCGTATGGGGATCGGGCGCGGCCCCGCTGCCCACCGAGCTGGTCGAGCCCTTCGAGCGGAAGTTCGGTGGCAAGATCCTCGAGGGCTACGGGTTGACCGAGGCTTCACCGGTGGTCTCGACCCACCGCCTCTCCGGTCCCCGCAAGATCGGCTCGGTGGGTCAGCCCATTCCGGGTGTCGAGGTCTCGATCCAGGACGACGCCGACCGCGCGCGGCCGGCGGGCGAGATCGGCGAAGTCTGCGTCCGGGGAGCGAACGTGATGGCCGGCTACTACCGCAATCCAGAGGAAACCGCCCGCACCGTGCGCGCCGGGTGGCTGCACACCGGCGACATGGGGCGGCTGGACGAGGACGGCTTCCTCTTCATCGTGGAGCGGAAGAAGGACCTGATCATCCGGGGCGGCTTCAACATCTACCCGCGTGAGGTGGAGGAGGCGCTCTACGCTCACCCGAAGGTCGCGGAGGCCGCAGTGGTCGGCATGAAGGACTCGCTGATGGGGGAGGACGTGCTCGCATTCGTGGTGCTCAAGGACGGGCAGACAGCCTCGGTCGAGGAGATCGCCGCATTCTGCGAGAGTCGGCTGGCTCGCTTCAAGTGCCCGAAGCAGATCCGACTCGTGTCGTCGCTGCCCAAGAGCCCCATCGGGAAGATCTTGCGGAAAGAGCTCCGCACACAGGCGTGAGGAGGCGACCATGGCCAATGTGACGCTGCCGAGCATGTTCTGGAATCGGGTCGAGCGTGACGGGGATCGCCCCGCTCAGCAGTCCAAGGAGGCGGGGGTCTGGAAGACCCGCACCTGGCGCCAGGTCGGGGAGGCCGTTCGGGAGCTCGCCACCGGCCTGCTTGCGCTCGGCCGCAAGAAGGACGACGCGGTCGGCATTCTCTCGGCGAGCCGGGCGGAGTGGGTGCAGGCCGACTTCGCCGCGTTCTCGGCCGGGTGCCGCACGATTCCGATCTATCCGACCTACCCGCCCGACCTCATCCAGTACATCGTGAACGACGCAGGGGTCAAGACGCTGTTCGTGGAGGACTCAACGCAGCTCGCCAAGGTGCTCGAGGTGCAGGGCAAGATGGATGGCCTCGAGCAGATCGTGGTGATCCAGGGCTATCAGGGCGAGCCGGCCTCGCACATCATGACCTGGGACGGGCTAAGGCGTCTCGGGCGGGACAACCTCGAGCGGCTGAAGAGCGATCTGGCCGGACGGGTCGCGGAGGTCCGGCCCGAAGACATCGCCACCATCGTGTACACCTCCGGCACCACCGGACCCCCGAAGGGGGTGGTGCAGACGCACGGCAACCATATGGCCACGCTGGATTCGGCGTCGAAGATGTCCGGCATCCAGGACGGCGACACGCATCTGCTGTTCTTGCCGCTGGCCCACTCGTTCGCGCGGCTCGAATCGTTCATCGGCGTGCACCGCGGCCTCACCACCGCCTTCGCCGAGAATATCGACAAGCTCCGCGAGAATCTGCCCGAGGTCAAGCCGCACTTCATCTGCAGCGTCCCGCGCGTCTTCGAGAAGGTCTACGCGGGCGTCATCGCGAAGGCGGAGGCGGGGTCGCCGGCCAAGAAGAAGATCTTCCACTGGGCGCTGGGCGTTGGACGCGAGGTCTCGAAGCTCCAGCAGGCGAAGAAGCCGGTGCCGCCCGGGCTCGCCTTCAAGCACCGTATCGCCCACAAGCTGGTCTTCTCGAAGCTGCACGAGGCACTCGGCGGCCGCCTTCGCTTCGCGGTGTCGGGCGGCGCGCCGCTCTCGAAGGAGATTGCCGAGTTCTTCCACGCCGCCGGCATCCTGATCCTCGAGGGCTACGGCCTCACCGAGACCTGCCCATCGCTGACCTTCAACCGGCTCGACAACTTCAAGTTCGGCTCGGTGGGTCAGGCTCAGCCCGGCATCGAGATCAAGATCGCGTCGGACGGGGAGATCCTCGGCCGCGGGCCCAATATCGCCAAGGGCTACTTCAAGAAGCCGGAGGCGACCGCCGAGGTATTCCTGCCGGACGGCTGGTTCGCCACCGGAGACATCGGGCGTGTCGACGGCGACGGATTCCTGTTCATCACCGACCGCAAGAAGGACCTCATCGTGACGGCGGGTGGGATGAACATCGCGCCCCAGAACATCGAGAACCTGCTCAAGGGCGATCCGTTCATCAGCCAGGCGATGGTGCACGGCGACAAGCGCGCATATCCGGTGGCGCTGCTCACCCTCAATCCGGAGGAGCTGGCGAAGTTCGCCAAGGCGGAGGGGATCCTCGACATGGATCCCGCCTCGCTCGCGAAGCACCCGAAGGTGATCGAGCGCGTGGCCCGCATCGTGGAGGAGCGGAACGGCGAGCTCCAGTCGTACGCCAAGGTCAAGAAGTTCGCGATCCTGCCGGCCGACTTCACGGTGGAGAACGGGCTCTTGACCCCGACCCTCAAGGTCAAGCGCAAGATCATCACCGACAAGCACCGGGAGCTCCTCGATTCCCTCTACCGCTAGCGATTTCCCGGCGAGCCTCCGCCTCGACGGGCGCGTCGCCATCGTGACCGGCGCCAGCCGGGGCCTCGGCCGCGCGATGGCGGTTGCGCTCGCCCAGGCCGGGGCCGACGTGGCGGTGGCGGCGCGCTCGAAGCCGGAGCTCGAGGAGACGGCCGGCCTCGTGCGGGGGACCGGGCGGCGGGCCCTTGCCGTCGAGACCGACGTGACCGCGTACGGGCAGGTCGAGGCGCTCGTCCGGGCAACGATCGGGGCGCTGGGCGGGCTCCACATCGTGGTCAACAACTCCGGGATCGCTCGAGTGGCTCCGGTGGCCCAGATGTCTCCGGAAGACTTCCGGGCCACGCTCGATGTCAACCTGGTCGGCGTGTTCAACGGCTGTCGCGCCGCCGCGGCCCACCTCATCGCCCAGAAGTCGGGCAAGATCATCAACATCTCGTCGGTCCTCGGGCAGGTGGGGCTGCCCGGCTACAGCGCCTACGCCGCCTCGAAGAGCGGGGTGATGGGCTTCACCCGCGCGCTGGCCGCCGAGTGGGCCCGGTACTCCATCCAGGTCAACGCCCTGGCCCCCGGCTGGTTCGTCACCGACATGAACGCCGACGCCTTCGGCGACCCGCGGACCCGCGAGCGGCTGCTTCGCGACGTGCCGGCCCGGCGCACGGGGCGACTCGACGAGATCGGGCCGCTGGCGGTGTATCTGGCGTCGCCCGCCTCGGACTTCATGACCGGCCAGACCCTGTTCCTCGATGGAGGCCACTCGGCGGTCTGAGGGCTGGCCACGGCCCTCCCGCGGCGCTGCGGGTGTCCCCGCTCCATCCGGCGCTGCTGTCTCGGCGCGTGATCTGCGGGCCCGCGAGCTCGCGTGGTCTCCACGTGAGGCTCCGCCGCAGCCGCCTCCCGCTAGTCGCGGAGCAGGCGGTCCCAGAAGGCGCGCTCCGGCTCGCGCGGCGCCGACTCGACCCGGCATTGCCGATCCAGGACCATCGTGCGGCGCTGCTCCGCGTCGTAGGCGGGCCAGTCGGGCAGGTCGGCGTGGCCCGGTCGTCCGGTCCGCGCGAAGGCGATCCAGGCGTCCTGGATCCGCGCGGCGAACGCTTGGGCCTCCGGCCCCTTGCCCGCGAAGGGACGGATCAGAGGATGCTCGAGCGTGCCGAAGACGAACGGGAGCTCGAGCGCGTGGCAAGACCCCAGCATGCCGCCCAGGGCCGGCGACGGCCACGTGAACAGATACGCGTAGGTCTGGCGCTGGTGGACCGCGTGCAGGCTCGCGAGCCTCATGGCAGGATGGCGCATGGTTCGATCTGACTCGATGGCGAACCAGAGCTCGCCCGGCTCGGTCAGCTCACCGCGAGCGACGCGAGCCGCGCGGTACACCTCGATCGCCTCCCGCGCCGCGCTGCCCCCATCCCGGCCGCGACCGCGAATCGCGTCCTCGCAGCGGGCGAGCAGCGCGGCCTCGTCGAGCGTGGCGGCCTCCGGGTCGAGTGGGAGGAACAGCTTGGCCTCGTCGAGATTGGTGCCGATCAGCACTGGGATATCGGAGGCGGCCCCGTCGCGGATCGCGTCGAGCGGCGCCGAGGGCACGACGTCGCCGTCGACCACCGGCTGGAAGGGCAGGCCGCGGGTGCGCAGGGCGCGGAGCGCGGCGCCGCGCGGCGAGGGCACCGGCTCGCTCCGACGCCGTCGCAGCAGGCCGACGAGCCCACGTGATAGCGGCGCGGTCACCGAGCCGAAGCGTCGGCGAGCCAGCGCCAGCCCCAGGAACAGCACACCCGCCACGCGCTGTCCGGCCGGTGAAAGAGCGCCCAAGACATAGCGGTCGCTCATGAGCATGTCCATGAAGAGCCGCCGCTGGGCGTCGAGCAGTCGCGACAGCTCCGCGGCCTGGAGCGCCTCGGGCGTCCCGAGGCCGAGCTCGTCCAGGACATGACCGGCGAGGCCCGCCGCAACGTCCGAGGGCCACAGGAAGTTGGCCGCGCCGGACTGGAGGATCGCCCGGTGGAAGAGCCCGCGGGCGCGAGGCACGCCGAGCAGGGTGGCGCAGCTCATGGCGCCCGCCGACTCGCCGAAGATGGTCACGTTCCCGGGGTCGCCGCCGAAGGCCTCGATCTCGTCCCGCACCCAGTGGAGCGCGGCGATCTGGTCGAGGAGCCCCTCGTTGCCGGTGGCGGGAAGGCGCGCGCCGAACCTTTCCTGCAGTCGCAGGAAGCCGAGCGCTCCCATCCGGTAGTTGATCGTGACGACCACGACGTCGCCGCGCCGGGCCAGGGCGGAGCCGTCGTACAGGGTCTGCGATCCTGCACCGAGCACGAAGGCGCCGCCGTGGATCCACACCATCACCGGGCGGCGCCCCCGGTCGGCTCCCGGTGTCCACACGTTCAGGTAGAGACAGTCCTCGCCCGTCCGGCGAATGCCGAGGCTCAGGATCGGGCCGGCGACGGCGGTGTTCTGTGCGGCGGCCTGGCCGAAGCGAGTGGCGTCACGCGACCCGGACCAGCGTGCGGGCGGCGCTGGCGGCATGAAGCGCAGGGGACCGATTGGCGGCGCCGCGAACGGGATGCCCCGGAACACGGCGAGGCCGCGCTCGCTCACGCCGCGGAGGGGGCCCCGGCGGGTCTCGACCAGAGCGTCCATGAGCCCTAGACCCCAGGCCGCGAGGTAAGCCTCCGGATCACAGCAGACCCAGCAGGAGGTGGATGGCGTAGAGCCCTCCACCCGCCAGCCCGCCCACCACGGTGCCGTTGACGCGGATGTACTGCAGGTCGTCTCCCGCATGCTCCTCGATGAGGCGCACCGCGCCTTCGGGACCCAGCGCGTGCACGCCGCGCTCGATGAACCGGGCGATGCGGTCGTGGTAGCGGTCGAGCGCCGCCGTGATCCGCTGCTTGAGCCACCGGTCGAGCGTCCGCCGCAGGGTTTCGTCCTCGGCGAGGGTGAGACGGGCGCGATCGAGGCGGGCGGTGATCCAGGCCACCACTTCCGATGACTCGGCCCCCAGGTCCGCGACGATCGTCCGACGCAGGCCCGCGGCCACGTCGTCGAGCAGCCGCGCCACCGCCGGGCTCGCGAGCAGCTCCTCCTTCGCGGCCTCGATTCGCGCGGCCAGCTGCGGATCGGTCCGGAGCCGCTCGGTCAGGACCGCCAGCGTCTCCGTGAGGCGCACGCGGAGGGGATCCCCGGGGTCGTCCGCGATCTTCTTGAGAGCCTCGTGCAGCGCGGCGACGAGCCGCTCCCGATCGATGAGGCCGAGGGTGTTGGCGAGCCCGATGAGGAGCCGCGGGTACAGGCTCATCTGGGCCCGGTAGCCGGCCAGCACCTCGTCCACCAGATCGCCGATCGCGGTTCGGAAATCCGGACGGCCGAGAGCGTCGATCAGCGCCGCGGCCACCGCCTCGATCAGGCGCTGATCCCATCCCTGCTTGCGGGCGACCTCGAGCCCGGTCGCCAGCAGCGGCGTGATCGGGTTGGCCCGGGCGAGCCGGGTGAGCCAAGACGCGACGTCGTTGGTGGCCTCCGGTGAGATCTGCAGCGCGGCCCAGCGCGCCACCGACCGGACGGCCGACTCGAGGTCGCTCGGGCGGATCTGCGAAGCCCCGCGCGCGAGGAGATCGGGCAGATCGAAGCGGGAGATCTCGAGGGTGACGTACTCCTTGGTCAGCACGCGGTCGCCCACCATCACGCCCACGCGCTCGGCCATGAGCTCCCAGTTCGCGGGGATGATCGCGGCGTGGGGGATCGGTAAGCCGAGCGGCCGACGGAAGAGCGCGGTGACCGCGAACCAGTCAGCGAGGCCGCCGACGATACCGGCCTCTGCGATGGCGAGGATCCAGCCGCCCCACCAGGTGGCACGAAACGGGATGGCCGCCGCGGCCAGGGCGACCGCCGCCAGCAACACGAGCAGGGCGAGGCGCCGCTGGCGCGGACGCCGGGTCTCGGAAGCGCGGGCGTCCACGCACGCAGCCTACTATGGACGGCCGGGTGGCGAAAGCGAGGGCGCCTTGCTTCCGCCGTGGCCGGTCCGCTACGATGCTCTCGATGATCGCTGCGGTCCTGCGCGGTCCCCGCTCCCTGGATCTCACCTCGGTTCCGGCCCCGACTCCGGGGCCTGCCGAGGCGGTGATCCAGGTCAAGGCCGCTGGCCTCTGCGGCACCGACTATCGCATCTGGACGGGCGAGCGGCCGGTGCAGTATCCGCGCGTGATGGGCCACGAGTTCGTGGGCACGGTGGCGGCGGTGGGCTCGGACGTCTCCCATCTCGCGGTCGGCCAGACGGTGGCGGTCGAGCCGAACTACTCGTGCGGCAGCTGCCCGCTCTGCCGCGAGGGCAACCGCAACCTGTGCCTGTCACGCGTGGCCATCGGCATCGACGTGGATGGTGGCTTCGCGGAGCAGGCGACCGTGCCCGCGCGCTGCTGCTGGCCCGCGCCCGACGGGCTCGCGGACGAGCGCCTGCTGCTGGCCGAGCCCCTCGCGGTGGTGGTGCGCGCAATCGGCCGGGCTGGGCCGGAGGCGGGGGAAACGGCGGCCGTGCTCGGGCTCGGCTCGCTCGGGCTGCTCGCGGTGCAGGCCCTGAAGGCTCGCGGCGTGCGCGTGCTCGCGGTGGCCCGGTCCACCCGACGGCTGGGGCTGGCGCGCGAGCTGGGCGCCGACGCGGTCGCGCTCTCCGGGGCGGACGACGACACCGCGGCGGCGCGCGCGTTCTCCGGCCGCGAGGGTGTCGATCTCGTCATCGAGACCGCCGGCACCGCGCCGGCGGTGGAGCAAGCGGTCAACCTGTGCCGACCGGGCGGACGCGTGGTGCTGACCGGGCTGCCCCACGAGGCGACGCCGCTCAACTTCTTCTGGGTCGTGCGGCGCGAGCTGCGCATCATCGGCTCGATGATCTACCAGGACGAGTTCCCGGAGGCAATCCGGCTGCTCTCCACCGGCGCAGTGCGCGTGGAGCGGCTCCTCTCCCGGACGTTTCCGCTGGCCCGCATCGACGACGCCTTCCAGGCCCACCGGTCGCCCGACTCGATCAAGGTCGCGGTCATCCCGTAGCCCTCTCACCACCGGCCTCCTTTTTCCGGCCCGGGGGATCGGGGCGACCCTGTAAACGTTAAGATACAGGGAGGCGTCTGTACCGGAGGGGGCATGAACCCATGCGTCGAGGACCGATAGGCGTCGGAGTGATGGTGGTGGCACTCGCGGTGGGCGCCTGCTCCTCCGCGCCACCGCCGCGGCACGTGGCCGGCCTCGCGCCGGCCGTCCCGTCGCCGCGTCCGGCGACCTTGCTGAGCCTGCCGGCCTCGTCCCTGTCGGACGATCAGCGGATCCTGCACGCGCTCAACCGCCTGGGCTACGGACCCCGGCCGGGGGACGTGGAGCGGGTGCGACACATCGGGCTGGCGGCCTACATCGAGCAGCAGCTCAGCCCGCGGAGCGTCGGCGATCCCGTCCTCGAGCCGGCGCTCGCCGGCTACCCGGTGCTCGTCCAGAGCGCGGCCCGGCTCGTGCGCGACTATCCGCTGCCCACTCCGCAGGCCCGGCAGCGCCTGGCCCAGGGTGAGATGACTCGGCAGGAGATGATGGAGATGTACCCGCCCGAGCGCCGCCCCGCGATCATCACGACCCAGATGCAGGCGGCACGAATCACGCGCGCAGTATTGAGCGAGCGTCAGCTCGAGGAAGTGATGGTGGACTTCTGGTTCAATCACTTCAACGTCTACGCCCAGAAGGGCGCGGTGCGCTGGATGCTACCCGCCTACGAACGCGAGGCGATCCGCCCGTACGCGCTCGGTCGCTTCCGAGACCTGGTCCTGGCCACCGCCCGGCATCCGGCCATGCTCTTCTACCTCGACAACTGGCTCAGCACTCGCGCGGACTTCGTGCTGCCCCGGGGACCCAACGCGGGCCGGCAGGTGGGGCTCAACGAGAATTACGCGCGCGAGCTGATGGAGCTGCACACCCTCGGTGTCGACGGCGGCTACACCCAGCAGGACGTCATCGAGGTGGCCCGCTGCTTCACCGGCTGGACGATCGACCGGCCGCAGCAGGGCGGTGGCTTCGTGTTCCGCCCGCAGACGCACGACCGTGGCGCCAAGCGGATCCTCGGCCAGGTCATCCCGGCGGGGGGCGGGGTGCAGGACGGCGAGCGGGTCATCGAGATCCTGGCGCGCCATCCGTCCACCGCGCGATTCATCGCGACCAAGCTCGCCCGTCGCTTCGTGAGCGACGAGCCGCCGGCTGGGCTGGTCGAGCGCGCCGCCGCCACTTTTCATCGCACCGACGGAGACATCCGCGCGGTGGTCGTGACCATCGTGTCGTCGCCCGAGTTCTGGTCGGCCGAAGCGTACCGGGCGAAGATCAAGACGCCCCTGGAGCTGGTTGCGAGCTCGATGCGCACGCTCGACGGTCGCATCGCTCCGGTCGGCACCGGGCCGGACGCGGCGGGCGGCGGCGCGGCCTTGGCGCGTGAAGTGGCGAAGCTGGGCGAGCCGCTCTACGAGGCGCAGCCGCCGACGGGCTACCCGGACCGCGCGGAGTCCTGGGTCAATACGGGGGCGCTGCTCGGCCGCATGAACTTCGCGCTGGGCCTGGCCCACAACCGCTTCCGCGGGGCGCGAGTCGACCTCGCGACCTTCCTCGGCTCGACCGATCGCAGCCGTCCGGATCAGGTGCTGGACCGGCTGCTCGCGGTCGTGCTGAACGGGGAGGCGACGCCTCACACACGGGCGGTGCTGGCCGCCCAGCTGGAGAGCCCGGAGATCACCCGCACCACCGCCTACGACCGGGTCCCGAAAGACACCGACGTCGAGAAGCTGGCCGCCCTCGTTTTGGGGTCGCCCGAGTTCCAGAGGAGATAGCCGTGCACATTTGCACGCGGCGGTCCTTCATGAAGGGCGGGGCGCTGGCCCTCCTCGCGCTCGGCGGCGCGCCCCGCTTCCTGGTTCGAACCGCGCTCGCGCAGGAGCGGGCGGGCAAGCCGAAGGTCCTGATCGCGATCTTCCAGCGCGGCGCGGTGGACGGCCTCAGCATGATCGTCCCGCACGGCGACCCCGACTACTACGCCGCCCGCGCCGGCATCGCGATCGCCCGGCCGGCGGCCGGCCGCGCCGACACGACCATCGATCTGGACGGCTTCTTCGGGCTACATCCGGCGCTCGGCTCGCTGAAGCCACTGTGGGACGGGCGGCGCCTCGCCGTCGTGCACGCCTGCGGCTCGCCCGACACCACGCGCTCGCACTTCGACGCGCAGGACTACATGGAGTCTGGCACCCCGGGGGTGAAGAGCACGGCCGACGGCTGGCTGGCCCGCGGTCTCGCCGCGATGCCGGTCCGTGAGCCCGCGTCGCCCTTCCGCGCCGTCTCGCTCGGCGCGGCGCTCCCGCGTGTGCTCCGCGGCGACGTGGGAGCGGTGGCGATGAGCAGCGTGGCCAACTTCGACGTCAAGGAGGGGACGGTCATGATGGGCGGCTCGGGCGCGCGCCAGGGCTTCGAGTCACTCTACGAGCAGGGCGTGCGAGACCTGCTCTACGGCACCGGCCGCGAGACGTTCGACGCGGTGAAGATGCTCAGGGCGGCCGCCCCCCAGCGCCTCCCGCCCGCCAACGGGGCGGTCTATCCGCGGGGTCGCTTCGGCGACAGCCTCCGCCAGATCGTCCAGCTCATCCGCGCCGACGTGGGCCTCGAGGTGGCGTTCGCGGACGTGGGCGGCTGGGACACGCACGCCGGGCAGGGCAACGAGCGGGGCCAGCTCGCGGGGCGGCTCAAGGAGTTCGCCGACGGGCTCGCCGCGCTGGACCGCGATCTGGGTGCGCGCATGAGCGACGTGGTCGTGCTCACGATGTCGGAGTTCGGCCGCACCGTCCGCGAGAACGGCAACCGCGGCACCGATCACGGCCACGCCACCGCGATGCTGGCGCTGGGCGGGCCCGTGAAGGGTGGGCGAGTCTACGGCCGCTGGCCGGGGCTCCGACGCGAGCAGCTGTTCGAGGGGCGCGATCTGGCGGTCACCACCGACTTCCGGAGTCTCTTCACCGAGGTGGCGGTGAAGTACCTGGGCACGCCGGCCGAGCCGCTCTTCCCCGGGTTCGCGACGAAGCCGTCCGCCTACCCCGGCGTCATCGCGTAACGCGCGAGTCGATCCCCGGCCCGGCGCCCTTCGAGGACGAGGCGGGCGGCGAAGCGATCGGCGGCGGGACCGCGACGAAAGCCCGGCCGGTGCATCAGGGTCACCGACAGCGCGGGCACCTCGGCGCGCTCCCAGCGGACCTTCCCGCGATCGAGCTCGGCAAGCGCGAGCGCGGGGGCCAGCCCGATGCCGAGCCCGCCCGAGACGTAGGCGAGGAGCAGAGAGACGCTCGGCACGTCGATGGTGGAGACCGGCTGGATGCGCTCGTGCGTGAGGTAGTCCTCGAGGAGCCGCCGGCCCTGGCTGCCTGCGCCGAGCCGCAGCAGGGGCTCGCGACTGAGGCGCTCGGTGAGCGGGGGCCGCCCGCGGGCGCGACGCGGCCCGACCCAGACGAAAGGCTGCTCGAAGAGCCGCTCGGCCTCGATGCCGCGCGGCGGGTCCTGGCCGGTGACCACCGCGCAGTCGACCTCACCGAGGCCGACGAGGCGCACGCCCTCGCGGGAGTGGGTGGTGGCGATCTCGAAGCGCAGGCGGGGCTGTTGCTCGATCAGCTCGCGGAGCACGGGGACGAGCAGCGCGCGGCCGAGATAGTCGCTCACTGCTACCCGCAGCGTGGCGGGGGGTCGGCCGGAGAGCTCGGCGAGCTGCGCGAACAGGGCCTCCGTCTCGGTGCCGAGCTGCAGGATGCCGGGCAGGGCGGCTTCTCCGGCTGCGGTCAGCCGAACGCCGCGCCCGGCCCGCTCCAGCAGCCGCACGCCGAGGTGGCGCTCCAGCTTGCGGATCTGCTGGCTGATCGCCGACGACGTGCGGTGGTGCAGCCGCGCCGCCGCACCCACCGAGCCACTGCGTGCGACGGTCAGGAGGGTGAGCAAGGCCGGGAGGAGGGCCGCGTCTATCATTAGCGAATCTTACGTGACAGCAAAGAAGATTTCACTATACTTAACGGTCTGGCGGCGGCACACTCCAGCGCACTGCCGGATCCGCGACATGCCGGATCGGCCACGGAGGTGGCTCGATGGCTTCATCGCTGCTCGACCGAGTCTGGGACGCCCACACGGTGCGGACGCTGCCCTCCGGGCAGACGCAGCTCCTGATCGGCCTCCATCTGATCCACGAGGTCACCTCGCCACAGGCCTTCCAGGCCCTGCGCGAGCTCAAGGTGCCGGTGCGGATGCCCGAGCGCACCTTCGCGACCCTCGATCACATCATCCCTACCACCGCCCAGCAGCGGCCGTTCGCGGACGAGGTGGCGGAGGAGATGACGGTCCACCTCACACGCAATGCGCAGCAGAGCCGGGTGCCGTTCTTCGGCCTCGACAGCGGCAAGCAGGGCATCGTCCACGTCATCGGCCCCGAGCTCGGCCTGACCCAGCCGGGGATGACCATCGCGTGCGGCGACAGCCACACCGCCACCCACGGCGCGGTCGGCGCGATCGCCTTCGGCATCGGCACGAGCCAGGTGCGCGATGTGTTGGCCACGCAGTGCCTGGCGATGGCCAAGCCGAAGCTGCGCCAGGTGCGGGTGGACGGCGCGCTCGGCAAGGGCGTCTACGCCAAGGACGTGATCCTCGCGATCATCCGGGCCCTGGGGGTCAACGGCGGCGTGGGCTACGCCTACGAGTACGCGGGGGCGGTGGTCGACCACATGACGATGGAAGAGCGGCTGACCCTCTGCAACATGTCGATCGAGGGCGGCGCCCGCTTCGGCTACGTCAACCCGGACCAGACCACCTTCGACTACCTGCGCGGACGTCCGTACGCGCCGCAGGGTGCCGCTTTCGACCGCGCGGTGACGTGGTGGAAGGGCATGGCCTCCGACGCCTCCGTTTCCTACGACGACGTCAAGCGGCTGGATGGCGCCACGATTCCGCCCATGGTGACGTGGGGCATCAACCCGGGTCAATCGGTGGGCGTGGGCGAACGCCTCCCCGATCCGGAGTCGGCGCCGGAGCAGGAGCGGGCGACCTACCGGGAGGGGCTCGCCCACATGGGCTTCCAGGCCGGCCAGCCGATCGCGGGCGCCAAGATCGACGTGGTCTTCATCGGCTCGTGCACCAACTCACGGATCTCCGACCTGCGGGTGGCCGCCGCGGTGGCCAAGGGTAACCGGGTGGCCAAGGGCGTGCGCGCCATCGTGGTTCCGGGCTCGCAGCAGGTGGCCAAGGCCGCGGAGGCCGAGGGCCTGCACGAGATCTTCCGCGAGGCGGGCTTCGAGTGGCGCAACGCGGGCTGCTCGATGTGTCTCGGCATGAACGACGACAAGCTGCGGGGGCGCGAGATGAGCGCCTCGACCAGCAACCGCAACTTCATCGGGCGCCAGGGCAGCCCCACCGGGCGAACGCTGCTGATGAGCCCGGCTATGGCTGCGGCGGCCGCGCTGAACGGAGCGGTCGCTGACGTGCGGGAGATGATGCGATGAGCGAGAGCGCGCGGCGGCAGGTCGCGGGGCGGGGGATTCCCGTGCCCGGCAACGACATCGACACCGACCGGATCATCCCGGCGCGGTTCCTCAAGACGGTGACCAACGAGGGCCTCGGCCTCCACGCCTTCGAGGACGCCCGCAAGCACGATCCCGAGCACCCCTTCAACCAGAAAGTCTACGAAGGCGCCTCGGTTCTGGTGGCCGGGATCAACTTCGGCTGCGGGTCTTCGCGGGAGCACGCCCCCGAATCGCTCAAGCAGTGGGGCATCAAGGCCATCGTGGGCGCCTCCTTCGGGGAGATCTTCTTCGGCAACTGCACCATGCTCGGCATCCCGTGCATGAGCATCGACAACGAGGACGTGCTGTGGCTGCAGAAGGCGGTCGGGCGCGATCCCCGGCAGTCGGTGACGGTGGACGTCGAGAAGCAGGAGGTGCGCGTCGGCGACCGGGTGATCAAGGGCCGGATCCCGGACGGGGCCCGCAACCAGCTCGTGTCGGGCGCGTGGAACGCGACCGGCGTGCTGCTCGAGGCCGGCGAGGCCATCGAGGCTACCGCCAAGCGCCTGCCGTACGTCAGCGGCTTCTAGGCCCCGCCCGGGCCGGCCGTGGCGACAGTCCGCACGCCGACCCTCGAGATCGGCTACGAGGAGCACGGCCGCCCGGCCGGCCCGGCGGTCGTGCTCCTCCATGGCTTCCCGGACGACGTCCGCGCTTGGGACGGGGCGACCGGCCCGCTGGGCGCTGCGGGCTGCCGGGTGCTCGTGCCGTACCTGCGCGGCTACGGCCCCACCCGTTTCCTCGATCCGGCCGCGCCCCGCATGGCCCAGCAGGCCGCGATCGGGCAGGACCTCCTCGACTTCATGGACGCGCTGGGTCTCGAGCGCGTGAGCCTCGCGGGATACGACTGGGGCGGGCGCGCGGCCTGCATCGCGGCGATCCTGGCCCCGGCGCGGGTGCGGGCCCTGGTCACGATCGGCGGCTACAATGTGCAGAATACGCTGGCGCCGCCGCGGCCAGCCGCCGCGGAGGACGAGCGCGCCTACTGGTATCAGTGGTACTTCAACACCGAGCGCGGGCGCCTCGGCCTCGAGACGAACCGGGGCGACATCTGCCGCCTGCTCTGGCGGGAGTGGTCGCCGGGGTGGCGCTTCGACGACGCCACCTTCGAGCGCACCGCCGCCGCCTTCGACAATCCGGACTTCGTCCCGGTGGTCATCCACTCCTACCGGCACCGGCACGGCAACGCGCCGGGCGATCCGCGCTTCGACTCCATCGAGCGCCGGCTCGCGGCGCGGCCGCGCATCGGGGTGCCGAGCGTGCTCCTCCACGGCCGGGACGACGGGGTGGATCGCCCGAGCCGGTCGGAGCGGCACCTCGCACTGTTCCCGGATGGCACCGAGCGCCGCGTGGTGCCGGACGCCGGTCACTTCCTGCCGCGCGAGCAGCCCGGCGCGGTCGTCGAGGCGCTGCTGTCGTTGCTGGCGCGGACGCGCTGAGCGGGTCTGCCATGTGGCTCGTCCTCGCGTTGGTGGCGGCCCTGTGCCAGGTGCTGCGCAATACGGTGATGAAGCGCCTCGGGCACTCGCTCGACGAGTACATCAACGTGTGGGGCCGTTTCACCTTCCTGCTGCCGTTCGCGGCCGGCTTCGTGCTCTGGAAAGGCGTGCCGGTCATCAAGCCCGGCTTCTATCTGGCTTGCGCGTCCTTCGCGGTCTGCCAGACCATCTCGACGATGGCCCTCTCCAAGGCCCTCAAGCTCTCCCAGATCTCGATGGTCACCGCGCTCTGGAAGGTGAGCCTGCTCGTGCTGGTCGTCCTCGGCTACTTCACGCTGCACGAGCGGCCGACGCGGCTCGGCATCCTCGGCATCCTGATCAGCATGGCCGGCGTCTACCTGCTCAACGTCAACCGGGCCCACATCGCATGGTGGGCGCCGCTGGCGGTGCTGTTCACGGACCGTGGGCTGCGCTACACGCTACTTGCCGCGCTGTTCTTCGCCCCGTCGGTGGTCACGATCAAGTGGGCCATGCAGTGCTCGGACCAGTACACGGGCACCCTCGGCGGCTATGTGGCCGCGAGCCTGCTGGTCACCCCCATCGTGCTGGTGACCTCGCGGCGGCACTTCGTGGAGATCCCGCGCTACTGGAAGGCGTTCGTGAGCTTCGGCCTCTTCGCCTCGCTCACCACTGTGAGCCAGGGCACCGCCTACCTGATGACACTGTCGTCCTACGTGGAGGCGGTCAAGCAGGTGGAGATCCTGTTCGCGATGGCCATCGGCACCGTGATGTTTCACGAGAAGCAGAAGGTGCGCGACATCGCGCCGGGCGCGCTGGTGATGCTGGCCGGGGTGGTGCTGCTGAGCCTGGCCGGCTAGAGGTCTGGCCGCTTGCCGTGAGCGGCGCGCACCACCGTCTTGATGCCGCCGCGCACCGTGAAGTCGCCCACCACCTCGATCCACCGGGGGGCCGCCGCGGCCACGAAGTCGTTCAGGATTCGGTTGGTCACGTCCTCGTGGAAGGCGCCCTCGTTTCGGTAGGACCAGATGTAGAGCTTGACCGCCTTCAGCTCGAGCAGCCGCTGGTCGGGCACGTAGCGCACCCGGATCGTGGCGAAGTCCGGCTGACCGGTGCGCGGGCAGATGCAGGTGAACTCCGGGATCTCGAGGCTCACCTCGTAGTCGCGGTCGGGATGTGGGTTGGGGACGACCTCGAGGCTCTTCGACGGCTGGGTAGGCATGACTGGACGCTACCGCGGGGCGCGCGGGGCGGTCAAGTCAGCGGCGGACGGTGAGACCGATGCCGGCCGCCACCATCGCCGACGAGAGCAGGAGCAGCGGACTCAGCCGGTCGCCGGTCACCGCGGCCGCGATGAGCACGCCGAAGAGCGGGGTGGCGAGCGAGCAGGTCGCGAGCGCGCTGGCCAGGTATTTCTTGTAGAGATACGAGCTCACGATGAAGTTGAACCCCGCGATCACGATGCCCTGGTAGAGGAGCGAGGCGGCCAGGACCCCGGTGTAGCGGGTGGGAGTCGCGGTCTCGAACACCAGGCTCGCGACGAGAAAGCAGGCGCTGCCGATCGCGGACTGGAATACGAGCAGCTTGAGGGGATCGAGACGCTGCACCGCGCGCGCCATGTACACGACGCGCTCGCCGAGCAGCACCGCGCTGGCCGCGACGATCAGGTCACCCGCGAGAGTCGCGCCGTCGAAGGAGAAGTCGCGCACGAAGAGCAGCACGATTCCGGTGTAGGCGACGAGGACGCCGCCGACCTTGGCGGGGGTGAGACGATCTCCCGGAATCATGAAGTGGGCGAGCACCACCGCATGCACCGCGTAGGAGTTCAGCATCACCGCGCCGTGGGCCGCGCTGGTGAGCCCGATCCCCACGTTCATCGAGCCGATCTGGATGGAGAAGATCACTCCGAGGGAGACGAGCACCCGCCACTCGCCCGTCGCCACCGCGAAGAGTCCCCGCTGGCGCGTCCACCACGCGTAGACCAGGATCGCGAGCGCGCCGAGCACGAAGCGGAAGAAGGCGAGGCGCAAGGGCGGCGCGTCGACGAGGCCGATCTTCACCGCGACGGGATTGCCGCCCCACATGGCGGCCAGCAGCAGCGCGGTGGTGGCGCCGCGCCAGTCGAGCGGACGGAGCGACGACACTAGGAGGCGCGCGCTCGGCGCCGGAGGACGGCCATGTCGGCGGCTATGGTAGCATGGCCTTCCATGAAGATCGGTCTCGTCGGGCTTCCCAAGAGCGGCAAGACGTCGCTATTCAACCTGCTGACCGGCTCGAGCGTGGCCACCTCGTCGTTCGGCACCGCGCGCGGCGAGATGCACGCGGGGATCGCGAGGGTTCCCGACGCGCGGGTGGGCCGGCTCACCGCGATGTTCAAGCCGAAGAAGACCACTTTCGCGACGTTCGAGGTGGTGGACCTGGCCGGCATCGCCAAGGGCGAGCGGCAGGGGCTCGAGGCCAAGGAGTTCCGCAACGCGGACGCGCTGCTCCACGTGGTGCGCGCGTTCCCCGATCCGGCTGGAACCGCCGCCGACCCCGCGGGCGACATCGACGATCTCGAGACCGAGCTGATCCTCGCCGATCTCGAGGTGGTGGAGCGGCGTCTGGAGCGGCTCGAGGCGCAGCTCAAGAAGAAGCGCACCGACGCCGACGCCCACGAGCAGGCGGTACTCCTCCGGATCAAGCCCGAGCTCGAGTCGGGACGGTCGATCCGGGCCCTCGGGCTCGGTGACGAGGAGTCGCGCGCCATCCGCGGCTTCACCTTCCTCTCCCAGAAGCCGATCCTGCACTGCCTGAACCTGGCCGAGAAGGAGATCGCCCGCGGGAAGGATCTCGCGGCGGGCTTCGGGCTCGAGGCGCTCGCGCGGCGTCCGGCCACCCGGCTCGGCTGGGTGTCCGCGGTGATCGAGGCGGAGGTCGGGCAGCTCGAGGGACCGGAGCAGGCCGCCTTCCTCGCCGATCTCGGGCTAACCGAGCCCGCGATCGGTCGGGTGCTGGAGGATTGCTACGCGCTGCTCGGGCTGATCTCGTTCTTCACGGTCGGCGAGGACGAGGTGCGGGCCTGGTCCATCCCCCGCGGAACCCGTGCGCAGGATGCGGCCGGTGCGATCCACTCGGACATCGCCCGCGGCTTCATCCGGGCCGAGGTGGTGGGCTACGACGATCTCCTGGCCGTGGACGGCTCGATGGCCGCCGCGCGCGAGCGAGGTCGCCTACGGCTGGAGGGCAAGGACTACGAGGTCAAGGACGGCGAGATCTGCCACTTCCGGTTCAACGTTGCCAAGTAGGGCGTCTGCGGCCATGCGGAGGCAACCCTGACTTCTCTATGTATCCGCTCGGCTCGCCTTCGGCTGCGCCTCGCCCTGCACTACTGGGGCCGGAGGAATCCAAGGCGGGGCGCTCCACCGAGGGACTTGATGACGGCCACGAGCGTGGCGTCGGACATGCCGACGGGGAGCACACAGCCGGCACCCAGGATCAGGCCGGCCTCGACCTGCGCGCGGGCGTCGCGGACCTGCGCCTGCGCGGCCTCCGCGTCGCCGTCCTTTAGCGCGCTCCACTGGTCGAGGCCGCCGATCACCGCGCCGGGCACGCGCGCGATGCCGTCCCGGAGCGAAGGGCCAGCCCGTCGATCGTCCCAGTTCCAGGCGTGCGCGGGCAGCGCGGCGAGCCGGTCGAACATCAGGCGCTCGCCGTGGCAGTGGAGGATCGTGAGCTTGGACCTGGCCTGCACCGCGTCCAGGATGCGCCGGTCATACGGCTCTCCGAAGCGACGGTACTCCTCCTCGGTGTGGAAGGTCGCGCTCGCGGCCTGGATAGAGTAGAAGAAGCCCTCCGCCCCCTCGCGGAAGCAGGCTTCGGAGAAAGCCAGCGTGGTCTCGGTGATCGCCTCCAGCGCGTCGGTGACCGCCTGCGGATTCTCCTTGAGGTCGTAGCCGAGGCGGTCGCCGGACAGCTTGCGGGCGAGCGAGAGCGGACTGAACACCGTCGGCATCGTGGAGCAGTCGGCGCGGCGGTCCACCACGCAGCGGATGATGGTCTCGAGGTGCGAGGCCCAGGCGGTCGACTCCATCTTCACGGGCCGGATCTTCTTCCAGTCCCCCGGCGCGTTGACCGCGTGGCGTGCACAGCCGCGGTGGCCGTCGGGCAGCACCTCGTCGCTCTCCACGCAGCCCCAGTCCTCCACCGCGTAGCCGCCGGTCGGGGTCACCTTGAGGAAGTCGGACTGGTAGCGCTCGTGGAAGCGCAGCGTGGACTGGGCGAGCGCGGCCGGGTTGCGGTCGACGTCCGGGAAGTGTCGCCAGAAGGCGTAGGGCGGACGGTCGGTGGGCTGGCGCTTCAGCGTGGCCTGCACGCGCTCGAACTTGGTCATCGGGGCCTCTCCGTCACTGGTCCAGGATGATCCACCCGTCGCGCACCGCGGGGCGCCCGTCCTCGGCGAGGGCCTCGAAGCGGACCATCGAGCCGCGGGCGAGGCCGGGCGGCGAGGGCACCGCCTGGCCGCGGACGGTGAGCCGCGAGGGCAGCCGCACCATGCCGCCGAAGCGGCAGGCGATCGAGCGCACCGGCGCGGCGGGGCCGCGCGTGTCGTGACGCAGCGTCTGCGAGATCGCCAGCGCCAGCGTGGCGGTGCCGTGGAGGATGATGTCGGGGAGGCCGGCGCCGAGGGCGACGGCGCGGTCGGTGTGGATGGGGTTCCAGATCCGGGCGCATTCGGTGTAGACGTGGGCGAGGGTATGGGAGACGGCGACCTCGGTGGACCAGGATTTCCCATCGTCCGGCTCACTGCGCTCGCCGTGGATTCTTTCCTCGGCGCGGAGGGGGGACGTAGTCTCGCAGTCGACGCCGAGGTAGAGGGAGCCGTAGTCGGTGGTGGTCACGGGGCGGCCGGCCGAGTCGACCGTCTCCATGCGCAGCACCATGTAGGCCCCGGGCGTGCGGCGCTCGAGCGCGACCACGCGGGCGGTGGTGCTCAGCCGGTCCCCGGGCCGCGGCGGCCGATGCAGGACGAGCCGGTGGGTAGCGTGCACTCCGCGCACCGCGATCTCGTCGGGCAGCGCCCGCGCGCGCACGTCGAGCGCGAGCGGCCACTCGTAGCACACGGGGAAGACCGGGTGGGCGAGGATGCCGGCCGGACGCGTGGTGTCGAAGTACTCGGGGGCGTCCTCGCCGAGCGCGGCCGCGTAGGCCATCAGCCAGCGCGCGTCGATCTCCGACTCGCGCGGACCCGCGCTGACTCCGACGATGGAGGCGGGGATGTTCACGGGAGTGCTAGGCGTCCCCCCTCACCCTGCCCTCTCCCCAGAGGGGCGAGGCGGACGGGGGAAATTCATGCAGTCCACGAAGATGTTCTCGAAGTCGGGATGCGCGGCGAGCGAGACGTGCTCGATCCGTCGGGCGATGGCCGCGGCGCGGGCGCGCTCGGCTTCGGACACGAGCGCGAGCTGCGCACCGAGGGCGGCGGCGTTCCCGACGTAGCGGACCCGGCTCTCGGGCAGGCCGGGCGGGATCAGGCCGATCCGCAGCGCGCTCCGGACCGAGAGGTAGTTGCCGAAGCCGCCCGCCAGCATCAGCTCGTCGACACGCTCGGTGGGAACCCCCGCCACGTGCTGGAGCATGGCCACCCCGGAGGCGATGGCTCCCTTGCAGAGCTGCACCTGGCGGATGTCGTCCTGGGTGAGCGTGATCTCGCGCTCGGCGCCGTGCTCGCCCACGCGGGCGAGGACCACGAGACGCTCCTCTCCGCGCATCTCGACGCGCGCGCGGATGGGACCGGGGAAGCGGTCGCGCGCCTCCACCTCGATGAGGCCCGTCCAGTCGACGACGCCCACGTCGAGAAGGGCGGCGACCGCGTCCACGAGACCGGACCCGCAGAGGCCCTGCGCGGCGCCGTCGCCGATCGTGTGCAGGCGGAGGTCGCCGTCCTCGACCCACAGGCGGTCGATCGCCCCGATGGCCGCCCGCATGCCGTGGCGGATCTGGGCGCCCTCGAGCGCGGGGCCGGCGGGCGCCGAGCAGGCCCAGAGGTGCTCCCGCGAGCCCAGCACCACCTCGCCGTTGGTGCCGATGTCCACCGCGATGCGCAGGGCGGACGACTCGTCGATGCGCGTGGCCAGGGCGACCGCCACCGCGTCGGCGCCCACGAAGCCCGCAACGAGCGGGAGCAGGCAGAGCGCCGTCTCCGGCGGCAGCTTCAGGAACAGCTCGCGCGCGGGCAGCGTGAGCGGGTGCCGCATGACCGGCGCGTACGGGGCCAGGCCCA
>Ga0335085_10001085_pt1 | contig 63241 bp, 57 predicted proteins | sample Lox_Sample_45_FD_206712 | JGI IMG/M metagenome (GOLD analysis project Ga0335085, IMG submission 206712) | Soil microbial communities from Loxahatchee National Wildlife Refuge, Florida, United States - Lox_Sample_4.5 | ecosystem: Environmental > Terrestrial > Soil > Wetlands | place: USA...
AAATGATCAGGAAACCTCTTCTGCCATGATTCAGGTGATAAACCTGGTTGGACAAATTGTGTACACTGAAAAAACTTCCGTAGCAAATGGTTTGCTGCAGAAGGAAATTAAATTGAATGACCTCCCTTCAGGAATGTACTTGGTGAAAGTTATAGTTAACGGTCAGGTGTATTCCGCTCAGCTTAGTTATAGTAAGTAAGTAACTGCGCTCATCCGCCCCGACCTTTTTTGAAGATTGGGGCGGATGTTCTTCATTTCAAGAATCAACAGTTTCAGGTTGGTGCACTCTGTCCTCACTTAGCGTCCCTCGTCAACCACTTTAGTTTTCTATTCTGAATTCAGAACAGTAGCACAATCGAACAGCGAATTAAGAACAGAAATTTATTCCACTACCCACGTTTCTCTTCCGCGCAGGAGTTTGTTGAGGTCGCCTTTGCCATTCTTGCCAATCACTTCATCAATCTGTTCATTCATCACTTCTTCATAGGTGTTGCGCTCGCGCACGTAAAACACGCCGAATGGTTTCGGAAATGGTTGTCCTTCGGTGTGCATGCCATAAAGTCGAGAGAGGATCATTGCTTTGTTGATGTCGTGCTGATCGTGAATCATCAGATCATCTTTGGTGAAGCCGTGAGCGAGTGAAACGACTTCAGGCGTAAATCCATCGAGGCGGATTCCTTTTTCATCATGCTCACCAAACACAAGTGGCTGCCCATGCTCCATGAAAAGATCGTTGGCTTTCTTCGTCGCTTTCTCAGTGAAAACTTCGAAAGCACCGTCATTGTAGATGTTGCAGTTCTGATAAATTTCAAGAAACGACGCGCCTTTGTGTTTGTAGGAACGCAATAGCATTTGTTGCAGGTGCGCGGGATCGCGATCCATCGAGCGCGCAACGAATGTTGCATCAGCACCCAATGCAAGTGCAATCGGATTGAAAGGATGATCTACCGAGCCGTACGGTGTTGACTTGGTGACTTTGTTTTGCGGCGAAGTAGGAGAGTATTGTCCTTTCGTCAATCCGTAAATTTCGTTGTTGAACAGAAGGATGTTTACATCAAAATTTCTTCGTAGCAAATGAATGAAATGATTTCCGCCGATCGAAAGTCCGTCGCCATCGCCGGTCACAATCCAAACGCTCAACTCAGGCCGCGCAGCTTTCAATCCTGACGCGATCGCTGTTGCTCTTCCGTGAATGGAATGCATGCCGAATGTTTCCGTGTAATACGGAAACCGCGATGAGCATCCGATACCGCTGATGAAAACGAGATCTTCTTTCGGAATACCAAGTTGAGGAAGCACAGTGTGCACTTGCTTCAGAATAGAATAATCACCGCAGCCGGGGCACCACCGCACATCCTGATCGGTTTGAAAATCTTTTGCGGTGAGTTTGACTTCAGGCGTTGCTACAGTTGGTTCAGCCATGTTTCAATTTCTTTTTAAGATTTTTAATTTGCTTTTCAAGTTCTGGAATGTCTTCTTTCATTTCGCTTCACCATTATTTCAAAACATCTTGTTGCAGTTCTTTTCAGAAATTCATCTTTATAAAATTGTTTTTCGCTTAGTTTTTTCTTCAATGATGAAAGAACTTTTATTTCATCAAGAATGTGCCGAGAATTTCTTCAGGCATGTATGATGTACTCTGTTTCATTCAAAATGCGATGCCCAAAATATTTGCTCAATGATCCCGGCGTAATGATTTCTACTTTTCTTCCTGAAATATCCTGCACGTAGTATCCGAGACCAACCAGATTCTTAAGCTTCAAATACTTCTTTTTAAACTCAACAAAAAGATCTATATCGCTTTTTTCATTCTGCTCTTCGCGTACAAACGATCCAAACAAACCCAGTCGCTTCACTCCAAATGAGAGAATCTTCTCCTCATTTGCGTGAATGGCTTCAATGAGTTCCTGTTTTGTCTGAATCATTTTCTTATCCTAAAATTTCTTTCATCTTATTCACTAACTCGATTGTAGTGAAAGGCACTCCCTGAATTTTGTTGATGGCAATTGCAGGAAGCAAATATTTATCGCGGATCACTTTCACCAGCTGACCATTATTGATTTCAGGAACCACAATCTTATCGTAGTTGTGGAGAATTTCTCCGAGATTTTTCGGGAATGGTTGCAGGTATCTCAAATGCGCGTGAGCCACTTTATATCCTTGCTTTTGCATTTCCTTGGCTGATGCTTTGAGCGCGCCATACGTTCCACCCCAACCGAGGATGAGCAATTCGCCTTTCTCCGGGCCTTCCACTGTTTGCAACGGAATGTAATCGGCAATGCGATCCACTTTTTCTTCGCGGAGCTTCACCATGAATTCATGATTCTCCGGCTCGTAATTGATGTTGCCTGTGATATTTTCTTTTTCCAATCCGCCAATGCGATGCTCCAATCCTTTTGTTCCCGGCACAGCCCATGGGCGCGAAAGTTTTTCATCACGCTGATAGGGCATGAACTTCGAACCATCGGTGATCGGTTTCGCGAATTCCACTTTTATTTCAGGAACTTGCTCAGCATGCGGAAATTTCCATGGCTCCGATCCGTTGGCGAGATAACCATCGCTGAGGAAAATCACCGGAATCATGTGTTGCAATGCAATTCGGCACGCTTCGAAAACTGCTTCAAAGCAATCTGCAGGAGATTTTGATGCAACAACCGGCATCGGACATTCACTGTTTCTTCCGTACAATGCTTGCAACAAATCTGCTTGTTCCGTTTTTGTCGGAAGACCTGTCGACGGACCTCCACGCTGAATGTCGCAGATGATGAGAGGAATTTCGAGCATCACTGCCAATCCCATTGCTTCAGTTTTCAATGCCATGCCGGGTCCTGAAGTAGTTGTCACCCCAATGCTTCCCCCGAATGATGCGCCGATTGCTGCACAAATTCCTGCAATCTCATCTTCGGCTTGAAATGTTCTCACTCCGAAATTTTTGTATTTCGCCAATTCATGAAGCACATCAGAAGCAGGCGTGATCGGGTATGAACCAAGGAAAAGCGGCAATCCTGATTTCTGTGAAGCTGCAATCAGTCCTAATGCCAGAGCCTGATTGCCCATGATGTTTCGGTATTCGCCGCGCTCCATCTTGGCTTTCTCCACTTTAAATCTGGTGGTGAAAGTTTCAGTGGTGTCTCCATAATTATAACCGGCTTTCAGTGTGCGCATGTTTGCTTCCATGATGTCCGGCTCATGTTTGAATTTGTCGCGAAGCATATTCAGCGTGTGTTCCATGGGGCGGTCAAACATCCAATAGAGAAAGCCGAGGACAAACATGTTCTTGCAACGATCTTTTTCTTTCATGCCAAGCTGGAGGTCGACAGTTGCATCACGGGTGAGCTTGGTAACATCAATCTTGATAAGGTTGTAACTATCGAGCGAACCGTCTTCAAGTGGATTTTTTTCGTAGCCGGAGAGTTTGAGATTTTTTGAATCGAATCCTGCAGTGTTTGCAATGATGATTCCGCCCTTCTTCAGATTGTTTAAATTAATTTTTAAGGCTGCAGCATTCATAGCAACGAGCACGTCACTCAAATCTCCCGGTGTGTAGATTTCTTTGCTGCCGAAATTGAGTTGGAAACCGGAGACACCGGCCAGTGTTCCTTGTGGCGCACGAATCTCAGCAGGAAAATCAGGAAATGTTCCTAGGTCATTTCCCAGCAGAGCGGCTGTGTTGGTGAATTGTCCGCCGGTTAACTGCATGCCATCTCCGGAGTCACCCGCAAACTTGATTACGACTTCTTCGAGAACTTCAATGTTTTTCATTTCGGAAAACTAAAATCAAATGATTTTCTGAATAATGATTTTGATATTGAATGGAAAATTTTTGCGAGCTCAAATTTACGACATAATGAATTGCATGATTACTGCTTTTTTTCAACAAAATGCAGTTTTGAATTAAGTTTTCGTGATTGCTGTGAGCTTGATTTTACAGAGTGAAAAAACAAAGCCATCGATCATTTCTGATGGATGGCTTTTGGTTTTGTGGAGGTGAACGGAATCGAACCGATGACCCCCTGCTTGCAAAGCAGGTGCTCTAGCCAGCTGAGCTACACCCCCAGTAATCGTTATTCGTTAATAGCTAATTGCTGTTCGTCTTTCTGATGATGACTATTAACAATGAACGGATAACCATTAACTCCTTCAGTAGGCCCGGGCAGAGTTGAACTGCCGACCTCTACATTATCAGTGTAGCGCTCTAACCAACTGAGCTACGAGCCTATGACTCAAAGAACTTTTTGGGAGGCGCAAAAGTAAACTTCTTTGCTATAAATTCAAGAAGGAAACTGCTCATTGCAAATTTGATTTTGTTATTTGGAAGAAATCAGGATGATTTCATTTGACAATGTTATTCATTGTAATTTGGCTTCGTGCGCGCATTAGTCACCGGTGCTTCCGGTACAATTGGATCAGGCCTTTGTTCATTATTAAAGTTGCAGGGACATGATATTTTCACCTGGGACCGAATACAAATTCCCATCGACGATTATTACAAGATGGAAAATTTTGTGAAGCTCATTCGACCGGATGTGTTATTTCATATTGCTTACACGCAAGATCCCAATCAATCATGGTTTGTGAATTATGAATGGTCGAGTGAGCTTGCGTGGATCACACATATTCTGCATATCAGATTTGTTTTCATCAGCACGAATCTTGTTTTCAGTCATCGGCAGCAAGGACCGTTTACTCTTCATTCTGTTCCTGATGCTTTCGAAGGATATGGGTTTGAAAAGCGCAAATCAGAGGAAAGAGTTAGTTCTCAAAATCCCGAAGCAATCATTGCACGGCTTGGCTGGCAGATTAGAATTGATGGTGGTGGAAATAATATGATTGAATATTTCAGGAAGCGGATGGCGGATGATGGTGTGATTCGTGCCAGCATACGATGGTATCCGGCGTGTTCATTTGTTGAAGATGCTTGTTCTAAACTTATTGAGATGGCGACAATTTTTCCATCGGGAATTTGTATGCTTGATTCAAATGAAAAGTGGAATCTGTTTGAAATCGCCAGTGCACTCAATGAGCAATTTCATTTCAATTGGAAAATTGAACCAAGTGAAGAATACGGCTGGGACAGTCGGATGATTGATGAAAGAATGAATATGCCTTCCCTGAGAGAAAGTCTGCCTCTTTCTTGATTTAATTAAGGTTTTCTCTGCATCATGGATTCAATCTCTTCCGCTTCAATCGGAATCATGCTCATCAGATCAATGTTTCCGTTTCGTGTGATCTGAACATCATTCTCGATTCTGATTCCGATACTTTCTTCCGGAATATAAATACCCGGCTCGCAGGTGAAAACCATCCCGGGTTTAATTGGCTCGAAGCGCGTCCCGAGATCATGTACGTCAATTCCCAAATGATGCGAAGTGCCGTGCATGAAATATTTTTTGTAGGCGGGTTTTTCTTTCGTCTGATTTTTTAGATCGGATTTTTTAAGAAGTCGAAGATTGACCAACTCTTCTGTCATCATTTCTCCCACGGCATCATGATATTGATGGATGATGGTTCCGGGCTTCAGTAAATTCATTGCGCCACGCATTACGCGCAACACCGCATCGTAAACTTTTCTTTGCCGTGCAGTGAATTTTCCACTCACGGGAATGGTGCGGGTAAGATCTGCAGCATAGTTAGAATAATCAGCACCGAAATCAAGTAATAAAACTTCTCCGGCGTTGCAGGATTTGTTGTTGGCTGTGTAATGAAGAACACAAGAATCTTTTCCAGAAGCAATGATAGGAGAATATGCATGACCGTTGGCGCGGCTGCGCAGAAACTCGTGCGTAATCTCGGCTTCAATTTCGTATTCCGTAACACCAGGCTTCACAAAATTCAGCACGCGGCGAAAGGCAGCATCGGTTATTTTGATTGCTTCTTTGATCCTATCAACTTCAATCTGCGATTTGACTTGACGAAGCGATAACATGATCGGTGATGCTCTGCGAAAATCATGTAATGGAAATCGTTCTTTCAGTTGAAGAATGAAACGATGATTACGATCCGGCAGAACGTATTTGAATCGATAGTTTTCATTCATGTCAAGATAAACTTGATTGGCATAAACCATGAGCATGTGAAGAATTGACTCCAGATCTTCATTCCACAAAATTTTTTTGATGCCTGAAGATTGCTGTGCTTCTTCAACAGTGTATTTGTGCCCCTCCCAAACTGCAATGTTTTCATTTGTCTGACGAAGTAGTAGTACTTCTCTATATTCTTCCAATGGACAATCCGGATAAATAATGAGCATGGTTTCCTCTTGATCAATTCCTGTCAGATAAAAAAGATCAGCATTCTGCCTAAATTCATACACTGAATCGCCGCTGCGTGGACTTTCATCATTCGAAAGAAAAATCGCCATTGAATTGCTTTCGAGTTTCGAGGCGAATCTTTTTCTATTCTCAATAAATAGAGAGGGATCAATAGGCAGATATTTCATGAATGTAAAATTAATGTCGTCAAAGATAGCCGATTCAACAGTCAAACTGAAGGCATGTGAGACAAACTGAGATTTTGATGCATTGTTGAAAAGATTTCTGAAATCATGGATCGCGAAATGTGGACAAAAAAATTTTTGATGCAGATGGTGGCCGAAACAATTCTGGGCCTATCTTTGCAACCCGCTTTTGAAAAAGCCATTCCCTAAAAGTTCTGTTAAGAAGGAATTTGACAGAGAAATCTTGATAATTCGTCAACTCGAAGTTCGAACATTAAGCGCGAACAATAGAGCAAAGTTCTTTGAAGTACTGGAAGCAAACAACTTGAGCACAAAGACAGGTAATGCGAATTACGTCAATAATTTTTTACAACGGAGAGTTTGATCCTGGCTCAGGATGAACGCTAGCGGCAGGCTTAATACATGCAAGTCGAGCGGTAACAGGTGTAGCAATACATGCTGACGAGCGGCAGACGGGTGAGGAACACGTACGCAACCTCCCTTTAACTGGGGCACAACCTTGAGAAATCAGGGCTAATACCCCATAAGATTGCAAAAGGGCATCTGATTGCAATTAAAGATTCGTCGGTTAGAGATGGGCGTGCGTCTGATTAGGTAGTTGGTGAGGTAACGGCTCACCAAGCCAACGATCAGTAGCTGGTGTGAGAGCACGACCAGCCACACGGGCACTGAGATACGGGCCCGACTCCTACGGGAGGCAGCAGTAAGGAATATTGGTCAATGGGCGAAAGCCTGAACCAGCCATGCCGCGTGAGGGATGAAGGTCCTCTGGATTGTAAACCTCTTTTATCTGTGAATAAACGATCCGTTTCTACGGATTTTGAAGGTAATAGATGAATAAGCACCGGCTAACTCCGTGCCAGCAGCCGCGGTAATACGGAGGGTGCAAGCGTTATCCGGATTCACTGGGTTTAAAGGGTGCGTAGGTTGATAGGTAAGTCAGTGGTGAAATACTCCGACTCAATCGGAGAACTGCCGTTGATACTATCTATCTTGAATACGGTGGAGGCGGGCGGAATGCGTCATGTAGTGGTGAAATACTTAGATATGACGCAGAACACCTATTGCGAAGGCAGCTCGCTACGCCGGCATTGACACTGAGGCACGAAAGCGTGGGGATCAAACAGGATTAGATACCCTGGTAGTCCACGCCCTAAACGATGTTCACTCGATCTCGGCGATACACAGTCGGGGTCTATGCAAAAGCATTAAGTGAACCACCTGGGGAGTACGATCGCAAGATTGAAACTCAAAGGAATTGACGGGGGTCCGCACAAGCGGTGGAGCATGTGGTTCAATTCGATGGTACGCGAGGAACCTTACCTGGGCTAGAATGCAAGTGGAATACCGCTGAAAGGCGGTAGGCTCGTAAGAGACCGCTTGTAAGGTGCTGCATGGCTGTCGTCAGCTCGTGCCGTGAGGTGTTGGGTTAAGTCCCGCAACGAGCGCAACCCCCATCATTAGTTGCCATCGGGTAAAGCCGGGGACTCTAGTGAAACTGCCTGCGTAAGCAGTGAGGAAGGAGGGGACGACGTCAAGTCATCACGGCCTTTATGTCCAGGGCTACACACGTGCTACAATGGTAGGTACAAAGGGCTGCAACACGGCGACGTGAAGCCAATCCCAAAAAACCTATCTCAGTCCAGATTGGAGTCTGCAACCCGACTCCATGAAGCTGGAATCGCTAGTAATCGGATATCAGCTATGATCCGGTGAATACGTTCCCGGACCTTGTACACACCGCCCGTCAAGCCATGGAAGCCTGGTGTACCTGAAGATGATCACCGTAAGGAGTCATTCAAGGTAAAACAGGTGACTGGGGCTAAGTCGTAACAAGGTAGCCGTATCGGAAGGTGCGGCTGGAATACCTCCTTTTTAGAGAAAGGTCTCTCTTCGTCAAGAGACAAACACGTAGCGCTTATCTGTCGCGAGTTGTTTCTTCCTAACTTCAAGATTAAAAGCCCGATCAGAAATGATCGGGCTTTTTAATTTTTGAGATTAGACACGCACAGAAGATCAAATTACTGACTGGGAATGATTTTTTTTCCAATCCAGCACATTCATAACAATTGAAAAAAAAAGTGAACAAAAAAAGACGATTGCAGTTGTACGCTCCACAAATTGCTCTGAAAAATCAACTCCTGCAATTCTTAAAATCAAATACCTGATGTATGAATTGGGTAGATTAACATAACCCAATTTCGCAAGCACACGATAGTGCCAATCTGTGAGAATGCAATAGCCCCATCCTTTCCAAATTCCGAGAATGAACCATGAAAATGCAGTGCTAAGTAATAGGATCAAGTTGTAAATTCTTGTTCGTTTCCAAATCCATCCGAAGCAATTGAAAAGAATAATGCACGGATGAAGAATCATGAAAAGAACATCGACAGCACGATAGAGATGCACGAATCAAAAAAAGCAACTTCTCTTCAAAGAAAAAAAATGGATTCAGTCTTATATTGTCAAAATAGATGCAGAATTTTGCAGATCGCCTTTAAAGCCGCGGAGTTCCAATTTTCCTTTGCTGATCACTTGACGTGGGCATCGATTTTGAATTCACATTTATTGTCACAGTTCGTGTTTCAGGAATTCTTCCGGGATGAGTAACAGTACAGGTAAGGGTGACCGTTCCAGGAGTTGTTGGCGCCGTAAATGTTACGTCGTTTTCTCCGCCTTGCAGATCTCCGTCACTTGATGACCATGCAAATTGGATCAGTTTGCATTGATGTACGACTGTTGCATGAAGGTGAGTTGTGTCACCAACTGATACACTATATCTAGCAGCGTTGAGATGCGTGAACCTTACTTCCGGCATATTAGGAGCAGAGATATCACTGGAATTGCATGAGACGAATCCAATGAGTCCTATGAAAAGCGAAAAAACGTAGATTCTTCTTTTCATGAATGAGAAATTTTGGCTAGTAAAGTTACGAAATGAAAATGCTTGAGTTTAACTTTAACATATAGATCAATTGATAAATTTTATCTTCATCTCCAATCACTGCATTTCGGTTTTCAAATTTTAGTATTTTGAAAAAGAGATCGACAAAAAATATTTTGCTGCGGCAACTGCGTAAAGCATTTATGGTTTCACACGTCGCAGAGGGCTACCAATCCAATGATTTGAATGCTTTGTTGGAAGAACGAAATAAAAATCCTATTTCAAGAAGAAAATTTATTAGCAGTGCAGCAAAGGTTGCAGCCGTGATTAGTGTCGCGGGCTTATATGAAGCTTGCAATCCCAAAAATAAAGCGACGCAACCGCAAATCGTTATCGTCGGCGCAGGCATTGCAGGACTACACGCAGCATACATTTTGAAAAATGCAGGATATAGCGCGCAGATTTACGAAGGAAGTCCCCGTACTGGCGGCCGAATCATGAGTGTGAGTGACATGATGGGCGACGGATTATGGACGGAAATGGGCGGAGAGTTTATCGACACGGATCATGAGGACATGCTAAGCCTTGCAAAGAAATTTGATTTGCCTCTGATTGATCGCGCTGTTGAGAGTGAAAAATCATTGAAGGAATACGCTTACTATTTTCAGAAAAAACATTTTCAGTTGAAGGATTTGTTGAAAGAACTTCATCCTTTCGCTGAAAAGATCTCAAAGGATGCTCAATCGCTTTCAGAAGAAATCACTTTCGAAAAACATTCAGCCGATGATCAGCGGCTCGATAATATGTCAATCACTAATTATCTCGATTCGCTCGGCATCAAAGGCTGGTTTCACAATTTCATTATTGCCAGCTACACAGCTGAATATGGGATGGAAGCCGGTGAACAATCAGCAATAAATTTTCTTTCGCTTTTTGACCCCGGTGATGAGAACAGTTACAAATTGTATGGTTCAAGTGATGAACGTTTTTCTATTGTTGGCGGAAATGAAAAACTAACTTCAACTCTTGCAAGTCGCCTGAGTAATCAAATCAACACCGAACACATTCTCACTGCCATTTCACAAAAAGATAAAAAATATGTCCTGACATTTCAAATGGGGAGTTCAGGGTCGATGGATGTGGAAGCAGATATTGTGCTGCTCACGATTCCGTTTATCAAGCTGCGAGAAGTAGATATCAAAGTTCCTCTTCCTGATTGGAAAATGAATGCGATTAAAAATCTTGGTTACGGAACCAATTCAAAATTATTTGTCGGAGTGAACGAAAGAGTCTGGCGCAGTCAGGGGTATACCGGCTATGCATTCAGTGACAACATCATGATGAACGGTTACGATCACACGCAATTGCAAAACAATAATCTAGGGCCGGGCGGCTATACGATTTTCCTGGGAGGAAAAGCAGGAATTGATTGCGGAACACCTTCGCTCGACGATTTGCAGAACCAATATGTTCCGGCGCTTGATGAGTTTTTCCCCGGAGTGAATAAATCTTTCAACGGGCGATTTCAACGCTGGCATTGGCCTTCTTATGTTTTTGCAAAAGCGAGCTATACTTCTTATCGTGTCGGTCAATACACTACACTGTGCGGTGCAGCGCAGAAGCCAATTGATAATTTGTTTTTCGCAGGTGAGCATTGCAGCTACGAATTTCAGGGTTTCATGAATGGCGGAGCGCAGACAGGAAGACAAGCCGCTGAAGCAATCATTGAAAAGCTGAAACCGTAAAAATTCTTAATCACATTTTTGTCACGATTTTCGTCTGTGATATTGCTTCATTTTATCCTGATTTGAAATCTTCGTTATGTGCTTGCTAATCCCACTGTTTCAGGTTACTTTTGCCGCTCCAAAAAATTCAACAGATCACTGAATGCCGACAATTCAACAGTTAGTCAGAAAAGGAAGAACGATCATTCGTTCCAAGAGTAAATCACGTGCGCTTGGGGCAAGCCCGCAGAAGCGTGGCGTATGTACGCGTGTGTATACTACTACACCCAAGAAACCGAACTCCGCGCTGCGTAAAGTAGCTAAGGTGAGATTGACAAATGGCATTGAAGTGATCTCTTACATTCCCGGTGAAGGGCACAATCTGCAGGAACACTCAATCGTCCTGATTCGCGGGGGTCGTGTGAAGGATTTACCAGGTGTTCGCTACCACATCGTTCGTGGAGCGCTCGATACAGCCGGCGTGAATGACCGCAAGAAGAGCCGTTCAAAATACGGAACCAAGAAGCCCAAAGGAGGAGCCGCAAAAAAATAGCTGAGTGGACCAAGGAACTTTAATCAATGCAAAATCATTTTCAATCCTGAATTTAGTTTTCTGAAATCAAGTCATGAGAAAATCAAGATCAAAACGCAGACCTGTTAATCCCGATCCTCGCTTCAACGATGATCTCGCCGCCCGCTTCGTCAATTCATTGATGCGGAAAGGCAAGAAGACGATTGCCTACAATATTTTTTATGACACAATTGACAAGGTTTCAGAGCAAACCAAAGAAGATGGTTTTCCGATCTTCAAAAAAGCTATTGAAAATCTTCAACCATCAGTGGAAGTTCGCAGCCGTCGTATCGGTGGCGCCAACTTTCAGATTCCAACTGAAGTAAGACCCACCCGTCGCCTGGCGCTGGCGTTCAAATGGCTGATCTCTTATGCCAAGGAACGCAACGGCAAGTCCATGGCAGATAAACTCGCAGCCGAAATGATTGCCGCTTCAAAAGGTGAAGGCGCTGCTTTCAAAAAGAAAGAAGACGTTCACAAGATGGCGGAAGCGAACAAAGCATTCGCTCACTTCAGAGTGTAATCCCTTTTAAAAGTTTAATGACCAATGTCCAATTATCAATTACCAAATAATGATCAAGCACTAATGTTCGAATAACTCAATTCTGTTTGGAACATTGAATTGTTTTGAAAATTATTTGGTCAATTGAAATTTGAAAATTGGAATATATTAACGCATAAAGAAAAATTTACGCAGGAAAAAACTATGGCACAAGATTTAAAACTTACGCGCAACATCGGTATCGCAGCACACATTGATGCAGGAAAAACGACGACGACGGAACGCATTCTCTACTATACCGGCGTCTCCTACAAAATCGGTGAAGTGCATGAAGGCGCTGCGACTATGGATTGGATGGTGCAGGAGAAAGAGCGTGGCATTACGATCACTTCAGCAGCCACTCGTTGCTTCTGGAAATACAAAGACAACGATTACAAGATCAACATCATTGATACACCCGGTCACGTAGATTTCACTGTGGAAGTTGAGAGATCGCTGCGTGTGCTCGACGGAGTGGTCGCATTGTTTTGCGCGGTTTCAGGAGTTGAACCGCAATCAGAAACCGTGTGGCGCCAGGCCAATCGTTACAAAGTTCCGCGCATTGGTTTCGTGAACAAGATGGACAGAAGCGGCGCTGATTTTCTCGATGTGGTGAAGCAGGTGAAAGAAAAACTCGGAGCGAATCCTGTCCCTTTGCAGCTACCGATTGGCTCTGAAGAATCATTTAAAGGTGTTGTGGATCTCATTAGCAACAAAGGAATCATTTGGGATGAAGCCACGCAGGGAATGACGTTCAAGGAAGTTCCTATTCCTGATGACATGAAAGAGCAGGTGCATGAATATCGCACGAAGATGATCGAAGCCGTTGCGGAGTACGATGAAAAAATTCTCGAGAAATATTTCGAAGATGAAAATTCAATCACGATAGATGAAATTGAAGAAGCGATTCGTAAAGCGACCATTGACATTGCCATCATTCCCATGCTTTGTGGCTCTTCATTCAAGAATAAAGGCGTGCAGGCCATGCTTGATGCTGTCGTGAAATTTCTTCCGTCGCCGCTCGATATTGAAGCAGTAAAAGGAATCAATCCCGATACAGAAGCGGAAGAAATTCGTAAGCCTGATGCAAAACAACCGTTCACGGCGCTTGCATTCAAGATCACAACGGATCCTTTCGTTGGACGACTTGCTTACTTCCGCGTTTACTCGGGTTCGCTGAATGCGGGCTCGTATGTTTTGAATACGCGCACAGGCAAGAAGGAGCGCATCTCGAGAATTTTTCAGATGCATGCAAACAAACAAAATCCAATCGATTCAATTGAAGCAGGCGACATCGGCGCTGCAGTTGGTTTCAAAGAAATAAGAACGGGTGACACTCTCTGCGATGAAAAGCATCCGATCATTTTGGAAAGCATCAAATTTCCTGATCCGGTTATTTCAATTGCCGTGGAAGCGAAAACGCAGGCCGACGTTGACAAACTTGGTAATGCACTTGCCAAACTCGCGGAAGAAGATCCCACGTTCAAGGTGAAAGTAGATGAAGAAACATCGCAAACAATCATCAGCGGAATGGGAGAGTTGCATCTCGAAATTATTGTCGATCGTTTGAAGCGCGAATTCAAAGTTGAATGTAACCAGGGCGCGCCTCAGGTGGCTTACAAGGAAACGATCACGAAAACGATTGAGCATCGTGAAGTGTTCAAGAAACAAACCGGTGGTCGCGGTAAGTTCGCTGACATCAGTGTGGAAGTAGGACCGGTGGGTGAAGGAGAAAAAGGTTTGGTGTTCGTGAATGATATTTTTGGCGGAGCGATTCCGCGTGAATTTATTCCTGCAGTGGAAAAAGGATTCAAAGCCGCGATGTCGAATGGCGTGCTCGCAGGATTTCCCGTGGATGATTTGAAAGTTCGCTTGTACGACGGAAGTTACCACGATGTGGATTCAGATCAGATGTCATTCGAGCTGTGCGCGAAATACGCTTTCCGTGAAGCGTGCAACAAAGCGAAGCCGATCATTCTCGAACCGATCATGAAAGTGGAAGTGGTCACTCCGGAAGAATACACGGGTGATGTGGTAGGTGATTTGAATCGCCGCCGCGGTCATTTGGAATCCATGGAGATGAAAGCAAATGCACAGGTGATCAAAGCGAAAGTTCCGCTGAGCGAAATGTTTGGTTATGTAACGCAATTGCGAACCATCACTTCAGGTCGCGCCACTTCAATCATGGAATTTTCACATTATGCACCGGCACCCAACGCAATCAGCGAAGAAGTGATTGCAAAGGCGAAGGGAAAAGTGGCGGTGGAAGCATGACGACTTAAGACACCAGACAATTGAAATAAGACAAGCCCTGCGAAAGTGGGGCTTTTTGTTTCATGATTAATTGTATTTTTAAAGAGCTAAAAAAATATATCGTATGAGAAAAGATATTTTCAAATGGAAACTTCAGTCCTATTCTACTCTCGCCGGATCGATGATTGCTGTCAAATTCTCTGCAAACGCTCAAATACTTTACACCGACGTATCGCCGGATGACACCTTGTTTTTTCATCAGTATTATCCACTTGATTTGAATAACGATGGAGTGGTGGACTTTTATCTTTCAGAAGGGCAACAGCCTCCATCTGACTATGTCCATGGAGCGCAGATTTTCAATACCGGATCAGGTTCTTTGAATTCAGTTCTTGGAGTAGTGACCCAAACCATCACCAATACTTCAAGTTCAAAATTTGTGATGAAACTCCCATTTAGACTTTCCTTTAATTATTTGATCGACTCAAACCTTGGATGGGTCAAGCCGAACAAATTTGAGTGGGCAGAGATAGATTTCCAACTTGATCCATATGAACAGGCCATCTTGAATGCGATATTCTGGACCTCGACTTTCTATGGTTACTGGCAGAATAACGTTGGAGATCGTTACTTGGGCTTAAGAATAAAATTGAACGACAGTTTGTATTATGGCTGGGCTCGGCTTGAGGTGGACTCAGCAGCAAATTGGATTGTGCTCAAGGATTACGCAATAAACTTAACACCCGATAGTTCCATTCTTGCAGGCGAGGGTATACCTACAACAGGAATCAATCAAGAAATTAATTTCGACTTCAATGTTTTTCCGAATCCGGCGTCTTCGGCGCTTTTCATATCGGGTTTATATGAAAGTCACTGCGAAACGGAAGCAACTTTAATCGATTTATCTGGAAGAAGGCTTCTTGCTCAAAGAATTTCTCCCTCTCAAAATAAAATTGAAATCTCCGCGCTTTCTGATGGATTTTATTTTCTTGAATTGAAGAATGAAGATCAAACTCTCGTGAAGAAGGTTGAAATAAAGCATTGAGCGCTGAACTAATCTGTCCAATATATCTCCTTCGTAATTTTGCGGCCGTTGAAAATCCTCATCATCCAAACGGCTTTCATTGGTGATGTGATTCTGGCCACATCACTTGTCGAGAAGCTTCATTCATTTTATCCCGAAGCAAAAAATGATTTCCTGTTGCGAAAAGGCAATGAATTCATTCTCGCCAACAATCCGCACGTGAATGAGATTTTGATTTGGGACAAGAAGAATTCGAAATACAAAAACTGGTGGAATCTTCTTTTTAAAATCAGAAATAGAAATTATGATGTCGTGATCAACGTGCAGCGCTTTCTCTCGACAGGATTGCTCACTGCATTTGGAAGAGCGAAAGAAACAATCGGCTTTGATAAAAATCCGCTCTCATTTTTGTTTACACATCGTGTGAAGCACGTAATTGGAACAAAAGAAAAACTAGTTCATGAAGTGGATCGCAATCACGCTCTCATCCGCGTTCTCACTGATGAGAAACCAGCTCGACCGAAAATCTATCCTTCAGAAAAAGATTTTCAAAAATTAAAGACTGAAGGGAAATATGTGACAATTGCACCTGCATCGGTTTGGTTCACGAAACAATTCCCGGCGAAAAAATGGCTTGAGGTGATAGCGATTTTACCGCAAGAGTTCTCTGTTTACTTAATTGGAGGAAAAGAAGATCATTCATTGTGCGAACAAATTCGCGAAGCTTCCGGAAAAAATAATTGCATCAATCTCGCCGGGCAACTCACTCTGATCGAGTCGGCAGCGCTAATGAAAAACGCGGCAATGAATTTTGTAAATGATTCTGCCCCGCTTCATCTTGCTTCCGCGGTGAACGCACCTGTCACTGCTATTTTCTGCTCTACGATTCCTGCCTTCGGCTTCGGTCCGCTCTCTGATAAGTCTTTTGTTGCCGAAACTAAACTTCAACTCGACTGCCGTCCTTGCGGCCTCCATGGCTTTTCAGCTTGTCCGAAAAAACATTTTCTCTGCTCTGAGATTGAAGCCACAGAAATTGTGAAGAAGCTCTGACTTGAAATGATGTTGGTGAATGAAAAGTTAATCCGCTGTTTTTTTTGATTTTCTTAACTCATTCCCGGCGATGTGAATCGCGGACCGAGCACGGGAATGAAAAAGAAAAGCATCAAAATGATTCCGAGGAAAAAAAGCAGAAAGCCGATGAGTTCACTCGTGAGCTCAATTTCTCCGACGTGATACTTTTTTTCGGCCCATTTCGTTCTTCCCATAAACAGGAGAATGCCGAAGATCGTTGACAGGATTCCCGCAGCCAGAGAAAATATTTCGGAAATAGTGACATGAATTGTCATGGTGCAAAATTACTATGAAAATAAGTGCGTAATACGGCGATAAAACAGATGATTTTTGTCAGTGAAATGTCAGGAATAGAATCGAAAAATGTTAACCTCAACCTAAAGACGCAGGCGTCCATAAAAGTGGCCGCAATTTTGAAATATTTGCACTAAACATTTGCCATGAAACCGGTAACAAGAATTTTTGAAGAAGTAGGTGCTTGGATGACGGTAGGGGTTCTCATCTTTGCTGCAGTGAAACTTATCGAAATCATTTTCTGATTTCACTTTGCGTGAAATAAATTCCCTCTCCAAAGATTTCGTATAAGTTTGCGCGAAATTTCTGCGCAATGAAATTTTTCCCGCTCATAATTCTATTTGCTTTGGTTGCCTGCACTTCTTCACGTGATGATCTAAAGAAAGAAACTGACGGTCATCTCAGAAGAGCCAATCAATCTTTCTTCCAGAACAAGCCTCAGAGTTCAGTGGTTGATTCCGCTTATAATTTCATTGAAAACTTCGTGAAGAAATTTCCTGATGACACACTGTCTCCTGCCTATCTCTTCGAAGAAGCGCTGCTGCAGGAGAAAGAAAAAAAATATGCCCAGGTGCTCATCACGCTCGACCGTATTTATTCAACCTATCCGCAGTCGAAGCAGGCAAGCAAATCATTATTTCTCGAAGGATTTCTCTATGCGAACGTGCTGAATGAATTGGATAAAGCGAAAGAAAAATATCAACTCTATCTTGATAAATATTCGTCCGTTGATCCGAAAATGACGAATGATGTTCAGATGGAATTGCAGAATCTCGGAAAATCCCCTGATGAAATTTTGAAAGAGATTCAGGAGAAAGCTGCGCAGGATTCATCAAAAGCTCCTTCGTGAAAAAAAAATTTCAATCCACAAGTCAACAGCCCGTAAGTCTTATGTCAATTTCAATTGATCAAGAAGTGTAATAACCTCTGCGGCTTCCTTCACATCATGTACGCGCAGCAGCTTTGCTCCTTTCATTAATGCGACTGCATGTAGTGCCGTAGTTCCGTTCAGTGCTTTATCAGGATTTACTCTGAGTGTTTTACAGAGCATGGATTTTCTCGAAAGTCCAGCAAGAATCGGCAATTCAAATATTTTTAAAACGTGCAGGTGCCTGAGCAACTCAAAGTTGTGTTCAACCGTTTTTCCGAAACCAAATCCCGGATCGACGATGATGTCATGAATTCCGAGTGAGTTGAGTTGCAAGATTTTTTCTTTCAGGAAATCAAAAACTTCTTTTACCACGTTTTCATAGGAAGGATTTTGCTGCATGATTCGTGGAGTGCCCTTCATGTGCATGAGCACATACGGCACCTTCATTTTTGCAACTGTAGACAAAAAGTTTTCATCCAATCTTCCTGCGGAAATATCGTTCACCATTCCTGCGCCTGCATTCACAGCTTCTTGCGCGATCATGCTTCTGAAAGTATCAACAGAAATAATTGCTTCGGGAAATTTTTTGTGAATGATTTCAATGGAAGGAATAACACGCTTCAATTCTTCATCCTCCGAAATTTCTTCTGAACCCGGCCGCGTGGACATGCCTCCGACATCAAGAACCGAAGCACCATCGTTAAGCATTTTTTCAGCGAGGTGAAGAATTTCTTTTTCATTCATCACTCTGCTTCCGGCATAAAATGAATCCGGCGTTACATTCACGATGCCGCTGATCTTCGGTGTGGAAAGATCGAGCAACCTTCCCCGGCAATTCAGCAAAGTCTTTTGTGAAAACATTGTACTTTTCGAATCGTCAAAAATAACCGTTGTGACGAGCAGAGAAGCATACGTCATTGCGACCCCGCCTTTTCAGCGGGGGAAGCAATCCCCTCGTTCAAGAAGTATGTTGGAGATTGCTTCGTCACGCATGCACATAAACCCGCTGCTTCGTTCCTCGCAAAGACGCTAATGAATGGAAAGTAAAACACCACAGCAATTCGACGGGCAGGCAAAAATTTGCCGCAATATTTTCTCTGCGAAGATGAAAGACTACGGCACTTCATGGCGTGTGTTACGGCTCTCTTCGCTTGCGGATCAAATCTTCATCAAAGCACAACGAATTCGCACCATCGACATGCTTGAAGTGAAAAAAGTCGCTGAGGAAATGGACAGCGAATTCATCGGCATTATCAATTATGCAATCATCGGATTGATTCGGATGGAAGTGGGAGACAGGATCGAAGAAGAAATTTCTGACGATGAATTGATGAACTTCTACGATTCAAAAATGAAAGCCGCCAAAGAATTGATGCTTGCCAAAAATCACGACTACGGTGAAGCGTGGCGCGACATGCTCATCAGTTCATTCACCGACCTCATCATGATGCGCATTCTTCGAATCAGAAATATTGCAGTGAATGAAGGAAGCACGATTGCATCCGAAGGAATTGACTCCAACCTTTTTGATATTATCAACTACGCTATTTTCGCGCTCATAAAAATCAGCGAGCAGCAATGAAAATCTTCATGCGCGTATTGGCCATCCTCGTCGGCGCGCTATTTATTTTTTCCGGATTTGTCAAGGGTGTTGATCCGCTTGGTTTCTCTTACAAGCTCGATGAATATTTCGATGTGTTTGCGGATGCAACAAAATCGATCGGCTGGATTTCCGCTCTTATGATTTGGTTCAAATCCATTTCATTGTTCCTGGCCACATTCATGATCGTGCTCGAGATGGCCCTCGGTTGGATGCTCATTTTCGGAATTCGCATGCGACTCACATCATGGCTGATGCTGCTGCTCATTTTGTTTTTCACATTTCTCACTTACTATTCCTGGTACACCGAAAAAATTACTGACTGCGGCTGCTTCGGTGATGCGATCAAACTCACGCCGGCAGAAACTTTTTACAAAGATGTTGTGCTCACTCTTTTGATTGTTATCATTTTTATTTACCACAAAGAAATCACGCCGATTTTCGGCAAAACAGGAAGCGACATGATGATGGTTCTCGGGCTCGGGCTTTCGATTTATCTTCCTGTGTATTGTCTTCGTCATCTTCCCATCATTGATTTCCGCCCTTACAAAATCGGAAACAACATTCGCGAAGAAATGAGTTTGCCTCCCGGTTCCAGAGCTGATCAATACGTTTCCATTCTGAATTATAAAGACAAGTCGAACGGACAAGTTGGAAGTTATGTGATGGTGACGCAGGGTGAAGATCAGCAGCCATGGTTTCAAGAGCGCGGATTCAAAGCGTTGCCGTGGCAGGATTCCGTGTGGATGAGCAATCATGAATTTGTTGACAGCAAGAGTGAATTGGTTGAGCCGGGCGAGAAACCAAAGATTACAGACTTTAAAGTGTGGGATGACAAGAACAATGATTTGACGGCCGCTGTGCTCGATGATCCGAAGAGTTATCACTTCTGGGTGGTGGCTTACGATATGAATCACGCCAATCAACAATCATTTGAGAAACTGAATGCATTAGCGGCAGCAAGTGAGAAAAACAATATTCAGTTTGTTGCGCTTACGGCAACTCCCTATAGTGAGCTTGATCCGATCCGGCACGAATTGAATGCGGCGTTTCCGTTTTATTACGCTGATGGAACAGTCTTGAAAACTATTGTTCGCGCAAATCCGGGACTTGTGTTGTTGAAAGGTCCTGTGGTTGTGGCCATGTGGCACTATAATGATCTTCCGACTTTTGATGAAGTGAAGAAAAAATATCTTCACTGAGAAATTTCTCCTGCTGTTGCGATGATTGGAAATCCAAAATTGATTTTTCTGATTGGCTTCATGGGCTCCGGAAAAACTTCCGTAGGGAAAAAACTCGCATCACTTCTCCCTGCTGAATTTGTTGATCTCGATGAAGTAATCGAGCAGGAGGAAGGGAAAACTATCTCTGAAATTTTTCAGCAGCAGGGCGAAGAATATTTCAGAGACAGAGAATCGCAATGTCTCAAATCTCTCTTTAAAAAATCGAACACAGTAATTGCCACCGGTGGTGGTGCTCCGTGCTTTCATGACAACATGAAATGGATGAACGAAAACGGAATTACAGTTTATCTGAAAGCCGATCCTGAGATTTTATTTAAAAGATTGAAGAGTGAAATAGCTCATCGTCCATTGTTGCAGGGAAATTCAGAGAGTGAGTTGAAAAAATTTATCGCTCTGAAACTTTCTGAACGCCGGCAATTCTACACAGCTTCACAAATCACCGTTGAGGCTGGTGATAAGAATGAAGATGAAATTGCCCGGCACATCTTGTCATTGCTTTCCTGAATTCATTACTGATCAGTTTTCATAGAGAAAATTAATGTTCCTGATATCATGAACAGGGCTCTCGGATTGCTCTTCGAGACTCCTTCCGAATAATTTTTTTGCTCACACAATAATCCGCGTGAAACAAAGTTTTCAACAAAGTGGTAAAAAGTGGTAAAATGTGTAAAAAATCACTTTACATTTGAAACCGCTATCGAATCCAATGGCGAAGACGCAGTTCACCGGTGAGTTTCCGTGCACCCTCGATGTGAAGGGAAGATTCTTATTTCCTGCAGCGCTGAAGAAGCAGGTGCCTGCAAAAGCGAAGAACCGTTTCATGATTCACCGCGGGTTTGAGAAGTGCCTCGTGATTTATGCGCGGCACGATTGGGATGTGATCAGTGCTGAAGTGAACAAGCTCAATCTCTACATCAAGAACAACCGCGACTTCGCCAGATATTTTTTCAGGGGCGTAACGGAATTTGAATTGGACGGAACGAATCGGTTGCTCATTCCGAAATCACTCTGCGATCATGCGAAGCTGAAGAAAGACATCATGCTGCTTGGATATTCCAACCGGATTGAGATCTGGGATGAGAAACTTTATTACAAGCACATGGATGAAGAACCGACTGATTTCGTGAAGCTGGCAGAAGAAGTAATGGGCAAGGTGAATAATCAATAGTCAATGCTGAAAAGTGAATGATGAGTCGTCAAAATATCATGAACCGGTTTTGTTGCGTGAGTCGATTGACGGTTTGCAGATCAGTGCAGAAGGAATTTATGTGGATGCAACATTCGGCGGCGGCGGGCACAGTAAAGCAATTCTTGAAAAGTTGAAAAGCGGAAAGTTGTTCGCGTTTGACCAGGATGAGGAAGCAGCGAAGAATGTGATGGAAGACGATCGGCTTGTTTTTATCAATCAAAATTTCAGACACCTGAAAAAAATGCTGAGAGTTCACGGAGTAACAAAAGTGGATGGCATTCTTGCTGATCTCGGCATCTCTTCTTACCAGGTTGATTCAACTCATCGCGGATTCGCTCACCGTCTCGAAGGAAAACTCGACATGCGCATGGATCAGCAGAACGAAAAGAATGCTGCAACAATCTTGAATGAATACAATGAATCATCACTGCAAAAAATTTTTGGCGAATACGGTGAAGTGAGAAATGCAAAGACACTGTCCGAGATAATTATTGAAGTCAGAGAACAAAAAAAATTTGATTTAACTGAAGGATTCGTGAAAGCTATTGAATCCTGTATTCGCGGAAATCGCAATCGCTACCTCTCACAGGTGTTCCAGGCCTTGCGCATTGAAGTGAATGACGAGCTGAACGCGCTGAAAGAATTTCTGGTGCAGACATCCGAAGTTTTGAAAAGCGGTGGACGACTTGTCGTGATCTCCTATCACTCGCTCGAAGACCGCCTCGTGAAAAATTTCTTGCGATCGGGAAATGTGGAAGGAGAAGAGCGGAAAGATTTTTTCGGAAATGCAGAAAAGATTTTCAAAGTAATCAGCAAAAAACCAGTCGAAGCTTCAGCAGAAGAAATCAAAAGAAATCCGAGAGCGCGAAGCGCGAAGCTGAGAATCGCAGAAAAAATTTAGGAGAAGAAATTATGGAAGCGGAAAACAATTCATCAAAACAGCAGGAAGAAATTCCGAGTAAAAATTCTGCTGAGCAAAAACCGCAGCGAAAATCTTCGAAGAGGAACTGGCTTTACGAATCGCTCGACCTCAGTCGCTGGGTTCATCATCAAACCGTGATTCGCAATCTGCCTTTCATTTTTTTCCTCGCCACCATCGCAATTCTCTACATCGCTAATGATCATTATGCTGAGAGAAATGTGCGCGAGATCAGCGACATCGAAAAACGATTGAATGAATTGCGTTGGGAATACATGACGAACAAATCTGAACTCGAATACATGCGCAAGCAATCGGAAGTAGCGAAGATGGTGGCACCGGATGGATTGAATGAATTGCGTGAGCCGCCGAAAAAAATTGTCGAAGAAAAATGAACAACAATCGTCATTGCGAGCGAAGCGAAGCAATCTCCTGATTCTTTGGGATTGCTTCGTCCTGCAGAAAAGCAGGACTCGCAATGACGTGTAAATATCATGAGCACTAAAAAAGAAATCTACTGGCGAATTGGTTTGGCATACCTGTGCCTGCTGCTTTTTGCTGCCGGCATTTTGTGGCAGGTGTTTTACATCCAGAATGTGAAAGGAAGTTATTACCGCTCGCTCATCGACAGTATCGTCACGAAATATGAATCCGTTCCCGCCGAGCGCGGCAACATTTATTCGGCTGACGGAAGATTGCTTGCAACATCGCTTCCGGGTTTCGAGATAAGAATGGACATGAAAGCCGATGGATTGACGAACGATGTTTTCAATCGCGGCATCGACTCACTCAGTTATCGCATGGCGAAAATGTTCGGCGATCAATCTGTCTCTGATTACAAAAAGGAATTTATCAATGCGCGCAAACGCGGTGATCGCTATTTCCTCGTGAATAAAAATGTGACGTATCCGCAACTGCAAACGCTGAAGACGTTTCCGATTTTCCGGCTTGGGCAATTCAAAGGGGGATTCATTGCAGTTCAGCACAACAAGCGCGTTTATCCCTATAAAGAATTAGCGAACCGCACAATTGGATATATGCGCGATGCATCTGTGCAGCCGGTCGGCCTCGAAGGAAAATTCAATGATCAGCTTACCGGCATTCCGGGAAAAAGGCTGATGCAAAAAGTTAATGGCGGGCAATTTCTTCCCATCAATGATAAAAACGAAATCGATCCGCAAAACGGAAAAGACATCACAACGACGATCGATGTGAATCTTCAGGATGTTGCTGAGGATGCTTTGATGAAATCGCTCACTGAAAACAAAGCCGATCACGGTTGCTGTGTAGTGATGGATGTGAAGACCGGAGCCGTGAAAGCGATTGCGAATCTCGGCAAGTCGGGTGATGGTTCTTACAATGAAGATTACAATTATGCTGTCGGCGAATGTCACGAGCCGGGTTCCATTTTCAAGCTCGCGTCCATGATTTCATTGCTTGAAGATGGTTATGTGAACCTGAATGACACCGTTGATCTCGAACTCGGCGTGCATCAGTATTGGGGACAAACGATGCACGATGCCGAGCATCACAATCTGCGGCGTGTGAATGTAATTTCTGCATTCGCGCATTCATCGAATGTCGGCATATCGAAACTTGTCAATGAAAATTATAACAAGGATCCTGAAAAATTTTTGCAGCATCTGCGCGATTTGGGTCTGGATAAGAAATTGAATGTTGAAGTTCCGGGCGAACAACAACCCTATATCAAGAACACAAAAGACAAAACATTCACTCGCTATTCTTTGCCGTGGATGGCCGTGGGTTATGAAGTAAAAGTTTCTCCGCTGCAAATTCTTGCTCTGTACAATGCTGTTGCGAATAACGGCACGATGATGAAACCGTATTTCGTTCAGAGTGTGCAGGAGTTCGGAAAACCGGAAGAGCAATTTCAGCCGATTGTTCTCAAGCAAAAAATTTGTTCCGATCAAACACTGCAATCACTTCACACGCTGCTCGAAGCGGTGGTGGACAGTGGCACTGCGAAAAATATTCACAATACAAATTATTCCATTGCAGGAAAAACAGGAACAGCCCTCATCGGCGATGACAAACACAATTACACTGACAAAATTTATCAGTCATCGTTCGTCGGATATTTTCCGGCTGATCATCCGATGTACTCATGCATCGTGGTGGTGAATGCGCCGTCGAATGGAGTGTATTACGGCGCGCTCGTGGCAGCTCCTGTCTTCAAAGAAATTGCTGATAAAGTTTATTCCACTGATCTCGATGAACATCCTGCAATTGAGGTGCAGCTCAAGGACAGTGTGAGTTTGCCCTCAGTAAAATCTGGTTACATCTCGGATGTAAACACGGTGCTCGCACAGCTCGGAATTTCTCATTCGGGAAAAGCGGATGGCGCGTGGGCAACGGCTTCTTCGAATGGAAATTCAATTCTGATAAGTGATGACAATGTGAAAGAGCAAACAGGAATTGTTCCTGATGTGCGCGGAATGGGATTACGCGATGCATTGTATCTGCTCGAAAACTGCGGACTCAGTGTGAATGTGAATGGCGCTGGTCGAGTGATTTCACAGAGCATTCTTCCGAATTCAGAAATAAAAAAAGGAGATGAAATAACGATCACGATGAGTTTGTAGAATGAAAACACTCTCCGACATATTATATAAAGTGAGTCTTTTGGAAGTGCAGGGTGCGATGGACATTGAAGTGAATGATGTGTGTTTTGATTCACGAAAAGTGAAGCAGGGAAGTTTGTTTGTCGCTGTGCGTGGTACTGCTGTTGACGGACACAATTTCATTCATGATGTGGAAGAGAAAGGTGTAACGGCAATCGTCTGTGAAAATTTTCCTTCAGAGAGAAAAGCCGGAATCACTTACATCAAAGTCGCAGATAGTTCACTGGCTCTCGCTGTGATTGCTGAAAACTTTTTCGGAAATCCGTCCGAGAAATTAAAAGTAGTTGCAGTCACCGGTACTAACGGGAAAACAACCGTTGCCACGCTGCTCTGCAATTTGTTTGTCGGATTGAATTACAAATGCGGATTGATTTCTACTGTAGAAAACCGCATCAACGGAAAAGTGATTCCAGCCACGCACACAACGCCGGACGCCGTACAGATCAGTTTCATGATGAGTGAAATGCTGAAAGCCGGATGTACTCATTGTTTCATGGAAGCGAGTTCGCATGCGATTCATCAAAACAGAGTAGCAGGTTTGAAATTCGCAGGAGCTGTTTTCACCAACCTCACGCACGATCATCTCGATTATCACAAAACATTTCAGGAATACATCGCAGCGAAGAAAAAACTCTTCGACGGCTTGACGGCTGATGCATTTGCTCTCGTAAATATTGACGACAAGCATGCGCGCGTCATGCTTCAGAATTCCAAAGCGAATGGATTCACTTATTCACTGCATTCACCGGCAGATTTCCATGCACGTATCATTGAAACGTCATTCAACGGAATGATTCTGCAAATTGAGGGAGAAGAAGTTTACACGCCGCTCGTGGGTGCATTCAATGCGTACAACCTCATCGCTATTTACGCGACTGCACGATTGCTCGGTGAAGAAAAAATTTCGGTGCTCACCGTGCTGAGCAAACTCAAACCCGCCGAAGGAAGATTCGATTATGTGGTGAGCGAAAAAAATAAAATCATGGGCATCGTGGATTATGCGCACACGCCCGACGCGCTCGAGAAAGTGTTGAGTACAATCAAAGAAATAAGAACGGGAAATGAAAAACTCATCACCGTAGTCGGTTGCGGTGGCGATCGTGATGCAACGAAACGGCCGGTTATGGGAAAAGTAGCGAGCGAATTGAGCGATCAAGTAATTCTCACATCCGACAATCCACGCAGTGAAGATCCGCTCACAATTCTCGATCAGATGAAAGAAGGCGTGATCCCGACAAAAATTTCAAAAGTGATTTCTATTCCTGATAGAAGAGAGGCAATCAAAACTGCAGTCACGATGAGTGTGAAAGGCGACATCATTCTTCTCGCAGGAAAAGGTCACGAGAAATATCAGGAGATAAAAGGAGTGAAATATCCTTTTGACGATAAACAAGTATTGACGGAATCATTTCAGCAAATGGGTAAGTAATGCTGTACTATTTGTTTAGTTATCTGCAAAAAGAATTCAAAATCCCCGGCGCGGGACTGTTCAACTTCATCTCGTTCCGCGCGGGCATGGCCATTCTTCTTTCGCTGGTGATTTCGATGATCTATGGAAAATCAATTGTGAATTACCTCAGAAAAAAGCAAGTCGGTGAAAGTGTCCGCGATCTTGGTCTCGAAGGTCAATTACAAAAACAGGGAACTCCGACGATGGGCGGACTCATCATCATCGCAGCCATTCTGATTCCAACATTGCTCTTCGCAAAAATTGACAACGTGTATGTCCTCATCATGCTAATCACAACAGTGTGGTGCGGCATCATCGGCTTCATTGATGACTACATAAAAGTTTTCAAAAAAGATAAACGAGGTCTGGCAGGCTGGTCAAAAGTTTTTGGTCAAATCTCATTGGGAATTATCGTTGGATCGGTTCTCTACTTCAACAGTCACGTAGTGGTGCGAAGACAAATTGTGAATTCGGAAGTGAAAACAAACATCATTAATGACAGCACAGCGGCGCAAAAACTCGAGAAGCAATATGTCGATGCAAAACTTCCTGTCACCACAATTCCCTTCGTAAAAAATCACGAATTCAATTATTCGAAACTCATCACGTGGCTGGGTGATGATTCGCAGAATTACACGTGGATCATTTATATCCTCATTGTAGTTCTCATCATCACGGCTGTTTCAAACGGGGCAAACATCACTGATGGTATTGACGGATTAGCGACCGGAACATCTGCAATCATTGGTGCAACCCTTGGTGTCTTCGCTTATGTCTCGGGTAACATTTTGCTCGCAGGTTATCTCAACATCATGTACATCCCAAACACCGGTGAGCTGATGGTTTACTCTGCTGCGTTCATCGGCGCGTGCATCGGATTTCTCTGGTACAATGCTTATCCCGCGCAGGTTTTCATGGGTGACACGGGCTCACTCACACTCGGCGGAATCATTGCAACACTTGCAATCATTACAAGAAAGGAATTACTCATTCCCATTCTCTGCGGAATTTTTTTCGTGGAGAATCTCTCAGTGGTGATTCAGGTGGCGTATTTCAAATACACAAAAAGAAGATTCGGCGAAGGAAGAAGAGTTTTCAAAATGTCTCCGTTGCATCATCACTATCAGAAGCTGGGTTTTTCGGAACCGAAAATCGTGACGCGTTTCTGGATCGTCGGAATGATGCTGGCCGTGCTGACACTCGTGACATTGAAAATAAGATAGTGAATAGTGAAGGATAGAATGAAATTCAGAATGAAAAATTTCAAATCTCAAACCTGAAACTTCAAACTGGAACTATGCAAACTTCTACGATCAATGAAATGATGATGCTCAGCAAGGCGGAGCAGCAACTTTTATTCAAGCAGATGGAAAAATCACTCAGGAAGTGGAAGAAGAAAAAAGTGAGAAAATCCAGACGAATAAAAATCAATAACTGAAACCTGAAACCGTATTCCTGATACCTCTATGAAACGAATCACCATACTCGGAGCAGCGGAAAGTGGCATCGGTGCCGCTGTGCTGGCGCAGCAGCGCGGGTATGATGTGTTTGTTTCGGATAAGGGAATCATCAAAGAGGATTTCAGGAAAGTTTTGGAGGAAAACAAAATTGCTTTTGAAGAGAATCAGCATTCGGAAAATGAAATTCTCAGTGGAGAAGAAGTGATCAAGAGTCCGGGCATTCCGGAAAAAGCGCCGATCATCAAACTCATTCGCAGCCGCAATATTCCCATCATTTCTGAAATTGAATTTGCCTCGCGCTATACCGCATCACCGATTGTGGCGATCACGGGAACAAATGGAAAGTCAACAACGACATCGCTCACGTATCACATTTTTCAGAGAGCAGGGTTGGATGTTGCGCTTGTCGGCAACATCGGAAAAAGTTTTGCCAAACAAATTGCCGAGCGTGATGCGGGCTACTATGTTGCAGAGATCAGCAGCTTTCAATTGGATGATTGTTATGAATTCAAGCCGAAAGTCGCTATGCTCACAAATATCAGCGACAATCATCTCGATCGGTACAATTACAATTTCACTGCTTATGCAGATGCAAAATTCCGCATCACACAAAAGCAAAACGATAACGACTATTTCATCTATTGCTATGATGATTCTGCGACGCAGGATGCATTGAATCGTCATTCAGTTCGCTCACAGAAAATTTCTTTTTCACAAACAATCACACTCGGTCAGGGAGCATTTCTCGACGGAGGTAAAATCATCTTTTCATCACCCAAACAAACTTTCTCTATGGCAGTAACCCAACTTGGATTGCGTGGAAAACACAACGTGTACAACTCGATGGCGGCCGGTATTGTCGCTAATTTATTTGACATCAAGAAGGAAGTGATTCGGGAAGCCTTGGCCGATTTCGAATCACTCGAGCATCGTCTCGAATGGGTTTCTGATATCAAAGGTGTTGAGTTCATCAACGATTCAAAAGCGACAACGGTGAATGCCGTTTGGTATGCGCTCGAGAGTATCAGTAAACCCGTTATCTGGATCGCAGGAGGCGTCGATAAAGGCAATGATTACTCCGTGATTCAGGAGCTCGTGAAGAAAAAAGTGAAAGCGCTGATTTGTCTCGGCACTGAAAACAGAAAGCTGCACGAAGCATTCAGCACAAGTATTGATCTGATCGCAAACACTGACAATATGAATGACGCAGTAAAAACTGCATTTCATTTCGCGGCATCTGGTGATTGTGTATTGCTTTCACCTGCATGCGCAAGTTTTGATCTCTTCGAAAATTTCGAAGACCGCGGAAGAAAATTCAAAGAGGCGGTGAGATCGCTCTGAGCTAATTATTCGAAAGGAGGAATGAAAAAATGGAATTCGCAACACAACAAGTAGAACGGCTTTTTAAAAAAACCGGCGGCGACCGATATATCTGGCTCGTGGTGATTTTTCTTTCCATCATCTCGATGCTCGCCGTGTACAGCAGCACAGGAACACTTGCATTCAAGATGCAGGGCGGCAACATGCAGTATTATTTCATCCGGCAGTTGACTATGATTTTGTTTGCCATCTTCCTTATGTATCTCGCACACAAAATCAACTACACGTATTACTCGCGGATCGCGCAGTTACTCCTGTATGCTTCTGTTCCGCTGTTGTTTGTCACGTTGTTTTTCGGAGTGGAAATGAATGACGCCAGAAGGTGGCTCACAATTCCGGTGATCGGGCTTTCATTTCAAACATCTGACCTTGCGAAACTCGCGCTCATCATGTACACCGCTCGTGTGCTCGCAAAAAATCAAGGGAACATCAAAGATTTCAAAACAGGATTTCTTCCTGTGATGCTGCCGGCGCTCATCATCTGCGGATTGATTGCACCATCGAATCTCTCGACGGCCGCCATTCTTTTCGCCACATGTTTGCTGCTCATGTTCATCGGAAGAGTAAACATGAAATACATCGGCCTTATGGCTGTGGCGGGAATCGTGTTGCTCACCGTCATTATTGTGGTAGCGGAACTCACATCATTTCATGCCCGCGTTGACACCTGGATCAGTCGCCTTCATGAATTCGCAGGGAAAGGTGAAGAACAATATCAGGTGCAGCAGGCGAAGATTGCGATTGCGCACGGAGGAATTTTCGGAGTGGGACCGGGCAACAGCATACAGCGGAATTTTCTGCCGAGCCCGTATTCCGATTTCATCTATGCCATCATCATTGAAGAATACGGATTCATTGGTGCGCTGTTCATGATGTTGCTGTATTTATTCTTCCTGCTTCGTTGTATCAAAATTTTTGTGAAATGTCCCGGTGCATTCGGCGCATTTCTCGCTGTGGGATTGAGTTTTGGTCTGGTAGTGCAGGCGTTAATCAACATGGCTGTCGTCGTGCATTTACTTCCGACAACAGGTGTCACGCTGCCGTTTGTGAGTATGGGAGGAACATCATTGTGGTTTACGAGCATCGCCATCGGAATTATTTTAAGTGTGAGCAGAAATGTAGAGGAGGAAAAAGAAGATGAGCCGTCAACAGCATAAAGTGATTATCAGCGGCGGCGGCACGGGCGGTCACATTTTTCCGGCAATCGCCATTGCCAATGCGCTCAAGAAAATGGATGCGACGATTGAAATTTTATTTGTCGGCGCGCTGGGAAGAATGGAGATGGAAAAAATTCCGAAGGCGGGATACAACATTGAAGGATTACCGATTGCAGGATTGCAGAGAAAATTGGATTGGAGAAATTTCTTGTTGCCGTTTAAAGTGATTAATAGTTTGATGAAAGCGAGAGCGATCGTGAAAAAATTTCAACCTGATGTTGCCGTGGGAGTCGGCGGCTATGCAAGCGCCCCGCTCTTGTATGCTGCATCGCGAATGAATATTCCGTGTTTGATCCAGGAACAGAATTCATATGCGGGAATTACAAACAAAAGATTGAGTAAGCGAGCTCAGAAAATTTGCGTTGCATATGACGGCATGGAAAAATTTTTTCCTCGAGAGAAAATTTTATTGACGGGCAACCCTGTACGCAAAGACATTTTGAATCTGGAATCCAAGAGAGAAGAAGGAATGAAGTTTTTTGGCTTGAGGAGTGATCAGAAAATTTTGCTCGTCATTGGCGGAAGCCTGGGTGCTCGTACGATCAACGACAGCATTCGCGAACATCTGAATGAAATTTCATCAGCAGGAATTCAGGTTTTGTGGCAAACAGGGAAAAATTATTTCGAAGTGAATTCGACTGCGGCAAAGAATTTTAGTGAGCAAATCAAAGTACATGCATTCATTGACCGGATGGATTTGGCTTATGCAGTTGCTGATGTAGTGATTTCACGCGCAGGCGCATTGTCAATTGCAGAACTGTGTCTGGCAAAGAAGCCAAGCATTCTCGTTCCATCGCCAAATGTTGCAGAAGATCATCAAACAAAAAATGCAATGGCACTGGTGAGTAAAAATTCTGCTTTGTTGGTGAAAGACAACGAGGCAAAAGAAAAATTGGTGAGTGAAGTTTTTAGTTTGATGAAAGATGAAGGAATGCAAAGAGAGCTAAGCAAAAACATTGCTGCATTGGCAAAACCAAATGCAGATGATGATATCGCAAAAGAAGTTTTAAAACTGATAAAAACGTAAACGTCATTGCGAGGACGAAGTCCGAAGCAATCTGCAAGATTCAGGAGATTGCTTCGCTATGCTCGCAATAACGAAATAAATGAACCTCGAAAAAATCCATAGCATCTATTTCATCGGCATCGGAGGCATCGGCATGAGTGCACTTGCACGATATTTCAATGCACGAGGGAAAAAGATTTCGGGATATGATCGCACTTCTTCCGAGCTCACCGGTGAATTGATGAGAGAAGGGATGCAAATTCATTTTGAAGAAAACACTGAAATCATTCCGAAAGAAGTGGACCTGGTTGTTTACACGCCGGCTATTCCTGATGATCATGAAGAACTGAAATTTTATCGCGAGCATCATTATCATGTTGTAAAAAGATCAGAGCTACTCGAAGCTGTTACAAAGGATTCATTCACGATCGCTGTTGCGGGCACACATGGAAAAACGACAACCACCTCGATGATCGCTCACATCCTGAAAGATTCAGATTACGATTGCACGGCGTTTCTTGGCGGCATTGCAGCAAATTACAATTCCAATTTTCTCATAGGGAAAAACAACACGATTGTAGTTGAAGCGGATGAATATGATCGTTCGTTTCTCAAACTTCATCCTGCAATCGGAGTGATCACTTCCTGTGATCCCGATCATCTCGATGTTTACGGAAATGAAGAGGGAGTGGTGAAAGCTTATGGTGATTTCGCGAATCAGATCAAAAGCGATGGAGTACTGATCACGAAAAAGAAACTTCCGTTCCTTGCTTATTACTCACACTTCAATACTCAGTTTTATTCTGTAAGCGATGACACTGATTTTCACGCAAACAATCTTCATCTCGAAAACGGAACCTACACTTTTGATTTTTCCACTCCTGAATATTCAATTACAAACATTCATCTCGCAGTTGCCGGATATCACAATGTAGAGAATGCGGTTGCAGCAGGCGCCGTTGGTTTTCAGTTGGGAATTGAGAAGAAAAAAATTCAAAATGCACTCAGCACATTCAAGGGAGTGAAACGCAGATTCGAATTCATTTTTAGAAATGAGAAAACGGTTTTCATTGATGACTACGCTCATCATCCGTATGAGATTCGTGCGTTTCTGAAATCCGTTCGTGAAATATTTCCAAACAAAAAAATCACCTGCATCTTTCAACCGCATCTCTACACGCGCACGCGCGACTTCGCTGATGACTTCGGAAAATCTCTTTCGCTCGCTGATGAAGTGATTCTTCTTCCGATTTATCCTGCGCGCGAATTACCGATTGAAGGTGTGAGTTCTGAAATGTTGCTCGATAAAATTTCTGTTCCCAATAAAAAAGTAGTCGAGAAGAATGATTTGATCAATGAACTGCAGAAGAGAAAACTTGAAGTGTTACTGACTGTTGGGGCTGGAGACATTGATCAAATGGTCGAACCGATTGCACAAATGCTGAAACAATAACTGTGAATAACATTTTCTGAATGATGAAACATTTGAAAACAAACATCTCGTAAGCAGTGAAAAATTTCTGGAATAAAATAAAACCGTTTCTCATCATCACCTTTTGGCTGCTCTGCTGCGGCAGCGTGATTGTTTTGCTCAGTGCATCAATCATGAAAAGCAATCGTGACGCATTTCAAAAAATAGAAGTGACAGTTGATGAGAGTAACGGAAATCTTTTCGTTGACCAGGATGATATTTTACAATTGCTTAAAGATCATCAGCTCAATCCGGAGAAAGCGAAAGCAGTGGGAACTATCAATTATGCTTCGCTGGAGAAAACGATCGAGAGCAATCCGTTCGTTCAGTCGGCGCAGGTGTATCTCGATGCAAATGACAACATTCAAATCAGCGTCAAGCAACGCGTTCCGATTCTCAGGATTATTAACAGCCAGCGTGTGAGTTATTATCTCGACGATCACGGGAGGCGCATGCCCGTGTCGGCTAAATTTACAGCACGTGTTCCCGTAGCGACGGGAAACATTTTTACGAATGCAGAACATGCGAACGGAAATGATTCTCTTCTCGAACAAAAATTATTTGTGTTGACAGACTTCATTCGCCGCGATTCATTTCTGAATGCGCTCTTTGATCAAATCGTCGTGAATCAGCAGCAGGAATTTGAATTGATTCCCATCGTGGGAAATCACAGTGTGCTGATCGGTGATGTGGATGATCTTGATCAGAAATTCAGCAAGCTGAAAACATTTTACAAAGAAGGATTGAATCACACCGGATGGAATCAATACAGCGAAATCAATCTCAAATACGAGAATGAAGTGTATTGCACCAGGAAAGGAACGGCATCAGGTGATTCAACAGCGAACAACAGAAACTAAAACTGAAAACTGAAGGTATGACTCAATCGGATTTTATTGTAGGACTCGACATCGGCACAACAAAAATCTGCGCCATCGTTGCACGTAAAAATGAGCACGGTAAAATTGAAGTAGTTGGCATCGGACGATCCGAATCGCTTGGTGTATCGCGCGGCGTGGTAGCAAACATCGACAAGACAGTGGATGCGATCAACAAAGCCATTCACGAAGCAGAAGAAATTTCCGGTGTCTCGATCAAGAATGTTTACGTCGGAATTGCCGGCCAGCACATCAAGAGCTTGCAGCATCGCGGTATTCTTGTGCGGGATTCACTCGAGACAGAAATCAGCAAAGAGGATGTTCGCCGACTCACTGAAGACATGAAGAAACTAGTGGTGAATCCGGGTGATCGAATCATCCATGTTCTGCCGCAGGAATACATCGTGGACAATGAGCCGATGATCAAAGATCCTGTGGGCATGTCCGGCATTCGCCTCGAAGCAAACTTTCACATCATCACGGGACAAATCAGTGCGGCGCAAAACATAAAGAAATGTGTGGAGAAAACGGGATTGCAAATGGTGGACATGATTCTTGAACCGCTTGCTTCTGCAGCTGCCGTTTTAAGTGAAGAAGAGAAGGAAGCAGGCGTTGCGCTCGTCGACATCGGCGGCGGCACTACTGACATTGCTATCTTCCAGGATGGAATCATTCGACATACATACGTGATTCCTTTCGGAGGAAATGTAATAACCGAAGATATCAAAGAAGGTTGCATGGTAATGCGCAGTCAGGCAGAGGTGCTGAAATGCAGATTCGGCAGCGCGATCTCCGATCCGTCGATGGATAATCAAATTGTTTCCATTCCGGGAATGCGCGGTAAGGAGCCGAAAGAAATTTCGGTGCGCAATCTTGCCAACATCATCAATGCGCGCATGGAAGAAATTCTCGAGCATGTTGACGCCGAGATCAGCATGTCAGGGTTTAAAAACAAATTGATTGCCGGTGTGGTGGTCACCGGCGGCGGAGCGCAATTAAAAAATCTTGTTCAGTTGGTTGAATATGTAACAGGTCTTGATGCAAGAATCGGTTTACCTATTGAACATCTTGCTTCATCCAAAACAGATGTAAAACATCCGATGTATTCCACCGGCGTTGGTTTGGTGCTGAATGGATTTGAAGATTACCAAATGAAAAGAGAGCGGGAATTAGCGGAACAAACAGGACGGAAAATTGAAGTTGAAGAAACCGAAGTCCGTCGTGATCGCAAAGGACTCATCGGTCGTTTGCTCTTAGGCGCGAAAGAAATGTTGACGCCTGATGTTGATGCAGAGCTGAAATAGTCTGCAATGAATAACTGAAAACATCAAACTTAAACTGTAAACTAAAAAATATGTCAATCCAATTTGATCTCCCGAATCAGGAACATTCATCAATCATTAAAGTGGTTGGTGTTGGTGGCGGCGGAGGCAATGCCGTCAATCACATGTTTCGCCAGGGAATTGTAGGAGTGAATTTTGTGGTGGCGAACACCGATCACCAGGCGCTTGAGATAAGTCCTGTTCCGAATAAAATTCAGCTCGGAAAAAATCTCACGGAAGGACGAGGGGCAGGAATGAATCCTGAGATCGGTCGCCGTTCAGCGGTTGAATCACTCGAAGAACTCAAAGCCTTTCTTGAGCGAAATACAAAAATGCTTTTCATCACAGCCGGCATGGGCAAGGGTACGGGCACAGGTGGCGCACCGGTGATTGCGAAGCTGGCGAAGGAAATGGGAATTCTCACTGTGGGATTGGTCACTTCACCGTTCTCTGCGGAAGGGCCCAGAAGATTTCAGCAGGCGCAGGAAGGGATTTCTGAACTGAAAAATCATGTAGATACGCTCATCGTTGTTTCGAATGATAAGCTGCGGGAAATTCACGGTAATCTAACGTTGAGCGCAGCTTTTGCACAGGCAGATAATATTCTTGCGAATGCGGCCAAGAGTATTGCAGAGATCATCACTGTGCCGGGCTATGTGAATGTTGATTTTGAAGATGTGAACACCGTGATGCGTAACAGTGGTGTTGCCATTATGGGAATGGCTTCGTTCGAAGGAGAGAGTCGCGCCATTAATTCAGTGGAAGCCGCTCTCAATTCACCCTTACTCAACGACAGCGATATCAAAGGCGCGAAAAATATTTTAGTGAACATCACTTCCGGAACTGTTGAAGTTACGCTCGACGAAGTGAGCGAGATCACTGAATACATTCAGCGCGAAGCCGGATATGAAACCAACATCATCTGGGGAAATTGCTACAATGAATCACTGGGAGAAAAGCTTTTGGTGACTGTGATTGCAACAGGTTTTGAAGCGGCACCCAACCAGCGAAAAGATCTCTCGAAAAAAGATCGTGTGAAATTTTCATTGAACGAGGAACCAAAGATTGAAAAAGAACCGGTGAAGGAAATTTCAAATGAGAAAGAACCCGTGTTGAAAAAGAAATCTCCGCCAAAGCAAAAAGAGCCGGAAAAAGAAATTGCATCGCACCAGATCCCGTTTGAATTTGATCTCACAACCAATAATGTAATTGAAACCAGCGCGCTTAAAATTGAAGTAACGGAAGGCGTACCTGCTGAGAAAGAAGAGAAATCCTCCCGTGAGGAAGTTCACGATGAAGTTCAAAATGATGATTTTGTTCTGAAGGAAAAAGGTGTTCATGAAATCATTGAACTGAAAAATCAGCAGGTAAATCAGCAGCCCAATCTTTCCAGCGATGCTGCTAAGGATCGTGTGAACAAACTTCGCAGTCTGAGCATGAAACTGAATAATCCTGCAGCGATTACAGAGATGGAAAAAGAACCTGCATTCCTCCGTCGTGGTTCAAATATGAAGGATGTGCCGCACTCATCAGACTCGGAACTTTCACCTTATTACATCGAATCCAACGATGATCCTGAAAAACTTCCTGAGTTGAAAAAGAACAATTCATTCCTGCACGGAAAAGACAAAGTCGATTAAATTTAGTGTTTAGGGTGTTTGAGTAGATATAAAGGAGGGAAATACCCTCCTTTTATTTTTTCAGAATGAGATATACTCTCCGTAAAGTCTTTGAAGAAAAGCTTCACTCATGTTCAGCCAGGCAGTTGAATCTTCAGGATCACTTTGATAAACGGTATTCTTCGATTCAAAATAATGCTGGAAAGATGAATGATCATTCACCCATCCAATTCCTGAATCAAAAGAATAATAAGCAAAATCGTTTCTGTAAAAATTCAGCAGATCATTGCTCCAGGGAAAATCTTTGTTCGATAAATGAAGTTGTGAGAGAATTGTTGCCGGCAAATCCATTTGCATTCCCACATTCGAAATTTCTTTCCCTCTGAATTCAGGCTTCACTACTTCACCGTAAAAAATAATCGGGATATGAAAGCGTGCGGGCTCATCAAACTTTCTGTTGCGAGGGTAGATGTGTCCGTGATCAGCAACGAAAATGAAAAGCGTGTTCTTGTACCACGGCTCATTCTTCACTGACTGAAGATAATTGCCGATGCAGTGATCCGTGTAATAACAACAACTTTTGAATTTCGAAGGAATATCATCGCCGGGAAATTGCGGAGCCATCGGAACCTGGAACGGTTCATGACTGCTGAGTGAAAGAATCACAGAGAAAAATGGTTGCTGCTCATTGCTGATTTCACTCGCTTGCTTCTTCATTACGAACTCATCGTGTGCACCCCACTTCGCATTCATTTCATTCGCCGGATAATCGCTCTTATCATGCGCATTGGAAATTCCGGCATTGAGAAGATACGCTCTCATGTTTGCAAAATCCAATTCACCACCGTAATAAAATGAATTGTGATAACCGGCATCCGCCAATTCTTTAGGAAGAAAAGAAAGCCCATGATATTTTTCCGGCTGCATGATTACAGAAAAATTCGGAGTGGCAGGCCATCCGCTGAAAACACAGGCCAGTCCCTGATCCGTGCGGTAGCCCTGCGAATAAATATTCGTGAATAAAATTCCCTGATGAAGAACTGTGTCGAGATTTGGCGTAACACCTTTTTCACCACCCAGTGCTTCGAAAACATCGGCAGTGAAACTCTCAAGAACAAACAAAACAATGTTCGGACGATCCGTGGTGAGAACGGAAATAACAGAATCTTTTTTCGGAATATAAAGCTGCTTCACCAAATCTTCTGCTTCAGATTCCGGCATGAATTGATAGGGGCTCGATTGCAACGATGCTTTGTTATCCGTAAACTTTTTAACGGCGTTCCACGTCACATTCACTGCGGCATCATTTAAAATTTTCGAAGAAGAAAAATAAGCGCTGCTCTCGTTGATCGGAATAAGTTGGCGTCCGCCGCGCATGCCCAGAAACAATAGCGGAAAAATAATGATGAATGAGATGGCTCCGGGAAGAAATGAATATTTGCTCCAGGGAAAACGGAACTGACTTTTTCTGAAAAACAAAATGAGAAGCACGATTCCGACCACAACCTGCACAATCATGATTGTTGTGAGTTGATTATCTTCATGTGGATCCGAAAATGCGGATGCTTCATAAACGTAATTGAGATAATTGATCGCGCGGTAATTCACATGAGTATGCCAATCGTGATAAATACCCATATCAAAAACGGAAATAAATCCGGCAACGAGCAGCACGATGATGGAATAGGTAAATAGAAAAACTTTGAAAAAATTGAATCGGAAAAATTGCTGAATCATCAATACGAAGATTGGAATGGTAACGATGTAGCAGATAGCGGAGAGATCCAGTTTGAATCCGTGAAAAAAAGTTGCAATAATTCCTGAAAAAGTTTGCCCAGAGAAATAGTCGTGAAAGAAAATGATGAATGATAATCGTTGCAGCCAGAAGACCACTAGCCAATAGAAAAAAAGTTTAACGAGAAAAAGATAAAAGCCTTTATAAGAAACAGACGGGAGTGAAGTTTTCAATTTGTCTTTGACTGAATGCAAATGTCTGGCAAAATTAACTTTTACTTCAAGGCTGATCTTCGGGAAGCGCAAATTTTTCCGGATCAAATGCCGTGATGGATTTGTAAAAATTCCGAATGATGTCAAAATCTTTTTTGATGTTGCCGCTCGGCATAAATGACGGACCGATGCCTGCTTTTTTCTCTCTGTAATCGATGTATGCCATTGCAATCGGCACGCCGGCACCCAGCGCTGCGTAATAGAAACCTTTTCTCCATCTCGTTACGCGTTTGCGGGTACCTTCGGGTGGAAAAACAACATGCGCAATCTCATGAGTTTTGATGTAATCGATCATGGCCTCTGTAAGGCCTGCGCTGCGGCTGCGGTCGACAGGTACTCCGCCAAGATTGAGAAACATTTTTTTTAGCGGCCACTTGAACAATTCCTTTTTCGCCAGGTAAATGGCATCGAGAGGCAGAAGCAATTTTGCTCCGGCGCCGTAAACGAAATCCCAACCGCTCGTGTGTGGTGCGACTATAATTACGCACTTCTTCATTTCAGGCGGAAGATTACCACCGACTTTCCATCCACGGACTTTGTAGAACCATTTGAAGAAGGTGTTGAACATGGCTGATGCGCATAAAGATGCAGATTACTTTTGAGATGATTGTGCCGGAATCAGATATTTGAAGCGAAGGAGAATCTACCGAAGTCATGATGGTGTATGAGATCATTGTTCTGCTGCTCACGGCCTCGTACATTTTATTTTTTCTTCTCTATCTTTTTGGTTGGATAATGCTGCCGGTCTTTCGTCAAGCTGAATTTGCTCCTCAAACAAAAGTTTCAATCATTGTTCCGGCAAGGAATGAAGAAAAAAGTATTTCACGATTACTGAACTGTCTGCTCACGCAATCTTATCCTGATTCTCTCTATGAAATTATTATCGTCGATGACTTTTCTGAAGACAACACCTTGCAAGTGATAAAATCATTTGACAGTTTCAAAATCAAATTACTCCAGCTGAAGGATTTTATTTCGAATGAAGAACGAATCATGAGCTTCAAGAAAAAAGCAATTGAAGTTGCTGTCACAAATTCAACCGGCGAACTTATCGTCACTACGGATGCGGATTGCCGCATGAATGAAAACTGGTTGAAGACACTTGTTAATTTTTATGAGATTCAGAAATGCCGAATGATTGTAGCTCCCGTACTGATCAATGAAGAAAAAGGGTTCTTCGCAAAATTTCAATCACTCGATCTTATCGGTTTGATGGGAATTACCGGAGCAACCTTGCAAATCAAGTTTCCCACCATGTGTAATGGAGCCAATCTCGCGTTCGGGAGAAAATCTTTTTATGAAGTGAATGGCTACGCAGACATTTCAGAAAAATCTTCCGGCGATGACATGCTGCTTATGCACAAGATGGGCAAAAAGTGGCCGGGAGCGGTGAAGTTTATCAGGAATACTAATGCAATTGTTTACACATCTCCGCAAAAAACTCTTTCATCGTTCATCGCTCAGCGAATGCGATGGACTTCAAAGTCGCAGGCATATTCTGATTGGAAAATAAAAATGAATCTATTGCTGATCTATCTCTTCAATCTCTCGCTTCCGGTTGCATGCTTCCTTTCAATTTTAATGGGAAAATTGTGGCTGATGTTCTTTTTTCAGCTTGCAGTTAAACTGATACTTGATTTCGTTTTTCTTTCACAAGTCACAGAATTTTTTAATCGCCGCCGATTGCTCTGGCTATTTTTACCTGTTGAAGCCGCACACATCATTTACATTGTGGTCGTCGGATTTGCAGGCAATTTTTTTCAATCAACCTGGAAAGGAAGAAAGGTCAAATGAATGAATTGAGCGATCTTGAATTCAGAATTATTGATGAATTGTATTTCGTTAATTCTTTTGATGACCTGGTTCATTCATTACAGGAAGATCGAACAGTTATAGAAATCGTGCTGATTCAGTTGCTGCATAAGGGATTGATAATTCAATTGATTTTTGAAATTGACTCTCATAATTATAAAGTACTGGATGAACCTGATCTTCATGCTATAAGGGAATCCTTTTTTGTTGCTTCTAAAAGCGGATTGCTGCTTCACAACAGCCGTTCATGAATTCTTATCCCGAATTTCAGTAAGAAATAGATCGATTATGATTAAGTGGTTATGTTTTTAGGTAGTAATTTTGGGCTACCTATTTATATGTGATCATCCTATGTGGCCCTCCTTATTCGATTTTTTTGTTGAAGATTTATGCAAGCGGAAACGAGTGCGACTGCCGCACAAATATGCGTGGAGAAATAAATGCAGTGCATGTATTTGACCTGTATCCAGCAAGAAGACCGCATTGAATATTGGATACTTTTGATGACAACTGTTTAAATGTTTTTGATTCATTTATGAATTGTGCTTTGTTTTTCCGGTCAAATTACCTGATTTTGTATTCGCATTTGATAATTGAAACACGTTGAATTCCTGGATGCCACAGATAAATTATATTAGGAAGCCATGAACGTGAGAACTGCGGTGCTCGAAAATGATCCCGAAACGAATCAGCTCAGGAAGCTGCTGCGAGTTAGAGATCTTCAAATGAACTCACTGCTTCAGATCACTCAGGCCATCAACGGCAACATGTCAGCACGTGGCCTGATGAAACTTTTCGAAAACATTCTTGCCAAACAACTTGGCATAAGAAAATTTGCACTCTTCATTTCAAACATTAATTGGATGTGCACCAATGCTCATGGCATTGACAGGCGTGATGCAGAAACACTGGCAATAAATCATCTTCTTTCCTTTAAGCAAATCTCCCGTTTAGATCGTTCCAACCGTGAGTTAGGTGGTCATTTTCAATTTGTGATTCCGGTTTATCACAAAGAGTCTCCGCTTGCATTTACGTTCATCGGATCATTGAATGAGGAAAATGGTTTGGAGGATGATCAACTGAATTACATTCAAACAATATCAAGCGTAATTGCTATTGCTATTGAGAATAAAAAATTATTCAGGGATCAGGTTCGTCAGCGCTTTCTAAAATCTGAATTAGAATTAGCCGGGCAAATGCAAAACATGCTGATTCCACGGAAGTTGCCTGATGATAATCGTATCTCACTTTCGGGTGTCTATTTGCCGCATGAAGAAGTAGGTGGCGACTATTACGATTTCATGGAGTTGAATGAGAATGAATGCATGTTCTGTATCGCTGATATTTCCGGAAAAGGAGTTGCGGCTGCATTGCTCATGGCCAGTTTTCAAGCCAGTATCAGATCGTACGCGGAGAAAATAAAATCGCTCTCTTCCATGATTGAGAATCTAAATGCGCGGGTGAGCGAGATAACCAAAGGCGAAAAATTTATCACACTCTTTCTTGCGAAGTATAACTGTATCACGCGCGAATTGGAATATGTCAATGCAGGCCATAATCCTGCCGTACTTTATCACGGCGGTGAAATAAGATTGCTTCACGAAGGATGTACCATTCTTGGCATGTTCGACTCATTGCCTTACATAAACGTTCAAAAGCTAACATTGCCGGAAGAGTTCATCACATTTTGCTATACGGACGGGCTCACTGACATTCAAAATTCAAGAGCAGAATCATTTGATATTGATCATGTAGTCGAATTTGTTCAATCACACCGGGATCTTAATCCGTCAGAGTTTAATAAGTCGATGGTTGACCATATCGTGTCGTTCAAGGCGGGCCAAAAAATAAGCGACGATATTAGTCTGCTCACGTGCAAAGTCTACGCACCTTGAACACTTGCTGCCAATAATTCATTCTCTTTCCGAAGCTTTTGGTTATGCACATCTTGATTTACGATCAGGGCGATGCAGATAAAATAGAATGAGCCGATTTTGTCTGTCTCGATAAGATCGCTGAGAAAAGTGTTCACGTAAATAATTATTAAGCAAAGAAGAATCGCCAGCACATATCTTTTTTCTTCTTTGCGGATTGTTTGATGATAAATTCTTTCGCCACCAACCAGGATAGCAATAGTCAATGCAAGAAATATGATGAGCCCGATTATTCCTTGCTCTGTGAGCATGAGAAGAAAATAATTGTGAATTGATGATCTCTCAATATTATCGCTCACGTAAGTTTGAAAACTGTTTACTGTAAAACTTTTGTAGAAATTATAGAAATTGCCTGGACCATAACCAACCCAGGGTTCATGAGTCCACATGCGCACACCGGCCACCCAACGATATATTCTCTCGGCACTTGAAATATCTTTTCCCTCAAATGTTGAAGCCAGATGTTCGCCTAACTCGGGATGGTAAATGGTGGTTTCATAATCAGGTGCATGATCGAGGTAGTGGCCGTTATATCCCATGTAAACAAAAAAGCAGATAACGCCTGCAAGTGATAAAGGCACGACCCATCTTAACATCCTGAAATGAATTACAGGAATAAGTACTGCGGCGATTAATAGTGCAAGCCAAGCTGAACGTGTATAAGAGAAATAAACAGCGACGAGCATCAGCAACAGTGAAAAGATCAACCATCTCCGCTTGAATGATTTCTTTTTGTACCAGCTTATTCCTAAAATGGTAAATGGAATCATTTGTGCTATTGAGCATGCATAATTCACATGATTGCGAAAAAAGGGCAACATGGGTGTATTCACCGTCTCAAACGAAAATCCGGTTTGTGAATGTCTTACCAATGTATAAATGATGGTGAATAGCAGTGGTAAGAGCAAACACCAAAACGGGCGCTTAAAATCTTCAACACCTTTGATGATCAAAGCAGTCACGAATATGAATGTGATGATGTACCATGTTTTCGCCATTGAAAATTTTATCGAAACAAATGGATCAGAAGAGAAAACAGTGGAGATAAGAACCCATGTATAATGGATTAATACAAGAAACAGAATCGAATTTCTAAAAAATTCCGGCTCAAAAGATTTTCCTTTAGAAAGCACATAAGGGAAAAACAAAATCATCAAGCCTCCAATGAGCAACTCAGTCGGAAAGTCAGTGGAAAAGCCATTCGGAAGTGAAACCTCTATACTTAGCGGGATAGTGAAAAGTAAAAGGAGGTAAATAAATTTCAGATCATTTAGGCTTAAATAGATGAAAAGAACAGCCACTGGAATAAGGAGTAACAGATAGTTTTCAAAATAAATGCTGAACAAGAAATCGATCAGCATCATTGCGCCAAAGGCATAAAAGATAATAAGCCAGAATTTTTCCGGCTTTGAGGTCAGCAATCCCGAATGATCAGGCATTACGAAATGCTTCTTTGAAAGATTTGAATCGCTCGATTAACAGAATGGCCAGACAAGCCAGCACAAAGGTTGCAAGCGCGGTTCCTACCACGATCAGCCACCGCACTGGTTTTGATTTTTTTTCGGCGGGAAATGCCTTCTCCAAAACGAATAAGGTAGGAACATCTGTATTGATTGAAGCCTTGTATTGCTCGTACTGAACAATGTTATTGTTGAGCTCCCGAATAGCTCCTTTCTTTTTTTCTTCAAGCACTTTCACTCGTTCAGAGGCCGCATCATAATCCGCGCCTTTAGAACCTTGACTGGATTTTACCTGGGTTGTGAGATCTTCAATATCGGTGTAAAGATTAAACTGTTGCTTGAGCATAAAAATTGTATCTGTAAGATTCTTTACTTCATCTTCTTTGTCCTGCAGTTTATTCTTGTAAATGTCGAGTACTTTCTTCTTGTTTTCATTGAGCAAATCACGGTTTGTCTGATCAATCTTATTCACGATCTCATTTGCCATTTGCGCTGCTAAAAAGCGATCGCGATCTTCTACGGTAATCACAACCGCCCCTTTATCATTTTTTTCGGCAGTATAATTGTCATCGAGTTCTTTCAAGACTGAATATATCGGATAACTCTGTCGGGCAGAATCAATCTTGTAATGCTGAAAAAGCTTGAATTTATTCACTATGTAGAGTTTGAGAGGGGCCGATTGTGCTATAGAAAGAATTCGGTCTACGTCTGCGCTACCACCAAATAAATAGCTTTCGCTGCTTGAAAACAAGGCACCGCTGCTTGTCATTTGAGGATTAAGTGGATAAAACATCGAACTAGAATCAAAGTAGGGAGGCATAATGTGTGGATCGGTAATTATTATGCTCCCTGCGATTCCAATTCCAGTCACGATCAAAATTGGCTTGCGCCATTTCCAGATCAACTTGAAAAATGCAATGAGATTAAATTGCTCCATGAATAGGGTTTAAAAAAATTTTGGCGAAGATAGAAAAAACAATCACCCTGCTCTGCCAATCATGATGCCCGCAGGAGCGATTGAAGATTCGAGAATGATATCAGCCGGATGGTGAAGGCAAACAATATGCTCAGGATAGTTGCGGCAGAGGCCATGGCAATCCACGGGAAAGAAATCCGCAGACTGAGTTCAAAAAGAACCGCAGTAACAATTGCGAACACAATGAGTTTAATAATAAGGACAAAGTCAGGCTTCCATTTGAAAATTTTTACTGCAGCCAGCAAATTCATAAGTGCAATGAGGAGTTGCGTGATGACAGCAGTCTCAGCAGCGCCTATAGCCTTTAGCCGCGGAATAAGAAAGAGATTCAGGAAAAAGTTTACGGCAACGGCAATGGAAGAAACAAAACTGAGCAGGTACAGATTGCCATTGGCAGTCAGCAAGGTTCCGAAAATGTATACGGTGCATGTTCCAATGAAACAGAATATGAGCCATTGAAGAATGGTTGCCGAATAATCAGGAGCTTCATGATAAAGTACATGCATAACTTGCTGCGAGTAAATGTTCAGGCCGCAAGCAGCAATCACTGACACAATAAATATGGTTGTGAAGCTTGATTTCACCAACGCAACTATGGGATGCGCTTGAGAAAGCATTCGCGAAAAAATAGGCAGTAATAACACGGCGAACAGGTATCCGAACTGATTCAAGGCATCAAGCAAACGAAATGCAGACGCATACAGCCCCGCTTCTCTTTCACCATCAACCGGCAGTAATTTCTCAATCATCACACCATCAATTCTTCCGTAAATCATCATCAGCGCAATGAGCAAGGCAAATGGAAATACACTTTTCAGCAAGTCGATCGAGAATGAAAATGAAAAGTTGAGAGGAATTTTTCCTGAAATATTCAGCACATAAATCAGTGCACCTGCCAGCGTAATGAGATAGGAGACAAGCTGCGCATACACAAACCAATCGATGATGAATTGTGATTTGAGAGATGGAACATAGAGCATCGTTCCGCAAATGAGAATCATCAATCCTTTATCCATCACTGAAAAAGTGCTGTCCACTTTAAAATGATGAAGCGCAGAAATATTCGAGCGAACGTAGGTAATAAGTGATGCAAGTATTTGATTCACACAAATCATAAACAGCAGGTATAAGCTGTGGCCCGTGTAATTCAACAAGAGTGCAGCCGCCACTGTAATCAGTAAATAAATTCCGGAGAGAATAAGTTTGATGCTGAAGACGTGCGAGAGTTGACGAGTCAGTAAATGTTCTTGCTGGGCAATCAATCGATTATTGTAATTGCTGATTCCGAGATCAAGTATTATTTGAGTGAGCAGCGAAAGATTGGTGAGCACAAAATAAATTCCGTAGCCCGATGCTCCAACAACGTTCTGCACCGTGCGGTCAATACCGAAAATCCAGATCGGCTTGATGACCAGGTTGAGTGAAACGAGAAAAACGAGATTGCGGAAGAAAACACGGTGCATGATCTCAACAGAGCGCGACAAGTTAGAGGAAGGCCGCCCATTTGCAAAAGATATTTTTATCGTGCACTAACACCTGATCTGCACTCGCATTTATTTCGCCGGACAAAGCGAAAATTTTTTTCATTATTGCAGTGTGAAGATTGCCGTTAACACCAGACTTTTGATCAAGAACAAACTCGAAGGCATTGGCTGGTTTGCCTATGAAACCCTGAAGAGAATTACGGCGCAGCACCCACAACATGAATTTCATTTTTTATTCGACAGACCATTTGATTCAGAATTTGTTTTCTCCGGCAATGTTCACCCTCATATTCTATTTCCCCAGGCACGCCATCCTTACCTATGGTATTACTGGTTTGAGATTTCGGTGCCGCGCGCACTAAGAAAAATAAAACCTGACTTATTTCTTTCTCCCGATGGTTATTGCTCACTTCATGCTTCCTGCAGGCAGGTGATGGTAATTCATGATTTGGCTTTCGAACATTTTCCTGATCATGTTCCCGCTCTCACTGCAAAATATTACCGGCGCTTCACTCCGCGTTATGCTGAGAAAGTAAATCGTATTGCCACCGTTTCAGAATTCACAAAACAAGATGTCATTCGTCTGTATCATCAGCCGCCGGAGAAAATTGATGTTACCTGGAACGGATCGAATGAAATGTTTCATCCTCTTACCGGGGAAGAAAGAGAAAAATCAAAGAAAGATTTTGCCAGGGGGAATGAATATTTTGTTTATGCAGGTGCTATTCAGCCAAGGAAAAATATCATCAACTTGTTTCTAGCCTTCGATCAATTCAAATCTGAAACGTCATCTTCAATAAAACTGGTGATTGCCGGAAGAAACTGGAAGTATTCCGAAGCAATGAAGACTCACTCACGAATGCGTTTCAAAGATGAAGTGATTTTTGCCGGACATCTCTCACGCATCGATCTTTCCCGGTTGCTTGGCGGCGCCTTTGCACTGGTGTATGTTTCATTTTTTGAAGGGTTCGGGATTCCCATCGTGGAATCAATGAATTGCGATGTGCCGGTAATTACGTCGAATGTTTCCTCAATGCCGGAAGTTGCGGGCAATGCAGCGCTTTACGTCAACCCGAATTCGGTTGATGAGATCGCTGATAAAATGAAATTGATTTCAGAGAGCGAATCGCTGCGGGCACAACTTATTTCAAACGGCAGAATTCAGCGACAAAAATTTTCATGGCAGCAAACCGCAGACAATCTTTGGGCCTGTATGATGAAAGCTGTTGAGAAGTAATCTTCTTTACAACGAAAACAGTTCATCCGATCGCTTGCTCGAGGTCAGCCATCAAGTCATCCACATCTTCGATTCCCACACTCAGGCGAATGAGTGAATCAAGCAAGCCGCGTTTCTCCCGCTCTTGTTTCGGAAATGAAGCATGAGTCATGGATGCAGGATGACCGATAAGTGATTCAACGCCGCCAAGCGACTCAGCGAGCGAAAAAAGTTTTGTTCCGGAAAGCACGCGCAGTGCGTCTTCCATTTTATTTCCTTTCAGAGTAAACGAGATCATTCCGCCAAATCCGCGCATTTGCTTCTTGGCAATTTCATGATTGGAATGATTGGGAATGCCGGGATAATAAACATTATCAACTTTCGGATGGCTCTCCAGGAAGTCGGCAATCTGCTCCGCATTCTCGCAATGGCGCTGCATCCGGAGGTGAAGAGTTTTGATTCCGCGAAGCGCAAGAAAACAATCGTGCGGACCCGGCACTGCACCGCATGCATTCTGCAGAAATTTCAGTTGCTCATGGATTCCTTCATTATTCGTCACCACTGCGCCCATCACCAAATCACTGTGACCGGAGAGATATTTCGTCACGCTGTGAAGAACAATATCTGCACCGAACTCGAGCGGATTCTGGAGATAGGGAGAAGCAAACGTGTTGTCAACAACCACAATCATCTTTGCCTGATGTGCAATCTTAGTCACGGCAGCGATGTCGATGATACTCATCATCGGGTTGGAGGGTGTTTCGAGCCAGAGCAATTTCGATTTCGGAGTGATTTCTTTTTTCAATTCATCCGCTGTTGTGAGCGACATAAATTTTGAATGAACTCCGAATCGCTCGAACACTTTTGTAAAAAGGCGATACGTTCCCCCATAGGTATCATCGCTGCAGATCAGTTCATCGCCGGCATTCAGCAATTTTATGATTGTGTCCGTTGCTGCAAGCCCGCTCGCATAACACAGTCCGAATTTTCCGTTCTCGAGTGCAGCGATATTTTTTTGCAGCACATCGCGCGTGGGGTTTTGTGTGCGTGCGTATTCGTAGCCTTTGTTTTTTCCCGGCGCTTCCTGAACATAGGTTGAGGTTTGAAAAATCGGTGTCATGATTGCACCGGTTGAGGGGTCGGGTTCAATGCCTGCGTGAATAGCTTTTGTAGCAAATTTCATTTTTAGTTTGTGGTTTCTGTTTTCAAAAATCAAGAGCGAAGTTATTCAATGATACAGAAGCAGTGGCTATTTGATTTTACTGTGCATCTTCGCCATAAATTTTCCCTGTGAAGAAAAGTGGCCTGCTCCTTCTGTTGGTTTCGATTTCATCTTTTGCTCTTGCGGATTCCACGCCTGAAATAAAAGGCGGGGCAAGATGCGGAATGTTTCAACCGATCCATGCAAGCGATTCTTCATCGATGAAAATGTTATCCATTTTCAACCAGGAAATCAAAGTTGATTTGTATAGTGGCTATGCAGCCGTGAGCGCGGATTATTGGATTGATAATTCATCCGAAAAAAATATTCAGCTCGCAGTTGGTTTGCCGCAGGAAGGAAATCAGGAATCGTTCAGCGCATTTTATTGGCTGCGGATTGTGATCAATCATCAGGAGCCATTTGCAGTGACGGACACCATGATAGGTTCTCACTTCAAAGTTTGGACTGTAAACTTTCAGCCGGGAGTAACTGAAGTGAATTTGTTTTATGGAATAAGAACGGATGAAGCGTCATTAAGCACAGGAGAAAAATCTATTCGGGGAAATTGTTTCCGCTATGATTTTTACAATGATCACTTCCGGAAAACAGATTCAGAGAGAGGAGAAATATGGTTGCGGATGAATGATGGCTTTACAACGCGCGATGTGCTTGGACTTCTTCCCGACAAAAAATTTCTAGGCGGTAATTCAATTCTGCATGCCTGGGTTAAAGATGAAGCAACTGATACATCGTCCCAGGTTCTCCTCTGGTATCGTTCCATAGATTCCCTTCCTTTGAACGTGAGCAGTATTAGCTGGGAAATGAAATACAATGACCTGAAGCAATGGAATCCTGATGAGAAAATTCTTCGCACACTCTCGGCATTCAGCGCCACCGATTTCGAAGGAAAGATGTTGGAAGAAGAACGAGAACATGCCCAAACGATCATTCGACTGAAATGGCTCACGGGGCTCTTCTTCGCCTCTGTAATCATTGCAGCTTTCATCTGGTCACAGCGGCGCAAGAAACCTGCTCAATGAGGCGGAGCCGGCAAAACGCGATGATGAAACCGGTCGGCCTGAAATTGAAGGTAACTGATGAAGTCATATTCATTCACCGTTTTCAAAAAATCATCAGGCACTTCAATGTAATCAATAAAGTTGTCCAGCTCCGAAGGATCGAGTTTAAGAATGCCGAGTGACATGTAATTGTTGACAAGCTCTCTGATCAATTGCTTTTTCTTCCCTTCATTTTCTAATTCAGCATAACCGCGAATATCTTTTTCTCTCGTGCTGAACAATTCATACAAATAAGTAAATGGACTCTGTAAAATTTGCACACCGTGCACCATGTAATCATTTTTGTTGTAACCAAGCGACTGCGCTTCCTTATGCACCTGCTCAAAATTTTGTTGTGCCTGCACGGTGACCTCAGGCAGCTCAACAGTGACTTTGTTCAAGCGTATCGTCGGCGTATAAATTTTTTTCAGAGGAGAATCCCTGTAACAGAGATAGGTGGTTTCATAACCTTTTGAAATGAAAACAAGAGAATCATCCTTGCCCGTTTCGACAATAAAGTTGCCGGCACTGTCGCCGAAGGTGCGCTGAATGTTGGTGAGGTTGATGATCTGAAGAGGTTTCACCGGACGATGCGTGAGCGCATCGATCGCTTGCCCGTCAATGATGATGGAAGTTTTTGTTTGCGCGCGGCAACAAAAAGTTACCGTCATCAGCAATAGGAAGGTAACGAACTGAACCGGCAGATGTGCTCTGTGTTTTCGAAACAAACTATGAAAAATCAATCGGTGAAGTAACGAATGAAACAGGAAATCATTTTCAGTGAAAATATTTCAGGAAGGAAAATAATTTTCGCCCTTTCAGATAAGCCAGGTCCGTTTCCATCGTGTACGCCTCTCTTTCGAAAATGATATTCATGTATGCCTCATGATGTTTTGAATAGCGAAAACGGTTTATAAAATAATTCAGCACGTAAAAAATATAGAACGGAATGATGAGCAGTTCAATTTGCTGGCGATGATGAATGAGTTCATGATTCATGATCACTTTATTTTCTGCAAAAGATTTTTCGCGGAACAGAATAAACGGAAAGAGCGCCATACCCTTCACATGAAGCGTCTTGATAATGATGATGAATGGAAATTTCATTTTCTCCGAACGGAAAATTACTCCGTTGCAAATTGAACATTGAAATCAACGGGCCTTTTTCAAAATTCCATTCTGAAAACGACAAGCCCGCTGAGCAATTTCGGCTCGAACCATGTTGATTTCGGCGGCATCACTTCCCCGGCATCGGATACCGTAAAAAGTTGTTCCATGGTTACGGGGTAAAGAGAGAATGCTATGGCGGCGCGTCCTTTCATTACGCGTCGTTCAAGTTCTTTCAGTCCTTTCACGCCGGGAATGAAATCGATATTTTTATCTGTGCGCGGATCGTGAATGCCGAGCGTGGGTTCAAGCAAATTGTTTTGAAGGATGGAAACATCGAGCAAGCTGATCGGATCATTTTCATAAGTTCCTTCTTTCGCTTTCAGCCGGTACCATTTTCCATTAATGAACATGCCGAAGCGATGCGGCTTGCGCGGATCGTACGGCACACGGATAGCCGGTTCCACTTCAAACTTCTCGCTGATTTTTTTCAGCAGATTTTTTTCATCTAGCCCGTCGAGGCTTTTCACGATCCGGTTGTAATCATAAATCTTCAGCTGATCAGAAGGGAAAAGGCAGGTGAGAAAATAATCATAGTCTTTCGGTAAGCCGGGATCAGGATGCTGCTCATGGATTTTTTTTGAATAGCTCGAAGATGCCGCGGCGCGGTGATGTCCGTCAGCGATGTAAGCGGCATTCACTTTCTCTGCAAATTGCATGGTGAATTTGTCAATGGTTTCCTTATCGCGGATGATCCATAAATTTTCTTCGACACCAAATTCAGAATAGAAATCGTAATCGGGTTTCTGCGCTGTGACTTTGTTGATGAGTTCATCGATTTCAGGAACGGGACGATAAGCGAGGAAAACCGGATTCGAATTCAGCTTCGTGTTCTCAATGTGAATTTCATTCTCCAATTCTTTTTCTGCGCGTGTATTTTCATGCTTCTTGATTTTTCCCTCGTCATAATCACGGATGTTCATGCAGCAGATCAATCCTGTCTGCGAGCGTTCATCCATCGTCATGCGATACACATAAAGGCAGGGAATCAGGTCGCGAATGATCACGCCTTCTTTGAGCAGCTTTTCAAAATATTCCCGTGCAAAATCAAAGATCTGTTGATCAGTCTTGGCTACATCATCGGGAAAATTGAGCCGCGGTTTAACGATATGGCCGAATGAATAAGGATTCGTTCGTACAGCGCGCTTGCGATCCGGTTCATTCAAAAGATTATTCGGAAGCAGGGCCACCTTGGCGGCTAATTCCGGAATGGGCCGATATCCTTTGAATGGTCTAATCTCCATGGCTGACGTTCCGAATCAATTTTTCTGACTCGTGAAAAAGCCCGTAATTATTTCCAGCACTTCTTTTCCGATTCGCTCCTGGGCTTCTTTCGTTGAAGCGCCGATGTGAGGTGTTAATGAAACTTTCGGATGCTGCAGGAGCGCTGAATTTTTGGTCGGCTCTTCTTCGTACACATCAAGGCAGGCAAAGGAAACTTTTCCGGAATTCAGATTATCCATCAGCAATTGTTCTCTGATCACGCCGCCGCGGGCGCAATTGATAATGCCGACACCGTTTTTTACTCTGCTGAAATCATAATCATTGAGCACCTCCTGATTTCCGGCCGCATGAATTGAAATGAAATCGCTTTCGCGGATGACATCATCTTTCGGAACAGTTTTCACCGGAACAGAAACCGCAGTTCCGTTAATCATCATTTTTAAATCCGCACTTTTTACGTAAGGATCATAAGCAATCACATTCATGCCGATGCCGAGTGCAATTTTTGCAGTTTCCTGTCCGATGTTACCGAAGCCGATCAAGCCCAGCGTTTTTCCTCTGAGCTCAGTACCCGCAGAATATTTTTTCTTCAGTTCATTGAATTGCGCAAGACCATTCACAGGCATTTGCCTGTTTGAATCATAAAGAAAGCGCACCGCACCAAAGAGGTGCGAGAAAACCAGTTCGGCTACGGAGAGTGAAGAAGCGCGCGGTGTGTTTCTTACTTGGATGCCTTTTGATTCAGCATACGCAACATCAATATTGTCAAGACCCACTCCACCCCGAATAATTAGTTTGGTTCGGGTGATAACATCAATCAACGGCTTCCGAACTTTTGTTGCGCTGCGCACCGTAAGCACATCGAATTCATTGATGCGGTTCGGAAGTTCTTCCTGTTGAATTTTTGCAGTCGTCACTTCATGACCCGCTTGCTGCAAGGCGCTGATCGCTGCAGATTCCATTCCATCGTTTGCAAGAATTTTCATTTGCTGTCACCTTTGCGACGAAAGTAGAAAAAGGACGAACACCAATCACCTGACTAAATTCATGTCGGTGATTTCATGAAGAGATGATACCGCCGGCTACTGCACGACAAACTTTGCCGTTTGAGTGTTGCTTCCATCGGTCGCTTCGAGGTAGTGAAGGCCTGATGCGAGATTGTGAAGCGCAGTTTGCTCGCCGGCAGCCAGATCAAATTTCTGAATCACTTCACCAAGGTCGTTCACCACGCTAAAGTGAAGATCGCCGTCGCCGGTGTTTATCACAGTTAGAAAATCAGATACAAGACTCGGATATGCAACAAAATTGCTTCGCTGAATTAGCTCTTCCTGTTTTGTGTACTGCGGATTTGTAATGGAACATGGAATTTTTGGCTCCGGCGCTGTGTCGCCCAGCGATGTTTCGTAGCCGGTGAGATAAGACCTGTAAACATTGATAATAGAATCATAAGCACTGTTGTTTATCTGATTCGTCAATTCAAGAGGATCATTTTTTAAATCAAAAAATTCCTGCACCACGTTGCTCTGGCAGCCATAATCCACGAGAATGTAATTATCGTCTCTGACGGCATGAATGGCGGGCAGCAGATCCCATGAACTTGCCGTGCTGTACCAATAGTGGTAATACAATGTGTTGCGGCTTGAGGTATGATCATAGAAATTTTTCATGGACTGTCCGTTCATGTTATAGTTGTTCGGAATTCCTGCTGCCTGGAGAACTGTTGGTGCGATATCAAGATTCAGAACATAATTGCTCGAGTCAATGGTGCCGGCGGGGAACCATGCAGGGTATCGAATAAACATGGGAACACGAATAGATTGTTCGTATGCTGTTCTTTTCATGTCAAGAAAATGTTCACCAAGCAGATGTCCGTTGTCACTGGTGAACAGAATGAGTGTGTTGTCCAGTTCTCCTAAACTATCGAGCGTCGCGAAAACTCTTCCTACACCTTGCTCGGCGCTTTGGATCATTTCGTATGTCTTTCTGAAATAAGTTGCTGCCTGATCAGAATTTGCGCTCACACCCGGCACAGCATATACGCAGGAGGGATAGTTCTCTGTGTACTTGGCCGTGTCAACACCCAGCGGCATGGTGTCCGAGTCATAGATGTGAGCGAAGGGAGTAGCCGGAACAAGCGGGTCGTGCGGAACATGATATGCAAGCCACAACAGGTACGGCTGCGGCGAGCGCTGAATAAATCGAACGGCGCTGTCACTTAACACATCTGCTCCATAACCGGGAATCACTTTGTTAGTGTTGAAATATCTGAAGCTGAGATTGTATCCATCCGTTTTGCTGGTGAACTCAAGCCAGTAGTCGAAATAGCCGCCATGCTCGTTGAAAACGCTGTGATTTTTTCCAACCAGACCGGTGGTGTATCCATGGTCATGAAGAATTTTCGGAAGCAATGCGAGGTTCTGATTCAGATATCTTTGAGTGGTGTTGTCGATAACTTTGGTTCGAAATGCATAATCGCCGGTAGCAATGGAGGCGCGGCTTGGTGCACATTCTGAGAGCGGAACAAAACTGTTTTTAAAATTAATGCCTTCATGGGCGATTCGGTCAATGTTCGGAGTTTGCATGAATGAAGGAGCCCCGTTGCAGCCGTAGAAATCATATCTTGCATCATCGAGAATGATCAGAATAATATTAGGTGTGCTCGTGCCGGTAACAAATGAATCGGTTGATGTAAAGTTGTTCAGGACAAGCGGGCAGGTGGATAGCTTAAAATAATATTTAGTATTAGGAACGAGATTAGAAAGTGTCACCGTCGCACTGTTAGACTTGGCCGTTGAATTGAGCGAAGCGGGTGAGAGTCCGTAGCGGCAATAAAGTGAATCGAACGAGCATGTATTGTTCACCGTAATACTTTCGCCGGTAATACCTGAAGGATTCTTTGAATAAGAAACCGGAAGAGAACAGACAGCCGTGGAAGTTGTTTTTGTCTTTGATTTGGAACTGATTTGGTTATTACTGCATACTGACTGCACTGAAACAACGTAGTTCGTGCCGGCAGTAAGCCCGGTAAAAGTGTAGGTGCTGTCGGGAATTCGGGCGCTGCCTTTCCAGTTATTGCTGCCCGATTTCTTATAACGAACCCTGTATTTGGAAGCACCATTCACTCTTTTCCAGCTGTAAGTAATGCTGCAGGAAGTAGTGTTTACAATCGTAATGCTCGAAGGAGCATTCAGGGTGCAGGATTGTGCCGGAACCATAGAAGGCATTAAGCTCACCATGATTACAGCGAATACAATTCTTGTCAATGAAGCTGCATGCAGGCTTTTAGGGACGGAAGGATTTTCCATTCTTTACAGGGTTTAGTACGGATAGTTAAAAAAGATAAATAAGGATGTTCTATGCTTAAATGTATGTTATGTTTTTCAATATTTCTGATTAAAATGATCATAACAGGTTTACTGCTCTTCACACTATTGCACGCTCATAAAATATCGTAGCGGCCATAATTCAGGATCATGCCGCCAGCGCGCGAATCTTATTGCGTAATAAGCTTCATCACACGATTGTATCCCGTTTCATTCAGAAAATAAATTCCGGCCGACGGCACATTGATCCTTACGTATGATTGTCCCGGGATTTTCACTTTGTTTATCATTTGCCCGAGTTCATTCGAAACCGTAATCAGCACTTCATCATCGCTATAATTTTCTATAAAGAAAAACCCGGAAGCAGGGTTGGGATAAACTATTAAATGCAGGTCCGGCATCACCGTTTCATTTCTGTTGTAAACAGGATTTGCCAGGTTGCAATTGAGTTGTGTTTCGGAGGCCGTATCCAGATACTGCAGCTCCATGTCGTTGAGCATCGTGCGATAGGTATTGATCGTGGCGCTCATCGAACTTGTGTTAATGAGGTTATTCATTTCATCCGGATCGCTGTACAAATCAAAAAATTCTTCTGTGGTTCCTGCGGAACAGCCGTAATGAATGAAGGCATAGTGATTATCCCGGACAGCATGTATGGTCGGCAACTTAACCCAGGTTCCTTCTGTGCTGTAGAAGTAGTGATAATACATCGTCGTGCGTGAGTCTGTCCCGTCATAGAAGTCTTTGAGTGACCGGCCATCCATTCCGAATGTGTCAGGAATACCCGCAGCTTGAATGATTGTGGGAGCATAATCAACGTTGAGCGCCATATTCGATGTGTCGATACTTCCTGCTGGAAACCATGCAGGATAACGAATGAAAAGAGGAACCCTCATCGATGGCTCGTAAGCAAATCTCTTGGCATCCAGGTAATGTTCGCCCAACAAATGTCCATTGTCGCTGGTGAAAATAATCATCGTGTTGTCCAATTCTCCTTTGGCCTGAAGTTTATTCAGCAAAGAGTCCATACCATCTTCCACACTTAAAATCATTTCAAGAATTCCTTTCCAGCTGTTTTCAGCTTCTGCCGGCGATGCCAGGGCGCCGCCGGATAAGTTATACAGGAAGGAAGGATAATTAACTGTGTATTGCGCCGTGTCAGGTCCGAGCGGAACTGTATCGTTATCGAATGTATGCTGGTATTGCTGGTCGGGATTTATGGGATCATGAGGAGCATGATAAGCCAGCTGCATGAAGTAGGGTTGACTGGCCCTGTCAATTACCTTAAGAGCGGAGTCGGTAATAATGTTCGTATCATACCCCACGAGGGTAACATCATTTCCCATGTAGTTAAATTGATCGTGTTCGTTTTGAGCCGAGCTGATGTATTCAAGCCAGTAATCAAAATAACCATTGCCGTACGTGTAGATATCATGGTTCTTGCCGACAAGTGCAGTGTAATAGCCGTTGTTATGAAGAATTTCAGGCAGCAGGGGTAAGTCGGGATTAAGAAGGAAGGGATGAACATTGTCATATACATAGTTGCGGCACGTGTAAGTGCCTGTTGCTATTGTCGCGCGTCCCGGTGCGCATTCTGAATTCACCACGAATGAATTTTTGAAATTGATCCCCTCGTTTGCGATCCGATCAATACTCGGAGTGTGCATGAAAGAGGGAGCGCCGTTGCAGCTATAGTAGTCATATCGTGCATCATCAAGGACTATGAGAATAATGTTTGGTCGTACAGAAATCGGCGTAAGCCTGAATGAATCTGCCGGGGTGAAGTTATTTTTCGCCAGCGGGCACGTTGATACCTTGAAATAATAGGTAGTGTTTGTCTGCAGGTTATTAAGGGTTATACTGGTAGCGATCGAATAGGCAAAAGAAGTGAGTGAATTGATTTGGGTACCGTAGTAGCAATAAAGCGTATCGAACGAACAGTCGGTGGTGACTGCTATTTTCTCCTCACCGATGCCGACACTGTCCTTTACCACGCTGAGCGGCAATGAACACGCCGCCGTCATTGCCCTCACACTGTTAGCCGCACCGGCGTACCCGTTTTGACAAACACCCTGGATCGTGAATGTATATTTAGCCGCTGAGAGGAGACCGCTGAAAACATAGGTTGTGTCTTTGATTTTGATGTTGCCCTGCCATCCCCCTGTTGTAGTTCTGTACTTAATCAGGTACTTTTTTGCTCCTTGTTGTTTTTTCCATTTTACGGTCACACTGCAGGGTGTTATGTTAGTCACAACAGCACCGGGCGGAGGTGGTAGCGAACACTGTGCTGACGAAAAAGAAGGAAGAACCAGGGTGATGATGAAAAATGCGGGCAAAATCAATAACGCATAATCAGCGCGTAAATATTTTCTCATATATGGAAAGTTTAGTAATAGCTGCTATCCTACAGCGATAAAATTAGGACATTGTCCGGGAAAATATGCTACGTCTTCTTCACAATGATTGTTGCATATGATTTTTCTCAAATTCCCTCATCACATCAATCAATTTGTTAACGCCCTCCATGGTCATTGCATTATACAGTGAGGCGCGAAAACCTCCCACGCTGCGGTGACCTTTCACGCCGATGCATCCATTCTCTTTCGCGTAGGTGTTGAATGCATCTTCCAGTTCGGGTTTTGTAATTCTGAAACATACATTCATGAGTGAGCGGTCTTCTTTGGCAACAAATGCATCGAAGAGTGTATTGCGGTCAATCTCCGCATAGAGCGTGGCCGCTTTCTCTTCGTTTCTTTTTGCCATCACGGCTAAGCCACCTTGCTCTTTGATCCAGCGCAGCGTTAGCAGGCAAACATAAATGGCAAAAGTGCTGGGTGTGTTGTGAAGCGACCCATCTTTGATGTGACTCCGGTAATCCATCATCGTCGGAAGCGGGCGCGAGACTTTCCCAAGCAATTTCTCATTCACAATTACAAGTGTAGCACCTGACGGTCCCAGGTTTTTTTGTGCACCGGCATAAATGAGTCCGAACTTGCTTCCGTCGAGCGGCTTGGAAAAAATATCACTCGACATGTCAGCCACAATGGGAACAGGGCTTTCAGGAATTTCTTTCATCTCCACTCCGTGAATCGTTTCATTGGTAGTGATGTGAAAATAAGTGGCGTCCTTCGGGATGGAATAATTCTTCGGGATGTACGTGAAATTCTTGTCCGCAGAAGAAGCCACTACTTCTACGTTGCCGAACAGCTTCGCCTCCTTAATCGCCTTCTTCGACCAGGATCCGATTTCCATATAAGCTGCTTTTCCTTTTTCATCGAGAAGATTGTACGGTATCTGGCAGAACTGCATTGTAGCGCCACCCTGCAGGAACAACACTTTCTGATCGTCATTTAACTTAAGCAAATCCTTCACATGCTGCACCGCTTCATCCACGATGGCCTGAAACTCTTTACTGCGGTGTGAAATTTCAATAAGTGACAAACCGATATTGTCGAGTTCAATCACTGCATTGCTGGCCTGCTCAAAAACCGGTTGCGGCAAAACCGCGGGACCGGAGTAGAAATTGTATTTTTTCATGAGGCAAAGGTAAGGAATCAAAGCCCGTTCATAAACGCCGGCAGCCGCGTCATACATCTGGAATTACCGTTACACCGGCTGAGCCGGTTCAACCGGCCACTCTTGCCATCCCAAAAAGCAAATTCCAACCGTGATCGCTGAGGGAATTCCACTCCGGCGCGCGAATACCGCCGGGCTTTCCTGCGCAGCGTTCGCATGCCCAACATAGCTCAAGCCAATTGCTCACTCTCATTTAGCCGCTCCAACGTTCGCGCGCAAGATGGGGGTAGTCTCACCGCCCAGGAAGCATGACCTCGACAGTCTTGCCGCCGTAACCGTACTTCTGATCGCGCGCCTGCACTACAACCTTTTTGATCCCGTCCGGAATCTTTACAGAATAAAGATCACGGGTAAACGGTTGCTCGGTTTCATGATCATGCATTAGTTTCCGTTCACCAAGCACCTTCCCTTCCGTCGTTGAAACGCGGAAGCCGTCAGCATACCGTGAGGGAGTATCGTACGGTGAAGAAACGGTAACATCGAAATTGAAAACGCCTGACCCTGCAACTTCCACCTTTACCGAAACTACATCAGGAAATCGCTGCTCTGTTTGCGAATCTGCAGGCGGGGACAGGATAACTAACGACACAACGACAAACCGATAACGTGTTGCATTCAATAAGGACGAAGTCACGGGTCGCATTTCAGATTCTACTGATGAAGCCATTGGGGAATTGAATATTATTCTTCTGCCAACATCGGCATTGGAACAAATTTATGGTAAAATGGCAATCCCTTCAACGCCTGTTAGTCCGGATTTGTAACTAAGCGAAGCGTTTCATGAACTCCTCTAAAAATAATTTAATTGTGAATAATCCGCACTTTATAAGTCATCAGATTTTAAATCTGATTTCTCAATAGATCGGGATTACAAATCCAGACCAACGAAGTGCCGGTGAAACCAGAGGTAAAACCGTCATTACGGCCTCAGTGTCTCGCGTCCAACACAAAGGCTTGCGGGCGGAGACACTGAGGGGGAGGAAAAGAATATCTTTGAAGCCGCCATAGTAATTGCCGAACACAGATGTATAGCATCTTTGAAAAAATAAAATCCGCGCCAGCATTTTTCCGGCAACTTTCTATCGACGATCAACTGGTGACACAGTATGACTGTCCGCTTCCGGACAAGAAGACAGAGATACTTTCCACGCAGAATTACTTTGTGTATGTTATCGAAGGGAAGAAGATATGGCATGTGCCGGGCAAATCCTTTGAACTGACGGAAGGCAAATGCATTTTTGTAAAAAAGGGAGCACACATTGTTGAACAATTCTTCGAAACGCGTTTCTGCAACGTGTTCTTCTTTCTTTCTGATGAATTCATTATTGAAACATTGTCCGCACAATCCTCTTTGAAAGGTGATCAACAAATCAGTTCCTCCTGTTCTGTTTGTGCCATTGACACCGATGACGTATTACAGACATTCTTCAGCTCCGTAATTCCATATTTCCTGAATCATCATGATGCGAATAAAGAGCTGCTGGAAATAAAGTTCAAAGAGCTTGTGCTGAATGTGATCAGCAATCCGAAGAACAGGGAAGTGACAAAGTATTTCTGCTCCCTGCTCACCGACTCCCATGGCGAGCGGACGCGGAAGATCATGGAAGAAAATTTTATGTACAACCTGCAGCTCGATGAGTTTGCGCGGTTATGCAGAAGAAGCTTAAGCGCCTTCAAGCGCGACTTCCGCCACTATTTCAATACCACACCGGGACGATGGCTTCTCGACCGGCGACTCCAACATGCGCAAATACTCGTCAACACCACCGATAAATCAGTGAGTGAGATTGCGTATGAAAGCGGCTTTGAAAATGCTTCACATTTTAGCCGCGCCTTCAGGCAAAAATTCGGCATTTCTCCCGTACGTCAGCGGCAGGAAACGGCGTGAACTTTTGAGCAAAGTATTTGAGCTTTTAAGAAACGCGTGCGGTGTATGCGCCGGATACTTTTGCCGAAAAATCAAACAATGCTAACACAAGAAAAAACCATTGCATTCTCAGGCAACGTGCCTGTGAATTATGACACTTATTTGGGACCTATGTTTTTCGAGCCCTTCGCTCAGGATATGGTTACCAGAATCAACAGGATCAAGCCGAAGAATCTTCTCGAGCTTGCCAGCGGAACCGGGCGACTTACAAAACTTCTTCCGTCTGCCATAGCAAACGGAGGTTCTGTGATTGCTTCGGACATCAACCCGGACATGATTGCTTTCGGCAAATCAAAGATCCGGCATGATGCTCCCGTAACGTGGCAGCAGGTTGATGCCGTCACACTGCCGTTTGCCAATGAATCTTTTGATTGCGTTGCCGTGCAGTTCGGCGTGATGTTTTACAGCGATCGCGTGAAAGCTTTCAAAGAAGCGTTCCGCGTGCTCAGGAAGGGCGGCACCTTCATCTTTAACTGCTGGGATGAAATAAGTAATAACCCCCTGCCAAACATCACCAATGAGGTGCTGCACGAATTCATTCCCGTTGACACGCCCGCTTTTTACAGCATTCCTTTTTCTTATTATGATGAAGCGCTCATCACCACGGAACTGGCTGAAGCCGGTTTCAGCAAGCCCGACATCAAATTGCTGAAACTGGTGGGTTATATAAAGTCAGCGAAGGAGGCCACCAAAGGACTGTTGTTTGGCACGCCAACTTCCGTTGCAATTGAAGACCGCGATCCTGAAAAATTGCCGCTCATTGTTTCAGAAATCGAACACCGCATCGGCGAGTACCTTGGCAATGCTGCTGGGCAGGTTGATCACATCGTTCCTCTTCAGGCGCGGGTGATTTCAGTGAAGAAGTAAAAACCGGTTTGTAATTCTTACAAGGTGCGGGGAGATGCTCCGCACCTTTTTGTATTGATGGAAAAATTCAGGAAGATGAAATAACTCGCATTACATTCGTCTCGCTTTTTTTGCTGAAATGCCGGTAAATGGCATCCGCGTTACAAACGCGGACGAGTTAGGGAGCAAACGAGCGCCGGAGTGTGATTAATTTTTTCAATCATCCGGTCATTTTTGTTTTTTAAGTACAACACCGTTAAGAATCATTTTACATGTGTCTCCATCCATAAAAGGATTTTGATCTATTTTATATTCTCTTGCACGTACTGTTGGCTTTTTGATAATAAGTAAACTATCGCCACCGAACTCAACAAGCATTTCTTTTGCATATTCAGGTGTCACACCAACATCTAATTTGCTGCTTTCAGGATCCATTGGATCGTTAATTTCTGTTAAATCTGCAGTACCTGAAGACTTAATTTCCATCTTAAATCCAGAATGAGAAATCCAAACTCCGATAAACGCTTCTTTGTCTTTTGGAATTGGATGTGGACGACCGCATGACATGCAGAAACTTAAGGATAGAATAACTGGCAGGAAAACCAAAATAAAAAAAAATCGAGAAGATTTTGATTTCATTGTTATCGCATTTTATAATTTAAAAAAATGACTTTCCATTCTCGCGCAAGTCTTATCGAAGGTACTATGCGATTGCCAGACTTGTGCCTGCTGCATTAACGCACAAGTCCGGCTCAACTCAAAGCCCCCCCTTCTCGCGCTCGTTTGCCGTATGAACAATTGCGAAATGCTCCCAACCTGGCCTTTAGGTTTGCAAAGTGATTCTTTCAATCACTTTGCAATTACTATTACTTTTTCTTTTTGCTTCTTTTTCTTTTGTGAATAGCTGTTGATTTGTGGATAAGGATTAACACTGACAGAGGTG
>Ga0335085_10001086_pt1 | contig 63208 bp, 55 predicted proteins | sample Lox_Sample_45_FD_206712 | JGI IMG/M metagenome (GOLD analysis project Ga0335085, IMG submission 206712) | Soil microbial communities from Loxahatchee National Wildlife Refuge, Florida, United States - Lox_Sample_4.5 | ecosystem: Environmental > Terrestrial > Soil > Wetlands | place: USA...
GCTCCGGGGCCTTGATCACCGCCAACGCTGCGCTGGACCAGGGGAGGGAAGTGATGGCGGTGCCGGGGCCCATCACCAGTTCCACGTCGGTCGGCACCAATCGGCTGATCCGGGACGGCGCCGAGCCGCTGCTCGAATTGGAGGACCTGCTGGCGCACTTCCCGGAGCTGGCTCGGGTGACTGCAGCCCGCGTAACTACCGCCCCGACCGCCCTTGCCGCCTCGCCCGCCGTCGTAGGTCGTACACCAGAGGAGACTCAGCTGCTCGCCGCCATCGGTGCGGGCTCCCACCTCGACCAGATCGCGGCGACGCTCGCGCAACCTATTGGGCCCCTGCTGGCTCAGTTGGCGCAGTTGGAGCTGGAAGGGGTGGTGGAGCAGATGCCGGGGAGGAGGTTTCGGGTAATGAAGGACTGAGGACTGAGGCCTCGGTGGGTTCTGTGTTCTGGGTTCTGAGTTCTGAGGGGTGTGTCATCCCGAGGGACCCCGACCGGAGAGAGGGGCCCGAGGGATCTCGGTTCGGGCGTGATGATGCCAAGGTACCGAAGGGCGGAGGTTGTCATTCCGAGCGAAGCGAGGAATCCCGGTTCAGGTCCAGGATGCTGGGGAATGCGCACCTACTTTGTTTACATCCTGGCGAGTCGATCCAGAGTCCTTTACGTAGGCGTGACAAGGGATCTAAATCGGCGTGTTTTCGAGCATCGGTTGGGCCTCAATCGGGGTTTCACGACGCGTTTTCGCGCCACTCGCCTCGTCTATTTCGAATCCACCAACGACGTGATGGCAGCTATCGCTCGCGAGAAGCAGCTCAAAGGCTGGTCCAGGTCAAAAAAGCTCGCATTGATCGAATCGGCGAATCCCGAGTGGAGAGACCTCACAGCGCCGTGGGTGACTCCGACCAACCTCTGAGGGTCAGGCAGTTTCCGCCGCCCAAGGACCGAGATCCCTCGGGCCGTCGCTTCGCGACGGTGCCCTCGGGATGACAGCCCTCTTATGCGACCGCCCTGCCCGCCCTGTCCGCCCCGACCGCCCTGTCCGTCTTGTCCACCCCTTTCCGCTGAAGCTTAGGCAGGTTTCTGCGCCCAAGGACCGAGATCCCTCGGGCCGTCGCTTCGCGACGGTGCCCTCGGGATGACAACCTCCGGTCCCTGGTCCCCAGTACCATGTGCCGAGTGCCGAGTGCCCTCTTCCTCTTCCCCCTTTCCCCTTGCCTCTTGCCCCGTGCCCCATGCCTATTCCCCCATGCACCTCTACCTCCACATCCCCTTCTGCACCCGCCGCTGCAGCTACTGCGATTTCGCGATTGCGGTGCGGCGGACGGTTCCGTCGGACATTTTCGCCGAAGCGGTGCTCGCGGAATGGGAAGGGTGGCAGAAATCACCGATCTGGGAGCGGTCGCCCGAGGTCAGCACCATCTACCTGGGTGGTGGGACGCCATCGCGGCTGGCACCGGAATCGCTGGCCAGGATCCTCGACCGGATCCGCGGCGATCGGCCGGTCGCGGCCGATGCCGAGGTGACGCTCGAAGCGAATCCGGAGGATGTCACCGAAGAAGCGGTCAAGGCCTGGCACCAAGCCGGCATCAATCGCGTCTCGCTCGGCGCGCAGTCCTTCGATCCCGCGGTGCTCGAGTGGATGCATCGGAGCCACGGCCCCGAGCGAATCGGCCAGGCGGTGAGCACGCTGCGACGGGCCGGGTTCGTCAACCTCTCCCTCGACCTCATCTTCGGGCTCCCGGCGGAGCTGAATCGGGATTGGAGCCGGGACCTCGAACGCGCGGTGGCTCTGGAACCGCAGCATCTCTCGCTCTACGGTCTCACGGTCGAGCCCCGGACCCCGGTGGCCCGCTGGGTCGAACGCGGTCAGGCTCGCCCGGCTGATGAAGCGCGCTACGCGGCGGAGTTTCTCGAAGCGGACCAGTATCTCACGACCCGCGGCTTCGAGCACTACGAGGTCTCCAACTACGCCCGGCCCGGTCATCGCGCCATCCACAACAGCGCCTACTGGCGGCGTGCGCCGTACCTGGGGCTCGGGCCCTCGGCCCACAGTCACTTCGAGGGCACTCGCCAGTGGAATCTCCGCGAGTGGGAGGCCTATCAGCGGGCGATGGCGGGCGGAATCAGTCCGGTCGAGGGGAAGGAGACCCTCGACCCCGAAGCCCGGGAGCTGGAGCGGCTCTACCTGGGGCTCCGGACCAGCGAAGGGCTGCCCGGGGCAACGCTCCCGGCGGATCTTCGGGCGTCCTGGGCCCAGTCGGGGTGGATGCTGAACACCGGGAGCCGGGTCCGGCTGACGCCGGAGGGGTGGCTCCGAATGGACTCCCTGGTCGCCGCGGCGGCTGGATAGGACGAGCCGCGCCGTCTCGATTAAATTGTTGTCATGCCTATAGCTGAATCCTTGAGCGAGCGTGAGTTCCGCGTCCTCGAGGCCGTCATCCAGACTTACATCGTGACCGCAGAGCCGGCGGGAAGCCAGACCATCGCCAAGCGCTTCGGCTTGGGGGTCTCCCCGGCCACCATCCGCAGCACGATGAGCGATCTGGAAGAGAAGGGATATCTCTTCCACCCCCATACCTCGGCTGGCCGAATTCCCACCGACCGGGCCTACCGCTGGTACGTAGACAATCTGCTCCAGCACGCTCCGCCCAGCGACACGGAACAGGCAACGCTGCGCTCCGAGTTGCCCGCCTCCCACTCTCCCGTGGAGGAGATCCTGCGCCGCGCGGCGCAGCTCCTGGGCGTGCTGACGCAGGAGCTCGGAGTAGCCGTCGCGCCGACCCTTCGCACCCTGATCCTCGAGCGGCTCGAATTGATCCAGGTGGCGACCGATCGCCTGCTGCTGGTCCTCAAGCTCCGGAGCGGAGTGGTCCGCACCATCTTCATGCAGGTCCCCGGGTCGATGCCCGAGGAGGTCGTGCAACGGGTCGCCCAGACGTTGAACGAGCGGCTGGCGGGACTCAGCCTCGAAGAGATCGGCGGGTCGCTGGCGGAGCGACTCCGGGATGCCTCGGAGACTCAGCCGGGACGGGAGCTGGTCAACATCTTCATCGCGGAGGGGGAGGAGTTCTTCGCCCTGCCGACCACGCCCCAGGAAGTGGTGCTGGGCAGCGCCGAGATGCTGGCCGGCCAGCCGGAGTTCGCCACCGACGGGAAGATTCGGGATTTGCTGCAGATCACCGAACGCCGGGATCTCCTCCGACAGGCCCTGGACGTGCGGCGCCAGCACGGGTTGACCGTGACGATCGGTGCGGAGCACAACGACCCTCGCCTCGGCGAGTTCACCCTGGTGACATCCCGCTACCGGGTCGGTGAGTTGTCCGGTGTGATCGGCGTGCTGGGTCCCACCCGGATGCCCTACGACAAGATCGTGGGCCTGGTGGACCATACCAGCCGTCTGGTGGAGGGCCTCCTCGAGTGAGCGAGTATTACAAGCTCCTCGGGGTCGCCCGTGAGGCCTCCGAGGCCGACATCAAGAAGGCCTACCGCAAGCTCGCCATGGAGCTGCACCCGGATCGCAACCCCGATCCCGAGGCCGAGTCGCGGTTCAAGGAAGTCACCGAGGCCTACGAAGTCCTCAAGGATCCCGAGAAGCGCGCGGTCTACGATCGCTATGGCAAGGCCGGGTTCTCCCGGCAGCCCGGCTACCATCACGTGGACCTCTCCGAAGCCCTCAACATCTTCATGCGGGACTTCGGCGGGCTGGCCGGGTTCGAGGGATTGTTCGGCAGTCAGAGCCGTCAGGCCACCGACCACCGTCGGGGGCAGGATATCCGGGTCACGGTCAAGATCACGCTGAACGAAGTCGCCGCCGGGGCCAAGCGAACCATCAAGCTCAAGACGCTCGATCGCTGCACCAACTGCAAGGGCAGCGGGGCCAAGCCCGGCACTCGGCCCGCGGTCTGCGAGACCTGCGGGGGCACCGGTGAGGTCCGCCGTACGGCCCGGAGCATGTTCGGCCAGTTCGTCGCGGTCTCGCCCTGTCCGACCTGCAATGGGGAAGGGACCCTGATCAAGGAGCCCTGCGAAGCGTGTCGGGGCGACGGACGAGTCCGGGCGGAGCGCTCGGTGACCGTGGACGTTCCGGCGGGGGTGTCGGAGAACAACTATCTGACGCTCCGAGGACAGGGGGCCGCCGGTCCTCGCAACGGACCCAGCGGCGATCTCCTGGTGATGCTCGAGGTCAAGGCCGATCCGCGCTTCGAGCGGGACGGCGACCATCTGATCTACGACCTGCCGATTTCGTTTTCACAGGCCGCGCTGGGACTCACCGTCACGATCCCCACTCCCTACGGCGATGAGCGCCTGCACGTCCCGGCCGGGACCCAGACCGCCACCATCCTCCGGCTCAAGGGCAAGGGACTCCCGCGCGTCGGTCAGGGCGGGCGGGGCGATCTCCACGTGCGAGTGGTGGTCTGGACTCCGGAAGACCTCACCGAGGAGCAGGCCAAACTCTTCAAGGAGCTCGCCAAGGTCGAAGGCGAGCCACCCCGCCGTACCGCAGGATTCTGGTCCAAGCTCAAGGAAGCGCTCGGGGCATGAATTGGTGGGCCATTGACGTTCAGGCGAGTCCGGGTCGGCGGGAGGCCCTGGCCGCCTGGCTAGTAGCGCACACCGGTCAGGCAGTCGAGGAGCGCGAGGACGGCACCCTGGTCTCGGTAGTGCCCGACGCCAACGCGGCCGAGGCCCTGCTAGGGTCCCTCGCGGAGCAGGACTCCGATGTTCGCGCCAGTCGCCGCGAGCTCGATCCGATCGACTGGTCCACCCGCTGGCGGGATGGACTCGCTCCGCGCTCATTCGGTCCCCTCACCGTGGTTCCCTCCTGGGTTGCCTATCGCGCCAAGCCCGGCGAGTCGGTGATCGTCCTCGATCCCGAGACCGCCTTCGGGAGCGGGGAGCACGGATCCACCCGCGCCGCGCTCCAGCTATTGGTTGATCTGGTCTGCACTGGAGACGCGGTGCTCGATCTGGGGAGCGGAAGCGGGATCCTGTCGATCGCCGCGGCCCAACTGGGAGCCTCGCGGGCGGTCGGTATCGAGCTCGATGGCGAAGCCATCCTGGTGGCGGAGCGGAACGCCGAGCGGAACCAGGTGACCGATCGCGTCAGCTTCGTGCTGGGGGATGCCCGGCTTCTGGTTCCCTTGCTCAGGCCGGCCGATCTGGTAATCGCCAACATCCTCCGGACGGTCAACGTCGAGCTGTTACCCGCCATCCGGGATGTGCTCAAGCCCCGGGGAAAGGCCATCTTTTCCGGAATGGAAGAGGGAGAAGCGGCGCTCTTCCGGCCTGAATTGGCGGGCGCGGGTCTCAGGGAGGTTCGCGCGATCGTGGATGCCGGTTGGTGGGCGGTGGCGGTCGAGCGCCCATGATCGCCGTCCTGGTTGATCCAGCCGCCGAGGCCAGCGACCTGACCGTTGACCTGGACGCGGCCGAGATTCATCACCTGCGGGTACGCCGGGCCCGGACCGGCGACGAAGTGAAGGTCCTCGACGGTGCGGGCCGGCGGATGTCAGGGGTTCTGGAGCTCGGCTCCAAGCGGGCGCGAGTCCGGCTATTGAGCGAGCAGCGGGTCGGTCGTCCAGCCCCTCTGGTCCTGGCCGTCGGTGCCGGCGATCGCGAGCGGTTTGGCTGGTTGGTCGAAAAAGCGGCGGAGCTTGGGGTCACCGAGGTCATCCCGCTGGCGACCGAGCACGCAGCCGAGGCCAGCAAGAGGCTGCGCGGGGCTCAGTTGACGCGCCTCCGTCGCCGCGCCCGCGAGGCGATCAAGCAGTCGCTGCAGCCCTGGGCGCCGGTGGTGGGAGAACCTGAAACCGTCGCTGCACTCTGCCAACGACCGGCCGGCGAGACCCGGTGGGTAGCCGATCCTACCGGCGCGATCCCGCCGGAGCGCTTGGCTCCGGGACCGGTCCTGATCGCCGTCGGCCCTGAAGGAGGCTTCACGGATGACGAGCGCCGAACCCTGACCCAGGCGGGGTTCCAACCGATCGGGCTGGGATCCGGGGTTCTGCGTTTCGAAACCGCTGCCATCGCCGCCGCCACTCTGGCGCTCACCGCCCGGCATCGAGGTCGACATGGCTGACTGCATCTTCTGCAAGATTGTCTCGGGAGCGATCCCGTCGAAGCTGGTGAAGAAGACACCAGATATGGTGGCGTTCCACGACGTCAATCCGCAGGCGCCGGTCCACGTCCTGGTCATCCCCACCCACCACGTGGCCTCGCTGCGGGATGCCAAGGGTCCGGACGGCGAGAAGCTACTGGGTCGCCTGCTGGCGTTCGCGGCCGAGGTGGCGACCGAGCTGGGGCTCGATGCCAAGGGCTACCGGCTGGTGGTCAATACTGGAGCCGACGGGGGCCAGACGGTGTTTCACGTACACCTGCACCTCATGGGGGGCCGGCGGATGACCTGGCCGCCGGGCTGATGGGTATCGCTTCGATGGTGATGGCCGGGATGCGGTCAAGATTTGAGGGGCCCACTCGTCTCCACAGTGGGCCGAGCCTGCGGGCGGACGGCCCGATCCTGCTTGTCCACCCGGTTGGCGCCTTCTATCTTGATCGGCTGCTGCGACTTCCGTTCGCGAGCGGTCGGAGAGGAGCGATTTCCTCCATGCCGGAAGTCATCATCCACGACGATGAGAACTTCGAGCGCGCGCTGAGGCGCTTCAAGAAGAAGTGCGAGAAGGCGGGGATTCTGTCGGACCTGCGCAAGCATCGTCACTACGAGAAGCCGAGCGAGAAGCGCAAACGCAAACAGAGCCAGGCACACCGCAAGGGCCGCCGCTTTGGCGGCGGGTTCCGTGGACCCCTCATCTAAGCTCGGGGAGGACCTGCGGACGCAGATGAATGCGGCGCGAAAGGCGCAGGACAAGCCCCGCGCCCTGGTGTTAGGTACCATCCTGGCCGCGCTCAAGAATCGGGAGATCGAGCTCCGGCGGCCGGTGACCGATGAGGACACCATCGAGGTCCTGCGGAAGGGAATCAAGACCCGTCGGGAATCGGTGGAGCAGTACCTGGCCGGCAAGCGCCAGGACCTGGCCGATCAGGAGTCGGCCGAGATTAAGGTTCTGGAAGAATTTCTTCCGCCCGACGTCGATCCCGAGGAGATCCGGGCCGCCGTCCGCGCGGTGATCGCGGGTGGGGTGAAGGAGATGGGCAAGGTCATGGGACAGGTGATGCCGAAGTTCAAGGGAAGGGCCGACGGAAAGGTGATCAACCAGATTGTCCGCGAGGAGCTCGCCGCCGGATGAAGCGGCCGAGCGAGACTCCGCCCCCGACCGGGGTGCTGGCGTTTCCCGACGCCGGCACCCCGTTCGCTTTGCCGGACCGGCAGTTGGGGCAAGCGCTCGACGCGATCGAGTTCGACGCCGCCCTCGGCCTCGTGGCCGCCCGAGCGGCCGGCTCCCTGGGAGCCGCCCGGATCCGTTCGCGGCGTCCGTCGGCCGAGCTGGTCTGGATCCGGGATGAGCTGGCCCGCGTGGCCCAGGCGGCACAGCTGATCCGGACCGGGAACGGGATCAGTGCGGAAGCAGCCCCCGACATTCGTCCGCTCTTTGACCGCCTGCGGGTGCCGGGGACGATGCTCGAAGGCCCGGCCCTGGTGACGGTTCGCCAGGTCCTGGCGGCCTCCCGGCTGGTCCTGGCCGAGCTGCGGCGAGCGACTGAGGACGCCCCACTGGTGGCGCAGCTCGCCGCCCCGCCGATGGATCGCTCGATTGAGCCGCGACTCCAGAGCGCGCTCGATGGAGATGGCGAGGTGCAGGACGGTGCCAGTCCCGCCCTGGCCGCCGCCCGGAATCGGGTCCGCACCAGTCGGGAGCGCCTGATTCGCCGGCTGGAGGCCATGCTGCGGGAGCTGGGGGCCGGCGCCGAGGCGACGGTCACGGTTCGGGGCGGGCGCTACGTGATCCCGGTCGCGCGTGACGCACGGAATCGGCCGGCCGGGATCGTCCACGACGAATCGGCCAGCGGGGCGACGCTCTTTGTCGAGCCGACCCAGACCATCGAGTTGGGGAACGCCCTGCGATCCGCCGAAGTCGAGGTGGAGCGCGAGGTGCTCAAGGTGCTGCAGGAATTGACCGAGCTGATTCGGCCCCATCGCGACTCCCTGGCGGCGAGTCTGGAGATGTGCGTCGCGGTGGACGACCTGGTCGCACGGGCGAAGTACTCGGTGGACGTCGATGGTTTCGCTCCCACCATGAACCCCGCCCCCGCTCCGCTCACCGTCTGGCACGCTCGGCATCCGTTGCTCCTGGCCCAACGCGAAGCGGCCGATCGCGATCATCCGGTCGTGCCGTTCGATCTGATGCTCGACCCCGGCGAACGAACCCTGCTCCTCACCGGGCCCAACACCGGGGGGAAGACCGTGCTGCTCAAGGCGGTGGGGGTGATCGCCGCGCTCGCCCAGAGCGGGATCATTCCTCCGATCGGTCCCGGCGGAGCGCTCCCGGTCTTCGGCGGTTTCTTCGTGGACATTGGAGATCGGCAGTCCATTGCGGCCAGCCTCTCGACCTTCAGCGCCCATGTGGCCGAGCTCCGGCGGATCCTGGCCGAGGCCGACGATACCAGCCTGGTCCTGATCGACGAGATCGGAAGCGGCACCGATCCCGCCGAAGGTGGCGCCCTGGCCGCAGCGTCGCTGCGCGCGCTGACGGCTCGACGGACGCTAACTTTCGCTACTACCCATCTGGGTGGGCTCAAAGCCCTGGCGACCGAAACGGCGGGCATCGTCAACGCGTCGCTTCAATTCAACACTACGACCCTCGAGCCGACCTATCGGCTGGAGAAGGGGGTGCCTGGCCGATCCTTCGGTCTCGCCATCGCTCGCCGCCTTGGCATCGCGCCCGCGGTCCTGGCCGAGGCGGAGGCTGAGGCCTCGCCCGACGATCACCGCCTGGATTCGCTGCTGGCTCAGGCCGAGGAGCGGAGCCGGGACCTCGAAGCGAGGATCGGTCAGGTCGAAGCGCAACGAGCAGAGTTGGCCGCACTGACCCAGCGGGTGGAGACTCAGGCCGCGGTGCAGCGGCTCAAGGAAAAGGAGCTGGCCGATCGCGAGCGGACGGCGGAGCACTCGGCGCGCGAACAGACCAAGGCCTATCTATTGGAGGCCCGGAAACGGGTTGAACAGGCCATCAGCCAGGCCCGTGCGGCGGTGGACGAGGTCACCGCGCGCGAGGCGCGGCGCCTGGTGGAGGAGGGGATCCGGGCCGAGGCGGAGGCGCTGGCGCAGGAGACGGTCGTGGAGCCCAGCGAGGCAAGCGAAGATGTCGGGTCAACGGGCCTCAACGTCGGCAGCCGGGTTCGGCTCAGCAGTGGGGCGCGGGGACGGGTGGAAGAGGTCCGCGCCGATGGGAAACTGGTGGTCGTCGCAGGAGCGGTGAAGCTGGTGGTCGATCGTTCGGAGGTCGTGGCGACTGGAGAAGTGGCGCGGGCACGGAAGCCCGCGTCCACGAGCGTGTCGGAACCCACACCTTCCAGCGCGTCGGCGCCTTCGGAGCTCGATCTTCGCGGCCTGACCGCCGATGAAGCGGAGGCCGCGGTCATCGCCGCGATCGACGCGGCAGTGCTGGCGGAGCGTCCCTTCCTCCGGATCATTCACGGCAAGGGGACCGGGGCGTTGCGGGTCCGGGTCCAGCAGGTCGTCGCCAACGACAAGCGAATCGCCAAGTTCGGTTTCGCGTCCACGCGAGAGGGCGGCACCGGCGTCACCGTGCTGGCGTTCGAGCCATGAGCATGATCCCGGACGAGCTGATTGAGCAGGTGCGGGACACCGCGGACATCGTCGGCCTGATCGGGGAGACCGTCGACCTCAGGCGTACCGGTGCCGACTATCGGGGTCCCTGTCCGTTCCACGAGGGGAGCCATCGTAACTTCGCGGTGATTCCGCGGAAAAACCGGTACTACTGCTTCGTCTGCAAGGCCTCCGGCGATGTGTTTACCTACTTCATGAAGCGGTTCGGGATGGACTATCCCTCCGCGGTCCGGGAGGTGGCGCAGCGCTCGGGCGTCGTGATTCCGGAAACCACCAGCCGGAGCGGCCCCGATCCGCGAGAGCCGCTCTTCAGCGCGGTCGCCGCGGCCCAGGACTGGTTCACCAGGCAGTTGCACGAGAACCCAGACGCTTCCGGCGCGCGTGATTATCTCAAGAGTCGGGGGCTCGAGCTGGAAGAAGTGGCCGGCTTCGATCTGGGTTTCGCCCCGCGGGGCGGTGCCCTGGTGGCGGCGATGGGTGAGCTAGGGATCAAGGAGCCGGTGCTGCTCGAGAGCGGACTGCTGGCGCGGCGGGACGACGGAACCATCGTGCCTCGATTCCGGGGCCGGCTCCTGTTCCCAATCCACGATCTGCGTGGCAGGCCGGTCGGGTTCGGCGGCCGCCTGCTCGGTCCCGGCGAGCCCAAGTACCTGAACTCTCCCGAGGGTCCGATCTTTCACAAGGGCGGGCTGCTCTACAACCTGCACCAGGCGAAGAATGCCATCCGCAAGCACGAGAGCGTGATCCTGGTCGAGGGGTACTTCGACGTGATCCGCCTGGTCCTGGCCGGAGTCGAGCACGTGGTGGCCCCGTTGGGAACGGCGTTGACGCCGGAACACGCCGCGGCGCTGCGGCGCCTCGCCCCCCAGGCCGTGGTGCTGTTCGACAGCGATGCCGCCGGACTCCGCGCCACTTTCCGCGCCGGCGACGAGCTGTTGGCGCACGGGATGCGAGTGCGGGTGGCGACGATGCCGCCCGGAGAAGACCCCGACACCCTGGTCCAGAAGAGCGGTGTGGCCGGGCTCACGCCGATCCTCCAGGACGCGCTCGATATCATGGAGCGCAAGATCCAGATCCTCGAGAACCGCGGCTGGTTCGAGGAAGTGGACCGGCGGCGCGAGGCGCTCGACCGATTGCTTCCCACCATCCGGGCTACCAAGGACCCCATCACCAAGGAACTGTATCTGTCGCTGGTCGCCCAACGGGCCCAGGTCGACAAGAAGGTGCTGGAACAGGAAGCGGCGGCCGCTCCCCCGCGGTCTGTGATCGCGACGGAGACCTCCCCATCGCAGCGGCCTCAGGGCGGTGCAAGCTGGCAGCCGCGTCCCTCCCTGCGCAGAGACGGGGCCCGGGCCGAGCAGCAACTGCTCCGCCTCCTGGTCACTTCGCAGCGTTGGCTGGACCGGGCTCGGGACGCCGTCACTCCCGACTGGTTCGAGGGTCCGGAGAATCGGGAGATCTATACCGCCCTTCTCACGCATCCTTCAGGTGATGCCTCGGTTGTGGAGGGGCTGTCCCCGGCGGCCCGGCAGGTCTGGGCCGATCTGCAAGCCGAACCGTCGGGGTTGAGCGTCGAGCAGCTGGACCCGGTGTTCGAGGGAGCCTGCCAGACGCTGGAGGCGCGGCCGCTGTTTCGGGCCTTGGAGGCGATCAATCAGCGGCTGCTATCGGCGCCGCCGGCGGAGCAGGGTACCCTGGCGGAGCAGAAAGATCAGATGGTTCAGCGACTGAGAGAGCATTTTCCCCAGGCGTGGAAGCAGCGCTACGGCTGGCGGCGGATGCGGGGTGGGGGTCGCGCGCCGGGGAATCAACGAGCCTAGAACGCAAATCCGATCGAGAGGAGATCCGATGCATCCAGACGTGGTCAGACTGTTGGAACTACAGGACAAGGACCTGGCGCTCCTGGAAGTGGATACCCGGCTCGCCGAGGCCCAGGCGGAGGTGGACAAGCTCGACGCCGCGATCCAGGAAGTCGCGGTCAAGGCCGAGACTTCACGCGGCGCCGCGGCCGAGGCGGCTCGGCGCAGGGACGAGCTCGAAGCCAAGGTCGAGAGTTATCGCCGGATCCAGGACCGGAGGCGGCAGCGGCTCGAGATCACCCGGCCCACCAAGGAAGCCGCCTCCCTGATGGCGGAGCTGGATCTCTCCCGCTCGGTCCTCGCCAAGGAGGAGGGCGAGTGGGCCAAGGCAGGCGATCAGGCCATTGACCTCGCCGCCGCCGCCGACCAGGCGGTCCTGGCGATCGAGGAAGCCAGAAGGGCTCAGGGTCCCGAACGGGATGCCCTGGCGCAGAAGATTGAAGCCATCGAGGCGGAGAGGGCCAAGGCCGTGGCGGCGCGAGACGCGGCCGCGGCTCCGGTCGAGAAGTCCCTGCGCCAGCGCTATGAGCGGCTCAGGAACAGCCGCCCCACCCGCGTGGTGGTGGCGCTGGATGGGGTGGCCTGCGGGGCCTGCTATACCGCGGTCCCGCTCAACCGCCGGAGCCAGATCCGGGCCGGCGAGCGGGTCGATTGGTGTGAGGCGTGTGGGGTCATTCTCTATGCCTCCGAGCAGCACAGCTAGCGCGTTTCCCGCTCCGCCGCTGCGCTGGAACCTGGCCTCGCCTCCGGATCCGGAGGTGGCCGGGGTGTTGGCGCGGAATCTCAACCTCCCGCTGGCGCTGGCAGGGTTGCTGGCGCAGCGGGGCCTGACCGTTCCCGACGGCGCCAAACGCTTTCTCCGGCCGGCGCTCGCCGAGCTGGAGGATCCGCGCACCCTGGCCGGGATGGATCAGGCGGTCGAGGCGATCGTGGGCACCATCCGGCGGGGCGGCCGAATCCTGGTGCACGGCGACTACGACGTGGACGGGCAGTGCGCCACCGCGCTGCTCACCCGCGCCCTCCGCGCCGGCGGCGCCGACGTGGTGCCGTTTCTCCCCCACCGGCTCCGCGATGGTTATGACTTCGGACCGGCCGGCCTGGCCGCGGCGCGCGAGGCCCGTGCCTCCCTGATCCTCACCTGCGATTGCGGCATCACCGCGGTGGACGCGGTGCGTGAGGCCTCGGCCAGCGGGATCGGCGTCGTGGTCACCGATCACCACCTGCCGGGCCCCGCGCTCCCCGAGGCCGTGGCGGTGGTCAATCCTCAGCGCGGTGACGACCAATCCCGGCTCAAGGCACTCTGTGGGGCCGGTGTCGCCTTCAAGCTGGTGCAGGCGCTGGTTCCGGTGCTCGGGCTCCCGGACAATCTCCCCTACCATCTGCTCGATCTGGTGGCCCTCGCCACGGTGGCGGACATCGTCCCCCTGGTGGGCGAGAATCGAATCCTGGTCCGCCACGGCTTGCGCCTGATGTCGGAGACGCGCTGGCCCGGACTCCAGGCCCTGATCCGACAGGCCGGCCTCACCGGTCGTGAGCTCCGGGCCGGACAGATGGGATTCATTCTGGGCCCCCGCCTGAACGCCGCCGGCCGCGTCGCCGATGCGAGCGACGGGCTGCGTCTCCTGCTCACTGATGACGAGGGAGAAGCCGAGAGCCTGGCCCGTCACCTCGAGTCGCTGAACCTGAAGCGGCAGGCGCTCGACCAGCGCATCCTCGACGAGGCCCTGACCCAGGTCGAGCGTGAGGCGGATCCCGAACGCGATACCGCCCTGGTCCTGGCCTCCGACGACTGGCATCCCGGCGTCGTGGGGATCGTGGCGTCGCGAGTCGTCGAACGGTACGGCCGCCCCACCTTCCTCGTGGCGTTCGATGGCGAGATCGGGAAGGGATCGGGCCGCAGCATCTCCCGATTCGATCTCCACGGCGCGCTCCAGGAGTGCGGCGATCTGCTGGAGCGTTTCGGCGGGCACCAGATGGCGGCCGGGATCACGCTGAGGCGAGATCAGCTCGACGCCTTTCGCGAGCGGCTGGCCGGACTCGCCCGCAACCGGCTGACTCCCGCGGATCTCGGCCCGGAGCAGCGGGTCGATCTGGTCCTGGGCCTGGACGCAGTGACTTCGGAGCTGGAGCGGCTGTGCCGCTACCTCGAACCCTGCGGCATGGGGAATCCCGCGCCGGTCTTCGGCGCGCGCGGGGTCCGGTTCCTCGGCGCCCGGCGGGTGGGCGGGGGCCATCTCAAGGGATCGTTGGAGAGCGGCGGGGAACGCCTCGACGCGATCGGCTTCCAGTGGGCCGATCGGGTCCCCTGGCTCGAGGCGCCGGCCGAAGGCGGTGGACCTCCGCGGGTGGATGCCGCCTTCCGCCTCGAAGAACACGAGTGGCAGGGGCTCACCAGTCTGCAGGCACGGATCGTCGCCCTGTCGCCCAGCGATCCATCGTGAGTCCGGAGAAGATCGACGCTCCCGCATTCCGGAGCACTGCCTTCCCTCCACGGAAATAGCGGGCGTCCCCCGTGAGAATCGTAGGCGGTACCCTCAGGAGCCGGCGGTTGGTCGCTCCCAAGGACCCGCGCGTCCGTCCCACCAGCGATCGGCTGCGCGAGGCCTGGATGAGCATCCTCCAGGGATCGCTGCCCGGTGCCAGAGTGCTGGATCTCTATGCCGGGAGCGGCGCCCTGGGGCTCGAGGCGCTCTCCCGCGGCGCCGCCAGCGCCGACTTTGTCGAGCGGAACGCCGGTTCGCTGGCGGCACTACAGAAGAACATCGCGGCGCTGGACCAGAAGAGCCGGGCGACCGTGCATCGCGGCGATGCGATGCGCTTCGCGGAGCGGCTCCCGCCCGGCGCCTACGACATTGCCTTTGCCGATCCGCCCTACGGTGAGCCGGCGGCGGAGGCTCTGGTCGCCCTCTTCCGCCGAACACCCTTTGCGCGCATCCTAAGCGTGGAACACCCCGCCCGGACCTCGGTTCCAGGCGACGACTGCCGGCGCTATGGAGACAGCGCCCTCACCTTCTGCTACGCCCCATGACCCGGATCGCCGTCTACCCCGGTTCGTTCGATCCACCGACCCGGGGCCACGAAGACCTCATCCGCCGGAGCCTGGTTCTGGCCGACCACCTGGTCGTGGCGGTGACCGAGAACGCGGCCAAACAAGCGCTCTTCACGGTGGAGGAGCGGCTCGAAATGCTCCGGGCCATGGTCGGCTCGGACTCACGCATCCGGGTGGCCACCTTCGAGGGGCTCCTGGCCGAGTTCGCCAAGGAGGTGGGCGCCTATCTCATCGTCCGCGGGCTGCGGGCCATGAGCGACTTCGAATACGAGTTCCAGATGGCGCTCATGAACCGGCAGCTCTATCCCTCCCTGGAAACCGTCTTCCTGGTCCCCAAAGTGGATCTGACCTACTTGAGCTCGAGCCTGGTGCGGGAAGTGGCGCGACTGGGCGGGGACCTCGAGGGCCTGGTCCATCCGGTGGTGTCCGCCGCCCTGAAGAAGCACTTCCGCCGATGAAGTTTCGCGAGGCGTTGCGGGCCCGGGCCGCTCGCCAGCCCGCGCGTGTCGTCCTGCCCGAATCCGATCATCCAGCGGTGCGGGAAGCCGCGAGCCGCCTCACCAAGGACAGCCTGGCCCGTCCGGTCCTGGTGGGGAAGAGCGGCCTCGACCCGGCTTCTGACTCACGGCTTTCCCGGGTTGCCCAACGATTGCGGGAAGCCCGCCCGGACCGGGTCCGGGACGGGGTCCACGCCCTCGACCTTGCGGCCGACCCGCTGCGCTTCGGCATGGGGCTGGTGGCGCTGGGTGAGGCGGACACCCTGGTAGCCGGAGCCAGCACTCACGCGGGAGAAGTGCTGGACGCGGCGGCCTGGATTCTGGGCCCCGAAGCCGGTCGCCCGGTCCCCGCAGTGATCACTTACCTCGTCTCGGGCGACTCGGTGGTCTCGCTGGCCTACGGCGCGGCCGGCTCGGAGGCAGCGGCGGCCGAATTGGCCTCGGTCGGCGCCCTGGCCTGTCGAGACTGGCGTCGGGTCCAGCAGGATCCGGCGCGGGTCGCCTTCCTTTCCGCCAGTGGCGGACCCGCCTCTCTCGCCGGCGAGCGGGCCCGCAAGGCGGCCGAACGCTTCCGGGAGATGCATCCCGACGTGCCGGCGCAGGGAGAGATCGACTGGACCACCGCCGTAGGGGGGAAGGAGCGAGCCAATGTGCTGGTCTTTCCGACCCCCGATGCCGGGCACCTGGCGGCCCAGCTCGGGCGCTGGGTGGGAGGCGGGATGGTGGGGCCGGTCATCGCCGGAATGAGCCGTCCGGTGGGCTCCCTCTCGCGCGATGCCGCCCCGGATGATATTGTCGAGGTTGCAGTTCTGGCCGCCGCGTTGAGCGCCGCGGCCCTGGCCCAGGAATGACGTCGAACCAGGAGTACGCATGGCCTTTACGGTGACGAAGGATTCGGGTGGGGTCTACATGGTGAAGGTCGAGGGCCAGTTGATCGTGGGAAATCGGCAGGAGCTCAAGAGCGCCGTGCAACAGGCCCTCGATCAAGGTGAGCGCCGATTCCTGATCGACTTCTCCCGTACCGGTTACATCGACTCCTCAGGGTTGGGCGCCCTGGTCTCGATTTCGAAGAAGGTTCGCGAGCAGGGCGGGGAGCTCAAGCTGTCGGGTCTCAACGAGGACCTGCGGTCGCTCTTCGAGCTCACCAAGCTCGACACCCTCTTCGCCATCGCCGAGACCCCTGAGCAGGCGTTGAGCAGCTTCTGACCGCGCCTATCCCGCCTTCCTCGCTCCGCCTGTGCGTCCGGCGCGCCAAACGGCCCGGTCCCACCGGGTCGACGGTCGACGTTTCCCTCCGGGTCCCCAGCGATGTCAATTGCGTCGAGGAAGTGGTCGACCTGGTGGTCCGGCACTGCTGCAGCGGGGCCTGGTCGACCCGCCGGTTCCGGTTCAACCTGCGGGTGGCGGTGGCGGAGGCACTGGCCAACGCCATCATCGCGGGCAATGGCGAGGACCGCACCAAGTCGGTGCTGGTTCGCGCCGAGGTCTTCCCGGACGCCATCCGCGTCCACGTCACCGATGAGGGGCCCGGGTTCGATCCCACCACCCTGAACGATGCCGTCGCGCCGGAGGACCTCGAGCGCCATAATGGCCGGGGCCTCTTCCTCATCAAGAAGCTCACCGATGACGTGCACTTCAACGCGCGAGGCAATTCGATCTGCATGACGTTGCGTCGCCAGTAACAGGAATCGACGCAGTACTGCAGGCGCTCGCCGGTCTGGTGGGCGGTCGAATCCGGCTCTGGCGCTTCGATGGCCGCCGACTCCGTCCGTTGGGCAGCGCGGACGATCCCGCCTGGTCACCCACCATCCCATCCCGCGCCGGTCTGGTCCCGACGCCAACGGGCAGCGCCTGGCTGGCGCCCATTCCCGAGGCCGAAGGCTTCTGGCTGGAAGTGAGTGGCGGAGTCGAGGAGGTCCTGGCCGAGCGAAGTACCCGCCTCCTCCCCATCTTCGTGGCGCTGTTCGCCGCCGAGCGGGAGACGGCCGAAGTCACCGAAGAGCTGGCTTCCCGGTACGAAGAGATCGACCTGCTCTACGCCATCAGCGAGATCCTGGGTCAGACCGTACAGCTCGAGGAAGCGGCCCAGACCATCCTCCGGGAAGTGAGCAGCGTGGTACGGGCCCGCCGTGCCTCGATCATGGTGTTCGATGACCAGATCGGCGTCCTCCGCACGGTGGCGGCCCGGGGTTTCGACGCCCGGGGCCTGGACCCGGTGAAGAAGGACGACCAAGGGTCGGTCGCGGCCCGCGCCTTTCGCGACAACCGGATCGTCGCCTTCGATCCCGGCAATCCCACCGAGGCCCCGTCGGTCCAACCCGATGGCCGCCCCTATCTGGGCCGCGCCTTCATGAGCATCCCGATCTGCTACGGGGCCCCCGGCTCGGCGGCGCGCTGCGTCGGCGTGATCAACCTGACCGATCGCCTGGGCGGCGACGCCTTCACGGTGAGCGACCGCAAATTGATGTCCGCCGTCGCCCACCAGATCGGGGCCGCCATCGAGAACGCCCGCCTGGTGGACCGGGACCTCCGGCAGCAGCGCCTGCGGCATGAGCTGCAGTTGGCCCACGATCTCCAGCTCCGCCTCCTTCCCGCTCCGTCGCTGCTGCAGGGCGATGCCGAAGTCGCGGCGCGCTGTCTCCCGGCCGAGTCGGTCGGCGGTGACTTCTATACCTTCAGCCGTCTGGGCCAGGGTCGGGTCGGGGTCATGCTGGGCGACGTCTCCTCCCACGGCTTCTCCGCTGCCCTGGTCATGGCCCTGGTCATGGCCGCGGCGGGCATTCACGCCGGGGCCGGCAATACCCCCGATGAGACCCTGACCGCGCTGCTCGAGAGTCTGGGGGACGAGCTCACTTCGACCGAGATGTATCTCTCCGTGTTCTACGGGGTGCTGGACCCCAAGGCGAGGCGACTGGTCTACGCCAACGCCGGGCATCAGCACGCCTTCCGGGTGCCGCTCCACGGGGAGCCCGAGCGCCTCTCCACTACGGCGCCACCGCTGGGCCTCTCGGCGGGTGAGAGCATCCAGCGACGCCAGGTCCCCTGGGCCCCCCGCACCGACCTCCTCTGTCTCTGGACCGACGGTCTGGTCGACAACCGGACCGAGGGCCCGCCCTTCACCGAGCACGAGTTGCTGGCCGAGGTCTGCCGCCGCCGGACGGAACCGGTCGAGAGTATCGTCGAGGCGGTCCTCGCTCAGGCCGCCACCGTCGCGCCGAAGCAGATGGATGATCGGACGCTCCTGGTCATGAGGATCTGAGCCATTGCCGATTGCCGATTGAGGATTGCCGATTGGGAATGAGGGAATGGGTGAATGGGGGAATTGCCGAGTGCCGAGGGCCGATTGGAATGCGGGAATGGGTGAATGCGGGAATGGGGGAATGGGGGAGTGAACCAACGCCTTCGATCCATTCCCTCATTCATTCAATCCCCCATTCCAACAATTCCCCATTCTCTCATTCCAACAATCCGTTGACTCGTTGCCAAGACCCAAACGCCGCCTCTCCCAACACTTCCTCTCCGACCCCCGGATCCTCGGCCGCATCGCCGATGCTCTGGAGGCGGGGGAGGAGGACGCCGTGCTCGAGATCGGCCCCGGGCCCGGGACGCTCACCGCCGTCTTGGCTCGGCGGGTCGGTCGGCTGGTTTGCATCGAGAAGGATCGAGATCTGGTCCCGGGACTCAGGGCCCGGTTCCCCGATGTGCAGATCATCGAGGGGGATGCGCTCGAGTTCGATTGGCCGGCCCTGGTCGCTCCGGAATCTCGCTTCGCCGTGATCGGCAACATTCCCTACCGGATCACTTCTCCGTTGATCGACAAGGCCCTGACCCCGCCTCGCCCGTGGCGGGTCGTTTATCTGGTACAGCGGGAAGTAGCCGATCGGGTCATCGCGTCACCGGGCTCGGAGAGCTATGGCGCGCTGAGCATCGGGGTCCAGGCGGTGGCAAGAGCAGAGCGACTCTTCCCGGTGGCGGCCGGGGCCTTTCATCCGCGGCCCCGGGTCGACTCAGCCGTGCTCCGGCTGACACCGAGACCGGATCCGTTGGTCACCGACACGGAGGTGGCCGGGTTCCGGCGATTGGTGGTGGGGCTCTTCGGGCTCCGTCGGAAGCGGCTGGTCCGGGGGCTCCGCGAGTTGACCGGCGACTCGGGTCCTCGGGTCGAGCTTCGGCTGAAGGAGGCCGGGATCAGTCCGGAGGTGAGGCCCGAGACGCTCAGCCCCGAGGATTTCGCCCGACTCTACCGGGCGTTTTCCGGGCTCTTGGCCGCGGGACCACCGGGAGGCTAGATTTGTGAAACATTTCACAATATCGCATGCGGAAAATCGCCGACCCGACCGTTCGACGCCTTTCGCTCTACCTGCGGTTCCTTGAAGAATTCGCAGAGCAGGGGATGGCCACCGTCAGTTCCACCACCCTGGCTTCCCGCGGCGGGACCACTTCCGCTCAGGTGCGGAAGGACCTCTCCTTCTTCGGTTCCTTCGGCCGGCGCGGCCTCGGCTACCCGGTACCCGAGCTGGTCCACCGGCTCCGAGAGATTCTGGGACTGGGCCGGACTTACCGCGTGGTGTTGATCGGAGCGGGGAAGATGGGCAGCGCGCTCGCCCAGTATCGGGGCTTTCGCCAGCGCGGGTTCGACGTGGTAGCGATTTTCGACACCGATCCGGCCAAGATCGGCAAGCAGTGGAACGGAGTGATGGTGAGAGACATGGCCTCGCTGGAGAGCGAGCTCCCCAAGGCCAAGGTGGACATCGCGGTGCTGGTGACTCCGGTGGATGTGGCCCAGGACGTGGCCGATCGCCTGGTCAAGCTCGGTGTCCGGGCCATCCTCAACTTCGTCCCGGTCCAGCTCTCCCTCCCCGACCACGTCCTGGTGCGATCGGTGAACCTCGCCCTCGAGCTGGAAGCGCTGTCCTACGGACTCTCCAACCGCTGAGTGGGGTTACCGCGTCCCGCCCGTCCAACCCAGCTCGCACCCCACGTAGAAGCTCCGGAGCGGTCCCGATTCCAGCACCCGTCCGCCCACACCGTTTAGCGTGACCGCGGCGACGTACTTCTTGTTCCAGAGATTCTCCACCGAGAGGAAGGGCCGGATCGGCACCGCTCCCCACTGTCCCTGCCAGCCCACCCGGACGTTGGTCAGCCCGTTCATGCCGACGGGATCGTTGGGGCCATGGTTCCCGAATCCATAGATCGTGATCGTGTTCTGATCGTCGGCGAAGAGCGAGGAGCTCATGGTGTGGTCGAGGTCGAGGTACAGGCCGCGCCACGGCGTTGCACGTAGCCCCAGGCGGATGAACGCCTGAGGCACCCCGGGAACCCGATTCCCGTCCAGGGTATCCGTCACCGCGCCCTGGACGACGCGATACTCGGCGAACTTGTAGTTCGACCAGGTGTAGTTGCCGAAGATCCGCAATTGCCGTATCGGCCGGACGCCCAGGCCCAGCTCGATTCCGTCGTTGTGAACGCGCCCGGCATTCGTGAAATAGCCCCGCCCGCTCACCTCCTGGTATTGCACGATGGCATCCTGGATCCGCCCCAGGAAGAAGGCCGCCGAGTAGTCCACGGTGGTCCCTACGACCCCTCGGGCCCCTGCCTCGTAGTTCACGGCACGCTGGGGATTGAGGGAGGAATTGAATCCGCCGGTGGCTGGCGGCGGCTGATTCACCAGCTCGGTGGTGGTAGGGGTCTCGAAAGAGGTGGAGACGTTGACGTAAGGCGTGAACGAGGGCCGGACCAGGTAGCTCGCGCCGATATTTCCGCTCCAGGAATTCATGTCCCGCGAGCCGCTGTTGTCGACCCCATCCGAGAGGTGGTGGTCCTGGACTGAGAAGTGGACCAGATCGTAGCGCACCCCGCCCTGGAGCTGAAGCCGCGGAGCGGGCTCCCACCCGATCTGCACGAACGGCCCCAGCTCGGTGACCCGCTCCCGCTGGTCCAGAATCAGGGTATCGGGCACGCCGGCTACGGCGCGGGCGTTGGTCCGGTCATCCCGCATGCCTTGCAGGTCGAGGCCGGCGGTGAGCCGAGGCGCGATCGAGCCCTGACCCAGGCGCCAGGCCCCACTCACTCGCGCACCGAGCACCAGCCGGCCGATCGTGGAGTAGGTGCCCACGGTGGGGCCAGGCCCTTGTGGCGGCGGGGTGGCGAGCCAGTTGTCGAGGTCGCGGATGAAGCCGAACAGCATGGCGTTGTACTCTGCGCCGCCGCCGCTCACGTGCTGCACGCCGAGGCCCAGGAGCCCCTGCTGCACGTTCTTGTCGGCCTTGCGATTGATGTTGTTCGCGGCGGCGGAGTCGGGGTTCGCGAGCCACTCAGTCGTGGTCAGCGCCCCCGGGTTCTGGGCTTGGGGAGCGTCCGTGTAGCCGAATCGGAACAGACCCTTGGTGCCTCCCCCGAAGAGATAGTCGGCGGTGGCGTAGGTCTGGATCCCATGGGAGGCACTCTGCTGGCGGAACCCGTCCCAGTTGTAGTATGAGGCGGAGACCGTCGTGGCCAGGCGGCCCTCCCGCAGCGAGCCCCGCAACGAAGTCTTGAGCATCCCATACGAACCGCCGGCCACTCGGACGGCGACTCCGTAGGGAGAGGTGTCGGCGGGCTCGGTGCGGAATGACAGCACGCCACCGGAGGCATTGCCGTAAAGCGAGGATGCCGAACCGCGCAGGACTTCTACCCGGTCCACGTTGCCGAAATCCAGGTTGCTCAGGGCGCTTTGCCCGTCGGGCAGCGTCTGGGGAATTCCGTCGAGGAGAATCTTGACTCCGCGAGTGCCGAAGTTGGCCCGACTGCCGAAGCTCCGGATCGAGACCCGTTGATCGAGGTTGAAGTTGTACCGATTGGCCACGTAGACCCCTGGCACGCTGTTGAGCGATTCATCCAGGCCCAGCGTCTTCTGGCCACGCCGCAGCTCGCCCTCCCCGACCACGCTTACCGCTGCCGGGGTCTGACTCAGCTTCTCCTCGACCCGGGTCACGGTCACCGTCACCTCCGGCAACTGCACGACGCCGGTATCCTTGGGCAGCGAGTCGGGCCGGGTGGGTTGTTGGGCCTGAGCGGTCGAGACGAACAGAGAAATGGCGAGACCGACGGCGAATCGGTGGAGCATGAACCGGTCCTTGCAAGAAACTTCAGAATGGATTCAGGAAACGCATACTCAATAAGAGGCAGACCACATGCCACCCACATTCTATTCGCCCAACCTGTTGTCAGGCGGAAGATTGTGTGAATTCGCGCGAGGTACGCTCTCGGGTCCGCGCGACGTGAGTGGGTGATTCGACCCGATCAGTGGGTGAAAGCACCCAGCTCACCGAGCGCAGGGACAAAAACCGAGGCTGGCGCTCGCTGTTCCGAACGCCAGCCTCGCGTACGAGAGATCGGTTAACGCGGCGCTAGTTGGTCCGCTTGATCTCCACCCGCCGGTTCTTGGCTCGTCCCGCCGCGGTCTTGTTGGTCGCGACCGGGTTCGACGGCCCGTAGCCCTGGGCGGTGACGTTGTCGGGATTCACGCCATGGGCCGTGAGGTAGCTGCGGACGGACTCGGCGCGAGCCTTGGACAACCGGGTGTTGGTGGCCGCCGAGCCGGTGTTGTCCGTGAATCCGGAGATTTCCACCTTGACGTCCGGATTGGCCCGGAGTGAGAGCGCCACCTGGTCGAGCACGTCCTGCGAGCCCGGCAGCAGGACGGCCTTGCCGGTCTCGAAGTTGACCCCCTCGAGGACCAGCGCCGTCTTGGCCGGCAGCTTCAACAGCAAAATGGTGCAGCCGAGGGCATCGACCTGATCGCCACCCGGAGTTCCCGGGCACTTGTCCGTCGCGTCGGGCACCCCGTCTCCGTCGCTGTCCTTGACGATGGAGCACCCGTTGGCATCCACGAAGTCACCCTTGGGAGTGGCGGGGCACTTGTCCATACTGTCCGGCACCCCGTCGCCATCGCTGTCCTTCGGGCAGCCGTTGGCATCCACCGGAGTTCCGGCCGGCGTGTTGGGACACAGGTCCTTGTCGTCGGTGACGCCGTCGCCGTCACTGTCGCGCGGGCAGCCATTGGCATCCACCGCCACGCCCGCCGGCGTATTGGGGCACTTGTCCTTGTCGTCGGTGACGCCATCGCCATCGCTGTCCAGCGGCAGTGGGCAACCGTTCGCGTCGACCTTGGTCCCCAGCGGAGTGTTGGGGCACTTGTCGCTGGGATCGGGGACGCCGTCCTTGTCACTGTCTTTGGGTCCCAGCTTGCCGAAGATGTAGCTCACCCCGAACTGGAGCCCGAGGTGGGTGGTGCTGGGCAGGCTGTTGTAGGGGATGTAGTCGATGGTGCCTTCTACCCGCGCGCCCCAGCGCCGCTCGGCACCGAGACCGAAGCGGAAGCCCGCCAAACCGCCGAAGCCGTCATCCCGATGGCTGTTGCTGTACTCATTGTGGGTGTAGCCGCCGCCGAAGAGGAAGCGGGTGCTGGGACCGATCGGCGAGTGGTACGCGAAGCGAAAGTGGAACGGCGCGTAGGTCTCATCGGTACCCCCGACCTTGGCCGTCGCACGATTGTAGGAGCCGTCCGCTTCGAGGGTGACTCGCGGTGAGATATAGTACCCCAGGCGGGCACCGCCGCCCCATCCGTTGTCCCAGTCGAAGTTGGTCCCGAAACTCGTCCATCGGACGAACCCACCGACTTCCCAGTTCCCTCGCTGAGTCTCCTGCGCAACTGCCGAACCCGCACACAACGCCAGAACGAGCGCACTGATCCCGATGCGACGCTTCATAGCGACCTCCGATGACTGGCTGACGGGTCTTCGTCGGCACCGCGTCGCCGTTTCGGCCCGGCGACGCACGCTCCCTCGTAGAGAGAGCCATACGCGAACGAACAGGAGGAATGATAGCGAGGTGCAGTGGTGACAAAAGGGGTAATCGAGGCGCGGAGGATCGGGCGCTGCCCGAGCCCCCGGCTAGAGGAGCCGGGTGGCCAGGTCCCGGAAGGCCTCCTCCACGCCGTTGCCGCTCTTGGCGCTGGTCTCGAGGACGGTCCAGCCCTTCCCCCGGAGCTCGCCGACCCGGGCGGCATCCATCGACCAGTCGGCGGTCAGGTCGGACTTGTTGATCAGAAGGACGAAGGGGAGCGATTCATCGCGCCCGGCCGCGTTCTCCTGGAGTCCGAGGGCGACCTCGAGGGTCTCGGGGCGGGTGCCATCGGCGACCAGCACGTAGCCCGAGGCGCCGCGGAGATACTGGAGCCGGACCCACTGGTAGCGCTCCTCTCCCTGCAGGTCCCACAGCATCATGTTGATGGTATCGTCACCGACCGGAACCACCTTGCGGTCGATCTTGACCCCGACCGTGGAGAGGTACTTGTCGGAGAAGGTGCTCTCGACGTATCGCCGGACCAGGCTGGTCTTGCCGACGCCGGGCGCGCCCATCATGCAGACCTTCTTCTCGAGAGCGGTCACCGTTCCTCCGGAAGTTGGGAGACGAACCCGACCCTGAACCAGACTCGGCGGTGCTGAGCCCGGGCCGAGTCACTGGCGAGCGACTCGGAGGCCTCCAGGCCTCGGCTGGTCAGCCATTCGCCCGGGATGCCTTCCTCCCGGAGCAGGGCGGCTATGCGATCGGCCCGGGCCTGCCCGAGGCGGGCATTGACCTGCCGGTCGCCCAGATCGTCGGTCTCGCCGGTGATCTCCACCAGGGGACGCAGACCGAAGGGCCGCCCGCCGCGACCCAGCTCGCGAAGATCGGCGGTAAGCGGAATCAGGCTCTCTCCCGGCGCATCGCTCCCAACCGCGAAACGATACTCCCGCTGCTCCACGGCGTTCACCGTCTCCACCAGCGAGGCGGGCCCCTGATCCACCAGCTGATCCATCCGGAGCCGGGTGACGCCCGGGAGGGCGGGGGCCATCGCCTTGGCGCGGGTGATCCACTCATGGGGCGCGCGGCCGCTCAGGGTCAGCTCCCCATCCGCCAGCGCCAGGTCCACCTGGGCCGGGGGGTCGAGGAGCTTCCGGATTCGGCCGGCGACCAGGACCGGATCGAGGGAGACGTACGGCTCCCACCGGCCGTCCACCGATCTCGGGTCGAGGCCGGCCTCCCGCACCAGGGCCGACGGGTCGGCTGCCTGTGGATCGCGAAGGCCGCTCACGAAGTAGCGCCCGTTTCGTCGTCCGGTTTCCGTCACCACCAGCCCGGGCGACTCGCGCAGCCGATCCAGGTAGGCCTCCCACCGGTTAGAGCGCACTTCGCGGGGGATGAGCCAGAGGCCGAGGAGGATAATGGCGGCCGCGGCCACTGCCCAGGCGCCCCAGCGCGATGACCGGGCGGTGGGAGCCACTTCAGCCCGGAGCAGACGCTCCAGCTCGGGCCGGCACCGTGCAAAGGGAGCGATGTTGCCCTCGAACTCTCCCAACTCGGGGCCGAAGTCGGCGTGGAGTCGTTCGACGACATCTTCCAGCTCGGTGCGAAGCGTCTGGGGCGCCTGGCCCCGGATCACGGCGGCGAGAATCGCGGCGGGTCCCTGCTCGACCCAGACCGTGAGCTCGCCCACCTGCATCGTCTCCAGCGCCTCGGCGCGATCCACCTTGAAGGAATCCCGCACGAAGTCCTGGATCGCGGTCAGCATCCCGGCCACCATCTCCGCCGCGTCTCCCTCGCCCGTGGCCACCACGTGCTGGAGCAGGAGGCCGGTCTCCCGATGAATCAGGTAGAGCTGCTCGACTCGGTAGACCAGGCTGTGCTGGAGGACCACCTCGCCGAAGGAGCGGCCGGTCCGGATCGCCTCCCAGCGCCAGCGGAGTCCCCGCACCGAGAAGGTGTGGTCCAGGGTCTGATTGATCGACTGGACCAGCTCGGCCAGGGCGGCGCGGATTGCGCGCCGGATGGCGGGGCCGATGACCGGGAAGATCGCATCGGCCAGCGGCTGCGGATCGCGCCGGACCGAGGTCTTGACCCCGTCTTCGATCAGGGGGGCGAGGGCGTTGGCGATGCGGTGGTCTTCGGGAGAGCGGGGCTCCAGCGCGGCAGGCAACACGTCCCCCACCTCGCGAGCCAACGCGGTCGGGTCGCCCAACCGCTCTTCGAGGTGGTAGAGTCGCTCCCGTTCGGCCCCGAACAGGATCGCGCGCAGTCGGCTTAACCGCTCGCGATCCCCGTTCTCGGTCGTAGGGCGCTCGTCACTTTCGAGCGGCATCGCCCTTGGCGTCCCCGGCCAGCCGGACGGCCACGTCGTTCAGGAGGGCGGCTAGGTGGGCGCGATCCGACTTGGAGTTGCGAAGGTCGGTGGCCTCCCGCTTCCAGGCGGTAGTCAGGTCCGCCGCCTTGCGCTGGATCTCGTCGGTCAGCGCCTTGGCCTGCTCGACCAGTTGCGCCCGGAACTCCCGATGGCCCTGTCCCAGGGTCTCCGACACCTCGGCGATGGCCCGCTCCAACCGCCGCTGCATATCGGTCGCCGCCGCTTCGATCTCCTTTACGGCTCCACTCCGGGCCCGGCTCTCGGTCTTGAGCTGCTCGACCAGCGCCTCGGTCTCCTTCTTGACGAACTGCTCCAACGCGGTGACCCGCTTCTTCACCTCATCCCGCAGGTCATTGGAATCCTTGAGCAGTTGCTGCTCCAGCTGCGCGAACCGGCGATCGTAGTCGCGCATCTGCGCGCCGAAGATGATGTCGCGGATCTGATCGATATTGCCGGCCGGTCCGTCGCCATCCTTGGCGGCCGGCTTGGCGTTGGCGGGCACGTCCGCCTTTCGATCATCACGACTTCGGGATTTCTCGTTTACCGGGCTCATGGGGGTCCATCGGGCAAGGGGGTTGTGTGCCTTGAGTTATCCGTCCCGGTGGCAGTCGGCAAGATGGTCGCTTGAATCGCCCTATCAGCCTCCCTAGATTCCGCCCACGCATGAGCCCGCAACTCTATCACGCGCCCGACTTTACCAAGCCTCCACTGGCCACCGCGCCCCAGGCGCGGTTTGAGCCTGCTCCCGGCGACGGCGTCCTGCCCGAGGGCTTCTTCTCGACTTCCAATCTCCCGACCTACCTCCACCTCGGCGGGCAGTGGGTCATGCCCACCCGCCCCCGGATGGACTGCGTCATCGTTCGGCGGGGCACGGAGCTGGAGACCATCGAGCCTCGGCGCCTCAAGCGCGGCGACCTGATCGCCATGGGTGAGGCGGAGGACGGATCGGAGGGGATCTACGTCCACGGCGAGGGCTTCCTGGGTGGCTCCCATAGCGCCAACGAATTCCGGTTCATGTCCACCGAAGTGAGCCGGGAGCGCCCGGTCAACTACGAGGAGCTGGCGGCGCGGCTCTGCGAGGAGAAGGTGCGAGGCGGCTACTTGATCTGGGTGGCGGGGCCGGCGCTGGTGCACTCGCGGGCCCGCGGGGACTTCGAGTGGTTCATCCACAACGGCTTCGTTCAGGCCGTTCTGGCCGGCAACGCGGTGGCGGTCCACGATATCGAGGCGGCGATCTACGGCACCACCCTGGGCATGACCAACACCGGCCAGCCGACCGAGGGTGGGCATGGCCTGCACATGCGGGCCATCAACCGGGTGCGGGCGCTGGGCTCGATCGAGGATGCCGTGAAGTCAGGCCTGATCAAGACCGGGATCATGCACGCGCTGGTCACGCACAAGGTCCCCTACGTCCTGGCCGGCTCGATCCGGGACGATGGCCCGCTTCCCGGCGTCCACAGCGACTCGCTGTCGGCCCAGGACGCCATGCGCGAGCACGCCGTCAAGGCCACCGGTGCCATCCTGATCGCGTCGGCGCTGCACGCGATCGCGGTGGGCAACATGCTCCCCGCCTTTCACACGCACTACGACGGGGTCCCGACCCCGCTGATGACGATCTGCGTGGACCAGACCGAATTCGTGGTGAGCAAGCTCAAGGATCGCGGGACCCACCAGGCCTACGGGGTGGTGACCAACGCCCAGGATTTCATGCACGTCCTCCGCTTCTACGTGGAAAAATGGAAACCCTCGTCCTGAACGCACCGGGGTCCGGATGGGCCCGCCTGGCCGAACGCGTCGCCGCCGAGCTGCCGGTCGCGGAGATCGACGGCGTCTGGATCTTCCCCTCGCTGCGGCGGGAAGGGAAGGAGTGGGGAACCGCCGTGCTTTCCCGGATCGCCGGCGAGCACGCCGAGCGGCGCCGGATCTACACCGCGCGGTTCGTGCACACGTTGAAGGGACGCGAGCGCGGGAAGTTCGAATCCTCGATCGAGGAAGTGGGGAGCGGGCCGGTCGAGACCCTGGAGCAGCTGGTCGCCGGCGTCAACCGTCGACTGGATGAGGCCGAGGGTCCCACGGCGGTTTCGCCCTCGTCCTGGTTCCCCCCGTCTCCGCCGGGGCAGCCCGCCGATGCACCTCGCCAAGGCTGAGGGCGCTGCACTGCTCGAGCGGTTCCGTCGCTACCTCCGGGACCACCGGCAGCCGGTCACGCGCCAGCGTGACCTGATCGCCGAAGCGGTCTTCACTTCGGAAGACCACCTCTCGGTGGACGCGATCCAGCGCTGGCTCCGGGACCACCGGGAACGGGTGGCGACCGCCACGGTCTATCGCACCCTCGATCTTCTGGTCGAGAGCGGCCTGGTCAAGGCGCTGGATTTCGGGGAGGGGTTCCGGCGCTACGAGCCGATGCCTACCGATACCAACCACGGCCACCTGATCTGCCAGCGCTGCGGGCGCGTGGATGAATTCGAGCACGAGCGACTGGAACGGATGCTCCCGGTGATCGCCGACGACCACGCCTTCCAGCATCAGCGGCACCAGGTCGAGATCTTCGGACTCTGTCACGACTGTCAGGGTCGGGACCTGGAGGGCCTGTGAGCCGGAGCCCGATCTCGCCCGCCCGCCACCGCGCCTGAGCGCGGGAACTTGCCGTGTCCGAGCCGACCCTCTCCCTCGCCGTCGCCTTTCTGGCCGGGCTGTTGAGCTTTCTCTCGCCCTGCGTCCTTCCGCTGGTGCCGTCCTACATCGGATTCATCACCGGCATGACGCTCGAGGAGGTGGGGAACCGGAGACGGCACGCGCTGCTCCACGCGCTGCTCTTCGTGGTCGGCTTCTCCCTGATCTTCCTCCTCCTGGGCGCCAGCGCCACCGCGCTCGGCCGCTCGCTCAAGTACTACCAGATCTGGCTCCAGCGAATCGGCGGGGGGCTGATCATCTTCTTCGGGCTCTTCTGTCTCGGCGTGCTCAAGCCCAGGTGGCTGCACATGGAGCGGCGGGTCCATTTCCAGGACAAGCCCATCGGCTATCTGGGCTCAGGACTGGTCGGGATGGCGTTCGGCGCGGGATGGACCCCCTGCATCGGTCCGGTGCTAGGGGGCATTCTTGGTCTCGCTGCCAGCGAAGCGAGCCTGGGGCGCGGCCTCGAGCTGCTGGCCTGGTACTCGGCGGGACTGGGACTGCCCTTCCTGCTCGCGGCGGTGGCGCTCGAGGGATTTCTCGAGTGGTTTCAGCGGTTCCGGAAGTATCTGCCTTGGGTCATGCGGGTGAGCGGAGTGCTGCTGGTCTTTGTGGGGATCCTGATGATAACCGGCGAGTTTACCCGAATGGCCGGGTGGCTGCAGGGCCTGACGCCGGAGGTGCTGAAGAGGAGACTGTAGGAGACAGGACTGAGGACTGAGGACTGAGTGAAGGGCGGTCAGGACGGACAGGGCGGTCAAGGCGGTAGAGCTGCCAGTTCAATCGGCACCCGGCACTCGGCAATTTTCCAATCGGCACTTGGCACTCGGCAATTCCCCCATTCCCCCATTCATTTCAATCGCCAATCGGCAATCGTCATTCGGCAATGGATTCCAGCTCCTCCTCCACCTGCTGCCGCCGGAGCAGCTCCCAGTAGCGGCCGCCTCGTCCGATCAGGTCGTCGTGAGTCCCTGCTTCGACCATCCGTCCCCGATCCAGGACAATGATCCAGTCGGCGTCCCGTACCGCTGTCAGTCGGTGGGACACGATCACGCTGGTGCGACCCACCAGCGCGTCGCGCAGTCCATGGAGGATCCGGGCCTCGATCTGGGTATCCACGGCGCTCAGCGCGTCGTCGAGCACGAAGATGGTGGGATCCCGGGCCAGCGCCCGGGCGATGGCCGCCCGTTGTTTCTGTCCCCCGGAAAGATTGATCCCTCGCTCGCCCAGCATGGTGTCGTAGCCTTGCGGGAGCGCCGGCAGCGCCTCGACCAGCTGTGATACCTCGGAGACGCGCTCCAGTCGTCCGTCATCGGGGGCGCCGAGGAGGATGTTCTCGCGCAGTGTGGCGCTGAACAGAAAGGTCTCCTGCGGGACGAATCCCACTTCCCGCCGGAGCTCTTCCAGGCTCAGGGTGCGGATGTCCACCCCATCCAGCAGAATGCGACCCCGATCGGGGTCGTAGGTCCGTACGATCAGGTCCACCAGCGCCGATTTCCCGGCCCCGATCGGCCCGACAATTGCAAGCGAGCGTCCGGCACCGACTGCGAATGAGATGTCCTCGAGCACATAGCCCCGCTCGCGCGCGCCCGGGTACTGGAACCAGACGTGCTCGAAGATCAGCGAGCGGCCTTTGGCAGCGGCCGGCAGCGTGAGAGGGCGAGGCGGCGAGACGATCGTGGAGACCTCGCTCAGCAGCACGTTGATCCGGGCCATGCTGGCTTCGCCGCGCTGTACCAGGTTGATGGCCCAGCCGAGCGCGATCATGGGCCAGACCAGGGTGGCGAGATAGACGCCGAAGGCGACGAACGCACCGGGAGAAACGGTACCGGCCACGACCAGGCGGCCGCCGAAATAGAGGACCGACGCGGCGCCCAGGCCGCCCAGCAGATTGAGCAGCGGGTGAAACGCCCCCGCGGCGTAGGCCAGGGACACGTTGCGATGCGCGTACTCCTCGTTTAGGCTGCGGAAGTGCTTGATCTCGGACCGTTCCTGCCGGTAGGCGCGCACCACGCGGACGCCGGACAGGTTCTCGTGGACGTAGTTGGTCAGATCGGCGAATTGGGCCTGGATCGCGAGGGCCCGGTAGTGAATCGTCTGGCCGACGAAGATCATCACCAGCGGGAGTCCGATCAGTGGCGCCAGCGCGTAGAGCGCCAATCGCGGACTGATCTGGATCATGGCGGGGCCGATCAGCAGGGCGCGAGTGATCGTGTCCACCGTGTACATCAGGGCGGGCCCGGCTACCATGCGGACCGCGAGCAAGTCGTTGGTCGACCGGCTCATGAGGTCCCCGACGGGATGGGTCCCGTAGAACGCGGCGGGCATGCGTTCAAGGTGCCGGAACATGTCGTTCCGGAGATCGCGCTCGATGTAGCGGCTGGCGCTATTCAAGGCCCGGCGCATCTCGAAGCGAGCCAGACCGCCGGCCAGGGCGGTTCCCAGGAGGAGCAGGACGGCCGTCCCGACTTCGGCCAGCGGTGAGGGATGCTGCAGCGCATCGATCCCGCGCTGAATGAACCGGGGGGCCAGCGTGATGAAGAAGTTGGAGACCACGACCAGCGCGAGCCCGACGGCCACGGTACGCCGGTAGGGTCGGAAATACGGAACCAACCGTTTTAATTCCATAGATTGAATGTCACTGGCCCGAGGGGGCCGAGACAAGGAGACCGGAATGCGAAAGACCCTTGCGATGGCCACGGCGTTGCTGCTGCTCGCCGCTTGTACCAAGACGGCCGACAAGCCGGCGGCGGCGGACGCGCAGCGCGACCTTCAACTCGCGCCGGCCGATACCACGGCCACGGCGATCAACGATGCGCCGGCCCCCAAGCCGCCCGAGACCCCGGCGCCTGCTCCGGCCCCGGCTCCCAAGCCGCCCGCGCCCAAGCCCGCTACGGCCCCGGCGCCGGCTCCCAAGCCCAAACCGGCCGAGCCCGCGACGGTGAGCCTGGGCGCCGGAACCGAGGTGCACAGCCAGGCGATTGATACCATCAGCTCGCGCCATCAGAAGGCGGGCGAGACGTTCAAGACCACGGTGAGCTCCGACATCAAGAACGACAAGGGCCAGGTCGTGATCCCGGCCGGGTCCACGCTCACCTTTCAGATCGTGACCCTCGAGCCGGCCGAGAACAAGAGCCAGAGTGACGGCAAGCTGGAGCTCAAGGTGACCGAGGCGACGATCAAAGGGCAGACCTACGCCGTCAACGGCACCGTGGTCTCCGTGACCCACTTCCTCAAGGGTCGTGGGGTGACCGCGGGCGATGCCGCCAAGGTGGGTGGGGCCACGGCCGGTGGTGCGGTGGTCGGCGGCTTGCTCGGGAAAGGGAAGGGTGCCGTGATCGGCGCCGTCCTCGGGGCGGCGGGTGGCACCGCGGCCGCGGTCCACTCAGCGGATCGGGACGTGGTGATCCCGGCCGGTGGCGAGATCGTCATCGCACTGCTGGGGCCGCTGACGGTGGCCAAGTGAGGACTGAGTGCTGAGGACTGAGGACTGAGTTTGGGATGCTGAGGGCCGAGCGGATTCTCCGCTCGGCCCTCAGCGCTTCTGACTCAGTCCCCAGTCCTCAGTCCTCAGTCCTCCTCAATACCCCGCGCCGCCTCCCCCCCTTCGGGGATCGCTGACCCCCTGCCAGCCGTTCCCGGTCCGGATGATCGCTTCCACGTCTCCCAGGAGATTGTGCTCCCGGACGAGGTGGCCCATTTCGCGAAGGCGGGAGAGGGTGCTGGCCGGGAATCCATCTGGCTCGACCAGGATCTCGTCCGGGAGGGCCTGATGATGGATTCGGGGCGCGCTCACGGCTTCACGCAGGGTCCACCGTCGGTCGATCACCAGTGAGAGCACCTGGTAGACGGCGGTGATGATCCGGGGCCCGCCCGCCGCTCCCAGGAGGAGGTAGACCTGCCCGGTGGAATCGAGCACGATACTCGGAGTCATGGTCGAGAGGACCCGCTTCCCAGGCGCGATGGCGTTGGCTTCGCCCTGGACCAGGCCGTATCCGTTGGGGAACCCGGGGGCCGCGGCGAAATCATCCATGCTGTTGTTGAGCAGGAACCCGGCGCCCCGTACCAGTACCATGCTTCCGAAGGAGTTGTTGAGCGTGGTCGTGGCGCTGACCGCGTTCCCCTTATTGTCGATCACCGCGAAGTGGGTGGTGGAGTTGCCGTCGCGTAGAGCGGGGTCGAAGGGGGGAGTGGGAGTCGCGCGGGTGGTATCGATGGTCGCGCGCTGCGAGTCGGCATAGCTGGTCGAGAGCAACCGCGCCAGCGGCATCCGGACCCGGTCGGGGTCGCCGAGATAGCGGTTCCGGTCGGTGAAGGCTCGCCGCATCGCCTCGGTTTCCAGATGGATCAGTGAAGCCGACCCGAACCGAGGCAGCGGCACGAAGCCACTCATCAGGTTGAGCACTTCGCCCAGCACCACCCCTCCTGAAGAAGGGGGTGGCATGGTATACACGGTATCATCGTGGTAGGCCACGACCAGCGGGTCTCGCCAGACCGGCCGATACCCCTCGAGATCTTCGTGCTTGATTAATCCCCCATCGCGTTCCATCTCCGCGACCAGCGAATCCGCCACCCACCCTTTGTAGAACCCGTCGGCGCCCTGATCCCGGATCGCGCGGAGTACTCGCGCCAGGGCCGGTTGGCGGAGCTTCTGCCCGACGGCCAGCGGGGTACCGCCCGGGAGGAGGACTGCGGCGATGGCGGGGAAGCGGGCCAGGCCCGCGCTGTCTCTGGCGAAGCCATGGTGCCGATATTCGTCGATCGTAAAGCCCTTCTCGGCTAGACCAATGGCGGGGGCGATGAGCTGCGCCATCGGCAGATGGCCGAACCGCCGATGGGCCTCGAGCAGGCCCGCCACCGTCCCGGGCACCGCGACCGAGAGGGGGCCCACCAGGCTGGCTGAGCTCGGTCGCCCGGAGGCATCGAGGAACATGTCGTGAGTGGCGCCCTGGGGAGCGACCTCGCGGAAGTCGAGCGCCTGGGTTCCACCGTTGGCGAGACGGACGACCAGGAATCCACCACCACCTAGGTTGCCGGCCTCGGGATGCACCACCGCGAGGGCGAACCCGACGGCCACCGCCGCGTCCACCGCATTTCCCCCCTGCTTGAGGATCCCGCGCCCGACCCGGCTGGCGATCACATGTCCCGAGACCACCATCCCATGGTGTCCTTCCGAGACGCGCGCGGCATTCCAGAGCGGCCAGGCGGAATTGACGCCCGGACGGCGCCGGGCCCCCTGCCCCTGCGCGAGGCAGGGGAGGGACAACGTCAGGATGAGGAAGGTGAGCGACCGCAGGTTGCCGGGAATCGAAGGCACGGCCTAATTTAGCGCTTCCATGGCTCGACAGCGTTCCGCCTCACCGCCCGGCGACGGGCCGGATCTCCGCCTCACCGAACGCCGGAATCCCCGGACCGCGGACCTCGATCTCGCCACGGCCCTGGAGATCGCCGATCTCATCAATTCCGAAGACGCGACCGTCTCAGCCGCGGTGGCGGCCGCCCGAGAGTCGATCGCCAAGGCGATCGATCTGATCGAGCGCGGCTTCCGGGCCGGCGGACGCCTGATCTACGTCGGCGCCGGGACCAGCGGTCGCCTGGGTGTTCTGGATGCCGCTGAATGCCCCCCGACCTTCGGCACGCCGCCCGAGATGGTGATTGGTCTGATCGCCGGCGGATACAAGGCCTTGGTCCGCTCGGTCGAAGGCGCCGAAGACGACATCAACGCGGCGATCGAGGAGATCAACGGCCAGAAGGTGACCTCGCGCGATGTCGTGGTGGGGATCGCCGCGAGTGGGACTACCCCCTGGGTTCGGGCGGCGCTGGGCCGGGCCCAGGGTGTCGGCGCCACCACGATCTTTCTCTCGTGCAGCGAGCCGCCCGCCTTGCTCAGGGAAACCTGCGACGTCTGCATCACCGTCCTGGTGGGGCCGGAGGTGCTGACCGGGTCCACGCGGATGAAGGCCGGGACCGCCACCAAGCTGGTGCTCAACATGCTCACCACCGGTGCCATGGTCCGACTGGGAAAGGCCTACGGAAACCTGATGGTGGATCTCCAGGCCTGGAATGAGAAGCTCAACGACCGGAGCGAGCGGATCCTGATCGAGACCGCTGGCGTCGATCGCGCGGGGGCTCGCGCCGCACTCAACGCCGCGGGCGGCCAGGTCAAGACCGCGATCGTCATGCTTCGACGCAAGGTGGGCCGCACCGAGGCGGAGCGGCTCCTCTCCGAGCACCAGGGACACCTCCGGCCCATCGTGGGAGACCCGCCACCCGTCCCGGCCCCGTGACCGAACGGCCGGTGCTCGGAGTGGGCCTCATGTCCGGCACTTCGCTCGACGGAATGGACGCGGCCCTGGTTCGCTTCGAGAGTGCCATGCGCTGCGAGTTGCTCGCCTTTGCCACCCGATCCTACACCAGGGCCGAGCGGAAGCGACTGGAGCAGGCCGTGAGCGACGCCTCTCCCCCAGACCTGGCGCGCCTCCACGTCAGCCTGGGCGAGTGGGCCGCGGAGGCCGTCGAGCTGGTCCTGACCCAGGGCCACGCGCGCGCGACCGACCTCGGCTTCATCGCCTTTCATGGGCAGACCATCTGGCATCAGCCCCCGGTGGTGAGCTGGCAGCTGGGCGAGTCGGCCGTGCTGGCCGAGCGATTCGGAGTCCGAGTGGTGGGAAACTTCCGGGCCCGTGATGTGGCCGCGGGAGGGCAGGGCGCGCCGCTGGTTCCGATGGCGGACGTGCTTCTGTTCGGCCATCCCGAGCGCGCCCGCGTCCTGCTCAACCTGGGCGGGATGGCCAATCTGACCTACGTACCTCGTCGGGCCGTCGAAGCAGGGGCGCTGGCCTTCGATACCGGTCCCGGAATGGCGGTGATCGACGCGGTGGCACGGCAGGTATCCCGCGCGCTCCCCTATGATCGGGACGGACGCCTGGCGAGTCGGGGACAGTCGAACGAGCGGGTGCTGGGCCAGCTGCTCAAGGATTCCTTCTTCGCCAAGGCGCCACCCAAGAGCACCGGCCGTGAACGATTCGGTCACGCGTACGCCGTGACACTGCACAAGAAGGTCCCGGGCCCCGATGGTGTCGCCACCGCGGTGGAGCTGACCGCCCGCTCGGTCGCCGCCGCCATCGCGCGATGGGTACCGGGCAAACCGGAGATCGTGGTTTCCGGTGGTGGGGCACACCACCCGATCCTGATGGCGCGCCTGCACGAGATTCTGGCCGCCCGCTGGGGAGCGCGCGCGACCATCACGCGATTCGAGGATCTGTTCTTCTCGGGAGACGCGAAGGAGGCCGTCGCCTTTGCGCTCCTGGGTTACCTCACTCTGCACGGTCAGCCCGGGAATCTCCCCGCGGCGACCGGAGCCCGTGGCGCCCGGGTGCTGGGATCGGTGACCCCGCCGTGAACCCTGGCCGACTGATTCTCCCGCCCCTCCGCTGGAAGCCGGAGACCGCCTATCGTCACGAAGAGAAGAACATCACCCAGTATCTCAAGGTCGGCGTGGGCGGTTTCATCATCTTCGGCAGCCTGGGCGCCTCCGCCGGGGAAGTGAAAGAGCTGGTCGCCACGCTCAAGCGACGGGCGCAGCGGCCGCTGGTGATCGCCGCCGACCTGGAGCGCGGGGCCGGTCAGCAGATGCTGGATCTGACCGAGTTTCCCCCACCCGGGGCCCTGGCCTCGCTCGAGGATCCCGCCGTGATCGCGGCGGCAGCCGGGACCACGGCCACCGAGGCCCGCTCGGTCGGGATCAACTGGATCCTGGGCCCGGTGTGCGACCTCGACATCGAGCCCGACAATCCGATCATTCAGACCCGATCGTTCGGCGCCGAGGCGACGCAGGTCGCGGCCGACGTGCGTCAGTGGGTCGAGGCCTGCCACGCCGCCGGAGTGCCCTGCTGCGCCAAGCACTATCCCGGGCATGGACGCACCACCACCGATTCGCACTCCGGGCTCCCCGTGGTGGAGACCGACAAGGAAACGCTCCAGGGCCAGGACGGCTTGCCCTTCGCGGCCGCGGTCAAGGCCGGGGTCGAGGGCGTGATGACGGCCCACGTCTCCTACACCGCGCTCGATCCTTCGGGGCGCCCTGCCACCTTCTCCAAGGTGATCCTGGATGACCTCCGCCAGCGGCTCGGATTCAACGGCCCCGTCGTCACCGACGCGCTCATCATGGAAGGCGCGCTCGAGGGACACAGCGAAAGCCAGGGATCGGTCCAGGCGCTCAAGGCCGGTTGCGATCTCTTGCTTTATCCCAAGGATCCGGCCGCCGTGAGCCACGCACTCGCACAGGCCGTGAAGAGCGGGGTCCTCGCGAGTCAGCGGATGAACGAGGCGCTCGGCCGCTATTCGAAGCTCCTGACTCGGGCCAACCAGTCGTTCTCGGGTGCCCCGTCGCGGGCGATTACCGCCACCGCCATCGCCGACCGGTTGCTGGATCGGGGGTTGCTCCGGGGCACCGCGCCCAAGCTCAGCCGCAAGCTCGAGCTGGCCGTGGTGGACGACGACATCTACGGCGCCTTTGCGCCGGGCCCCAGCGACTTTGCGGAGCGCGCGCTCCGGGCCGACGGCTTCGTACTCGAACCGGGTGGCGATCGGGTGGTGCTGGCCTTCGCCGAGCCGCGTGCCGCCAAGGGGCGTGCCGGGTTCGGTCCCGAGAGCCTGGCCGCGCTCAATCGCGTGGTGCCCGGCGCCGCCTTGGTGATCATGTTCGCGCATCCGCGACTGCTTCCCCAGATTCCCGGCGACGCCCCGGTGCTGGTGGCCTGGCACCGGCAGCGGCTGATGCAGGAGGCGGCGGCGAGATGGGTGAAAAGCCGGACTGAGGACTGAGGACTGGGGACTGAGTAACTCCGCTCAGTCCTCAGTCCTCAGACCTCAGTCCTAATACTCCGCGGGAGTTCGTATGAGTGCTGACCGCACCACCATGGCTGGCAAGACGGTCTTCGTGACCGGCGCCACCTCCGGTATCGGATTGGAAACGGCGCGCGGCCTGGCGCGGATGGGGGCGCTGGTGATTGTCGGGGCGCGGGACGAGACACGTGGCCAGGCGGCAGTAGATCTGATCACCGGGGCCGGAGGCAAAGCCGAGCTCCAGATGATCGACATGGCCTCATTCGCGTCGGTGCGGCAGGCGGCTGAGCAGCTCCTCAAGAAGCACCCCGTTCTCGACGTGCTGGTCAACAACGCGGGCACCGCGGTGAAACGACACCAGCTCACCGCCGACGGCCAGGAGATCACCTGGCAGACCAACTTTCTGAGTCACGTCCTGCTCACCCGACTGCTGCTCCCCGCCCTCAAGCGCGCGCCCAAACCGCGGGTGGTCAACGTGAGCTCGGTGGCCCATACGGGCGCCCGGATCAACTGGGACAATCTCGGTCTCGAGGGCGAGTTCAAAGGCTTCCCCGCCTACGCGCAATCCAAGCTGGCCCAGATTCTCTTCACCACCGAATTGGCCCGACGGGAGCCGGGTATCACCGTGACGGCGGTGCATCCCGGCGCCATCGCCACCAGGATCTGGAAGCCCGCGCCGCTGCTCATGCGGGTGATTCTGGCCGTGGTGCTTCCATCGTCGACCAAGGGCGCCAAGCCGGTGATCCGACTGGCGTCGGCTCCCGAGCTGGATGGGGTATCCGGGAAGTACTTCGACAAAATGCACGAACGACCTCCCGCCTCGGCGGCGCAGAGCGCGGAGGATGCGGCGAGGCTGTGGGCATTGGCCGAGCGGGTCACGGCCTGATGTGACTGAAGATCGTGAAGCTTCCCGCTGGTTGCGGAGTGAACGCGGGATGAAGCAAACGTGAAGATGTGGTCTCCAGAAAGAGCCTATCCCCAACCTCCAAGAAAGAATATCTTGACCATCAATCCGCTATAACCTGGGGACTCCGATGATCGGGCTCCGCTCGAGATGGCCGGCCGGGATCGCGCTCCTGTGGGTCGCCGCCTGCACCGACATCCAGTATCGCGATCGCCCGCCGTTCAACCCTCCCCCCGATGCCACCAGCGGGTATCTCGGCTATTACTCCACGGCCGATCGCCAGACCGTCTGCGGCAACTGCCACGTCGGCCAGCAGGCCGATTGGATCCAGACGCTGCACTCCGCTGCCTGGGATACCCTGCAGGCCAATCCGGCGGCCCAGCCCGACTGCGAACATTGTCACACGCTGAACTCCCGCGGGAACCAGCCCTCGGCACTCGTGGGATTCGACAAGGTCGCGAGCGACGTCTACCACGACGTCCAGTGCGAGAGCTGCCACGGCCCGGGATACAATCACGTGACCAATCCGAGCGTGGTGGCCAATCGCCCGATTCCCGGCATCAGCGTGTATCCCACGGTTCCGGTCGCCGACACGGCGGGATTCGTGAATTCCGCCTGTGGGGGGTGCCACCAGGGAGCGGGGCCATCGAGAAATCACAATTTCCTGAGCGAGTGGAGGGCCTCCCGCCACGGCATGCCGCAGCCGCAAGGAGCCACGGCGACCTGTGCGCCCTGTCACGACGCCAAGGGCGTCCTGGCGGCATGGGGCGTCAACACGGTCTACCGGGAGCAGGGGACCAACACGCCTATCCCGCAGACCTGCGTCGTCTGCCATGATCCGCACGGCACGGCCAAGGCTCCGGGTGGGCAGCCGCTGGATGGCCAGCTGCGGTACCCGATCGACTCCCCGGTCGAGGAAGTCAATCTCTGTACTCACTGCCACAACCGGCGCTCCGAGCTCGCCGCGGCGGGAAGTGGCCCGCACGGCGCTCAGGGTCCGGTGCTGTTCGGAACGGCGGGGTATTTCCCTCCGGGGACGGTCTACGACACCACCGCGATCCTGACCACCCACGGGTCGACCGCGAACCCGCGGCTCTGCGCCGGCTGCCATGTGAACCAGCTGACCGGGGTGGATGCCGGGGGCAATCCGGTGGCCTACGTGGGCCACAGCTTCCATCCGCTTCCCTGCCTGATGCCAGGGAGCCCGGGAGTGGTAGATACCACGTTCACCAACGCCTGCCCGTTCGACGAGCCCAGCCGGTCGTGGGGCGCCTGTTCCGCGTCCGGCTGTCATCCTTCCGCCGCGCAGGCGATCTCCCGGTTTGATGGGCTGCGGACCGAAGTCGGCGGATACCTGAATACCATCTGGGTGGATGCCAACCACAACAAGGTCGTAGATCCGTTCCCGACGGACTCGGGGTATCTGGCCAAGGTGAAACTGAACCAGCCGGGCGACCTCGACAATTCGACGAATACCATCACGCCGGCCAAAGGGGCGTTGTTCAACGCTCAGTTGACCGGCGACAGCCTTTTCGACCATCCGGATGGCTCGCACGGGGTACACAATCCGTTCCTCTATCGGGCGCTCCTGCAGTCGTCGATCGCGGATCTGTTGGCGAACTATGGCGGTTTCCTGCCGGCGCCACCCGCTCCCGTACTTTCCCGGATTCAGGCGGCGATGCAGAGCCGGCAGCTGCGGATGGCCCCGCAGGCGGAGCGGGCCATCATGAGCCCGAGCCGGGTCGGGGCTGCGGGCAACCGGGTCGGCCTCCGCTGAGCGCGGCCACGCGTGCTGCGATCGAATCCCGCCGTGGACCGCTCCCTGAGCGTCGGGCCGGCTGATCCAGGCTCCGGGCCTGACTCGGCCCGCCCGGGGGCGCGGCGCCGGCGGAGGGCCATCGGGTTGTTCCTGGTTGCCGCGCTTGCCGCGGCGAGAGTCGCGGTGGGTAGCGACGGTCCGGCGCTGGGGGCCGCGGGGGCGGAAGGGGTACACCAGAAGAGCGACAGCTTCCCGCACGACCGACACAAGAAACTCGCCTGCCTGACCTGCCACCTGCCGACCTCACAGAAGGTGCTGACCTTTCAGCCGCCGCGCGGCTGCCAGATCTGTCACCACCAGTCTCCGCAGCAGGCCGATTGCAAGAAGTGCCACCCCGCGGAAGTGCTCGACCGGCCGATGGACGTGCGGGTCACCATAACGGTGCCCAAACACGACCCGAGGGCGCGCACAGTCGGCTACCAGCACTCCCTCCATGACAAGAAGAAGTGCATCGACTGTCATGTCACCCCGGTGACCATGGAGCCGTCCGACAGCGTGGTGAAATGTCAGTCCTGTCACACCGATCACCATCAGAGTGGACGTCGCTGCGCCACCTGCCACCAGACGAGCGTAATCCGGGAGCCCCATGAAGCACCGATCGCTCCTCACTACGGCTGCGATCGCTGCCATACCCCGGCCCGGATCGCGGCGCTGGAGCCGACCCGGACACTCTGCCTGGTCTGCCACAGCACCGAGCAGGATCACCATGAGTCGAAACAGTGCACCGAGTGCCACTTCCTCGCCTCCCCCGAGGAGTTCCGGACCCATCTCAGCACCGCAGCCGGGAGCGCGCCATGAAGCGCGCGATTCTGGGATTGGCGCTCCTGGTCGCGCTGCCGGCCTCGCTCCGGGCGCAGGGGTATCTCCTGCGGCTCGACGGGCGGCTCCAGAGCGTGGCGTATCGCGGCGTCCGCCTCGACAGCATCCCGTTGTCGGCGGTGGATACGGCCGCCAATGGGGCGCTCTACTCACCCGACGGATACGCGGTTGCCTGCGCGCCGGGTGGCGCCTACTGCTCGTTCTACCGCGCCGGTTCCTCGGTCCAGAACGCGCCGGCCACCGTCAGTGGGGATCTGACCATGTGGGGCCTGGGCCTGCCTGGCCTCAGCGTCCACGCCAACGCGCGCGCGGGTGGCGACCTCGTGGGTGGCTCCTGGCCCGGGACCGAACCCGCGTTCCAGCTGCTGGAGGCCTACGCCCGCTACCAGCGGGACTGGCTCACCGCTCAGCTCGGCCGGCAGGTCCGCCGCGGGCGGCTGGGTTTCACCGGCTTCGACGGCGCGGCGGTCGGCGCCCGCGCCGCTGGCCTCGGGCTTTCAGCTGAGGGTTATCTCGGCCTTGGGCTCGCCCGGGGCTCGGTGTTGCCCGCCACCAGCAACTTGCTCAATCCGTTCGACGAGTTTCAGCCGACTCAGCGCCAACTGGTTGCCGGCGTGGATGGCGACTGGCGATTCGGTTACGGCGACGTCCACGCCGAATACCAGCGGGAAGTGGATCGTGACACCCACAACTTCGTTTCCGAACGGGTAGGCGTAACCGCCAGCCTCCACCCGATACGCTACTTCCGGGTCGATGGCGGCAGCGAATACGACCTCGCCAGTGGCTCGTGGGGCTCGTCCGAAGTCGACGTGACGGTCACGCCCCACCGCCGGTTCGGCGCTTCCGGCGGGATCCGGCTGTACCGTCCCTTCTTCAACCTCTGGACCATCTGGGGCGCCTTCAGTCCGGTCGGCTTCCACTCGTATCGGGGCTCCGCCTGGGTCCAGCCGGTCGGCCGACTCGAGCTCCGCGGTTCCGGCGAGCATTACCAGTACGAGGAGACTTTGACCAGCACCGCGCTGGTGAGCGTGGCCGACCACGGCTGGCGCTGGGCGCTCGGCGCCGGTCTGGGGCTGGGACCGCAGTGGCATACGGCGCTCAACTACCACGTCGAGTCCGGTCCGGGGGCCTCCTCCCGGGGCTGGGACGGGAGCGTCAGCTGGACGTCCGGTACGACCCTCACCCTCACCGCCGATGGCGGCTACATGGAGCGGCCGCTCGAATTCCGCTACGAACAGAGCAACCTCGGCTGGGCCGGCCTCAACGGGGATCTCAAGGTCAACGAGCGTCTCCACTTCAATTTGAGCGGCACCTGGTACGGCGAAGACCGCCAGCGCCCGGATGCGTCGGGCTTCGACTGGAGCCAGACCCGGATCGTTGCGGGGGTGTCGTGGCTGGTCGGGTCGGGCGCTGATCGGCTCTCGCTGCCGCCCGCCGTCCGGAGGCGGGACAGCCGATGAGACGCCTCGGTCTACTCCTGGCCCTGGGTGGCCTGTGGGCCGTGGCCGCCTCTGCCCAAGGCACTCCCGCATCGTCCCAGCATTTCGACCATTGGCGGCATCGGAAGGTCTTCCCAACCTGCTTGAGCTGCCATCCCGGGGCGGCGGACCCCTCACGCTCGTTCTGGCCCAAGCCCGAACAGTGCGAGAGCTGCCACGACGGGACGGTCGAGAAGAAGGTGGACTGGGACGGGACGCCGCCCGCCCGCGTGAGCAACCTCCGCTTCAAGCACGATATCCACGTCGAGAAGTTCAGGAAGAAATTCGGGGCCGACTCGACCCAGGCCTGCATGTCGTGTCACAGCCGGGCGGGGGCGGCCTGGATGGAGGTGACCCGCACGGTGCCGGAGCGCTGCCTGGACTGCCATGGGATTCAGGTGGCACACCACGCGGCTCCGGATTCCGCCTGCGCAACCTGTCATCTGAAGCTGGCCGATTCGAAGCTCACCGAGGCCCGCATCGCGACGTTCCCCAAGCCTCCCTCTCATGATTCCGCAGGGTTCTACCCCGGACGCCACCACGGGGAACTGGCGCAAAGCGCCAAGGGAGCCGAAGGGAAGCCCTACGCCGTGGCTCCGAGCTGCGCCACCTGCCACGCGAGGGACTTCTGCCTCCAGTGCCACGTGGACGCACCAGAGGTGAAGGCGATCCAGGCACTGGATCCCGATCCCCGCTCTCTCGCGATCGAAGCGAAGCTGGAGGCACCCGCCAGCCACCAGGATCCGCGCTGGCAGGCCCGGCACGGGGGGGAGAGCCGCCGAGACAAGGCCGCCTGCAGCACGTGCCACACCCAGCAGAGCTGTCTTGCCTGCCACCGCGCCTCTCCGGCGGTCGCCGTCGCGATGTACCCGGCCGGTCCGGGTCGTGGGGTTGGCGCCCGCATCCAGCGGAAGCCGCCGTCCACCCACGTGGGGAAGTGGGCCGACGAGCATGCCCGGGTGGCGAGGAGTACCCCCAATTCCTGCTCCGGCTGCCATGCGCGGAGCGAGTGCCTCGAGTGCCATCGCCCCAATGCGGCCAGTGCCGATGGCTATCACGCCGCCGGCTGGCTGGCCCGCCACCCGGCGGCGGCCTACTCGCGGCAGACCGACTGCGCCGAGTGCCACAACACGGCCCAGTTCTGCACCTCGTGTCACCAGTCCTCTGGTCTGACTTCGGTGGGCAACCTGCTCTCGGGCCAGTACCATGACGCGCAGCCGTCCTTCCGCCTGGGGCACGGGCAGGCGGCCCGCCAGAGCCTGGAGAGCTGCGTCAGCTGTCACGCGGAGCGCGATTGCCTCACCTGCCACTCCGCGCAAAGCGGCCGGCATTTCGATCCCCACGGGCCGGGCTTCGATGCCGAACGCCTCAAGAAGAAGAACCCGCAGATGTGCTCGGCCTGTCACGGGAGCAACATTCCGTAGGTCCTGTCACCCTGACTGCGATTCACTGAAACGGCACTGCCCCGGAGGTCCGTGAGCGGACGTCCGGGGCAGTTTCCCCTTCGGGGGCCGGCTTGCTTGCTACGGCTTCGACTTGCCGCGCTCGGGCGGCGGCTCCCCCGGCGGGGTGGCTTCACTGCCCCCGTTATGGGGGATGAGCCCGGCGCCTCCCATCGTGCCCATCAACGACGGGACGTTGAGCGAATCGGCGAGCCCGGAGGGCACCACCATGAGGGAGCCCCGCTTGACGATGCTCTCGTAGAGCATGTTCATGGCCCGGAGGTTCATCGCGGCCGGCTGATCGCGGTAGGCGTCTGCCGCCTCGACGAACTTGTGGGCGATTTCGGTCTCCGCGGTCCCCAGGATGATGCGGGCCTGGCGTTCCCGCTCGGCCTGTGCCTGACGCGACATCGCGTCCTCCAGCGCGGCGGGAATGATGACGTCGCGGATCTCGACCGATTGCACCTGGATTCCCCAGTTGGCCATCTTCTGCTCCAGGGCGACCTTGAGCCCGTGCCCCAGCTCCACCCGGGACTGAATCAGCTCGGCCAGGTCGTGCTTGCCGATGGCGTCCCGCAGCGCGGTCTGGGCCGAGAGGATGACGGCCTCGTCGTAATCCTGCACCTCCAGCGCCGCTCGCTCTGCATCCCGGACAATCCAGAACGCGATCGCGTCCACGTTCACCGGCACCGTATCGCGGGTGAGGCACGACTCGGCCCCGAAGGCCGTGGTCCGGATCCGTTGATCGATGGTATAGGCGACCCGGTCGAGAATGGGAACGATGGCGAAGTATCCGGGCCCGCGAAGACCCCGATAGCGCCCCAGCCGCAGCAGCACGGCTTTCTCCCACTGGTCGGTGTACTTGATCGAGGTGGCGAAGAGCGTGCCCACTCCGATCGCGGCGATCGCAGCCAGGGGGGGCGCGACGCCGGCCAGGAACAGCGCTCCGCCCAACCCCGCTGCGGCCACCACGCCGGCAGCAAGAGCGGCGAGCGAAAACCGCGTATCGTTTGGCCGTAGTCTGGTCATGTCCATCTCCTCGTCAGGTTGAAGTCTGTCGGCCGTTGGTTGCGATTAGCGGGTCCGCACCGGCCGAATTTCCGGATACTTGGGGCGGGTCGCGCGGGGGCGGACGATCGGCGCCGCCTCCCGTTCCGTCAGGTGGGGGCTGCGCGCCTCGCCCAGTTCGATCGGCAGCGCCACGCGCACCAGGATGGTCAGGACGAACAGCCCCAGGGCCCAAATCCCGGCGGTCAGACACAGCTCGACCCAGGTGGGCGTGTATTCCACGATCTCTCCCAGCGGGGACGGGATGAAGCCCGGGATCACCAATCCAATTCCCTTCTCGACCCAGATCCCGATGAAGAGGATGGCGCAGGCCGGCATCAGCCACCGGCGGTTGTGACGCAGCGGGTGGATCATGAGGATGGTCGTCGCCAGGATGTTGAGCGCCACGCCCGTCCGAATCCACGGGACCAGGGCGTGGTGCTCGCCGAGGCCGAAGAACAGGTATCGCGCGCTGTCGCTGTGATGCGTCGGGGTATAGAACTCGGTGACCAACTCCGACAGCAGCATCACCAGGTTGACCTGGGCGGCCACTGTCGTCGTGGTGGCCAGCTTGTCAATCGCCACATCGGGGATCGGGTAACGGGTCTGCGACTGGATGAACCCCAGCAGCAGGATCATGAAGGCCGGCCCTGCCGTGAAGGCCGAGGCCAGAAAGCGGGGCCCGAGCAGCGCCGAGTTCCAGAAGGGCCGGGCCGGGTTGCCCGCGAAGAGAAAGGCCGTCACCAGGTGTATGCTGACCGCCCACACAACCGAGATATAGATGAAGGGAACGTAGCTTTGCTTGGACGGCTCCCGGCCGATGAAGTGGTTGTACAGGATGTAGAGCGGGATGGCCAGGTTGAAGACCAGGTACCCGTTGAGCATGATCACGTCCCACGCCAGCATCGAGCTGGGCCAGTTCAGGAGCCCGATCACCGGGGTCAGTCGCCACCATTTGAAGGGGAGCCCCGGGCTGTTGGCGGTGACGAAGGCGAGACACATGACCAGCGCCGAAACGGCGACGCCCTCGGCAATGAGTACCGCCCGGGAGAAGTCGACGTCGTGCAGCACGTAGGCCGGCATGACCAGAATCACCGCGGCCGCGGCCAGCCCGACCAGAAACGCCATGTTGGAGATGTAGAGGCCCCAGCTCACGTGGTTATTCATGCCGGTCACGCCGAATCCCTGGGTGACCTGGGTGTAGTAGGCGTAGGCCCCGACCAGCATGATCGTGGTCAGGGTCCCCATCCAGAGGTGGTAGCGCCGCTCCCCCGTGGTGACGGAGCGCAGCGCGCTGATCAGGAAGGCTCGCAGGTGCACGGTGACCTCAATCCGCGAAGTACCAGAAACGGGGTTCCGTCGCCAGCTCTTCCTTCAGCCGGAAGACGGGCTTGTGCGCCAGGATCCAGCGGATCTCGGAGTTGGGATCCAACAGATTGCCGAAGACCCGGGCCCCGGTAGGGCAGGCCTCGACGCAGGCCGGGAGCCGACCCTGCCGAGTCCGGTGAATGCAGAAGGTGCATTTCTCCACACAGCCCTTGTGGCGGTCGCGGTTGCCGAGGTAGTGCTGATTGGGATTCACTTCCTCCGCCGGCACCTCCGGCTCGTCCCAGTTGAAGCGGCGGGCCCAGTAGGGGCAGGCCGCCATGCAGGCGCGGCATCCGACGCACCAGTTGTAGTCGACCACCACGATGCCGTCGGGCTCCTGCCAGGTGGCGCCGACCGGGCAGACCGGCACGCAGGGCGGGTCGGCGCACTGGAAGCACTGGGTCCCGAGATAGAAGTGACCCTCGGCCGGCACCTCGTGCTGGTAGGTGGGATCGGCGTCCGACAGATCCACCACCCCATTCTCCATCTCGAAGATGCGGATGTACTGGGTGTCGGACCGGCGGTCGAGATTGTTCTCGTTGATGCAGGCCTCGACGCAGCGCCGGTATCCCTTGCACTTCGAGATGTTGAACGCGTAGCCGAAGAGGACGCCGGGTTGCGCGTCGGTGGTCGCGATGGTGGCTTCTTCGTTGTGGCGGAGCTTGGCCAGGCGCTCGAGTCGGGCGATCGTCTCCGCCCGCTCCGCTTCGGTCATCCGGCGATAGTGCTTCTGGGTGAATTCCTCCCATTCGAGCCGCTTCAACTCGCGCTCTTCCGGGGTCGCGGCACTCAGCGGCGAGCAGGCGCTGGCCGCCGCGACCCCGGTCGCCACGCCACCGAGCAGGAGGCCGAGCGCCCCCCGCCGATCGACGGGCTTCTGCAGCAGGCTGCCGTCCTCGGTAGTCTCAGGGGTCTCGGGAGTGGGATCGCTGCTCATGGGTGGAGGCCCTTGGTTCGTTCGAGTTGGGGGGCGCGGAAAGGAACCCGAGGCTGCAGGCCGGGGGCATGAGGGTCGTGGCAATCGGGGCAGGCCATCACGACCCGCCGGCCTTGCCAGCCGTCCAGCCGCTTCCCATGCGCGCCGGCGGCCCAGGCTTCGACCTTCTCGAAGTGGCACTGCGCGCAGAGCCGGTAGCTCTCGTCCAGAGTGGAGTGCTCGCCGCTCCTGAGCGCGAGCTGCTGGACGTCATCGGCTGAATGGCAGGTGGCGCAATGGGCGCCAGTCTGCTTGGGATGGACCACGTGGATGTTCTGGTGCGCGTCTTTGATCCGCTGATCCTCCATGACCAGCTTCCGGCCCTGATGGCACGCGGTGCAGGGGTACTGGCTCAGGTCTGCCGCACCGGCTCGCAGTGACACGGGCAGGGTGATGGTGCCGAAGACCCGCGCGTGCCCGCCTTCCAGCGCGGCGCTGCGTCGAGCGACCTCGAATGGCTGACCATCCGGACCGGCCCAGCCGACCACGGGGATCGTTTCCACCGTTCCCAGCACGCCCGGTTCACGGATGGCGTTGCGGGCCGCGGTGGCGGAGTCGACCGGCACCTCGATGGTCCCCGGCGGCAGCTCATACCACCGCACATGCCGGCGTTCGCACCCGGAGGCCAGGAAGGCGATGGCCAGGCAGGCCGCCGCGCTAACCCGGATCGATTTCATGAGGGGCCTCCGGAGTCCGGGGCCGTGGTGACGCGGGCGAAGGGCTCAGCCCCTTGAGTGGCTGCGAGGTGGCACTGCCGGCAGTTGGCCCGCTCGGGGTGTTTCGTCCGGATCTGGGCGACCGCCGCGGGGCCCGAGTGGCAGGTGAGGCAGTTCTCCCGAAACTGGAGGTCGTGCGGGATCGCCGGGGGATCCTGATCCGGCGTCGTCGCCGGAATCTGGGGCCAGACCGACGTGGACCAGGTGAGCGTGGCGGAGGCTTTCGGAGTGCCCCCACTGGGACCGTGGCATTGAGGACACCGGGAGTTGGGATCCGCCGCCGCCACGGGGATGGCCATCAATGAATCCTCCCCGACGTGGCACTGGAGGCAGATGCCCCGTTCGGGGTGCGGAGTCACCGGCACATACGCAGCAAAACGGATCGAGTAGCCGCCGCGCCGGTGACAGGTCCGGCACGCGTCGGTCCGGAACTCCTCGGGCCGGAGTGCGTGCGGAATCCGGGGGGGTGCGCCGGGATAGGCACGGAGAAACCGATAGGTCGCCGCGGTGCGTGGATGAGCCTGGCGTTCCCGCGGTTGCTCCGGCGCAATGGCCACGGTCCCGGCCGAGGTCCGGAAGACCTGCGCCTCGGCCCGGATCGGCTCGGCTGGGGCGATGACGAGCGGTACGTTGACGACTGGCGTCTCGGGTGGCCGGGGCGCCAGCGCCCGCTTCACGGCCACGCGCACCGCGACCGCTGCGGTGATCGCCGAGGCGACGAGAAACCAGCGCAGCAGGGAGCCGGTCGGATGCCGCTCGGGAGAGGTCACGGGCTGCTCCGTGCGGACACCCGCTCTATCCGTACCGCGCACTTGCTGGCGTCGGGCTGCCCCGAAATGGGACAGGCGGCGTCCAGCATGAGCCGGTTCACCGGCCGCGACTCGTCGAATACCGGGGCGAACAGCTGGCCTCGGGGCGGCTGCGATCGGTAGCCAACGCGGGCCTCGAGCTCGACCGAACCACGGCGGCTCGCCAGACGCACCATGTCGTGATTGCGGATTCCCAGATCCCCCGCATCGTCCTGGTTCATTTCGACGTAGGCGTGAGGGAGTGCGTGGTGGAGCGCCGGGATCCGCTGGGTCATCGCTCCTCCGCCCCATTGCTCGAGCACGGCCCCGGTGCTGAGCCAGAACGGATATTCTCGGTCGGGCGACTCCGCGGCGGGCTCGTAGGGCCGGAGCCAGATCCAGGCCCGGTGGTCTGGGTGGCCGTAGAAGTCGTACGCGGCCCGGGCGTCAGCGGCGGGGTCGTACGTCGAGTTGTAGCGCCAGCGAGTCTCCCGCCCGCCGACGTACGGCCACAGCACACCCCGCCGGCCGCGCAGGTCTGCGATGGGGGGGAGTTGGCTCCGAGGGTCGCCATGGAACCGGGTGTACTCGGCCCAGACCTGTTCCACGGCGGCCCGAGGCTCATAAGGGAACAGTTTCTCGAACCCGAGCCGCCGGGCTACTTCGATGAGCTGAGCCGTGTCTCCGATGGCGTCGCCCGGCGGAGCGACGATCTGGTCGAAATGCTGCAGGCGGCGCTCGGCGTTCCCGTAGATCCCCTCGCGCTCCAGCCAGATCGCGGTCGGAAGCACCACATCCGCCGCATCGGTGGTTGGCGTCGGGTAGGCCTCGGAGACCACGATGAAGTGATCGCCCTTGCTCGCGGCCTTGCGATAGCGATCCAGGTTGGGCAGGCTGAGCATCGGATCGGTGGCCAGGATCCAGAGAAACCGGAGGTCCCCCCGCTCCAGCTGCCGGAACATCGAGAGCAGGGGAGCGCCCGGCCGGGGGTCGATCTTGGCCGCCGGAACTTCCCAGATGCCGGCGGCGTAACCGCGATCCCCCCCGTCCTGGACCACGCCCGCCGGGAGGGTGTGCGCTAAACTGCCCGCGTCGTGCACGGCGCAGCCGCCGCTGGGTTGTCCGGTGGTGCAGAAGGGACTGTTCCCGGGCGAAGCGACCTTGCCGACCAGGAGGTGGATGTTGTAGAGCACATTGTTCGTCCAGGTGCCGCGCACGTCCTGGTTCACATTGCGGCCCCAGACCGACATCACCTTGCGGAGGGGATCACCATAGAGGGAGGCCAGCCAGCGAATGCTTTCGGCGGAGAGACCGGAGATCTGCTGGACCCGCTCCGGCTCGTAGGCCGAGATGAATTTCACGAAGTCGTCCCAGCTGGCCTGGGTACCCTCGTCGGCCAGCAGGGCGTCGGCGTCGATCCCGTTGCCGAGACCGGTCTTCCCCCGTCTGAACGCGACATGGTTGGCGACGAAGTCGCGTTGGACCCATTTCCGGGCCACGATCTCGTTGCAGATCCCCTGGGCGATGGCCAGAGCGGCGTGAGGCACATGGAGCAGCGAATGGTCCGCCGCATAACTGGTGCGACTCAGACGGGGAGCCAGGTCGATGATCCGGACAGCGGGATCGACCCGTCTCCGCTCCAACATCCGGGAAAAGAGCACCGGGTCGGTCTCGGCCAGATTGATGTCCCACAGCACGAACACGTCGGCGTGGTCGATGTCCTCGTAGCAGCCGATCGCCCCGTCCAGACCAAAGGTGGTTTGCAGGCCGGCCATGGCGGAGGCCGCGTACAAGCGCGAGCTGGTCTCGACGTTGTTGGTCCCCAGGCCACCCTTGAAGAGCTTGGCGGCGAGATAGGCATCCGGGATGGTCCACTGGGCGGAGCCGTAGAGGGCCACGCTGTCCTTCCCATGCTTCTCGGCGGTCTCCTTGAGGCGTTCGGCGACCAGATCGAGCGCCTTGCTGAGCGGCACCTCCGTCAGTTTGCCATTCTCGCGAACCATGGCCCGCTTGATCCGGTCCGCTCCGTAGAGCGCTTGCACGGAGTAGTAGCCCTTGGCGCAGGCCAATCCCTTACTCACCGGCGAATCGGGATCTCCCTTCACGGCCACCGCCCGTCCGTTCTCGAGGCCGATCAGGAGCCCGCACCCGACGCCACACAGGCGGCAGGGCGCCTTCTTCCAGGTGACCGCGGGTTGGCGTTCGGGAGGCTGGAGCGCATCAGCCGGGACCACCATCCCCTCGGCGACGCTGGTCGCGGCGGTGGCCGCGGACAGGGCCCCGAGCTTCTTGAGAAAGCTCCTCCGATCGAAATCGCTCATAAGAATCGGTGGACGAGAGGGTTCCGGAGGCCGGGGCCGTCACCGTCACTCGGTCCCCCCGGTGATTGTGGGAACGAGGAAAGCAACGCCTGGCTCATGGCTCTGGTATGCACTCGCTGCAGAGTTGCCTCCCAGGGGAGAGTGGCTCTGGTTACCCCCAACCGTAGGGACGGTAAGTAAAAGGATTTGGAATGATGGATTAAGGAGTCTTCATGCCGCGGAGGGCTTGCGGGCAAGATAAGGCGCACTTCGGCCTACGACTTCTCAGGTCGGCATTCCGATCGGGTCGAGGAGCGCTCGCGGCCGCGGAGAGACGGAGCGGCTGAGCCAGATTCTAGGACGGTGGCGGGTTTTTCCCGGGCGGAGCCGCGGTTCTGCGATGGCGCCAGAGCGCCACCAGCATCGATCCCAGGTTCACCACGGCCAGAGTGGCTCCGATCAGAATGAGATCCCGTGCTGTGCGGCGCAGGATGCTCAGCGCGTTGATCCCCACCAGCACCAGCATCGCCTTGGTGGTAAGCAGGACTGCGGCGCAAGAGAACAGCAGGAGCTGGATCAGGAGCAATGACTGGTAGCCCAGGCCGGCGTAAAGCCAGTAAAGGCCCAGGGCGACCAGAAGCCAGGCCAGGAGTCCCGTCTTGGTGGTTTCGCCCAAGGGGAGATCGCGAAGCAGCGGCACCAGCACGAATGCCAGAGCCAGGAGCATGGCCAGCAAACGGGCGCTGGCCCAGAGTAACTCCCGTTGGGAGGCTTCTTCAGCGGTATGGGGCGCTGGTCCGGGCAATGCGGCCTCCGAGAGAAGTACTGAGTACTGGGTGTTGAGTACTGGGTGGTTCGGAGTTCTGGGTTCTGAGTTCTAAATCGCCTGCCGCCCTGACCGTCGAGACAGTCCTGAGTCCTGAGTGGGGCTGGGGGACTCAGGACCCAGGACTCAGCACTCAGGACTACTTCTGCAACAGCTCCTGCCCAAACCTGATCGGAACGCCATACACGATCCGGCCGTTGCTGCTCTTCTCGCCGCCATAGAGGATAGCTACCACCAGGCCATCCTTGTTGAAGATGGGGCTGCCGCTGGCGCCCTGGGCTCCATAGCTGTCGAGCTGCACTACTTCGGGCAGCACCCGGGAGACGGTGCCCAGCGTGAGGGTAGCCGAAACGCCGAGGGTGTGCCACTCCTTGCCCTGGGGGAGGTCGAGACCCAGCGGAAAGCCAAGCACCGCCACCGGGTCGCCCACCACCACGCCGCCCTTATCTCCCGCCAATCCCTTCACCACCGGCACCCCACGATGTACCGAGACCCGGAGGAGCGCTACGTCTTCGCTGGAATGCATGCTGGCGATGTCGGCCTTGAAGTTCTGGTTGGACCCGTTGAAGACGATCCCGAGCCGGTCGGCCGGATTGCCGGCGGAGTCGGTCACCACGTGGCGGTTGGTGAGCAGCACCCCGCCATTGGGATCGCTCTTCACCGCGAAGGCCGTTCCCGTGAAGGTGCGGCCGTCCTTGAACTGCGCGAATACCAGCGCGATCGCGTCCTCATTGCCCGAGGCGATCGCCTTGGCATCCAGCAGTGCAGCCTGCGAAATGTTCCGCTGGCGCTGCATCGCCGCCGCCAGTTGATGCTTGATCTCCTCGAGCTGGGCCGAGCTCTGATTGCCCTGGTCCAGCTCGTGGCGGAGTCGGGTGGTGGTGGCCTTGGCCGAATCGAGCGCGGCCCGCAGCTCCGATTGGCTGGCCGACATCGCATCGATCTGCCGCATCAGGCTGTCGACCTGACCCAGCAGCTGCCGCCGCTGCTCGTCCAGCGCGCGGCGGCTGGCGAGGCTTTGCCAGAGGTAGGCGCCGCTCACCACCAGGAGCAGTGCGAACAGTCCCAGCGTGGTCCGGCGCAGGTGGGCCGTCTGCCGGTTCACCTCGGCCCGGATCTGGGTGGTCTGACCGCGCTTCTCGCGTCCCGCTCTCGCCGGGGCGCTGGGCTTGGGTGGCTCTTTGTCGGCTCCGGGCGGGCGCTTGCTGCCGGAGGTCGCGCGCGGGGGCGGCGGATTGGCGGCGTCTGGTGATTTGCGTGCCGGCGCCGAAGGGAAGAGCGCGGTGCCCGGTGCCTCGCCCGCGGGTGAGCCCGGTGCTTCGCCACTGCCGCGCAGCAACGTGAACTGGAGTCGAGGCCCGTTGGCGCCCAGCTGGATCACGTCCTTGTCGGCGAGCATGTGGGCCTCGCGGAGCCGGACGCCGTTGACGAACGTGCCGTTGGTGCTGTCGAGGTCCTTGAGGACGAAGACGCCGTTCTGGAGCATCACCGACGCATGACGGCTGGAGACGTCGAGATCCTTGTCGGGATCGAGCTTCAGCTCACAGAGGGGATGGCGGCCGATCGTGATGAAGGGCTGGCCGAAAACGTCGATCTGGCCGGCGCGGGTGCCGCTCAGGAACGTGAACTGCGCCTTCATGGGCGCGAGGTGGGAGAAACCGCCGTGGGAACGGCGCTCACGTCTGCGTCACCAGATAGAGCACCGCGGCGAGCGCCAGCAGGGCCGCCACCAGGATCCACATCCGGCGGGTCTGCCCGATCGGGACCGGCGCGGGACTGCCGGTGTAGACCGGGACCGGCTCGGTCGTGCTCTCTCCTTCGTTCAGGGGATAGACCAGGTGGCCGACTTCGCTCTTGTCGTCGGGGAGGGGAAGGGCGTCGCCCTCGAACCGGGCCGCCACCACCGTGATGTTGTCGGGTCCGCCGCGCTGGTTGGCCAGGTCGATCAGCGCGCTGCAGAGCTGGGACAGGTCGGGCGTTCTGGCCAGCTGCTCGGCGATCTCCTCCTTCTTCACCTGGCCCGAGAGTCCGTCGGAGCAGAGCACCAGCACGTCGCCGCGGCTGAGCGGCTGATAGGTGAGATCCACCTTGACCCGGGGATCGGGGCCCAGGGCCTGGAGGATGATGTTGCGCCGCTCGCTCTGCTCGGCCTCTTCCTCGGTCAGCTCGCCCGCTTCGACCAGTCGCTGCATCAGCGACTGGTCTTTGGTGATCTGGATCGCCTGCCCGCGGCGGATCAGATAGCCGCGACTGTCTCCCACCTGCGCCAGGTAGAGCCGGTTCCCGAACACGCCGGCCACCGTGGCCGTGGTGCCCATGCCGCGCACCTCGGGATGTTCCTTCGCGTACTGGTTGATCCGGTTGTTGGCGAGCTCGACCCCCTCTTTCATCCGGTAGGCGAACTTCTGGGCCGTGACCTCGGTGTCTTCCACCCAGACCGTCGTCAGGTGACTGAGGATGATCTCGGTGGCCATGTCGCTGGCCAGCTCTCCCGCCGCGGCGCCACCCATTCCGTCCGCCACCATGAACAGGGTGCCCCGCTCGCCGACCACGTGATCCCGCACCGCGGCCTGGAGGCTGGCGTTCCGGGTGGTCAGGTCGGCCACGAGGAACGAGTCCTCGTTGTGCTCGCGAGTGCGGCCCAGATCGGTCTTGCCGAAGACGGACACCTTCACGGAGCGTTGCGCCACGGTGGCCTCAGTGAGGGATCTTGTCGTAGATGCTCTGCCACGACGCCTTCGGCTGCAGCGCCAGCGCGCGGCCGTACCAGTCGCGGGCCTGGGGGTACTGCCCTTCTTCCAGATAGCCTTGACCCACCAGTTGCGCCGCTTCCGCCTTCAAACCGACCGGCAGCTTGTTCATGCCGAAGATCTGTTCGGCCCGGTGCCGGGCAGCGGCCCGCTTCCCTTCGACCGCGATGTCATCGAAGATCCCGTCCAGCTCTGCCCGCAAGGCGATCGTGTCCGGCTCGACGGGCCGGGTCGTCGTGCCGCCGGCGGGATGGGTGGCGGTCGTGTCCTTCTTCGGCGGTTGCGGCGGCGGCTTCACGACGTGAGTGGACGTCGTGTCGGTGCGGCCGCCTCCCCCCGTGGCCACGACATGTTTCGTGGTGTCGATGCTGCCCCCGCCCTCAGGCGGTTTGGTCGTCGTGCTCTCGGTGGTACCGCCCGCCGCCAGCGTAGTCCGCCCCGAGGAAGGCCCGAACAGCATCCCACGCGCCGCGTAGGCGCCCCCACCCAGCGCCAGCAGCACCGCACCCGCCGCCACCGGGAGAACCGGGAAGCCCCGCCTGGCCTTGCTGGTCCCGCTCACCGATACCGCCGGCGCCGCGCGGGCCGGCGTGGTCGGCTGTTGCGTTGGACGCGACCGTGGCACGGAGGGATCGACCCGGGTCGCCGGGACCTGGCCCTTCACATCGCCGCCGACTCTGACCATCTGGGTCGCCCCTTCAGTATCCACCGAAGCGGTCATTCCCGCCGTGACGTTGGCCACGTCCTTGGCGAATTCGCCTGCGGAGGCGAACCGGTCGGTAGGCCAGCGGGCCAGCGCCTTGTCCATGATCGCCTGGAGCCCCGAGGGGAAATGGCCGTCCGGCTTGGTCTGGATCAGCGGGGCCGGGTCGTCGGTCAGCCGCTTGACCATCGTCTCCTGCGCGCTGTCGGCCTTGAAGGGCAGGGAACCGGTGATCATCCGGTAGAAGACGAGGGCCAGCGAGTACTGATCACTCCGGCCATCGAGCTGATCTCCCGACAGCTGCTCGGGGCTCATGTACTCCGGGGTTCCCACCACCAGGCCGGTGCGGGTCACTTTCTGGCCGCCGGTGTCGGCGCCGGTGGCCTTGGCAATCCCGAAGTCCACCACCTTGACGGTGTCCTTGGCTCGCGAGGTGATCACCATGATGTTGTCGGGCTTGAGATCGCGATGGACGATCCCCAGCTCGTGGGCGGCCTGGAGCGCGTCGGCGCACTGGGTCAGGATCCGGGCGGCGCGCGGCACCGCCAGCGGTCCCGTCTCGTGCAGGAGGTCCGAGAGGCTCCGCCCCTCGATGAACTCCATGGCCAGGTAGATCAGGCCGTCCTTGGTCTCACCGAAATCGTAGATGGCGCAGACGTTGGGATGGCTGATCCGGCTGGCATTGGCCGCCTCCCGGTTGAAGCGGGAGACCGCGTCGGGGTCGTTGATCATCCCGGCGCTCATGATCTTGATGGCGCAGCGCCGCCCCATCTTCACGTGCTCGGCGAGATAGACCTGCCCCATCCCGCCTTCGCCCAGCTTTTTCTGAATGTGGTAGCGATCGGCGATGACGGTGCCGACCAGATCCTTGGTGGGATCCGCTGAGCGGAGAGGCGTGCCGTCCCGTTGGCAGAAGAGAACGTCGTCGGGGTATTCGACGCCGCAGACGGTGCAGACCTTCACGACATCTCCACGCGGAGCAGCTGGTCGCCCACCAGCAGCCGGGTGTCGTGCTGCAGCTGGCGCTCCCCGCGCACCGCCACCGCGACCCCGTTGCGGCTTCCCGCATCGGAGAGGACGAAGTCCGCATCCTCGCTCCGGATGTGGGCGTGCATGCCGCTCATCGACGCGTCATAGGGGAACTGCCACTCCCCCTGCTCGCGGCCCAGCTTGAGGCTGCGACCCGGCGAGAGGTGGACGATGTCCCGGGCACTCCCGTCGGCCCGGATCTGCGCCAGGTTGGCGATGTCCGCGCTGGGCGTGAGACTCCCCAGCCGGCGGGTCTGATCCTGCTCGGGAGGACGCGGGCCCGGGTAGCCGAGACGCTTGTAGCGGAGCACCTGGCTTCCGATCAGGATCTGATCGCCATCCACGAGGCGGTGAGGCTGGTCGAGGTAGACCCAGGTGCCGTTGCGGCTGCCCAGGTCCCGCACCGAGAGGATCCCGTCCATCATCACGAACTGCGCGTGGACCGGCGAGAGGTACGCGTCATCCGGGAAATTGATGTCGGCCCCCTGGCGGCCCACCGTGGTCAGCACCCCGTGGAGCGGATACTTGTTGGTCACCTTGAACGCACGGTCGAGCAGGAGCAGGGAAGCGGTTCGCTCGGACGGCTTGGTCCCTACCGGTGGCGCCGCCTGCGGCGCCGGCCGAGCGCCGGGGCCGAGAGCGGTGCCGCAAGCCGGACAGAACACGTTGGTGGGATCGCTCAGCCGGCCGCAGTTGGGACACGCGAGGGCGTTGGTCACCGAGGTAATCCTTCCCCCGCAGCTGCCGCAGAACGGCAGCTCGGGCTGGACCGAAGCGCCGCAGCTGGGGCACTTGAGAATCGCGGGTGTACCGATAGGAGACTGCGCACGAGTACCGAGGACGCCGGCGGGGTCGCGGGGCGGATCAGGAGACCTCGAAGTCATGCGGCTCTGCCTCGCGCTGCTGGGTCCACCATCGGGTGGGAAAGGCTCGAAAAAATCTAGGAGCGGCGACCGAAGGCGTCAACATTCTCTTTGGCGTAAGTCCTAGTCCCAATGTACCTTGTGCGCATGGTTCGGGATCCGGTCCTCCTGGTCGTGGCTTTGGCAGCCTGCGCCCCCGCGCACTCCACGACTCCTTCAGCGGCCACGCCCGCCTCGACCGCCGCCCCGACCGCCCAGCCCGGCTCGACCGCTCCGTCCGTCTCGACCGCCCATTCTCTCCTTCCCCCCATCCCGCCCGTCCACGGTCCCCTCGCCATCAAGGTCGTCTATCCCTCGGCCGATGACCGGGTGGAGGCGCGGGACTCCAGCTTTCTCTTCGGATCGGTGGGCACCGGGGACGCGACGCTGAGCATCAATGGCATCCCGGTGCCGGTTGCCCCCAATGGCGCCTGGCTGGCGTGGATGGCGATTCCGCCCGACAGCGTGATGCGCTTCGAGCTGGTGGCCCGGACCGCCACCGACTCCGCCACGCTGGTCTATACGGCGCGCCGGGTCTGGCGATTCGTTCCACCCGCGGTCCCGCTCTGGATCGATTCCACCTCGGTAGTTCCCCGCGGCAAGGTCTGGTGGCCGCGCGACGAGTATCTCCCCATCTCGGTGCGCGCCGCGCCTGGAGCCGAAGTCCGGATTCGGCTCCCCGGAGGAATGCTGGTCCCACTGGTCGCCGATGTTCGACCCGACTCGGTGCTCTGGGGGATCCGGGCCTTCGATCGCGACACCCTGAACCTGATCCAGCCTGCGCGCGGCGACCGCTACGCCGGGGTGATTCGCGGCATCCCGCTGGGCCCCGACCCGGGACCGGTCATCGGGCGAGTCCCCAACGACACGACCTGCCCGGCGCCGACTGCGACCCCGGCCTCCTCCTGTCGCCGCCGGGGGCGCGGTGGACTTCCGCGCGATACCCTCAACACCCCGGTGATCGAGGCGATCCTCGGTTTGGACACGGTGCGATTCGCCTGGCCGGTGCAGCTGGCGCTGCTCGACACCCTCCCGATCCTGACCGAGCTGGACGACGACACTGCCCGCACCGGGACCACCGACAAGTTGAGCCCGGGGCGCGCACGGCCCGGCGCCACCTATCACTGGTTCTTCCCCACGGGTACCCGGGGAACCGTGAGCGGCCGTCTGGGAGACGACCTGAGGCTCCGGCTTTCGCGCCAGGTGGACGCCTGGATCCCCGCCGCCGATGCGCAGCCGCTCGCCCGGGGATTGCCTGGACTTCGCGCCACCGTCGGCTCCTCGACGCTGACCCCGAGGGCCGATCGGCTGTCGTTCCGGATTCCGCTGAGTCAGCGCGTGCCCTTCCTGGTGACCGAAGGGCGCCACTCGCTCTCGCTCCGGATCTACAGCGCGGTGGGAGACGTGAACTGGCTCCGCTACGGCGCCACCGACCCCTACGTCGGTCTCATGTCCTGGCGACAGGCCGCGACCGACGAAGTGGTCTTCGACTTCGATCTCAACGGCCCGGTCTGGGGCTACCGCACCCGCTGGGATCGAAACGACCTGATCCTCGAGATCCGGCGTCCGCCCAAGCTGGATGAGGGGCACCCGCTGGCCGGGCGCTCGATCGTGGTGGATCCCGGGCATCCGCCGCTCGGCGCCACCGGTCCCACCGGCGTCCGGGAAGCGAACGCAAATCTCGCCGTGGGCCTCGAGCTGGAACGCCTGCTGACGGCAGCTGGAGCCAAGGTCACCATGACCCGGGTCAGTGATTCGTCGGTGGACCTGCTCCCCCGGACCAATCTGGCCGACAGCATCAACGCCGAGCTCCTGATCTCGATCCATAACAACGCGCTGCCCGATGGGGTCAACCCCTGGAGCAACAACGGGACCAGTGTGTTCTACAACCACCCGCGCAGCCTGCCGCTGGCCCGCGCCGTCCTGGATGGCCTCAAGCGATCGCTGGGTATCCGGGACCTCGGCGTGGGCCGAGGGGATCTGGCGCTGGTCCGGCCCACCTGGATGCCGGCGGTGCTCTGCGAGGGGCTCTTCATGTCGATTCCCGAGCAGGAGGCCGCCCTGGCCTCCCCGGAGGGGCAGAAGAAGTACGCGCAGGGGGTGTTCGATGGGGTGGAGGCGTTCTTGAAGGCGGTGGCGGCCGGGAAGGAGTAGGAGCGATTGGCGAGTGCCGAGTGCCGATTGGGAGGTGGGGGAACGCAGGAATTGGGAAATGGGGGAGTAACGATTGCCGAGTGCCGATTGCCGAGTGCCGATTGCCGAGTGCCGATTGCCGAGTGCCGATTGAGGTAGACCTGGTCCCTGGTCCCCGGTCCCTGGTCCCTCACCACTCCCGACTTCCAGCTCCTGGCTCCCACCCTCCACCCACCTTCCTCCCCGCGCTCCGATTGTTTTAGTTTCGGCATGTTTTGCTCCCGCTGCGGCACCGAAGTCCCAGCCAGCACTCAATACTGTTCCAACTGTGGCCTCGATCTCCGGGGCACCTCACCCATTCAGGGGATCACCAGCGGCGAGCTGACCGAGCGGGACATCGTCAACGAGGCCCTCGATTCGGAGTACGAGATCCTCGAGGAGCTGGGTCGGGGCGGAATGGCGATCGTATTCCGGGCCCGCGACCGCCACCTGGAGCGGGAAGTCGCCCTCAAGGTTCTGCCGTTCTCCCTCGCCTTCGACGCCGAGTTCGTGGAGCGCTTCCAGCGAGAGGCGCGGACCGCGGCCCAGCTCGAGCATCCCAACATCATCCCCATCTATCGGGTCGGCAAATCGGGCCGCGTCATCTACTTCGTGATGAAGCTCCTGCGCGGGCCTTCCCTCTCCAAAGTGCTCCAGGAGCGGAAGCGGCTCAGCGTACCGGAGATTCGCCGGCTCCTGATCGAGGCGGGTAACGCGCTGGGCTATGCGGCCAAGCGGGGCGTAGTGCACCGGGACATCAAACCCGACAACATCATGTTCGACGAATTCGGCCAGAGTGTGGTGGCCGACTTCGGGATCGCCAAGGCCGCCAGCGGACAGAAGCTGACCGGGACCGGGATGTCGATCGGGACGCCGCACTACATGAGTCCCGAACAGGCCCGGGCCCAGCCGATCGACGGCCGGAGCGACATCTACAGCCTGGGGATCGTCGCCTATCAGTGCCTGGTAGGCGAGGTGCCCTACGACGGGGAGGACAGCTTCTCGATCGGCTACAAGCACATCATGGAGCCGATTCCAACCCCATCGCTGGCGAGTCCGGAGGAGCGGCGGACCTTCGAGATCATCAAGCGGATGATCATGAAGGACCCCAACGACCGGTTCCAGGACGCCGACGAGCTGATCCGGGCCCTCGAGGGGCAGCCGTTGGTGGCCGGCCAGGCCCGCTCCGGCATGGACCGGGTGAGCCTCACCACTCAACCGACCACGCCGATCCCCTCGCTCCAGGCCCAGGCCATCGCGGGCGAGGGCATGGAGGCGCAGTCGCGCCGGCCGGTGGGGCGCCGATCGGCGGCGCGTCAGGAGAGCGAGAAGCGGAGCACCGGGCTCTGGGTGCTGGCGCTGCTCCTGATCGCTGGCGGGGCAGGTGGGGTCTACGCGGCCAAGCGCGCGGGGCTCATCGGCGCGGTGGCGGACAGCACGCACAAGGTCGGGGCGGACACGACGGTCAAGGCGGACAGCGTAAAGGACACCACCTCGGCGGCAAAGAAGGACTCGGTGTCGGGATCGGCCCCCGTGCCGACCCCCGTGGCCGTAGCGCCTGTCTCGCCGCCTCGTCACGATACGGCGTCTACGGCGCCGCCGCCGCCGCCGAAGGATAGCGGCACTTTACGGGTGACTGGTCTCCCTCAGGGATCCAGCGTGATGGTCGACACCAAGACCATGCTGGAGACCCAGATCAAGCTGGGGACCGGCAGTCACGAGCTGGCGATCGTGGCGCCCGGCTACGACTTCTACAAGGACACCATCATCATCATCACCAACCAGGAGCTGGTGGTGACTCCCGACCTGGTCCGGATCGGTCAGGCGCTGCGGCCTCGCGAGCGGCGGGGTACCGCCGCAGTTGCCTGCGAAGTCCCCGGCCCGGCCAACCGGTTCGGTCGAGCCTGCTACGACGAGCCGCCCCGCCCGCTGGGTGGAACCCGCGTCACGCTTCCAGCCGGTTTCGAAGGCACTCCCAGCGCCTCGGTCTACATCGTCAAGGTGTCGGTGGACGGCCGGACCGCGAAGGTGATCTCCCGCGTGCCCTCCAATGACGCCAACTTCGAGAAGCTGGCTCGCAATTTCGTCGAGCAAATGCAGTGGACCCCGGCCAAGAAGGACGGCGGGGCGATCGACGGCTGGACGCAGATGGTCATTCAACCGGATAGGTGATCGGCAAGCTCTACTGTCGCAAGTCACAAGCTGCAAGTCGCGATCGCTGACTTGAGACCTGTGACTTGCGACTTGCGACTCGAGACCCTGACTCAGTCCTCAGTCCTCAGTCCTATGCCAACAATTCATCCCACCGCCTTCATCGCACCTTCCTCCATCGTCATCGGCGACGTCACCCTCGGTGCCGAGTCGAGTGTCTGGTACACTGCCGTTCTCCGCGGCGACATGGCGCCCATCAGGATCGGGGCCCGCTCCAATCTTCAGGACGGGACCGTCGTGCACGTGGACGAGGGAATTCCCTGTACCGTGGGCGAGCGGGTGGGAGTGGGGCACCGCGCTATCATTCACGGCTGCACCATCGAGGACGACTGCCTGATCGGGATGGGGAGCATTCTGCTCAACGGGGTCCACGTCGGAACCGGCAGCGTGATCGCGGCGGGCGCGGTACTACCGGAAGGGATGGAGATCCCGCCCCAGTCCCTGGTGATCGGCGTGCCGGGAAAGATCGTGCGGCGCGTGGATGCGGATCTGGCGAACCGGATTACTTCGACCTGGACCCACTACGTGGAGCTGGCGAAGCGGCACCGGGCGGGGGAGTGGGGGGTGGCGGAATAGGCATCGGGCATCAGGAATCGGGCATCAGGCGTTAGGCGTCAGGCTGTCATTCCGAGGGCGAAGCCCGAGGAATCTCAAGGGCCCCCGGTCTCGAACTCATAGGGCGTACCGTACCCCGAGATTCCTCGCTTCGCTCGGAATGACAGCAACTCGGAACCCAGAACTCAGAACCCAGAACCCAGAACCCCCTCAGTCTCACGCCACTGTGACTTCCTTGCAGAGATACACATCCTGTATCGCGTTCAGCAGCGCGATCCCGTCTTTCCGCGGCTTCTGAAACGCCTTCCGCCCCGAGATCAGCCCCATCCCGCCGGCCCGCTTGTTGATCACCGCCGTCATCACTGCCTCGGCCAGGTCGTTCTTGCCTGAGGCGCCGCCGCTGTTGATCAGGCCGATCCGACCCATATAGCAGTTCGCCACCTGGTAGCGGCAGAGGTCGATCGGGTGGTCGCTCGAGAGCTCGGTGTACATCCGCTCGTCGGTCTTGCCGTAGGGCGACTCCGCCCCCAGCGCC